>ERZ724523.1673-NODE-1673-length-12883-cov-9.315170_pt1 | contig 12883 bp, 16 predicted proteins | sample MGYA00376056_ERZ724523 | MGnify/ENA primary metagenome ERZ724523 (study PRJEB28724, sample SAMN07190888) | wastewater metagenome | isolation source: influent of sewage treatment plant in Hong Hong | place: USA: Christiansburg, Virginia | collected 2016-03-01 ... | reverse complement strand
GACACAGAACGGAACTTCGTCCTCGACACAGAACGGAACTTCGTCCTCGACACAGAACGGAACTTCGTCCTCGACACAGCCGAATCCAGATGAAATTCTTTTACAACCAAGCTCACCAATTATTGATAAGCAATCTTCCTTCAGTTTGTATTGGTCTATCGGTGAGAACCTCGAGTCTTGTTCCTTTATTCAATGATCGCCTGGATTAGATGCGACGAACACATCCGGATGATATTTGGTACCAAGTGGTGTTGCCATAAGTGTTTGATCCGCATCCGGTAATATTGGACCCTTTGTGATTCGTTGTATCAATAAGAATACAAAAAGTCAAGTCGATTCAACATCCGTGGTTGTCGCAACAAAGAATCTACCGATTGTTTCTTTCAGTGCGAGCGACAATACTGTAGTATACAATTGATCAGCTATCCTGAGATGGTCGACAACGAATGCTACGTCTTGTACGGCAAGTAATGATTGGTCGGAGTCAAAGACTACTGGAAATAATCAATCACAAACACTCACAAATCTCACAAGCTCTCAAACCTATACGCTTACATGTATCAATTGAGAGTGATCAACATCAAAATCTATCGCTGTACAAGTTCTTGACCCACAGAGACCAACTATTCTCTTGAGTGCAGATAGGACCGATTATAGACACTTCACTACTAATGGCGTTCAGATGGTTCCCGCTACACTTTCTTGGTCTGTCACGAATGCACAAAAATGTCAATTGAAGAATTTTGGGAAAATAAGTAGTAATGAACCTGGTCCTGGTGGAGGAGCTTATTATTTTGTGGATAATGACACACAGGAGATTGATTTAGATAAGGAAAGAAATGCGTCATGGTCTCGTATAAAAGATGGGGTATATTCCGATAAAGATTATGGTGAGATGCCTACCACAGGTAGTAGAACATATATGATAACTTGCTATGGACTCTGAGATACTATGTCTACAGCGGAGCTTACTTTACCTCCACCAGAACCCGTAATCAACCTTTTGCAAATAAACAATCTTTACCTTGCGGTCATCAGTCCAAACATACAGTGGCAGTCAAATTATACCAAGTATTGTAATCTCTCAGGTTATCAGAATAATGTAGCAACGACCGGTACTTATACTGTAGCAGTAGGCTCCTATGCTGTTATAAATACAACACTGACATGTTACAACGATGATTGATCTTTTGTTAAAAGTACCGTATCATGAAATACTCATTATTAATCTTGCACTATGCATATCAAAACAACCACCCTTCTCACAATCATCGCCCTCGCCCTTGCCTCTTGTTCGCTTTCAGGTGGTAATTCATCGGAGAAAACGACTCTCTCGTCGCAGAAAGATGATAGAGTATCAAAACCCCTTATTGCGATTGCTTCAGGATCCGTAGCAATGATCGATTATCGTCTCTATTCTTCCGGTGTTATTGTTCAAGAAAAACTCTGAATACAGATACATATCGGAAAAGAGGAACAACTCGGATCTTACAACAAACTCCCGGAGCTTGATCGACAGTTATTTGGTATGAAATCCTGAGACAAAAAATCGGTACTTCTCGATCCATCCGTAGCATATGGAACTGCCGAACAAGAAGATATCGTCCGAAGATCACAGATCACTCGATCTGATGCTTCCGGTATGGAAGAATGGTTTGATCCAGACAAAATTGCAACTTGAGCCACTACGACTTGGAACAATCAAGAGTATACTATCAAACAGATTCTTGATGATGAATTTGTAGTCCTCTCACATCCGAGACAGCATCCCCTTGCCGGAAAGTCTCTTACATTGGAAGTTGAGGTGAAATCGGTTGAGTAGGAATCAAGATGTTGAATCAAGTTCAGGATGACAGATAAAATAACCCCCGATAAGGGGGTTTGTATTTTGTTATTCAGAGTAAACCAAAAGATTCATCCTATCTTGTCGAAAGTCCAGGTAGATTAAGATTCTCACTGGTATGTGGTGATCAGAGTAATTTCCAACCGAGATACCATATCACTCAGCCAATCGCACCGAAGAGATGTGCTGTCAGTGATATTCCACCAAAGAGTCCCATAGCGATATTGAGTACGACAAATACCCATGCTCCTTTTGCTTCGGATGAATGTATTTTCGTCAGATGCATGGCGAGAAAAGTGAGAAGTGCAAGTCAGAATCCACTCATTCCAGCAGTTGGTCATTGTGCAAACAGTGAGAGTCCAATGAGTGTCACAATGAGCGTGAGAATATATCCTATAAAATAACCATAGGTACCGATGTATCGCTCGATTGGTCCACCGAAATACCAGAGAAATAGGAGATTGCCTAGTAGGTGAAGTACACCCGCATGTCGAAGTGGCATAAAGAGCCCCTGAACGATAGTATCGATAAGATTCCCCATATGGAGTCAGCTATATTGCCAGAGTCCAAGATTGCTATAACCAGATATATCAGCCATAGCTAATATGGTGACAATAATTGCTGAAAATGTTAGTATTTTTGTGAGAGGTGCATTATTTTTTTCGATTTGGTACATACATCAAGGAAAGAAGAAATAAAGATCCAAGTATACACATCAAGATGGAGAGAATTTGTCCCATACTCATTCATCCAAGGAGATATCCGATTTGTGCATCTGGCTCACGAAAGAATTCTGAGATAAAACGAGCGATACTATATCCGATAGCGAATGTGAGAGCAAGAGTTCATGCTCTTCTTTGTTTTTTGAAAATCGATATACAGAGAATAATGGTTCCAAGAAGGATTCCTTCAAGTAACATCTCGAGGAGTGGTGATGGAAAATAGGAAATGTTATTGATCACTACCGCAAACGGTCAGGTATAGCCACTTGCTCCGAGAAGCTCATGATTCATATAATTACCAAATCTTCCGAGAGCAATCCCAAATGGTGCTATCAAGGCAAGATGGTCAATAAGTATGAGGAATCTCTCTCGAAATGACCTTGCATAATTGATCCAATCAGACTGTGGAAGTCAGCGAGCAATGAGAAAGGTTGCAATTATCACTCCAATAAGTCAACCGTGAAAGCTCATTCCCCCTTCGTATATGGCAAATATTTTGAGCGGATGTTCAAGATAGTAGGCAAGATTATAGATGAGAATATATCCGATGCGCCCACCAAGTATGACCCCAAGAATAAGGCATATTACTGATCTCTCAAGTCCTCGTGGGTTCCAGAGATTTTGCCTTGAGAGAAAATAATAGCCAAAACTGAACGCAAGGGCGTACATGAGGCCATAGAAGTTGATCCCAATAGGAATTCCAGAAATTTCAAAGAGTTCAAGTCGCATAGTTTGCAGGGTATATTCTTAAAAATCGGAATGTTTTTCACTCTCGATTTTGTAGAGTACATAGTCAGCGGTTGTAATTTTCTCCGGGTCGAGTCCAGCTTTTTTGGTGAGGAGAAAGAACACTTCGTCACTTGTTGTAGCTATATTTGTGATATTTGGAAGAAGAATGGCTGCTTTGAGATAATTTTGTGAGAGTATCATCGCTCCATGAATTTTTGGGTTAATATCAGTGATTCGTGCGACGACTTGTCTTTTGGAGAGAGGAATAACATCCACACGAATTTGTGTTGTTTTGAGATCATTGATTTCGGATATTGCATTCATAAGTCGATCATCTCGCATGGCTGAGAGTGTTGATTCGAGGAGTTCTTCTCTCGGATCTTGGTGTCGTGGTTGTATCGTACCTGCACTGGCAATAATATCTCCGCCATGGTAGAGTGTAACAAATATCATGCTACTTTCTGTTGGCCAAGTGAGTTCTTTCTGAAAACCCTTGATACTCTCAAGAGCTGGAAGTGTCTTGGTCTCGAGATATTTCTCGATAATTTCTCGTACGATTGTATGCATAAGGATTAGGATGAAAATCTAGTAAGTCGTGCTTGGCTCTCTCGAACTTGCCTTTGTTCCTCTTCTACCAGATCATCAACGACTCGTGAGAGAGGATCCGTACCGGTCATTTGATAGAGGAGTGAATATATATATTCTAGAAAATATTTGCCGGTATATGTTCCCATAATAGCTACAACGATTGCTCCAATGAGTGAGTAGAGTTCTTTGTTGCCATCTGTTTCGCTCGTTATATTATAGACGATGAGAAGTACACCCGCAGATATCATCAGCCCGATGATGCTTGATCCGACAATAAGGAGGACATATCGATAATTCCCAAGAATACCTGTTACAAGCTCCGTGACGAATACCTGGAGGAGTACATGGAGGGCAAAGATCAGTGTCACAGGGATCGTCTCAACGAATGAAAGAGCAAGATAGTAGGGGATAGTTGCTATGGTGACAAACATGCCAGAAAGCATAATGTATTTTACACCACTCTCACCACCTCCAACATGAGTGAGTCCGAGAAATCCTCGTGCGATAAGGCGATTGATCGAGAGGGTAACACAGACAATCAGAAATCCGAAGAGTGGTATAAAGTAGGTGAGAATCCCTGCACCATTCTCAACTCCTATCTTGGAAATGAACACTCCAAATACAACAAAAGCAAGAATTGCTCCGATCACCCCGCTCACGAGCGCTCCAAGAATGCCACCTATAAAGGTAAAAAATTCATAGTGAGGTGGCGCAAGCTTGATCTCAAGTGCTATATCGTTGCTAGTCTCGGTCATGAGTGAGAAATGAGAGGATAATATAGAGAATCGCTCCAGATGATATAAATATATCCGCAATATTGCATATGGCAAAATAAGAAATATCAATAAAGTCGATAACATATCACTGGACGAATCGTTCGTATCCATTTCCGAGGCCTCCACCGAGTATCATACTGAGTGCTATGATCTCAATAAATTGTTCTTTTTTAAATGAAAAATACTTCCAGAATAGATATACTCATCGAGCAAATACTCCGATCAATAAAAGAGTTGTGATGATGAGAAGTGGTGATCCGAGAATTGGGAGTGAAAAAGCTATACCGCTGTTATGATGGAGATTGAGTGTGATAAACGATCCAAGAAATGGAATTTCTCTATCGATGAGATGACTTGTTGCCCATGATTTGCTCCAAAGATCGAGAAGGACAATACTCGAACTGAGTACAATACTTAGGATTATGAGGTATATTCGTTGCATATGTTTCTAATAAGACGTTCATAATTGGCTGCCTGTTCTCTGACAGATACTTGTAGTTGTCCTCCGTGTGCAAGACTGTTGCGAATCTTGTGAAATTTCCAAACTTCGTTGATATATCATTCAAGTATCGGTGGATTCTTCTTGAGATTCGCACCAAAGCTCTCACTATATCCGCTTTGTCGCACCATTTTATCGACAAGTACATCGAGTGCGAGAAAATATTCAAAGTGCGAACTTTCCCTCGATTCAAGACTGGATAGCTCTTTGATTGTTCGGCGAGCAATTTTTTGAAAGAGTTTCTTTTTTTTGTAGGGAATATATATACTCACTATGAGTCCTCATCCTATAATGAGAGCAACAAGAGTGATTATCAGAAAAGTTGTCGTAGAGTTCCCCATAATTTTTTCTACAGTATATGCAATCCAAACAAAAACTCCATAATTACGCTATCTGGTATATTGGGAAATATATGCCGAGCTTATCACGACTTGAACGTAAGCTCCGAGATCGATCTGATGATTCATCCATGGTGAGTGAAGTTCTCGATCTGGTTCGAGAATATATTGATGAACCCTATATTATTCGCACAAATATGGATGCTGGCATTGGATTTGGACTTGGGATGAAGCAAATAGAGACTCGACTCATCAGGCGATGATTTCAACGGGATATGACACGGACTATATCTCAGGAAATCCTCTCTGAAAACTCGAGTGCAAATCCACAAAGAGATATGAGAATTCAAGCTATGATTGATCGATCACTTCTCAAATGAGAAGGAATTTCGCTTATTCGTATGAATCTCCTCTCAAAATATCGCGAAGCACAAGATACGATTGAGAGTCTGATTCAGAATATCGATGATCGAGAGACTTTGAAGATGATATTCGAGCGAGATGGTATTCCCTCATCCGAAAAGGAGCTTGCAAAACTCCAGAGAAAATGATTCCGCTATGATGATATCAATCGGGTGATACGAGAAATGAAGTGATAGAACTCTTTTATGTCATTCCTGTAAAGATCAATGACAGATAATAATATTATGAAATTTTGTCATTCCCGTGCAGGTGGGAATCTCGTGATTGATGGTGGTAGATCCCCGCCTCCGCGAGGATGATAGATACAAGAATAATTCCCCCAGTCGCACAAACTCTCGCAAGTAGTTTTTTAGATAAAAAAACATAAATATCAGAAATGACAAGTTCTTTTCTTGCAAGCGGTGTAAAAGTATACTAGACTGAAAGAGTACTTTTATTACATACCTATGAATTCTATTCGATCTTTTCTCAAGATGAAGATTGCGGACTCTCGCAAGTGTCACCGACAGACTCTTCTCTTCATGCTCCTCTTCTCAGTCGTTGTTATGAGTCAAGCTCAGGCACTCGGTCTCCCAAGTGTTCTCACAACCGATTCCGTCGAGGCAAGCTATGTTGGTGAATAAGTTACTATAATATAAAAGAGCTCATCTGAGCTCTTTTATATTTCATTTTTGAAAAAAAGAGTACAATTTTACACGTATTGTTTCTTATATCTATGTCCTATACATCAACCTATCTTAACTTCTCAAATAACACAGAAGAAGTATTTCGATTCTACCAATCTATATTTGGTGGGGAATTTGTTTGAGGTATTCATCGTTTTGGTGAAGTACCTCCTACTGAGGGTATGCCCACATTGAGCGATGAGGATAGGAATCTCATCATGCACATTGCACTTCCGATTCTTGGTGGTCATATGTTGATGGGGACAGATGCTCCTGCTTCGATGGGGTTTGTTGTTCATCCTGGAAATAATGTTCATATTTCTCTTCATCCCGATACTCGCGAGGAGACAGATCGACTCTTTAAAGCACTCGCCGAAGGTGGAACTATCACTATGCCACTTGCTGATATGTTCTGGTGAGCCTACTATGGATCGATGACCGATAAATATGGTATCCAGTGGATGGTGAATTATGAAGCAAAGTAATTGAATATAGAACTAAAACCCTCATGAATTTCATGAGGGTTTTAGTTTATCATAAATCTATCACCTTCTACTAGTGTCATCCTCGCGGAGGCGGAGATCTACCACTAGTTATCACAAAGATTCCCGTCTTCACGAGGATGACATAAATCTGATGAATCACTCTAATTTCAGTCTAGAGAAATTTTGAGAAGATGTAACAATCCTTTTGTGAATAATGAGACTTGAGTGTTGCGACTTGTTCGAACCCATTCTGTCTGTAGAACTCAACTGCTCACCATCACTCAACTGTCTCAAGCCAGATCTTATGACAGTGATTTTCTCGTGCAAATTTCTCAATCTCTTGAAGAAGTTTTGTGCCGATTCTTTTTCATTGGTGATCACTATCTACTTGAATACTATCGATACAGAGGCAGCCACCATCACGTATACATTCTGCATCACCTATGATGTTATTAGATTCATCATAGACAACAAAAGTATCATAGTATTTTGTGAAATCTGGAATCAGATCTCCCCAATGTTCCTTGTCAGCAATAGCAAATTGCTCTGCTTGAAATTGAGAGAGTTGTGGAGTTTTTTCACTGATTCTTTGGATTTTGATATTCATATAGGTTTTTATTGGATGTTTCGTATTGAGATTCATTCATGATTTGCTATTGTTTCTCTAAAAAATCTCGAAATTGTCTGTAGAGATCGGGAGTGAGCGCATAGCTTTGTTTTTCTTCAAAATCCATTTCTGCAAAAGTTCGTGATTTCCCATGAGGTTGTCATTTCGGTATAAATATCGTGTCCCAATTATACCCATGTTCTCATCGTGGATTATCTGCAATATTTCCTGTAAGTGATGATTCGAAATAGTGTTCTCGCTCTCCATCGTGGTACCCGATAATCGCACTCCAGAGACAATTTGTATCACTATTTGATACAGCAAATCTGCATATATTCTCACCTCACATATTCTCAAATACATCTTTGATGAGAGCTCATGGAAAATATGCTCCTTCTCATTGTTTGCAGAGTCCGTTGATCACGAGAGAACTATCCATAACAAAACATGGTTGTTTGATCTGTTTCATAGCACTTTGAAGCTTTGCATGAATTACCTCTCTTCCATGAACGCTTTGTATTTCAGGCAGATCGATATTTGTCATATTGATCTTGTGATTACTCAGATAATATTGAGCTTCTTGAAATTTATTTTGATTGCCCGTTACGAAGATGATTTCTTGATTTTGCTGTGAGTTCATAAAGTATAAATTACTTCTTTTCGGATACTATTCTTTGAATAGTTGCAAGACATTCAGTGAGTGAAGATTTGATGAATGGAAAATTTCCAGAATCTGCTATAAGCATGAGTTCATTCGCTGTATTAGTTGCAAGATTGGCTATTTCTGCTGGGTAGATTCCATTTTTAATATTTTCATCAAACTCGTCTTTGTCTATTAATTTCGCTTTTTCTCAACCTGTCACAATGATATCAAGGTCGAGATCAATCCAAGATACTTCTCAATTTTGAGACCAATCAGCTGGCAATGCAATATTACAGTAGATTTTTTGGAAGTCTCCTTCCGCATTAAAATCAATCATAACATTGTAATTATTTACATTTGAGAAGATTCATAGACTTGTATGATCTAGAACAAATTGGATATTTCGTGTATGGTGTGTTACTAAAGTTCATGGATAGGCAATTGCTACTAACCATTCACTGTTCATTTGAATAATTTCTGTTGCCCACTCAAGATGTAATTTGTTTGGAAATTTTAGTGATTTGATTTTCATTTTTATTGGTACGTAAATCTATGCCTCTTCACTCCTATAAGATACCTGCCAATTATTGGTGTGGTATGCTTGGCCTTTTGATCCGTATGGTGATATCGGCTCTGAAGTGAGAGGGGAGAAGAGGAGTTGTGCGATCGACATCTTGGGTCTGAGAACTATAGGGATCTGAGAGAGATTACAGAGCTCAAACACCATTTGAAGAGTATGTCCAGGATTTACAATGCCCGCTGTATTATGAATGATGAGTCCTATGCGTGCGAGTGATGATTTGCCGGAGAGTTGTATGAGAAGGTTCGATGATCCAAATGTTTCATAGGATCGCGCAAGAATTACGTCATTTGGATGGAGTATAAAAACCTCATCATCAGCGAGCGTTACTTCCTGATATGTAGGAAATATCTTCATCACTGGATCTACCACTGGGGTTCGATGCTTATCTGGAATGAGAAAATAGTTATCAAGTCTAATATCGTAGCTAGCTGGCTGGAGGCGGCTGATATCAAAATCAGAAATAGTAATCTCACCTGATTGGTATGATGCGAGAATATCACGATCGGAGAGGTACATAGATGATGGGTTGAATAATACTGATATGATATTCTCAAGAATCTTTCTTGCAAGTGAGAATGAGACTTCGCTTGAGACGTAGTTCTTGGCTTGCAATATTGGCTCTAGGTACTACAATGACAGAAAATTATCATCATGTCATTCAAATTTATCGGATTACGCAATCCCATTCGAAAGCTCTATCATTTTACTCGCGCAGTTGTTGCTCAATATGCTGCTGGATTTCCCTCGAGAGATATGATTGTTATTGGAATAACAGGGACAAAATGAAAGACAACCACCACGAACCTTATTACCCAATGACTCATCGATGCTGGTGAGAGTGTTGCGATGTTTTCGACACTGCGCACTTATCTTGGTGGAGTATGGGAGACGAATAACACCAAGATGACTTCGGCAGATCCATTCACTCTTGTTCGCTTTCTCAAACAAGCTCAAGATCTCGGGGTAAAATATCTTGTTCTTGAGGTATCATCTCACGCTATCTACTACCAACGAATTTGGGGAATTGATTTTGATGTTGCGGCAGTTACGAATATCAGCCAAGATCATCTTGATCTTCATGGTACGATGGAACACTATATTCGTACGAAACTTCGCCTTTTTAAGTCACTTGTTTATGCTCGCCGCAAGACGTGAGTGAGAAAAGTATCGGTTGTGAATCTCGATATGCAAGAAGCAGATCGTTTTACAGGAGAGGTCTCTGATGCGGTAATGACCTATGGAATACGAGCGGACAATGCTCAGATACGAGCAAAAGATGTTGTCTATCGAGAGAGAGGTGTAGATTTTACCATACGCATGCCATCAGTTACACTGCCTATATCATCAAGACTACGTGGTGAGTATAATGTCGAGAATATGCTTTGCGCTGTTACCGTATTGGTTTCCCAGAGTATATCTACTGAAAGTATCAAGAAAACACTTGAGAGTTTTGAGCCTCTTGATGGTCGTATGGAAGAAGTCGAGAATAATCGATGACTTGAAATATATATTGATTATGCTCATACTGAAGCTTCTCTGGAAAGTGTACTACGCACACTCCATGTCTATAAGAAGCAAGATACGCAACTTATTGTTCTCTTTGGTGCGACAGGTGATCGTGATCGCGATAAACGTCCAAAGATGGGAAAAGTAGTTGATAAGTACGCTGATTGTATCATTCTCACCGAAGATGATAACTACAGTGAGGATCCACTCCAGATTATTTCTGAGGTTGCTGCAGGTATACCACGTAAAGAGGGAGAAGATTTCTGGGTAATATTTCATCGTCATGATGCTATTCGTACTGCTATTACACGAGCACAACCCGGTGATATCATTCTCTTAGCTGGCAAATGAGCGGAGAATGTGATGGTAACAAACCAAGGTACAATTGAGTGGAATGATAGAAAGGTTGTTGAGGAGATTCTCGGGGAAATGGATAAATCTGACATCAAAAAATAGTATGCAGCGAATCTACTATCCTGAGTTTCGATCTTGATATATTTCGTCAGATCATCCACTCTACCATCAGATTACCCGCGTTCTTCGTGCTCGTATCGGACTGGAGTATATATTGTTCTCTGGAGATGGATCTGAGTCGGTTGTCACTATCGATGCTATCGATCGAAAATGATGTAGTTATACTATAGCGAAGACTATTAAAACTCTTGCAAATCCGACGAGATATTTGCGCGTTATTCAAGCACTTCCCAATAAATTTGAGAAGTTGGAATACGTCGTGGAAAAATGAGTCGAATGTGGCGTGAGTGAATTTGTTTTTTTCCCATCAAAATATTCTCAAATTCGCAGCCTTGACGACAAAAAAATAGGACGACTTCAAAAGATTGCTATGGAGGCGATCGAGCAATGTGGCCGTTCTGATATTGTTACTCTCTCGCTATCTTCTTGAATTCCCATTTTAGATGAAGGAAAGACTTTGTTTTTACATACTGGAGAGAAAAATATTCACATGGGTGATGTCTTGAGAGAGATAGAACAAGATCAGTATATTACGCTCTTGGTAGGTCCAGAAGGGTGATGGAGTCCTGATGAGGTTACTCTTGTTGCAAGCTCTACAAATGTCATTGGTGTGAATCTTGGGACTCGTATTTTACGCCTTGAGACTGTTACTCCAGCTATTGCATTTATGCTTATGAATTGATACTAATATCTTGTCAAGCAAATATTTGTGCCACTTTTGGCATTTTTTTGTTTTTGGTGCAAAAATATGATAGGATTTTGGTATGACTGATTCTTCTCAAATACCTGCTTGACCAACCGAAGTTACTTCTGTTGCTCCAGCTGCTCCCGCTCTGCTCTCTCCTACACAGGTTGAGGAGCTCAAACATGCTATTAAAAAGCCGGTAAATAATTTTCAATCGGCACGTTTTGATGAGCTTGCAACTATTATTCACCAGTGTCTCAAGGAACAAGATTCAGACAAGGCACTCAAATTGATTACTCGATGAGCTCTCAGTTTTCGATCTTCTGATATGCATTTTGAATGTTATGAGACGAGTGTTCCATTCCGACTTCGTATCGATGGTGAACTTGTGACAGTATTTCATCTTTCATTTGCTGAGTACAAACTGGTGATCGAGCGTATGAAGTATCGATCAAACCTCAAGCTCAATATTACGGACGTACCGCAGGATGGAAAATATCGTATCGATGATACAAATGGTCATCTCGATGTTCGTGTCTCGACGCTCCCAGTGAAATGGTGAGAAAATGCTGTATGTCGTATCCTCGATAGTGTGAAAAACATTCCAAGTATTGTAGATCTTGGAGTGATTTGGACAGCAAAGAGGCAAATCGAGAAGACATTTGAAAAATCGGCTGGGATGATCATCGTGACAGGGCCTACGGGATCAGGAAAGACAACTACACTCTATTCGCTCCTCTCAACCCTCAATACTCCTGATAAGAAAATTATTACACTCGAAGATCCGATTGAATATGAGCTTGAGTGAATTGTGCAATCTGAGGTAAATCCGAAGAATAATTATACCTATGAGACAGGTCTCAAGGCGCTCCTTCGACAAGACCCAGATATTATTATGGTTGGTGAGATCCGTGATCATGAAACAGCAAATACAGCAGTACAAGCAGCCCTTACATGACATTTGGTACTCTCAACCCTACATACGAAGAGCGCAGTTGAGACGCTTGAGCGACTCCTTAATATCGGTCTGGCACCCTATTTGCTTGCATCCGCAGTAGATATTATCATTGCTCAGCGACTGGTTCGAAAACTCTGTCCACATTGTCGTGTCGAGTACGATCCAGATATGGCAGAAAAAGAACTCATTGATTGGGTGATGCGCGAGATCGGTATGGCATCTATGATCCGTGCTCGAAAAGAGGGATACAAACTCTATCGATCAGGTGGTTGTGATGAATGTGGTAATACAGGGTATAAAGGTCGTGTCGGTATCTATGAAGTGCTTGCATTCAATGACGAAATCCGTGCTGCTATTCG
>ERZ724523.1664-NODE-1664-length-12935-cov-4.168944_pt1 | contig 12935 bp, 10 predicted proteins | sample MGYA00376056_ERZ724523 | MGnify/ENA primary metagenome ERZ724523 (study PRJEB28724, sample SAMN07190888) | wastewater metagenome | isolation source: influent of sewage treatment plant in Hong Hong | place: USA: Christiansburg, Virginia | collected 2016-03-01 ... | reverse complement strand
GACCCCAAACCGGCGGACGGCGGGCTTGGAAGGGTCATGCCAGACCCCAAACCGGCGGATGATCGGTCCTTTGGGGCTACTGCGGATGGGGTGGCTCGGCAGGCGAGGGGCTGTCGGTCCTTTTGCGGGGACGACGGGCGGCGCGAAACAGGGAGGGAAAGCTGCGGCTGGCTTCTTCGGGTGTATTCCGTAGGAGCCAGCGGGCAGTGGCGGCGACCTCGTCGTACAGGAACACGAGCAGGCTGGCCGCCTGGGTGAGTCGCTCTCGCTCGGCGACCGGCTGCTCTTGTCGTAGCTCCGAGAAGATCCGCTGCGACAGGGTGGACGCCAGCTTTTCATCGCTCTGCTGGTACAGGTGATTGTCCTTCTGAAGCTGCGCCCGCTCAGAACCATAGAGCTTGCCGAGCTGCGCCAGGTCTTGCGCCAGGTCCAGGTAGCCCTGACCCTGCCGGATGGCGGACAGCTCGCGTGCGATCTCCTCGTGTTCCCCGAGCAGGTAGTCGAGCACCTTCATCATTCGGGACTTGCACGCGCTCGATTCGGTCAGCAGGTCTACGGGCAGCCGCGTCGCGTCCGTCCGTGCGGTCACCGAGGCCAAGTCGGTTGCGGCAGCCAGCACCGCCTGCGCCGCCAGCGGCAGGTCGGTGAGCGACTGTGGCTTCCACTCGGTCTTCGGCAGCGAGGCAAAGCGCGCTTGCAGCGTCTTGTCGGAGAGCAGCGGCATCGCCTGGGACAGTACAAAGCTCGCAGCGGCGCGGGCATCGAGCGACTGGGCCTGCGTCGGCACCATCGGCCATCGCACAAGGAGCTGGGCCAGGTCGGGCGTCGGGCTCACGGGTCCGGGGGCAGAAGGGGGGACAGGGGACGACTTCTTCGGCGGGTTCGGGGTCTTTTTCGTAGGCATGCGCAAAACAAAAGCCCACCCCAGCAACTCCCGCAACCGTAAGTGGCGAATTTCCGTCGAGAATTATTTTTTCCAGCGAGCGTTCGGATTGTTCCGAGCGAGGGCTTCAATCCCACTCCCTTTGCGGCTTACACTGATGGGGATGGCCGCTTGGCCGCAGGGGAGCCGTTGGTGATGGAACACAAGATGGTGTCGACGTTTGCAGAGCTTATGGCGCTGCTGGAGGCCGAAAACGTGCCATGCCAAGGCGATGCAGCGATGCAGGTGGTGACGTTTCCGGTGAAAAACGGGCCGCTCGATAGCGAGATGATCATCCGCTGGGAAAAGCAGCTTCTGCTGGCGCAGTTTGCGGTGGCGTTTCCGTACAAGATTCCGCCGCAGCACCTGGCGCTGTGCGAGCACGCGGTGGCACTTGTGAACCACCGGCTGATCATGCCCGCGTTTGGCATCGACCACGACAACCGGCTGCTCTATTACCGGGTGGTGGTGCCTCGGACCGATGACGGCGCGCTGTCGTATGACCACCTGTTCCGGCTCGTCTCGACCACGATTGATACGATGATCGATTTTTACGAGCTGCTCGGGCGGGTGATCCTGCAAGGGGAAGCGGTCGAGCCGCTGCTGGAGGAGCTCGGGCCGAAGCTCAAGGCTGCGGTCGCGCCGACCGAGACGGCGGCACCAAACGGCAACCTGCCGAGCTAGTTGGTTCCGTCGCGCTGCTCGCTTTGCGGGGCTTCGGGTTCGAGCGTGACCGGCTCACCGGGGACTGCGTAGCGCTCACCGAGCCAGTTCGACAAGTCGACCAGTTGACAGCGCGAAGAACAGAAAGGCGCGAGCTTCATCACCTCGGGGCTGAGGCTTGCTCCGTCGCTTTGGGTGGGCAGGGCAGTGCCGCAGATCGGGCAGTAGATGTGGCGGTCGAGCTTGGTCATCGTCCGGGCTCCAGTCGGGTCGGTGGGCGTGGCGGTTATTTGGCGGTGAGCGCCTCGGCAGGCGACTGCTGGGCAGCGGCTCGCGCCGGAAACAGCGCACCGAGCAGGCAGATCGTCACCGAGAACAGCAGCAGGGTCAGCAAAAGCTCGGGGGAAAACCAAAAGTACGAGCTGGGCTTGAACGGGAAGTCGGGCAGGGCGGTTCGCGACAGAAAGTCGATGCCGAGCGCGGCCAGCCGGGAAATGAGCAGTCCCACCACTCCGCCGACGAGTCCGATACAGGCCGCCTCTCCAAGGAGGAGCAGCATGATGTCACGCTGGCTGGCCCCGACCGCACGCATGACCCCGAGTTCGTGGCGACGTTCGGCAATGGCGCGGAAGAAGGTATGGGCGACGTTGAGCGCTGCCACCACCAAGGTCGATAGCGACACCAGCACAAACAGCGCCGTCATCAGCAGCACCGCCAGCCCCGCTTGCTCGGCCCCGTTGTCTTCGATGCTGTAGCCGAGCTTGCGGACCAGCTCCACGACGCGGGTGATGCTCTTACCGGGCTTCACTTGGACGGTCAGGCTCGAATATTCCTGGGCCATGCGGTCCCCGGCATACTCGGCATTCCAGCGCTTTACATACGGAAGTGGCACGGTCAGTCCAAACGGCTGGGCGCGATCCGACACCCCGACGAGCACGATCTTGCGCTGGCGCGGCTTGCCCGCCTCCCGTCGCGAGATAAACGACTTGCCGAGTTCAGCGGTGGCGGTCATGCCACGGAGCTGCCCGGCGAGAAAGCCACTGATCTTGGGCAGCCCATACATCCGCGCAAACGAGCCGTTGTAAAACTCCAAGATCGTCGGCGAGACAATGACCGGAATCGGCGGCTCGCACTTGTTGATGTCCCACGAGCAGTACCAGCCGGACGGGCAGTTCTTGTCCTCGGTACAGAATGGGTTTTTGTCGCTGACGTAGTCTTTGAAGGCCCACGGCGAGGTGGTTTCGCTGACGGCTGCTGGGTCAATGCCATCGATCGGTAGGTCGGTATAGATGGCCCTGCCGATGAGGCGTTCGCCGCCCCAGCCCCGCACCGGAAAGGCCACCTTCATGCGCGGAAACACCGCCTGCACGTCCGGATGGCTGCGCAGGGTCGCAATCATTTCGTCGCCCAGCAGCTTGGACCCGCCCAGCATCGCACCGAGTGCCCCAATCGCGCTGTCATCCACCGACGTCTTGGGCGGCACAACCTCCAGTCGGTCTGTCGGAAAGATGCGCTGGAGCACCCGCTTTTGCATGCCCAAAGACAGCGCCAAAAAGAAGCCCAGGACCGAGATCCCGACGGCGATACCGAACACCGACAAGGCAAAGGAACGCGGGGCCCGTCGCAAGCTGTGCAGTAGCAGGGACGAGGCCTGTCGAAGCGTCATCGGGATGGCTCCTCGGCAGGGCTGCGGCCGTCCAATCCGCCGTTTTGGCCACGATGGATCAGCCCGTTTTGCATCTGGAGCAGTCGGGTCGTGGCCAGCGCCACCCGAGGCTCATGGGTCACCAAGATCAGGGTCAGACCATCACGGTTTAGCTCACCGAAGAGATCAATGATCTGCTGTCCGGTGAAGTCATCCAGGTTTCCGGTCGGCTCGTCGCACAGCAGCACTTCGGGTCGGAACAAAAGCGCTCGCGCAATCGCCACTCGCTGCTTTTGACCGCCGGACAGCTCCGATGGACGGCTGAGCTTCTTATCGGCCAGGCTGACTCGCTCCAGCGCTTGCAGGGCGCGCTGCTCGGCTTCACGGCGGGACAGTGGCTCGGTCGCAAACGCATTGGGCAGGAGCACGTTGTCAAGGCAGCTCAGGTGGGACAGAAGATGAAACGCCTGGAACACAAAGCCAATGTGACGGTTGCGCAGGCCGGCCAGCTCGCGGTCCGACAGCCGTGCCAGGTCTTGGCCGAGCAGCGAGACTTTGCCCTCATAGCCTCGATCGAGCCCGCCCATGATGTGTAGGAGCGTCGACTTGCCCGAACCCGAGCGTCCCGTCAGTCCAACCAGCTCGCCGCGCTTCACCGTCAAGTCAATGCCGCGCAGCACCTCGGCATCGGCGTAGCGCTTGCGTAGACCCGTGATGACGATGCAGTCACCAGTGGAGTCGGCGGGGGACGGGCTGGGCCCAGCAGGGCTGGCTTCGGCGGACGGTTCGGCGGACGGCATCAATCGTCAGCACCCATAACACGTCGTCCGCGCTCATGCCTAGCAGCTCCGCGTGGTGCTCCTACGCCAGCAATAACAGAGGTGTAGGGTGCTGATACACTTGCTTTTTTTCTCTGGCAGGCATTTAAAAGGAACCCCGAACTTGCTGCTGGTGAAAAGGTCGAATTTCTGTCCAGGTCAAGAGATCGAAAGTGCTAACCTATGGCGCCGATCACTTATGGTCCGGCCTTCTGTCTGCAGTAGGTACAGCGGAGCTTACGAATGAGCAACGGACGACATTTTACGCCCCCAACTCCGGCCTTCCGACCAGTGGACCCCTTTGCGACGAGTGTGCCGCGCTCAGCCGAGCGAGTCCCCTCTTGTGAGGTGACCCGCCCTCTGCCCTCGAAGCCTCGTCCGGTGCGGGTGGACACATCAAATCGCGATGGTGGAGCCAGCAGCAGCAAGCCGATGCCGCCCGAGCGTCCCGCGATGACCGATCTGGTCGTTGAGCCGAAGGTCGCTGCACCAGAAAAGCACGCGGTGGTGGGCAAGGCTGATAAGAAGACGTCGGCAGTGACCCCATCGAAGGGCGAACCAGTGGCGGCGGCCAAGACCGCTGCTATCGAAGTGATCGAGCGTCGCAAGGGCGAAGGGCCACCGGATCGGATGAAGGCGATTGCGGCAGCGAAAGCGGCAGCTCCGGTCCTAGATGCGACGCCAGCGCTGAGCAAGTCACCGAGCAAGGTGGCCGATCAGGCAGCGGACAAGCCGCCGGAAAAGGTTGCTGACAAGAGCGTGGACAAAAAGTCTGCCAAGAGCTCGCCTGCGGTGGTTGCGGCCAAGGCGGCTGTGGTGCCACCGGTGAACAAGCCGTCGGCCCACAAGGCCGAGGACAAGAAGGCCGCTGCCAAGAAACCGGCAGTCGTTGCTGAGCCGGAACCAGTCGTCGAGGCACCGGTAGCCAGCAAGGCCGCGAAGTCGACCAAGTCAGCCAGCAAGGTGGCGAGCAAGCCGGTTGCCGCAGTTGTCGAAGACACCGATGACAGCGAAGAGATTCTGGAGGCCGAAGAGGCACCGGTTTCAACCAAGTCGAGTAAGTCGGGCAAGAAGGCCGTGGCCAAGGTCGAGGCACCCGCGAAGGCGGCGAAGCCCGCGAAGACCGAAGAGCCCGAGTTGGCTGTATCGAGCAAGTCGTCCAAGTCCTCCAAGTCGGACAGTAGCGTGTCGACGAAGCAGGTGAAGGCGGAAGCTCCGGCCAAGGCAGTCAAGGCAGACGCGCCGGCCAAGGCGGAACCGTCGGCCAAGGCAGTCAAAGCGGAAGTTCCGGCCAAGGCAGTCAAGGCGGAAGTCCCGGCCAAGGCAGTCAAGGCGGAAGTCCCCGTGAAGCCATCGGCCAAGTCGAGCGCGGCGAGCCCGGTTGCCTCGATCAAGTCAGCCCCATCGGCGAAATCGGCCGGCAAGGCGGCTAGCAAGTCAAGCAAGAGCGCGCCCAAGGTCGTAACCGAGGCTGAGGCTGAGGTCGAACTCGAAGAAGCACCAGTCGAGACGGCTCCCGTCAAAGAGTCCAAGAAGAGCAGGGGCAGCAAGAAGGACGGCGTTCGCACCCTAGGTGCAGGCGAAGAGCTGCGCATCTGCGAGTGGGAAAAGTGTGGCAAAGAGTTCGTCGTCAAGGTCTCGGGACGAACCGCCGTACGCCGCTTTTGCTCGGGAACCTGCCGAGGCCGGGCCAGCGAAGCTCGCACTGGCAAGCGCTAGACTTGGCCCCATCGGGGCTATTCGTTCTATTGATGACTGAACGGGCGTAGCTCGACCGGCCAGGGCTGGTCGGGACCGCCCGGTGGAGTGGCAGCCACCACGACGGGGATTTGCCGCAGGAGCATGGCCAAAAGGGCGACTCGCGGCGGGGTAAGCTCTGCTTCGAGCACGAGCACCGCGCCATCCCGGGCGGCGAGATAGGCGGCCCGTGCGTACGCTTCGGCGTTGGCGCTGGGGGCCAAGACGAGCGCAGCACGACGGTCAGCGATGTTGTGAACGATGATCTGGCCGGTGGTCCGCTGCGAGGTGGCTGCTTTGGCGGCAGGACTCGGTGGTCGAAACAGCACTCCGACGGGAAGGGCGCTGCTGGGAAAGCTGGGGGCGGGGCCCTCGCGAACGATGGTTAGCTCAGACAGCTTGCGACCGACCAGTCCAACGGAGGCACCGGCATCGGGCATCGCCCAGACTACGACCGGCACGCGTGGCGCAGACAGCAAAGACAATAGCTCGGCAACAACCGTTGGCGAACTTAGCGCGGGATAGGAAAGACCTGCCAGCCCATCGATGACGAGCGCCGCATCATGCAAGAGGGCCCGCCGCAGCAGAGACGGCAGCACCCTGTGCGGTTGCGACTCGATCATGCCATCGAGTCGGAGCACAGGCCTACCGAGCAGTCGCGCCGGCTTCCACACACACGGTCCATCGAGAAGATAGAGTCCGGGCTGCATCAGTTCACGCGAGGTCGTCTGCGGCCACTGGATGTGCGGGTCGGGGGCCCCGGAGAGTCGCTGTGCCACTTCTCCTCGGAGCGTCACCCGTCCATCTTTGCGCAGGACCAGCAGGTCGAGCGTTCGCAGCGGTGCCGATGGCAGTAGTTCGGCGAGCACGTCGGGTTCCTCACACTGTCCACGGAGGCACAGGGCCAACTCGACGGGTCGCATGCCACGCGCTCGTTGTCCGAGCAGAAATGCCCCCGCATAAAGCAAACCGAGCACGCGCTGCGCCGGGATCGTGAGCGACAGTCGGCCACTGAGTTCGTGAAGTGGTCCAGCCTGCGGTGGTAGCGCCGATTCGGCGGTGGTCAGGCAGCCTTGTGCCCAGCGCGCAAGCTCCCATTGCCATGCTGCCGGGCTCCGCTGGGCATCGTACGCCCGCAAAACCTGTTTCTGGGGCACGGCGGGCTGTGCCTGCGGAGCTGGACCACCCAGCGCAATTTCTGGGACGAGCGGTACCGCCGTAAACTCGGTTTCCTCGCCACTCGGCTCAACCTCGGACGGTTCGCCAGCGGTCAGTTGGTCGTCCAGCGCTTCATCGAGCGGCTCATCCGCTGCTGGTGCCGGTGATTTGGCAGAACCGGCATCGGTGGAAACCGCCACTTCGGCCTTCGTTTCCAGTCGGGCTGACTCTGCCTCGGACAGGCGGCGAATGAGCTTGGACTCGGGTCGCGCATCGCGCAGCGCTCGGGCAGAGAGTCGGTTCGCTTCGACCTTGCTGACGGGCGGCTTGGCGGGGACGGCGGTTGCGCCAGCGCGTGATGAGCCGCGTGTCTCGGCCCCCGGCCTGGTGACAGCTTCCCGGGTGGTGATGCGAGAGAGCGGCAGACGCAGCAGCGGTTCCTCGGTATCGTCGATGCGCACCAGCAGTTCGGGCGTCTTACTGCTCGGGTTGACCGCAAAGCTGAGCGGGCGCTTGCTGTCAGGCGGCAGATTGATGCGACGCAGGCTTCGTGTCGTCACATCGAGATCGAGAAAGCTAATCGTCTTGTGGTCCTCGAAACCAACCACCAGGCGACCGGGGGCCGTCTCCGCGCACAGGCCTCGCCCCGGCTGTTCCAGTTCAAACAGCCGCAGCCCGTCAGAGGCACGAAACACCTCGACGCGCATCGGGATCGCGCTGGTCAGTGCCCAGATCATCTTGCCGTCACCCACAAAGCCGAGCTGGAGCGGTGCCTGCCGGGTATTGAGCATCAGCTTGGCCATGGCTCGCCGGGTTTGGGCATCCCAGACCTCAAAGCCACCGCGCTGTTCGATCAGAATTCGCCGGTCCGGAGTGGCACCTGCCGAGAGCGCTTCCCCGCGAATGAACAACTTGTAGACGATGATGTCGGTTTCTCTTGGGACGACCAGCTCCGCGCCGGCCCCCGAAGGTGCCACGACGACTCCACCAGGACCACCACCCAGTACCCGCAGCGAGCCCGGCACCCGTACCGCTCGACCAATCTTGGTGAGCTGTGGCACAGAGATCAGCTCAGCGACAACGCAACCAGCGCCCCCATCGATTCCTTCTTCGACAGAGAGCTGCATCAGCCGGTCCGACTGCACGAAGAAGATGCGACCCGATCTCTCCTCTTGGCGCAGCGTCTCCATCGCTGCGATTCGGGTCGTGGGGCCGTCCGCTTGGGTCAGATGATAGACGCGCAGCTCGCCACGGGTTAGCTCGGCGGCCCACTTACCATCGGGGCTTACCACCAGGTCGGGGGCCTCGGGGTGGAACTTTGGCATGTTTGTAGATTATCACGGTCGCCGATCCCGTAAGCGGCGGTCCCGCCTGGTAAAATCGGCAGCGCTGGCCCGACGATTTACCCTCTCTTACACGTTGCGACAGCGACGGAGTCCTGTCTACCGTCGGGGCATGGAACTGCTCTGCGATCTGCATGTTCACTCGCGGTTTTCGCGTGCCGTCAGCGCTGACATGGATCTTGGCCACATGTATCAGTGGGCCCAGCGCAAAGGCATTGATGTCGTCGCGACCGGCGATGTCCTACACCCAGCGTGGCGGGCAGAGATGCGGCAGCAGCTTGTGCCGGCCGATGAGGGTCATGGTGAAGGCTTGTATGAGCTACGGCCCGAGCTACGTGAGCCTCTCGACGAAGCGGTACCTCGTTCATGTCGTCGTCGGGTGCGCTTCATCCTCGCGGGAGAGATTTCGCACATCTTCAAAAAGGACGGTGCGGTGCGCAAGGTTCACAACCTGATCGTGCTGCCCAGCCTCGACTGTGGCGATCAGGTGGCCGAGCGACTGCTGCGTCTTGGGTACAACCTTCATTCCGACGGTCGACCCATTTTGGGGATGCCCTGTCGTGACTTTCTGGAGCTACTGCTTTCGACGGACAGTCGGGCCTATTTGGTGCCTGCGCACATCTGGACGCCGCACTTTTCGGTATTTGGGTCGCTGTCCGGCTTTGATCGACTCAGCGACTGTTTTGGTGACCTGACGCGCCACATCTTTGCGTTGGAAACGGGGCTGTCGTCGGATCCGGCGATGAATTGGCGACTGTCGGTGCTCGATGAGCTGACGCTGATCTCTAGTTCGGACGCGCACTCGCCACAAAAGCTGGGGCGCGAGCTGACTCGGCTCTGTCTCGGAGATCCGCCGACGTTTGCGGCGCTGCGACGAGCACTTGAGCGTTGCTTGCCTGAAGAGTTTCTAGGCACCGTCGAGTTTTTCCCAGAGGAGGGCAAGTATCACCTCGATGGGCATCGCGACTGCGGGGTTCGGCTGGAGCCGATTGAACGGGCTCGTCTGTCCGGCCTGTGTCCTGTCTGCGGCAAGCCGGTTACCGTGGGGGTGTTGTCGCGGATCGAAGCGCTCGCGGATCGTCCGTTTTCACCCGAGGCTGCGTTTCGTCCGCCGCGTGCTCGTCCTTTTGACAGCCTGGTGCCGCTTACCGAGGTGGTGGCCGACGTGCTTGGTAGGACCGTCGCTTCAGATGCGGTTCAGCGACTGTACTTTCGACTGCTCGACCAAGTCGGCCCAGAGCTGCACATCCTGCGGTCGGCCACGCCCGACGAGCTGCGTCGAGCTGCTGATCCACTGCTCATCGAAGCGCTGCTGCGGATGCGACGGGGCGAGCTACGGATTGTCGCAGGTTTCGACGGAGAATACGGTCGAGTCGGGCTCGTTACAGAAAGTGAACGAGACCACAAAGGGGCTTCGCTGCAAATGGGCTTATTCGGATGAGCGATGAACCATCGCAGGGCCGCGCTCATCTCGATGACAAGCCGTGGCTCGCCGGACTTTCCGAGGCGCAGCGCCAGGTCGCAAGTTACCGGTCCGGCCCCCAGTTGGTGACGGCGGGGCCAGGTTCGGGCAAGACTCGGACGCTCTGTGCCTGGATCGTCGAGCTGATTCGTAGCGCTGCGGCCCGTCCCGATGAGATCTTGGCGGTGACTTTTACTCGTCGCGCAGCGGCCGAGCTTCACGAGCGGCTGTCCGGGCTTCTCGGCGCTCAGACGGACCAGCTTTTGATTGGCACGTTTCATCGACTGGCGCTGCGGCTGGCCCCGCTACCGCCGACCTTGCGAGTTGGAGACGAGAGCGAGCGGCTCCAGCTCATCGAACAAGCCAGTGTTGGCAGTGGTACCCGCAAGAGCCCATCGAGCCTGCTGTCCCTGTTGTCGCTGCGCAAGGGGCAGTATCCCGACTACCGAGAGCGGCTACAGTCCGGCGAGCTGCTTCTGTCCGCCGAAGAGGTCCAGGTTTTCCGTCGCTATGAACAACTTTTGGCCGAGCACGGACTCGTCGATCTCGATGATCTGCTGTTGCGGGCACTTGTCGCATTGAACGAGGGCAGCGCCTGTCGAGCGTTTCGCTTTGTGGCCGTTGATGAATACCAAGATGTCAGCGCGACGCAGCGCGCCCTGGTCGTTCGACTCGGTCAGTCCGCGACGGTGCTGGCGATCGGTGATCCCGACCAAGCGATCTACGCGTTCCGAGGCGGTGAAGTACGTCACTTCCGAGGCTTTGTGGACGATTTTCCCGGTACGGCGTCGCGGTTTCTCATCGAAAACCATCGCAGCACCCCGCAGATCGTGATGGCTGCTGCTGCGGTGATTGCCCGCAACTCGCAGCGTACGGCCCCACCACCGAGGTCACAGTTGCCGACAGGGTCGTCGCTGCTGCTGTGGCGCAATGCGAGTGGATTCGGAGAGGCCCAGCGACTGGTTCGCGAGATTGAGTGTCTCATCGGTGGAACCAGCCTGTTGTCACATGATCGTCGTCAGACCGCGTCGTGGCGAGCCGGGGCCTATGGCTTTGCCGACGTCGCGATTTTGACCCGCAATGTGGCGCGGGCGGACGCCATCGCCAGCGCGCTCGGCGAGGCAGGGCTGCCGTATTCACGTCCGAGCCAGGCCCGTCGGCCATCGGGACAACCCAGCCAGCCCGCGATCGAGCGCTGCGAACCGATGTACGAGAGCGATCAACTGGAAGATCAGCGAATAGCAGTGCTGACGCTACACGGTGCCAAGGGACTGGAGTTTGCGGTGGTGTTTCTGGCGGGACTTGAAGCGACGCAGCTCCCCGGTCCGGGCCGCTCAGATGAGGAACGAGAAGAAGAGCGTCGGCTGTTCTACGTGGGGATGACCCGCGCCAAAGAGCTGCTCTATCTGTCCTATGTCGAGTCACCTACAACGGATTCTGCTGCTCGCTTCGATGGCGCGCCAAGCCCGTTTCTGGGTGAGGTGCCGATCGAACTGATGACCGCCGATCCTGCGCCGAAACAGCGTCGACCTAAGCCACAGTTGCGATTGTTCTAAGCACGTCGATTCTTACAGCGTGCGGCGGATGAAGCCACGGAGCGCGTCCCGTCGCTCGTCTCGGTTGTCCCGTCGTAGCTCGCGGACTGATTGGCGCTGGTCATCGCGAAGCTGGCTTTTTTGTTCGCGTAGCTTGCGACCTTCGCCGGCTGCTGCTCGCTCGATTCGAGTCGATGGAACCCGACCCTCTCCACGTTCGACTCGTAGCTCGGCGCGGGCGGCGGCTCCGGCGCTGCGGAGTTCGGCGCGGAGGGCGCTGCGATCGGCGCGTCCGCTTTGCACCGGGTCAGCCAACTGTTCTTTTGCGGGCTGGGCAATGGCAGGCTGCGGTCTTATCGCCGGTTCCTCGCCAAATCCAGTGCTTGCGATGAAGAGAAGCCCACAGGCCAACAAAGCAGAGAGTTTGAGCGACATGTTGGTTCTTCCTCTGTCTACAGCCACTACGGGTTCTGGCTGACTAGACGACAACCCAGCCGACTTCGTTCCGAGCATACCGCGAACCGTGGTTGCCGGTCGCCCCCTACGAGGAATCAACCGTGATCTGAGGCACGCTCCGGACGCAGGATGACCTCGGTAATCTCTGATTCTGATGCCAAGCGCATGGGTGGGCCCCAGTAACCGGTGCCAGCGCTCACGTAGATCTGCGCGTCGCCGTGCCGATGTAGACCGTAGACGTACGGCTGCTGGAGCCGCACAAAGTAACCCCACGGCCAGAGCTGACCGGCGTGGGTGTGTCCCGATAGCTGTAAGTCGATGCCAAGCTGGGCCGCCTCCGTAATTGCCGCTGGCTGATGCGCGAGCAGCACCGCGACCCGCTTCGGATCACGACCGAGCAGCGCTTTTTGCAGATCCGGGCCATGTCCCGGGAACACCGCTGCGTGATAGTCATCCACTCCGACCAGATCGATGCCTAGCTCACCGGCCCCATCGCCTGCAACCGGCTGCGGATGGAGGGTGACTCGTTCGTTGCGAAGCACTTGAATGCCGAGCCGCCGCAGCTCGGTGAGCCAGCTATCGACGCCTGAGTAGTATTCGTGGTTGCCGGTGACGAAGTAGACGCCGTGGCAGGCCTTTAGCTCCTTGAGCGGCGCGACGTGCGGGCCGAGCTGGGCGACGCTGCCATCGATGAGATCGCCGGTGATCACCACCACATCCGCTGCGAGTGAGTTGACCCGTGCCACCACGTCTGTGAGCCAGGTTCCATCGAGCGTTGGGCCAATGTGGACGTCGGTGAGTTGGACAATTCGAAAGCCGTCTAGCTCCTTCGGCAGCTTGCGCAGCTCGACCTCGATTCGCTTGACGCCGACCTTGCGCATCCCAATCGCCACCGCGCAGCCCGACAGCGTCGCCGCTCCACCAAGCGCCAGGACATCCACCACCCGGCCCAGCCAAGCGCGTCGCGAGTCATCGATCGGCAGCGTGGGGGCCAGCATCGTTCCGAGCCATCGCAGCAGATCGACGATCCCGAACACCACCGAGGACAGCGCCAGCACGCCGAGCCAGATGTAGCTGACCCACAGAAACGGCGACGCCACGCTGCGCGACACCGAGCGACTCAGTGGAAAGCTCAACCACAGTAGGGCAAACAGCGCGAACAGCCATACCTTGAGGAACCGCTGATCGCTTGGACC
>ERZ724523.1657-NODE-1657-length-12950-cov-4.299729_pt1 | contig 12950 bp, 13 predicted proteins | sample MGYA00376056_ERZ724523 | MGnify/ENA primary metagenome ERZ724523 (study PRJEB28724, sample SAMN07190888) | wastewater metagenome | isolation source: influent of sewage treatment plant in Hong Hong | place: USA: Christiansburg, Virginia | collected 2016-03-01 ... | reverse complement strand
TCAGCGCCACGATGCGGTCGAGTGGCTCACCCTGCGACAAGCGACTCGGCAAGCCCTCCGCGACGTGCTCAAAGGCATTCATGACATCGAACGACTGACCGGACGACTGACCACCCTGCTAGCAACGCCACGCGATCTGTACTGCCTGGGGAGTAGTCTGCGAGCACTTCCACGTTTGATGGAGATCCTGCGCGCCGCACGAAACGTCGTGACCGACACTTTTCCGCTCGAAATGCCGGACCTGCTGTCTCTCGGAAGCGACCTGGCCGAAGATGTCGCCGCAACGATTGAGCATGCAATCGCCGACAACCCTCCGGTGCAGTGGCGAGACGGAGGCTTTCTACGTCGCGGCTATCACGCCGAGCTGGACGAACTGGCCGACCTGTCACAGGGTGGCAAGCAGCACATCCTGCGGATCGAGGAACGTGAGCGCGAACGCACCGGCATTTCGTCGCTGAAGGTTCGCTACAACAAAGTCTTTGGCTACTTTATCGAGATCACTCGATCGAACCTCACCAAGGTGCCTGCCGACTACGTCCGCAAGCAGACCACCGTCAACGGTGAGCGCTTCGTCACCGATGAGCTAGCCGAATACGAAGCCAAGGTTCTCCACGCTGAAGAACGACGCGTCGAGCTGGAGCTGCAGCTCTACGAATCCCTACGCCAGAGCCTTGCGACTCAATCGAGCCGACTGCTCAAACTGGCGCAGCGGGTGGCGACGCTCGATGTTCTGGGCGGGCTCGGCGAGTTGGCGCATCGCTCCGGATATACGCGTCCAACGATGACCCGCGACCTACGGCTACAGATCAGCGAAGGACGCCACCCGGTCATCGAGCAGCTTCGCGAGCGCGGTACGTTTGTCCCGAACGACATCACGCTTGATCCCGACAGCGAACAAATTCTGGTACTTACCGGCCCTAATATGGCGGGCAAATCGACGGTGATGCGGCAAGTCGCATTGATTTGCATCTTGGCGCAGATGGGTTCGTTTGTGCCGGCCGCACAGGCGGAACTCGGGCTTGTCGATCGAGTGCTAACCCGCGTTGGTGCCACCGACAATCTATCGCGAGGTGACTCGACGTTTATGGTCGAGATGCGCGAGACCAGCAACATTTTGAAGAGGGCTACCCGTCGCTCGCTGGTCGTGCTCGATGAAATTGGCCGAGGAACCTCGACGTACGATGGTCTATCGATTGCTTGGGCCGTCGCGGAATACCTCCACGATGTCGCCGGCTGCAAGACGTTGTTCGCAACGCACTACCACGAACTCACCGCCCTGGCAGCCGCCCGACCTCGCGTCCGCAATGCGCAGGTCGCGATCCGTCAGTACCAGGACGAAATCGTGTTCTTGCACAAGCTACTGCCCGGCGGAGCCAATCGCTCGTACGGTATCGAGGTGGCTCGCCTAGCGGGCCTGCCCGCACCACTGCTGTACCGAGCCCGCGAAATCCTCAGCGCGCTCGAATCCCAGGCCAGCAGTCAAGGTACCTCTTCGCTACCCGCGCATGGTGTCCCACCGCTTCAATCGGGCCAGCTGTCTCTGTTATTGGGTGGGATGGTTCCGCTCGATGCAGCCCCACCACCACCTCCTCCTCCTCCACCACTCAAACTCCCCCGAACTCACCAGGAAGTGCTCGACCGACTCTTGGCCACCGACCCCGAGGAGCTATCACCCCGGGCCGCGCATGATCTGCTACGACATCTGACAAGCCAGCTCCGCACCCGATAATCACACCACTCCCCCCGTCGACTCTGATACGATGTGCGAGACCATTTCTCTGTGGAGGTCTCATTCATGACGATCGCGCTGTGGTGTCTCTTGGTGGCAGTGATCCTACCGTACGTTTGGCTACCGGTTGCTTTCGGAGAACGGAAAAAGCAGTTCGGTTCCCTCGACAACAAGCAGCCGCGAGCACAAATCTCCAAGCTCGAGGGCAAGGGCGCTCGAGCCTACGCTGCGCACCAGAACGCGTTCGAGGCGCTCGCCGTCTTCGCTCCCGCTGTCCTCACCGCTTACGTCGCCAAAGCCGATCCGATGATGTCGGGTGCGCTCGCTGGCGTGTGGGTGGTATGCCGTTTCCTTCACGGCGTCCTGTATGTCTCCGACATCGATAAGGCCCGGAGCGGCATGTTTTTCCTCGCCTTCCTGTCGGCCCTCGGTCAGTTCGCTCTCGCCGCAATGGCTCACTGACCGTCGGTGTCTGCTTCGCCTCGCTGATCGTTTCCTCGCCGTTCCCACCTTCACGCTCTTGTCCGCATTTGTCACCGAGCGACGGTGACTGTAAGTCCTTGTGCGGCGCATGAAAAGCAAGCTAAAGTCCGTTTCGCAAAGCTCTAACCCCTGTCATTTCGGGTACTTGTCATGCTGCTTTACCGCTGGCTCAACGAGGCTGTTGAAAACCGTGGCACTGCCAAGGCGCTGGTTTATCGCGATACCTACCTCTCGTGGCGGGGCATGCAGCACCGTGTCGAGCGCCGTGCCCAAGAATTTGCGGCGATGGGAATCGAGAAAGGTCACTGGGTCGGGCTGATGCTCGGCAATGTGCCCGACTTCGCAATCCTGGCGCTGGCCTTGTCGCGACTCGGGGCCACGGTGGTTCCGCTCGATCCCACGACGGGTGTACGCGATCTCACGCTGTTCTTGGAACATGCGCCGCTGCGTGCACTCATCACCCGTCCTCGCGGCGGCAATGAGCTACCGTCGAGCCAAGCGCCGATCGTGCGGACCCGCAAGGATACCCGCTTCGAGCCAGAGAGTCGCCGACGCCTACAAGGTACGCTGCTCACCTGCTCTATCTATCGTCGAGACGAAGCCCCACCATCTGCGGCGGAGGCGGTTCTCTTGACAGCGGATACCTCCGGCGACCCCAAAGGCGTGCTTCGGACCATCGATAACATCACGGCCAACTGCGAAAATATCGCCCACAGCCTCGACGTTACGGCCGAAGCCAAGATTCTGACGACGGTACCGCTCTTCTCGGCGTATGGGTTCGACCTTGGATTGTGTTTGGCACTGCGCTACGGAGCGACGCTGTATCTCGAAGACGAGATGTCCCCCAAGCGGATCGCCAAGCTCATCCGTGAGCAAGAAATCGATCTGCTGCCCGCGACGCCCCCGATCTTTGCAGCGCTGGCGAAGATGCCGACTGCACGACCGTTGAAGACGCGAGGTGCCCGCTTCTTGGCCACCGGAGCTCAATTGCCCGAAGCCGTTGCCGAGAGCTTCCGTGAACGGTGGGGAGTTCGAGTGCTTCCGATGTATCACACCACCGAGGCGGGTGCAGTGAGCCTCGATCGCAAAGGACTTCAGCCCGAGACTGTCGGCAAGCCGATCTCTGGTGTCGAGCTGCGGATGGGCACTCCGGATGCCCATGGGCGCGCACCGATCTGGATTCGCTCGCAAGCAGTCGCGATGCATTCCGTCGGTCCGATGTCTCTTATCAAGCCTGGTGAAGGTCGATCTAAAAAGGCCGAGGTCCGCAACGTCCCCATCGGTGGTTTCGACGCTGATGGCTTCTTGCGCACCGGCGATCTTGGCAAGATCGACAAGACCGGACGACTGACGCTGATGGGCCGCGAAGACGATCTGGTCAAGGTCGAAGGCAAACGCGTTGCCCTTGGTGAAGTCGAAGGCTGTCTAGAGTCGTTCCCGAAGGTCAAAGCGGCCCAGGCACGCGTCTTCACCGATGAACACGGCAGCACCATGGTCGTGGCCAGCGTTGTACTGAGCGGTCGCTGTCTCGCTGAAGACCTGATCGATCACTGCGCCAAAAACCTAGCACCATACAAAGTACCCCGCCGAGTTGAGATCTGTCTCGCTCTTCCCGCCGAAGCTGGAGGTCAAGAATGCGCACGCTAAGGAATGTCTTCGTCCTAGGACTGCTTGCTCTCCCCCTCTCGTGTAACGAAGCACGTCTCGACACCGAGATCGAATCAGGTGAAGGGGACGACCTTTCCGATGGCACCCGCCGTTATGACCTAGCGGGGCTTGATCTTTCGCGAGTACGCGATCGCGACGCCTCGTGTGCCGAGGTTCGGGCCGAAGCCACACTCCAGAAGAAGCCGGTCGACATCATCTTCGTGATCGACAACTCCGGCAGCATGACCGAGGAGATTCTCTCGGTTCAGCAGAACATCAATAAAAACTTCGCCGACATCATCGGCAAGAGCGGCCTCGATTACCGCGTAATCATGGTCACGAGCCATGGCGACGCTCGCGTGCAGCAGTCGGTGTGCATCTCCGCCCCTCTGTCGAAGCATGCCTCGTGTAGTCCCCTGCCACCCCAGCCAGGGAACAATCCACCGCGCTTTTACCACTACAGCATCGAAGTCGAGAGCTATGACTCGTTTAAGCGCATCCTGGGCTCGGTCAATGGAACGGAACGAGACAAGTTTAATCTGGCCCCCGGAGGCTGGCAGACTTGGCTCCGCACCGACGCATATAAGGCGTTCATCGAGATCACGGACGACACCTCGGACATGTCAGAGGTGGACTTCGATACCCAGCTTCTTGCCAAAGCGCCGATGCAGTTTGGGACCAAAGCCAACCGCAACTACGTCTGGCACACCATCGCGGGACTGAAAGAAAACACTCCCTCGACGAAGCCGTGGGTTTCGACCGATCCGATCCAAAGTGGAATCTGCACCAAGGGCGGTGGAGCGGTGGCCCCCGGCGTCCAGTACCAGCGACTATCAATGATGACGGGTGGCCTGCGCTTCCCGATCTGCGAGTACGCCAACTTCGATGCGGTGTTCAACCACGTTGCGATGGGAGTTGTCGCTGGAGCAAAGGTCGCTTGTGACTTTGCGCTGCCCGCGCCTCCGCCAGGTCAACAGATCGATCTGGGGACGGTGCTGGTCGATTACACTGCGGGCGGAATGGGTGCGCGAACGACCTTCAAGCAAGTCGCGGGCGCGGCCACTTGCGGTCCAAACTCGTTCTACATCGACAAGGGCCGAGTCTATCTATGCCCCGATGCTTGCAACGTGGTTCAGGCCGACTCCAAGGCCAAGGTCGAGGTTCTGTTCGACTGTCTGTCGATCCTCGGCTGATCAAATCGGGCGATCGTGGCTACCGCTTCGGCAGCCACGGTGCGTGTCGTCGCGCAAGATCAATCATCGACTGCGGCACACCCTGGGCAACACGACACAACACCCGGTTCAGAAGTCCAGGAATCACCACCGCTTGGTCGGCAAACAGCGCGGCCAAGCCCTGCTCCGCGACTTCCTTCGTATCCGCCATCACACCCAACTTCTTCGCTAGCTCAATGGGAACAACCTCCGGATCGTACAGTCCGGTTGCGGTTGCGCCCGGCAGAAGACACGTCACGCTCACCCCATACACAGCCAGCTCGGAACGCAGCGCCCGCGCAAATCCCAGCAGGTATTTTTTGCTACTGCCGTAGTAGGCGATACCGGGAAAGTCACGGAAGGCCGAAATGCTCGACACCATCATGATGCGACCTTTCCGTCGAGTACGCATGTCCTTCGCAAAGTACGTACACAACAGGGAAGGCGTCACGACGTGCAGTTTGAGCATGCGTGCGGCAGCGAGCGGATCGGCGTCTGCGGCCTCTCCAAAGAAAAAGATGCCGGCATTGTTGATCAGGATGTCGATCTGAATATTATGCGCACAAACTGATTCATATATTCGTTTCGCAGCATCGTCAGCGGTGAGATCCTGCGTCAACGGCATAACTTGGACGCCGTAACGTGCAGAAATCTCAGCAGCCGCTTCGGACAGTGGGCCTTCGCGATTGCTGACCACCACCAAGTCGTAACCACGCTCAGCCAGGCCATGTGCCAGCGCCAGTCCGATTCCCGAACAAGCGCCGGTCACGAGTGCTCTCTCTCGTCGCTCAGAACTAGTCCTGTACATGCCAGCCTCGCTTGTCGCAGATCGCTTGAAACTCCGCTTCAGGAGTCTCGCGCTGATAACAGGCCATCTTGGTGGTGTAGATGCGCGCTGCACAGTAGTTGCAGTGATCACAGCGCGACTTGGCCGACTCTTCGCGAGCGAGCTTGTTCACAAACTGGGGATCAGCAATCAGCGCACGCGCCATGGCCACCGCTTCGAACCCCGCGCCGAGCACTTCTTCTATCGACTCCCGCGACACGGCCCCACCCACATACACCAGCGGAATCCGCACCGCAGCTCGCACCACCTTCGCTTCTTCCAAAAAATAGTTGTCTCGATATGGAAGAGAGGGAACCAGCACCGGCCCGGCGACTCGCATCATCATTCTCATCAGCGGATTTTTCACGAGCCGTCCCATCACATCGGTCGGTAGCTCGCCACGCATGATGTACATGGGAGCGCGGCTGACAAACCCACCGGACAGCACCAGTGCATCGGCCCCTTCCTCCTCCAGCAAACGGGCAATGGCAATCGCATCATCGAGCGATTGGCCCCCAGAAACGCCATCGCACAAGTTCATTTTCACAAGGACCGCCAGGTCACGCCCCGCCGCGTGCTTGACCGCTAACATCACCTCTTTTAAAAAGCGCATCCGATTGCTAAGTGATCCGCCGTATTCGTCGCTGCGATGGTTGGTAAGGGGCGACAGAAACTGACTGATCAGATAGCCGTGTCCGGCGTGAACTTCGACCGCATCGAAGCCAGCATCTTTGGCCGTCCGGACCGCTTCCCCAAAGCTCCTTGCCACTCGCACGATGTCGGTCTTGTCCATCGCACGCGGCCAGGTTGGACCATACACATTGAAATTTGCTGACGGAGCGAGCGGTCGTTCGCCGATCACCTCGCGCTTGGCCATGTTGCCGCAGTGTCCGATCTGAATCGACGCAAGCGCGCCCCCCTCATGAATCGCCGATGCCACCCCTGCCAGCTCGGACAGAATCTCCCTTCGCAACCACAGTTGATGAGGAAACGACAATCCGCTGCGCTCCACCGCTGCATACGCCACCGTCGACATGCCGGCTCCTCCGGCAGCCACCATACGATGGTATGAAACCAGTTCATCCGAGGGCCTGTGACCGGGGGCCATTCCTTCAAATGCTGCCGCCCGAATCGTTCGATTGCGGAGGGTCTTCGGTCCAATCCGCAGAGATTCAAACAGTCGATAGGGGGTTTGGGAATTGTGCGCAGGAATCATGAGCGTGGCAAAACCTGAACGTCCGCAGCAAAAACTAGCTGCTACGGACCAGCGCCAGCAAGTGCTCGCAACGGGGCGGAAGCGGTCGATCGGTACGCATCACGTGAGGCCGCTCCACCGACGCTTCGGCAACCACCTTGAGCCGCGTAGACTCTGCGGCCCGGCGAATCGGCTCCGCACCATCACACAGCGTGTCTTCGATCACCGAGTCGCCGACCAAGACAAAGCACTGACCGCCCACCTTCAGGAGTCGCTCGATCGCCGACAGCCAATTCCAGGTATCCGCTTCATGGGTCTGCATCCGCTTCGCAAGCGGCAGCCGATGACGACGAGCAGCCATCTCATCTCGTTCGATCGGCGAGGGGTCGATACCCAACCATGCGTAGCGACGGAGATGATGACTCAGATAGTCATAGGTTCCCAGATACGGAGGCGAGGTAATCACCCGATCGACCGATCCCGCCACCACCTTGCAGCCCTCGCTCGGTCGCAACGCACTGCGGGCATCCCCCATGATCAGAAGTGGCGCAATCGGCTTGAGATCCTCGGGCCAAAATCCGTTCTGAAAACGAATCAGTTCCTCGGTCTTGCGCAGCAGCCACCGCGACACCATTCCTTTGCCAATGTGCCGCTCCACCGATTCCGAACTCGACTCACTGCGCTGGTTCGAGGCCTTCACCACGATCGCGGAAAACACCATCAGCAGCGCTTCCCCAAGTGGCGCGTCCGCCGCACACACCGCCGATATCTCCGCCCGCAGTCCGCACAACTCCAAGTACACATGCGGCGCATAAAACTGTTGATCGTCATAGTTGCGCGGTGGCGAGACTCGCTTTTTGACCCGCTGGAGCGACGCTTCACAGACCGCTTGCGCTCGCAGAAGCAGCGCTTCTTGCATGCCTTTGCGCAGCGGTGTCGCCTTCAAGCGCGACAACCGCATTGACAGCGCGCTCACGTCACAGCCGATCGTCCGCAGACCGAGCCGCACGCCTTCCACCAGCACGGTTCCCGAGCCCACAAACGGATCGAGCAGGGTCTGTCCAGGCTCCATGTCTCGACACAGAAGTCGCACCAGCAGCGGATGGGTACGACCCGCATAGCTATGAAACAGGTGCGGTCCCAGCGATGATTCCAGCAGTGGTCGATCTTCCAGCGGAATCCGCTCTGGAATGCTCGGCACCAGCAGCGCATCACCCAGTCGCGCCGCCAAGTCTGCCTCGCCCCGGGTTTGCAGGTTATGACCAGGAAGCGATAACGAACGCCGCAGCGTCGGCGTATTGTCCACAGATATCTGCATCAGTAAGTGCCTCGACAAAAAGGATCAGCGAAGGAGCGGAGCGGACCGCGAGCGCCACGCCAGCTCGCATAGCGGCCGCAGCAGTGTGTCACCCCTCACCAAGCGACAGGCAAACGTAATCGGCAAAACCGATGGTTGCCGTGTTCGGGGCGTTTGCAGTATGTAGGGACGCATGGCGACTCGTGAAACCGGGCAACATTATCAGGATCCGAAAAAGGCGCTGTGGTGTTTAAAGAAGCTTCCGCTCCTTGCGGACATTCCACATGACACGCTGCAGCAGCTCGCAGACTCGGTGCAGCTATGGGATTTGCGACGGCGACAGGTGATCTATCTTCCTGGCGATCCCGGCCAGGCGGTGTACTTCCTGAGCGTGGGTCGCGTCAAGATCAGCAAGGTCACACGCGACGGCAAAGAGCTAACCCTCGACTACCGCGTGGCCGGCGATCCGTTTGGCGAGCTGTGTTTGATCGAAGGCGGGGCCCGCGAAGACATGGCCGAAGCGATGGATACCTCGCTGGTCATCGAAGTCGAACGCGGGATCTTCGAGCGGTTGGTCCAAAAAGAAGGCCTGATTGGCTTCCGCTTGGTCAAAGTGCTTGCGCAAAGGCGCCGGGAGCTTGAGGGCAAGATCGAAAACCTGATCTTCAAAGACGTGAATTCCAAGCTCGCCGAGCTGTTACTGCGACTCGGGCAAGACTACGGCATCGACGACAGCCGTGGCACATTGGTGTCGCTCAAGATCACCCACCAAGAGATGGCCAACCTCATCGGTTCGACGCGTGAGACGGTGTCGCTGACGCTCAGTCAGTTTAAGCGCAGTGGTCTCATCGCCACCGAGGGTCGGCGCGTCATCCTGTCGGACCGCGAAGGACTGCGAGCCCTCGCCTAACCGCGTCGCTTACTTCTGAGGCAGCTCGATCGGACCGAGATCGGACCACGAAAGGCCTAGCTCTGCGACGGCAAGCAGGCGCTCGATGGTGTCGAGCTCGGGATGAACACGTAGCGTCTCGATGTTGCGAATGGTCCCCAGCGACAACTTGCTACGCTCTGCGATCTGTTGCCGAGTTAGACCGCGCTCCTCACGACGCTCACGCAACAGAGAGGCAAACTTCCGTCGCCAGTCCAGGCTGTAGCGATAGCGGCGACTGCGCAGCGGTGGACGTGCAAAAGAGTCCAGTACCGCACTCACCCGCTCGACGGTACGGAGCGCCTCGATCCACATCGGCTGCTGCGTCGCCGAAGACAGCCGCACCAGATCGCAAAGCTGACCGGCGGCTTCGGTCAGCAGTCGTTTGGCCTGCCAGGCCACGCGGTTTCGACGGAGTTCAGGAGGCACAGAGGTGGAAACAGACTGCGCGCATTCGGTGATCTGCATATCGAGGCGAATAGCAAAGTCCCCACGCAAGCGGACGCCTTTACCTGATCTTTGCGAGCACTTTACCCCTTCACATGCAAAGTAATTCTCGACGGAAAGGAAAAATTTCCCGACGGGGACAAAATTCTTTCCAGGGGGTAAAGTTGCGACGATTTCAGGCAATGAAAATTGTATTCAGTCCAACGTAACGATGCACCAACCGATGGCCCATCATTACGACAAGGTCTTCGCGATGCCTTGCGCTCGAAAGCGCTCGCGGGCCTCCGCCAACACCTGCCGCGCCGTCTGTTCATCCGCAACCATCGTCACCGGCACCACCGTACCGGTCATAAGCTCCGTGGCCCGCATCGTCAGCGTCACCGCCGTCCGCACCAACAAACCACTGCCATACAGCGCGGTATGACTCGGCAGGATCCGCTTGCGGAAGAGATCACTTTGGAACTTCCGCGCCTCGGGAGTCAGTACCCCGCTTTGCGAGCCATCCATCAGAATCAGCGCGTAACCATAGCGCTCGTACACGGCCTGCGAGAGCGCAAACAGATGCTTGATGTCCTCCACGTTCTGAGAACCCACGGTTCGCTGAAAGACAACGTCGCCTTCCACGCGAGTCTCATGTGGACTTGACCGATGCTGTGCCTGGTCCAGTGATGCTGCCATGGTCCCCTACTCACTGCTCACCGCTTGGCAATTCCCTGCGCCCGGAACCGTTCGCGGGCTTCCCACAGAATCTTCCGGGCACTCTGCTCATCGGCAACCAAGGTGATCGGAAGCTTCTGCCCTGTGAACAACTCGACCACCCGCAACACCATGGTAACAGAGGTCCGACTGATCAAGCTGCTCCCATAGACCACAGCCTGGCTCGGATGAATCGGTCGACGGAGCTGCTCGATCTGGAACTTCCGAACCTCCGGCGTGGGCAGTCCGGCCCTGGTGTTATCTGTCAGCACCAGGACGTAGCCATACTCCTCCACCACGGCCGTACAGATCGCAACCATCTGCTTCATATCCTCAAGCGTCAGCACACCGATGATCCGATTGCACACAAGATCCTGGTCCACTCGCACCAGATGAGGGCCAAACCGCAGCCAACCGCCCGGCACTCCTGCGCTGGATTCACTCATCTCAGTCTGCATCACGTTCGTCCTCTGCCTCGTCTTCTACGGTCTCGGAGGTAACGGTCGTGTACTTGACCGCGCACCTTTCGCAGTACGTCTTGCCCGTACGCACGTGATAGGTAGCCATCTGTCCTTCTGCCATCTCACACATACAGTCATCACACACAGAGCCAACACTCAGCGTCAGCGTCTCGTAACCTTCCAGTGGGAATGCGATTCCGCCCACTTTCTTGGGAATCGGCTTGTCCTTGACGATCTGCTTACGGAACGCTTCGTTTAGCGCCCGCCACTGTCGAATGCTCTGCTCATCCAGCCCGTGACGTCGCTCGACCTCTGCCAGTAGATCCTCTCGGTACTCGAACAGCTCATCGGAAATCACCATCCAGTGATGAGCATTGCGCGGTCGCTCACCAAAGTAGACCGGCTCTCCTGTCAAAATCTCGTACAAGAAATTGTACTGTTTTTCGATCACTCGCTGCTTGGTCACGTCTTTGAAATACGGTCCCAGGCGCGGATCTGAAAATGCCAACGTATAAAACTCATTCAGAATTTCGGTGAGCTTTTCCCCATTTCCGAGATTCGCCCACAGTTCCGGGTTCGGTGCCAATGGTCCACGCCGGACACGCCCCTTGCTTTCGATAGATCCCGCCATCACCGTCCCCCTCTCTGAGACGATGCTGCCGCACCTCGGTCGAGGCATATTGGCACTGGAATCCAGAGCGCAACTGAGGCGCAAATATGAGTCATTATAAATACCTCTTATTTGATTTGCTTGATTGAATCGAGCGGCTGCTTGGCAATTCCTTGGATAGCAAATCGCTCACGCGCAGCAGCCAACACAGTCCGAGCAGTCTGTTCGTCAGCCACCATGTCCACGGGGATCTTCGTCCCAGTCAGTAGCTCAGTAGCTCTCATCATGAGGGAAATTGTGGTCCGGACCAGGACGCCACCACCAAAGATTGCCGTGTGGCTCGGAAAGATCCGCTTACGCAGAAGATCGGACTGATACTTGCGAGCATCCGGTGTGGTCGTCGATGCACGAGCACCGTCGATCAACACCAGCGCGTACCCATAGCGCTCATAGAGCCCTTGGTTTATCGCGAACATGCGCTTCACATCTTCGAGCGTTGTGGCTCCGATGGCCCGAGCAAACAGCATATCGCCGTCGACTCGAAACTCCTCGAAGCCGCTCACTTCCCGGATCTGTCCGGAGGGTGCGAACATCGGATTTGTCATCCCGCCCCTTTGCCGACTGCGTACACGGCGCGAAACCCAATGCCGGTTCTGCAGACTTGGTCCAAGACAGTCCCCCTCAAACAACACCGCCGATTCAATCGAACCGTAGCACGATTATCGCCGAATTCCGAGCGTATCGTCGGCGCAAAATAAGAGTCCTACTGGATGCTACTTAAACCCACTTTTCGACGGACAATTACCGAGGTGGTGCATGGCATCCATCCCCGGACTCTGTGCGGAGAAGGAGCACGTAGGGAACGGAGAGAGATTACTCAGCGCTGGACGAAGCGGAATCCGATCGAAAATCAAAGCCACCCGTAAACTCGCGGAAACGAAGGATGAGCAGCAGAGCCGCCGTCACCCCGAGCACTCCTGCGGGTAGTTGACCGGTTTCCGGCATATGCCAGTTCGTCACACTCGCGTAGATGGCGAGCCCTGACAGTACAACAGCAGGAAAGAACGCCCATAACTTGCGCTGAAACAGACCCCCCGCGATCAACATGCAGGCAAACATGAGTCCACCGTAGGCCGCGAGATCGGTGGCCATCGGAGACGCTTGTTTGTGAATAAAGGGAGCGCGCAGTACCGCGAAGCTGAGAGTGCAGGCAAACAGCACAAAGGTGCAGCCAGCGATGTCGGGAGCCACGGTTCGACGAACAGACATGGTCACAGCCTAACGCGGACTGCAAACGATGTCAGGGCTTTCTGCGCTTGAACGGCATCAGCCACGCCGAAGCGAAGTCACTGCGTCGGTCGCGTGGCGATGGCTGCTAGTGAGCGAACTTCTTGCCCGACTTGACAGCGGGTGCAGCGAA
>ERZ724523.1647-NODE-1647-length-12989-cov-8.116128_pt1 | contig 12989 bp, 8 predicted proteins | sample MGYA00376056_ERZ724523 | MGnify/ENA primary metagenome ERZ724523 (study PRJEB28724, sample SAMN07190888) | wastewater metagenome | isolation source: influent of sewage treatment plant in Hong Hong | place: USA: Christiansburg, Virginia | collected 2016-03-01 ... | reverse complement strand
CTGAAGGGAATCGAATAAATGGGATCGACACCTCGCAGCTGGAATGGATTCGACACACCCAGCTGATTGAATGTAAAGCTGTAACTGCGCAGTGCCACCCCTGGAAAATTGGGTGAAAACAGGGGGGTGGGTGTGGTTTCAAGCACCTCGCCCACCGTGGCCTTGGTCTTCCGATTCTGGGCCCAGGCATCCGGAGGGGCCATCACCACACTCAGAAGCGCCGCACCCGCCATCACTGCGGTCAGCAGTTTGTGTTTGAACATGTGTTTTTCCTCAAATCTCAACGCACTGGCCGACATAGCAGCCTACTTGGCAGGGGACTCTGTTTCGGAAGCCGTGCGCATAGCGGCCAACTTGACCGCGAATTTCGCTCTTGCACTTTCCCACGTGGACTTGCCGAGAATAGCCAATCCAGCAAACCCAAGAAACAAAATTTCCTTCAATGAAGTCAGGGGCTTGTCTGGCTTGCGCTTGTCACCCCACATCACCCAAGTGTCGGCCCGCGCAAACGTACACTGAACCAGATCAATGGCCTTCTGGGTGTTCATGGCCTCAAATTTCAAGCCCACCCGGTCACTCCGGGCCATTGTGATGGTGGCATCGAACTCATATTCCTCATCACCCCGGAACAAGGCCAGTCGAACAGCCTCTCCCATCTCCAAATCAACAGGGCCAGGAAACGTCAATCCGACACCGCCATCCGAATAGTCGGTGGTGGTGCAGATGAAGTTCCGACCAGACCGGGTGCGTAAAGTTGCGGGCAGTTTCATGGTGACACGATGCGATGTACGCACCTGTCTGGCCTCATTGGCTACCGCTATGCTGGCCCCCAACATCATGATGTTGTAGATCGTCCAGGCCAGATTGAGTGCAACCGTATCCCCATCTGTATTCGGCACCCAGATGTAGCGAAAAATACCTGCAACCAACCCCAACAAGCTCAAACTCATGAGTGCCAGATACGGCTGGGCAATGTCCCAATCAAAATACTCTTTCATGTTCAACCCGCCTTTGTCGGTCACGTTGAATTTGCCGAGTTTGGGGTTGATCACCGCCACCAAGGTGGGGCGCAAGATGTACCAGGCCAGCACCGACTCGTACACCTCGGCCCAGAATGAATGCCTGAACTCACCCTGCATGCGGGAGTTGGTCAAGTTGGCGTGCAACAAGTGCGGCAATGCGTAGAGCGCAATGGTGGTGGCACTGGCCTGAATCACTTGTGAATCAAACACCAGGTAAGCCAGTGGAGCCGTGAGAAACACCAACCGGGGCAGGCCGTAGAAAAAATGCAGCATGGCATTGGCGTAGCACAGACGCTGCGTCAGCTTGAGCCCCTTGCCCAGAAAGGGGTTGTCCACCCGAAAAATCTGAGCCATGCCCCGAGCCCAGCGGATGCGTTGCCCCACATGGCCGCCCAGCGACTCTGTGGCAAACCCGGCAGCCTGGGGAATGGCCAAGTAGGCCGTGCTGTAGCCCAAACGGTGCATCTTGAGTGCGGTGTGCGCATCTTCGGTCACGGTTTCAACGGCGATGCCCCCAACCTCCAGCAGAACACTGCGCTTGAGGATCGCGCAGGAGCCACAAAAAAAGGTGGCGTTCCACAGATCGTTGCCGTCTTGCACCAGACCGTAGAACAGCTCACCTTCGTTGGGCACAGCCTTGAAGGTTCCCAGGTTTTTCTCAAACGGATCGGGCGAGAAAAAATGGTGCGGTGTTTGCAGCATGGCCAGCTTGGGATCACGCAAAAACCAGCCCATTGCAATCTGCAAAAAGGTGCGCGTGGGCATGTGGTCGCAATCAAAAATGGCCACATAGTCGCCCGTCATGTTCTTGAGCGCGGCATTGATGTTGCCCGCCTTGGCATGTTTGTTGTCGTTGCGGGTCACGTGAATCACGCCCGCTTCTTCAGCGAACAGCCGGAACTCCTCCCGCCGTCCATCGTCAAGAATGTAAATTTTGATTTTGTCTTTGGGCCAGTCAATGGCCAAAGCTGCAAACACCGTGTTGCGCACCACGGACAACGGCTCGTTGTAGGAAGGAATCAGCACATCGACTGTGGGCCAATCGTCCACATTGTCTGGCAAAGGAACCGGTTTTCGTTCTAGCGGCCAAGCCGTCTGAATGTACCCCAATACCAGAACCAGCCAGGCATACAGCTCGGCCATGAACAAACCTGAACCGAAAAATGCGTTGCTCCACGAATCAAACGTCATGGTCTCGGTGACGCGCCAGTACATGTAACGCGTGGAAGCCACCAGCGACAGAATGATGAGTATCTGCGTCACATAGCGGCCCGGCATGCGGCGCAGAAACATGGCACTCAGAAAGCAGGCGAGGCCAAAACCAAGTTGATGACCATCCGACAACGGCGTACTGAGAATCAGCCAGACGATGGGCAGCATCACAGCCAAAACACCCCAGCGCACAAGCGGACTCTCCCAACCATGCCACCCGGCCAGCATCTTCACCGTCCGCACAGCGAGCTTGTAGGCAGACCTGCGGCCAATCAGACTCATTTGGAGGCGGGCATACCGGATACGGCGGACGCTCATTTCTGGACAGCCTTCTGCGCCTTGAAGACAGGCGCGAGTTTTTTGCTCAGCCAGGCCGCAGCCTGGGACAAGTCGCGGGTCGCTTCACTGTGGGGAGCGTACTGCAACACCAGTTGATCGAATGCCAAGGCTTCTTTGACAGACTCATCCTGGTGTATCACCGTGGGCACCAGACGCGCCCCCAAGTCGGATCGAACCACCCGCACCACATCCCTGGCCAATGGACTGCCTGATGGCAGATTGTTGAGCAGATAGGCTGAGCCGAAGAAGCCAGGACGGCCTGTGCAGTACTTGTTGAGCACCGACTCCATTGCTGGCAGCGTGGCGTAGGAAGCCGGATCGCCATGAATGACCACCAGCACGAAGTGCGCCAGCCTCAACGCCTGTTGCTGGTAGAGAGATGGCCCTGGCGGGGTGTCGATCACCACCAGATCCTCCCCCCCCAGGTCAAGGCCATTCAAGCCGTCTGCCAGCCAATCGGGATGGGAAGACAGGTGAACCTCAAAAGCATCGCGGTCGTGCTCGTTCAGATTGCCATAGGGAAGAGCGTAGGGGCCAGCCCCCCCGCGAAACAAGCAGGTCTTCCAGGAACGGGCTTCCAGGGTTGCCCGGCCAATGCCATCAATTTCTTCGACGGGAACCCCCAAATGCAAACGCAAAGCATTTTGCGGATCCAGATCAACTGCCACCACATTCCGGCCACCGGCCAAAGCCATGGCCATGTTGGCAGTGATGGTGGTTTTACCCACACCACCTTTGGCTGAAACCACAGAAAAAACTACCACTTAACCGCCTTCTTGGAAGATTTTGGTTGCTTCTTGGTCACAGGGGCCGGTGGTGGGGGCAGCATCCGTCCAAACAGTGCCTGCAACTCACTGCCCGGCACCACCTTGGGCTCACGGCTCTCCATTCGGGGAAGGTGCTCACCCCGAATGGGAGCTCGACCAAACGCACCAGACAAGTCGGGTGAAGGCTCGGGCACCATAGACGCAAACATGCCCCCTCCCACGTGGGAATCGGTTGAAATAGGCGGCGAAGGGAGCGTAAACGCCGTTTCCCCAGCTGCGACTGCGGCTGATGCAGAGCCGCCATCGCTACCAGCTGATACAACCGGCGCAACTGGTTCGGCTGCGGGCGATCGTTTGACTGCAACAGGCAGAATGACAGCCTTGAAGCGATTGAACAACCCACCTTGGGTCGAACCGTTGTCAACCACAGCAGCAGCACCGACAGCCGGGGAAGCCAGCTGGCTGTCGTGCGAGTGCGACCGCGCGTCCGCATTGGCAGCGGCTTGCACCTGGAGATCCGACTTGGTCGCGGCATGGGACTGGGCAGACCTGGATGGAGTCAAGCCCGCGAACATACCAGCAGACGCATCCGGTGCAACAGGACTGCTCGGCACAGCATCAGCCGACGAGGCGGCTTGAGCCAACGCACTCGCGGGTGATGCCCCCGGCTGCCGCATGTTGTGCTGCGTGCCAAGTGCAAGGTCTGGACGGCGCACCGAGGGGGCTTCCTGATTGGCGGCCGGGTTGATCAACCCCAGAATGGGCCACTTGCTTTCGGCCTGTGTCACCTGATCACGGGACACCACCTCCTGATAGGTGGAGGCATTTCCGCCAAATCGGCGAAAGAGGGTCTGAACATCTTCAGATTTGGACATATTTTTTTTGGAAAGATCAAATTGAGTCGGCTGTCAGGCCACTCATTGGGCGGCCAGCTTGAATGACATTTGCATGGGTTGTCCGCTGCCGGGCTGCTGGGTCAGCACCAGCTCCGGTGGGGAGCCGGCGGCCAGCAGCCAGGCTGCGTACACCCCCTCCATGAATCCACCGGCCAATTCGGCATCCACTTGCAGAGCAGCTGGCAACGGACAGGCATGGTGACTGATCTGAAGCTGCATACCCGCATCTGAAAACACCGTGTAGCCCCACTGAAACTGCGACCACACTTTGTTGGCAGCATCTTGCAAGTCACCCAGCGATGCGCAAGCCGGCAATTCAAACGACTGGGCAAACCGCCCACCCAGGCGCACCAGCAAAGCACGGTACTCAGACTCCGACAACTGTGCCTGCAACTCTTCGGACAACACCCCGAGAAACCCGGACCACTGCGATGAAATACGCTCCAGAGCCAGATGCTGGAGCAAGTCAAGGATGTCGGGCATGGCGGGCGCGGATGAAAGAGTCATGGTTTAGTTAGTGAACTGAACAGCTATTGTGAGAATAAATCTAGCTGAAAACCGTCTGTTTATAACATCCGACTGTGTATTTGCATGCTGATGTGAACCAGTGCTTGCCCATGTTGTAATTTCGCATGCAATGCCCATGCCTGCAATGCAGTTATCACGTCCCTGCTCCATGCAGACCACTGACGGTATATTGCGCAGCATGTTGAACCAATCCGAGATGCCGCGCCCGCAAAGCTCATTTTGCATGCACCACCTTTTGTGGATCTTGCTGGCCTGGTGCCTGTGCATGCACACAGCCTGGGCCCAGAACCTGCTGACCCAAACCACGGTGCGCAGCGAACAGGTCACCGCAGAACTGCTGATCCACGCGCCGCAAGGCGTGGCCCCAGGCCAACCCGTGTGGGCGGGGCTGCAACTCACACACGCACCCGACTGGCACACCTACTGGAAAAACCCCGGCGATTCCGGCCTGCCCACCCAGCTGGAATGGACACTGCCGCCCGGCGTGGTGGCGGGCGACATTCTCTGGCCCACCCCGAAAAAATTCCCGCTCGAAGCCTTGGCCAACCACGGCTATGACGGCACCGTTTTGCTGGCCGTACCTCTGACCATCACACCGGATTTCACGGCCAGCTCGCTCAGCATCGGGCTCCAGGCATCCTGGCTGGTCTGTCGCAAGGAGTGCATTCCCGAAGAAGGCCGGTTCAGCCTGACCGTGCGCAGCGGCCAAAGCCTGGCATTGCACGGCCTGGCTTTTGAAGCAGCCCAATCACGGCTCCCTATACATATAGATGAGAGCGGTCTGACCACCCGCGTTGAAGGCCAATTTCTCAGCCTGACCTGGCCACAGCCGCCCGCCGAGTGGCGCGGCCAAGTGCTGGAGTTTTTCCCTGAAACCCCAGGCCTGACCGAGCCCGGTGCCGCCTGGCAGCAAACCTGGGCAGGCAACAGCTGGTCTGCGCGCATTCCGCTGAGCCCATTGCGCACGGAATCCCCGTCCATCCTGGCAGCTGTGCTGGCACCCGGTCAGCTTCCACATGGACAGGCTGCCCCCGCCGGGCGGGCGTGGCAAGGCCCGGTCAGTGGCACCTGGCCAGCGGCACAGACACCGGCCAATGCGGGTGTCAGCGATGCACTGCAAGCCGCGCTGGACGACAACGCCCGGCGAGCAGCCACGGGCGTGCCCCCAACCACGGCCACCACCACGAACACAGGCTCCAGCCTGGGACTGGTGGGTGCCCTGCTGGGAGCGTTGATCGGCGGATTGATCCTGAACCTCATGCCCTGCGTGTTTCCGGTACTGGCCATCAAGGTGCTGGCGTTTGCACAGCATGCCGACAACCCACGCGCCCACCGCCTCGCCGGTCTGGCCTACACAGTTGGGGTGGTGGTGTCGTTTCTGGCGCTGGGTGGGCTGCTGCTGGCCTTGCGCTCAGCGGGCGAGCAACTGGGCTGGGGCTTCCAGCTGCAAAACCCGGCGGTGGTGGCGGCATTGGCCACGCTGTTCACACTCATTGCGCTCAACCTTGCTGGGATGTTTGAATTTGGTCATGTGCTGCCCAGCTCGGTGGCCACGCTGCAAGCCCGGCATCCGGTGGCCGATGCCCTGCTGACAGGGGTGCTGGCCACGGCCATCGCCTCGCCCTGCACCGCACCGTTCATGGGCGCGTCGCTGGGCCTGGCCATTGGCCTGCCCACCGTGCAGGCGATGGCCGTGTTCGCCACCCTGGGCCTGGGCATGGCCCTGCCCTATCTGTTGGCCAGCTGGGTACCCGCTGTGGCCCGTGCGCTGCCACGGCCTGGGGCATGGATGCTGACGCTGCGCCAGCTGCTGGCGTTTCCCATGTGGGCCACGGTCGTGTGGCTGCTGTGGGTACTGGGTCAGCAAAGCGGCGTGGATGGCGCGGCTTCGCTGCTGACGCTTCTGGTGGCACTGGCCTGGCTGGTGTGGGCGCTGGGCCTGCAAGGCCGCAGTCGCCGGGTGCTGGCAGGCCTGGCGCTGGCCACATTGGTCTGGCTGCTGTGGACCGTTGGCCCCAACGTGACCCGCATGCTGCCACCGTCCACCGAAACCAGCGCAGCCAACACATCGGCAACCCACACAGATCAAGCCACCTGGCAAGCCTGGAGCCCCGAGCGACAGGCCGATCTGCAAGCCCAGGGGCGGCCCGTGTTCATCGACTTCACCGCTGCCTGGTGCGTCACCTGCCAGTACAACAAGCGAACAACCCTGGCCCACCCCGATGTGCTGGCCGACATGGCGCAACGCAACGTGGCCCTGCTGCGGGCCGACTGGACGCGGCGCGACCCCGCCGTCACCCAGGCCCTGCAAGCCTTGGGGCGCAACGGCGTGCCGGTGTATGCGCTTTACGCCCCCGGCCAGCCCCCCGTTGTGCTGACCGAGGTGCTGACGGTGAACGAAGTCCGCACCGCGCTCGCCGGTCTCTGAACGGTTCACAGGGCCGGTGTATACGGCCAGCCGACAGCTACCACCAAGCTGCGCTGGGGATAATCCGGCCACAACGCCGTGCGCTCCGCATTTTTCACGTCTCACTCCCACAACGGATTTTCCCGATGAGCTTCGCCCCCCTGCAAAACGACACCTTTTTACGCGCCTGCCTGCGCCAGGCCACCGAACACACCCCCCTGTGGCTGATGCGCCAGGCCGGGCGCTACCTCCCCGAATACCGCGCCACCCGCGCCAAGGCCGGCAGTTTCATGGGCCTGGCCACCAACGTGGACTACGCCACCGAAGTGACCCTGCAACCGCTGGAACGCTTTCCACTGGATGCCGCCATCCTGTTCAGCGACATTCTCACCGTGCCCGACGCGATGGGCCTGGGCCTGAGCTTTGCATTGGGGGAAGGCCCCAAGTTTGCCCACAAAGTGCGCGATGAAGCCGCCGTCGATGCCCTGGCCGTGCCCGACATGGACAAGCTGCGCTACGTGTTCGATGCCGTCACCAGCATCCGCAAGGCACTCAACGGGCGTGTGCCCCTGATCGGCTTTTCGGGCAGCCCCTGGACGCTGGCCTGCTACATGGTCGAAGGCGGTGGCTCCGACGACTACCGCGCCGTCAAAAGCCTGATGTACAGCCGCCCCGACCTGATGCACCGCATCCTGGCCACCAATGCCGATGCCGTGGCCCTGTACCTCAACACCCAGATCGAAGCCGGAGCCCAAGCCGTGATGGTGTTCGACAGCTGGGGCGGCGTGCTGGCCGATGGCAACTTCCAGACCTTCAGCATGGCCTACACCCGCCGTGTGCTCGACCAACTCAAAACCGAGCACAACGGAGCCACCATCCCCCGCATCGTGTTCACCAAGGGCGGCGGGCTGTGGCTGGATGAAATGAAGCAACTGCCCTGCGAAGTGCTGGGCGTGGACTGGACGGTCAACCTGAGCAAGGCCCGCCGGGCCGTGGGCGGCGACGTGGGCGGCCCCGGCAAGGCGCTGCAAGGCAACCTCGACCCCAATGTGCTGTTTGCCAGCCCCGAGCAGATCCAGGCCGAAGCCGTGCGTGTGCTGGAGAGCTTTGGCCTGCCCCACACCGACCGCGCCACCTCCGGCCCCACCCACATCTTCAACCTGGGCCACGGCATCAGCCAGTTCACCCCGCCCGAAAGCGTGGCCGCACTGGTCGAAGCCGTGCATGGGCACTCCAAAAAAATGCGCCTGATGGCTTGATCCGCGCCTTGGGGCACCGGTCTGCACCTCAGCGCAGCCTCCGCCCCAAGCCGCCAGCGGCGTGGCCCGGACGCTCCATTTTTAGCAACACCCGCCCATCGGCTAGCACAGAAAACACCCCCTTACGCACTGGCTTGACCGGGGTTATGCACAAAATTTTGAGCACACGCCACCGACTCACGAACTGGCGGGCACTCTTAGCTATCAAACACCTAGCGATACTAAGTGATTGATTTATATGGATTTCGTCAAATTGCCTTTTTGATGGGCAATCCAACGAAACCCTTGATTTCTCTGGCTTAGACGGGCGTTTGGACAGGATATCAACAAAGTTATCCACAGAAATCTTGGATGACTCCGGAATCTGTGACAAATCAATGACTTACCCCCCATTCCATGTCTTTGGATGAATCCGGCACCAGCCAGCAGGGATTCTGGCCCGCCGTGGTGGTGCCCACACCGGCCCACCGCGCACTGGCCGAGACCCTGAGTTACCACAGCCCACAGGCGCTGGAGCCGGGCAGCCTGGTGCGCGTGCCGCTGGGCAGCCGCGATGTGCCCGGCGTGGTGTGGAGCTGCCCCGCCCAGCCACCGGAAGGCTTGAACCCGGCCCAGATGCGCCCGGTGGCCAGCGTGCTGCCCGGCTGCCCGCCGCTCAACGAAGCCTGGCGCACCCTGGTGGCCTTCACCGCCCGCTATTACCAGCGCAGCTTGGGCGAAGTGGCCCTGGCCGCCCTGCCCCCCCAGCTGCGCGACCTGCAACCCGCCCAGTGGCAGCGGCGGCTGAACAAACGGGCCAAGCAGGCTGCCGGGCCACAGCCCGGTGCCCCATCGGCCACCGAAACCGCACCCGCCCTGAGCCCCGAGCAGCAAAGTTGCCTCGATGCCCTGGCCACCGCCCGCCAGCCGGTGCTGCTGTTCGGGGCCACCGGCAGCGGCAAGACCGAGGTGTACCTGCAAGCCGCCCAGCGCCTGTTGGATCAAGACCCCGGCGCACAGGTGCTGGTGATGGTGCCCGAGATCAACCTCACCCCGCAGTTGCAGCAACGCTTCGAGGCCCGCTTCGGCGCGGCCCAGGTGGCGGCCATGCACAGCGGCCTGACCCCGGCCCAGCGCCTGGGCAACTGGCTGGCCGCCCACCTGGGCCAGGCCCGCATCGTGCTGGGCACCCGCATGGCGGTGCTGGCCAGCCTGCCCCGGCTGCGCCTGATCGTGGTGGACGAAGAACACGACCCCAGCTACAAAAGCCAGGAAGGTGCCCGCTACTCCGCCCGCGACCTGGCCATCTACCGCGCCCAGCTGGAAAGCCGCCACGGCCCCGGCTGCCAGGTCATCCTCGGCTCGGCCACGCCATCGCTGGAAACCTGGCAGGCCAGCCTGCAAGGCCGCTACCTGCGGCTGAACATGCCCAGCCGCATGGGCGGCGGCCAGCTGCCCGCACTGCGCCTGCTGGACATGGCCCGCCAGCCCAAAGGCACGGTGCTGGCCCCCGCCCTGGTGGCTGCCATCGCCGAGCGGGCTGCGCGGGGCGAGCAGTCGCTGCTGCTGCTCAACCGCCGGGGCTACGCGCCCGTGCTGGCCTGCCACGCCTGCGGCTGGAAAAGCCAGTGCCCCAGTTGCAGCGCCTTTCGCGTGTTCCACAAGCTCGACCGCACCCTGCGCTGCCACCACTGCGGCTTCACCGAGCGCGTGCCCCGCGCCTGCCCCGACTGCGGCAACCTCGACATCACCCCCATCGGCAAAGGCACCGAGCAGCTGGAAGAACAGGTGGCCGCCCTGCTCAGCGGCCAGCTGCGGCCCGATGGCCAGCCGCTGCGCGTGGCCCGCATGGATGCCGACAGCACCCGCGCCCAGGGCAGCCTGGAAGCCCAGCTGCAACGCATGCACAGCGGCGAGGTGGATGTGCTGGTGGGCACGCAGATGGTGGCCAAGGGACACGATTTCAGGCGCATCACGCTGGTGGCCGCCATCAATGCCGACGGAGCCCTGTTTGCCAGCGACTACCGCGCCCCCGAGCGCCTGTTCTCGCTGCTGATGCAGGCCGCAGGCCGGGCCGGGCGCGAGGCCGGGCTGAGCGAGTCGGCGCAGATGTGGGTGCAGACCTGGCACCCCACCCACGCCCTGTTCAGCGCCCTGAAGCACCACGACTTTGAAGCCTTCGCCGCCCAGCAACTGGAAGAACGCCAGGCCGCGCAGATGCCCCCCTTCAGCCACCAGGCGCTGCTGCGGGCCGAAGCCCGCACCCAGGAAGCGGCCCAGGCCTTTCTGTCAGCGGCCCGCGAAGCCGCCCGCACATTGGAAGGTGCCGAACACCTGATGCTGTACCCGCCCGTGCCCATGACCATCCAGCGGGTGGCCAACGTGGAGCGGGCTTATATGTTGCTGGAAAGTGACTCGCGCCCCGCCCTGCAACGGGTGCTGGGCCAGTGGCATGCCGCGCTGGCGCAGTGCCGCAGCCTGCCCGAAGCCAAGGGCCTGATCCGCTGGGCCATCGACGTGGACCCGATTGCGATCTGAATCTTCACACCAGCCAGGACACCGCCGCAGAGAATGTGACAAACGCGGCCACGGTGGACACCAGGATGATGCGGGCAATGCGGCCGGTGTCGGCCTGGAACCGCTCGGACAGCAACGACACGTTGCTGGCACTGGGCAGCGCGGCCACCAGCACCATCACCGTCAGCGAGAACCGGTCCAGCGGCACGCCCAGCTGGATGGCGGCCACGCCCACACACAGCACCAGCAGCGGATGCAGCAGCAGCTTCATCAGCGCGGGAGGCACGTAGTCGCTGAGCGGCGAAGGGTGATCCACCGTCATCTGTGCCCGCGCCAGCACCGCGCCAATGGTGAACAGCGCCACGGGTGAGGCGGCATCGGCCAGCAGCCAGGCGGTTTTTTGCAGCGGGGCGGGCAACTGGTAGTCGATGGCCGAGGCCACACCGCCCAGCACAATGGCCCAGGGCATGGGGTTGGCCACCACGCCCCGCAGCGCCTTGCCAGCGGCCTCCAGCGCCCCCTTGGCACCGCCAGCCGCCCCATCCAGCCGCGACAGTGCGATGCACAGCGAACTCGTCACCACCATGTCCACCACAATGACCACGATCACCGGCCCCACGCTTTTCGGCCCCAGCAGGGTGGCCAGCAGCGGCACGCCCATGAAGCCGGTGTTGGGAAACGCCGCCACCAGCGCCCCGAAGGCCGCATCGTTCCAGCGGATGCGCTCGCTCAGCGTCATGGCCACGGCAAAGGCCACCATCACCAGCGCACACAGCAGGTACACGCCAAACACCGAGGCATCCAGCAATTGCGCGATGGGCGTGGTCGAGCCGAAGCGGTACAGCATGCACGGCAGCGCAAAAAACAGCACAAAGCCGTTGAGCCCGCCAATCGCATCCAGCGGCAGCAGGCGGCGACGGGCCGCGACAAAACCGCAGCCCACCAGGGCAAAAAATGGAAAGGTGACCCACAGAATGTTCAGCACGCCGCCATTGTGTCAGGCATCGCGGGCCCAAATCGGCACCGGGGCGCAGTAAGCTTGCGGTTCGTGCCGTCACTTATCCACCCGCTGTCACCCATGAGTCTGTTCACCCACCCCCATTGGCACGCCAACCGTCTGCCCACCCCGTTGCCCCCACGCAGCCTGCTGGCCGTGGCGGTCACCAGCCTGGGCCTGCTGCTGGGCGGCTGTGCCGGCCCCAAATACACCGTGGACGATGGCCGCCCCGTCAACCCCGAGCTGCTGGCCAACATCCAGGCCTACGGACGCGGTGAACAGGCCTTGCGCCCGGCCATTGCCCGCTCGGCCCAGCTCAACGATGCCGACTGCAGCCGCCAGTGGGAGCTGCCCATTGCCGTGGCCACCAGCCAGCAGTGGGCCGAAACCGACCGCGTGGCCTGGGTGCGCGCCCTGAAAGTGGATGAGCGCCCGACCGTGATCGCAGCCGCACCCGGCACCACGCTCAAGCCGGGCGACAAGCTGGTGGAGATCGACGGCACCGCCAGCAACGAAGCCGAAAAAATGCTCAAGGAGCTGGCCGACATGCGCGACCGGGGACGGCCCTTCCCCGTCAAGACCGCCGCAGGCCAGACCGTGAAGCTGGTGCCCTTTGAAGTCTGCCGGGGCTACACCCGGCTGGCCCCGCCCAACACCCCCGAATTGCAGGAATACCACTGGCTGATGAGCTACCACCCCATGCAGGTGGCCAAGGCCGATCTGACCGACGAGGAAGCCCTGTGGACTGTGCTGTGGACACAGGGCGTGTCGGAAGAAGGCGGTGCCCGCATGAAAACCTACCACTACAGCACCCAGGTGCTGGGCTCTCTGTACACGCTGGCCACCATCGCCTCCGGCCTCAAAGGTGCGGCCATGGCCGCTGAAGCCGCTGTGGCCACGGCCCAGAAGGCCGCCGCCTCGGTGGCCTCCGACCTGATCAAGCAGCAGCTCATCGACCAGGCCAAGCAATTCGCCACCGACCGCGTGCGTGACCAGCTGGCCAAATCGGCTCAGCAGCTCACCCAGGCCCAGGTGGTGGCCAGCATGCAGCAGGTGGCTGCCAACA
>ERZ724523.1636-NODE-1636-length-13045-cov-5.524095_pt1 | contig 13045 bp, 10 predicted proteins | sample MGYA00376056_ERZ724523 | MGnify/ENA primary metagenome ERZ724523 (study PRJEB28724, sample SAMN07190888) | wastewater metagenome | isolation source: influent of sewage treatment plant in Hong Hong | place: USA: Christiansburg, Virginia | collected 2016-03-01 ... | reverse complement strand
CAGGCCGGGCTCGTCGAGGCTGTAGCGGCCCATCATGCAGCCGATGGCGTAGGAGGTCAGGCGCTGGCAGTCTTTTTCGCGGTCGGCGCGGATCAGGGTGATTTGCGATTCGGGGACTTCTGGGGAGAGTTCATCTTGGAGGCCATAAGCGTTGATGAAGACGCGATTGTTTTCGATCTCTAAAGCCAATCCTTCATTGAAGGTGACATGACGTTTGGAACTCAAAGCATCATGCACACTTTTCAATTGTTTTTCTGGAGAATCCATAGAGACCAGCGCATCGCAGGAAAATGTCCATGACTCCTCTACTTGCCCATCATCGGCTCGATGCAACTCAATCAGTTTTTTGGCATTACTGGACACTACGGATTGAACCCATTTTTTTGGCTCAAAGGGCAATTTTCTTACTTCATCAACTTGAAGGTTAAGTGTTGAACTCAGCATTCCCAGCAAGTAGTTGCATACAGTTGAATTTAGAAAAGAAATAGTCGGAAGCAAATGTTCCGGCTCTTTTAAAAAAATGCTTGACCCTCCTTTATCAAAAGTACTCCCCTCTGGCAAAACCCGAAAACTGTTCAGTGACGATGTGATCAGTGTCCATGTGATGCCCTCTTTAAACCAAAGATATTCAGGAATAATTCTGGCTGAAGGATGTTTCCGATATTCAGAACGCGCAACTGGAGACCAGTCAACAGTGACCTGCATATTTCCGAACCACTTTCGAAAGGTGCCGCCTTTTGCGTAAAAAATCCACTGATCTGGTTTGCCGACATCTGTACTATTTATCTCCCAAAAGAAACGCAGAAATCTATCGTTATTTGCCGTGATGTTTTGACCATCAGATATCGACACCTCGTAGATTTGACGATTTTCTTCGTAGGATTTGACTACTCCATTAGCAACCCAATACGCCACTGGACTCCCCGGAATTTTCTTGAAGTCATCCTGAACCGTTGTATCGAAACGGCAATGACCTAAGCGTAAAGCTGAATCCTTTTGCCCTTCTTGTCCCTCGACGAGTCGAAAAAAAACAGGTTTAAAACCCTTGAAGTGCTGACCTTGCAGCACAGCAGCAACAGTCTGGACAATCTCACCTGAAATTTCGCTAAAAGCGCGTGCGCCAAAATGCGCCAGGGTCTGAATAGTTCGTTCCTGCAGCAACCTCTCACGCATTGTTTCGTAAGATGACAGAAACATCCAGCTTTGCATCGTCACCATGCTATTGAAGCCGCTAAGCTTGCACCACTCAAACCCACGCTCCATGAACATGGCGAACAAGTCCGACTTGCTATCTGGAAACGTGGCTTTGGCGTAGTCCTTCAGTTCCTGGTTCATGCCCTTGCCGCCCATATACGGTGGATTCGCCACCACCGCATCGAACTGCATCGCCAGCACCTGCGCCTGCTGCACCAGCGGCAGCAAATCATCCGAAGCCGCAGTGGCATACATGTCCCCACTCTGCTTGACCAACGCCAGCACCTGTGGAAACACGGACAGATCCGTCTTGAGCGCATGGGGAATCTGGATCAGCGAGCCAAAGGTTTTGGCGTGCTCAAAGGTGTCCACCAGCGCGGTGATGGTGGCGCGTTGCACTTTGAACGGAGCCAAGTGGGTGGCGAGTTCGTCCACGCTCAGACCTTTGCTCTCTTGCAGGCTCAGCACATTGAGTTTGGGCGGTTGCAGGTTTCCAGCATCGTCCGTGGCGGTGAACAGGCGGCGGTCGTCGGCGCGGGCTTTCATCAGCAGGGCAAAACCGGCCATTTGGGCGGCGCGGTCGTCAATGTCCAGACCGTAAAGGTTCTTTTCCAGTATCAGGCGCGGGATGACTCTGGGCTGGTAGCCGCGCTCCAGGTAGATAGCCTTGAGCACGTCATAGGCCACCACCAGAATGTGGCCGCTGCCACAGGCCGGGTCCAGCACGGTGATGGATTCGGGGTTGAGGGTGTCGCCATCTTCGCGCACGCGGGTCTGGATGAGGGCATCGAGCTGGGCTTGCACCTCGGGCGTTTGCTCGGCGGGGGTGATGTAGTACGGCCACTCTTTGGCCAAGGTGCTTTGCGGGTTGGCCATGAGCCACAGGCGGCCCACGCTGTTTTGCACCAGGTATTGGACGATCCAATTGGGCGTGAAGAGCTGGGTGGCGGCAGGGATGTCTTCGCTTTTGACGACTTTGCCAATGACCTGGTCCTTCTTTTCGCTGATGTAGAACTGGTACAGCCAGCCGATGATTTCGACCTCGGCCCAGTCTTCTTCGGGGATAGCTTCGACCAGCTTGGCAATGACGGAGTCGCTGCGCAGCAGGTTGTCGGGCAGCAGCAGCTCGGAGTCGTCGTCAATGCGCTCAAACAGGAAGGGCATGGCGCGGGACAAGGCGTTGCACTGGGCCACCAGCAGCATGCGATACAGCTCGCCATCGCGGTTGCCTGCGAGTTTGAGTTCGGTGACTTTGGCGGCGTTCAGGCCGGGGAGTTCGTTGGTCAGGTCTGTGGCGTGGGTCAGGATGTCTGGCAGCCCGCCCGAGGTGCTGGACAGCGCCCGGTGGCCGTGGCCCAGGTAGTCGTGCAGCTCCATGTAGCGCAGCGCGGCAAAGCGGTTGAACCAGGTGTAGGCCACGGCTTCCATGGTGTGGGCAAAGCCGTCTTTGTGGATGCGCTCGATCAGCTTGTCCCGCTGACCGCTAACCTTGGCGGGCCAGGCTTGACCGGCAATGACGGTGACGTCGCCCTGGGTTTGGGCTGGGGCTACTTCCAGCGTGCCAGCCTTGTCGGACAGGCCCAGCAGATTGGCGCGGGCGGTGACTGCGGCGATGAAGTCTTTGCGGGCTTGGGGGGCGTAGGACTTGAGGTTGGATTTGTTCATGTTTTTATGGTCAAAAGTGGCTCTAGCGCTTATCTAGCAAGCGCTAGCAGCTATTATTTTTGAATATTTTCGAGATGGGGGTGTGCATCACCGATGGAATGGGGGCGGGGTGATGCGGGCCACATGCACGACGGCATGCACTGTGACGACGCACTGGTCTTCGTTCTGGTCGAAATAGACGATGTAGTTTTCGTGCGCGACGAGTTCATGCGCCCCGTTGACCCGCGTGCTGGTACGGCGGGGAAAGTTGGGGTCGGCCAGGTGGTCTACTTGTCCGTCGATCGACAGCCACATGCCGATGGCTGCGATGGCGTTGTCTTGTGCAATCCAGGCTTCAATGGCGTCGAGGTCTTGACGGTATCCAGGCCGACGTTCCACGCGGTAGGCGGCGCACGTCATTGCGGCTGCCGGGCCTGCAATGCTTTTTGTTGGACCAGTTTTTCAGCGCGGATGCTTTGCCATTCGTCGGGGGGAATAGCGGGCTGTGTGCTGTCGCGGCTGGCCTGCACCTTGGCGCGCACCCAGCGGTCGTATTCGGCAGCATGGGCAAGTGCCTGGGCGCGGTCGGGGCGGCTGCGTTTGTGCTCGGGTGCCTGATCCGGCTGCCAATTTTCCAAGCCTTCGAGCACGATGCGGCGCACGCCCAGTTTGTGCAGCAGCTTCAAGGCGGCGTCGGTGGTGCCAAACAGCCGTGCCTGCGTGCCACGCGCCTGCACCAGCGAAGCCTCGCCGGTGAGGGTGGTCACCTTCACGGCAAACTGCGAGCCCACGGGCTCCAGCGCCACCGACTGCACAGCGCCATGGGCAAAGGCTGCTTGAAATTGGGTTTGGGTGAGTGTTTGCATGGGGTGACTTGCGCTTGATTAACGTTAGCTGTTCGTCTTTATAGGTTAAATCGCCATGGGATGCCAGGAGTTTGGCAACGGTCTGTTGCCAAATTTCGGGGCATCGTAAAAAGGGAGAGACAACCTGAAGTTACGGTCAAAATTGGCTGTAGCGCTTATTTAACTAGCGCTATTAGCTATTAATTTGATAGTGTTTTTGCTGGTTACTTCGGGTTGACCCAGTTTTCCACCGCCAGCCCCTCCACACGGCAAAACTCGCGTTCGTTGTTGGTCACCAGCACCCAGCCCTCGGCACGCGCGTGGGCGGCGATCCAGAGGTCGTTGCTACCAATGGGCTGCCCGGCGCGCTCCAAGCTGCTGCGAATCAGGCCATAGTGCTGGCCTGCCGCATGGGTTAAGGGCATCACCTGAATGGCGCTTTGCAGCTGCTGCAGCACTGCAACGGCTTTGGCCCGTGCCTGGCTTTTTTCTGCACCGTGCTGCAGTTCGCCCAGCGTGATGACAGACATGGCCAAAGCGTCTGCACTGAGCTGCTCAAACCGCGCCCGCACGGCGGGGGGGTTGTGCTTGGCGATGTAGATGCAGATGTTGGTGTCGAGCAGGTAGCGGATGGCCATTCAAAAGGCCTCGCGCCCTTGAGGTGGGGTGTCGGTGCGGCCGGCTTCCATGAAGTCGGCAGGCATGCTGGCCAAGGCATCAAAGATGGCAGCGGCGCTGGCGGGGCGTTCGCGCAGGACGATGTCATTGCCCTGCCGAAAAATCTCCACCTGCTCGGCGTCGAAGCGGAATTCTTTGGGCAGGCGCACGGCCTGGCTGTTGCCGGACTGGAAAACGCGGGCGTAGGTCATGTGGATTACCTCCATGAAATATATACAAAAAGTATATACATTTCGCATGCGATGTCAATGTTGCAGCCGTGCGCGTAAGTCACCGATTCTGTCTGGCTGTCGTTTACTGCACGCGCGCTTTTTGCCCAGCTCGCACCACCGCCAGGAGCTCGGTCTTGAGCCGGGTGAGGTAGGCATCCACCTCGGCTTCGGTTTCCAGATAGGGCTGGTTAGAGAACTCGGCAGCGCGCACCACGCGGGTGGCTTTGGGGGCCGGTGCTGGAACGTTGGGGTGGCCGGTTTGCACGGGTTTGGCTGCATCGCCCGGGCTGGCTACCACGGGGGTGGGTTTTGCCGCAGCGGCCTCGATGAGGGTGATCGCCTCGTCCATGGCGTCGCCGCCCTGCCCTTGCAGATACAAAATTTGCGCAATGCTGCTGAGGCCCGCAATACGGGTCTTGAGGTCTTGCAAGGGCTTGAGGGCCTTGTTGCACAGTTCTGGCGCAGCAGCACTGGCATGGAGCTGTTGTTGCACCACGGCGAGCTTGTCGTCGATGGACAGCAGGGCTTTCTCTCGCTTGTCCTGCGCCAGTTGCTCGTTGACGCTGGTGACCGCAGCTACCAGCGGCTCGATGCGGTTGACCTGGCTGTAGGGTTGGGGGTTATCGCGGATCAGGGTCAGCTCGGCCAGTGCTGTGGCCGCCTGGGGCACCTTGTTCAGCGCTTCGCGGTTGTCGGAAAACTGGGTCAATGCGGCCAGCAGCTTGCGCCAGGCGGTGATCTGAGTTTTGTAAAAGTTGACGAGGTCGTGAATGTCGTCGGCAGCGTCTTGCCAATCTTCCTTGGCGGAGAGCAGTGCCTCGATGAACGCAAAGCTGTCGCGAATGGCGAGCTGTTGGCCGATGCGGGCCAGGGCCGTATCGATGGTCGCCTTACCCGGATGGTGGGGTGTGGCGGCGGTGAGGGCATAGCTTTTGAGGTCGGTCTGCCAGTCGCCCAGCCGGGTGCGAAAGTCGCCGACCAGGCTGTCCTCTTCTTCACGGCCCAGCTGGCTGAACAGGTCTTTGTAGAGTTCGCGCGCACGGCGCAGCGTGGTGGCGTCAGCGGTTTTGCGCTTCAGGATGGAGACTTGTTTGAAGCGGGCGGATTTGGTGAGCGGGTCGGCCGCAGCAACGGGGTCGAGATCGCTGCCTTCGAGCATGAGTTTGATTTCGCCCGCCATGAAGAGGCGAGCGACGAGCAGTACGGTTTCCCATTCGGGCTTCCAGCCCCAGGGGATGCCGGCAAAGCGATCCACCACGTCGGACAGCAGCACGCGGTTCTGGCTGGCGGCCAGTTGCAGGTAGTCGCGCAGTTCCTGCACCGCCAGGGGGTTGCCGGCTTCGCCGTTGAGCGCCAGGGCGTGCTGGGTCAGGTCACCTGCGCTGAGCACCGCCTTGATTTCTGCAATGGGGTCGGCTTGACGCACCTTCAGGTAGGGCAGCTTGCTGTAGGTGTTGGTGATGAGGTAGTTGAACAACTCATCGAGCACCTTGGCCGGGCTGCTTGCCTTGATCTGCAAAGGCTGGCCGAGGGCGTAGAAGTCTCCCGCCGTGATGAGCTCTGACAGCTGGTGTACCAGGCGCTGGCGGCGTTCGCGGTTTTCATCCTTGCGGTCGGCCAGGATGCGCTTGAGCGATGGGGTGGCTTGATCGGCCTTGGGGCTGACGATGTACTTTTCGATTTGCTGGTAGGTGGCCAGCTCGATGTCCAGGCGGTCGCCTTCGGCCAGGCGCACGATGGCGCGCCCTGCCCCTTCGCTGCTGCGCAAGATGCATTTGGCGCTGTGCAGCCTTTCGTAGTCATCGCCCAGCGGGGTGAGCACTTCAAAGCTGAGGGCGTGGCTGGCTTGGCGCCACGGAGCGCCGTCGAGCAGGCGGTTGAATTCGTAATCAGCCTTGGTGTCGCGGTGGCGCACCTTGGTTTGACTGCCCAGGATTTCATCGAACACGATTTCGGCCAGCAGGCGGGATTTTTCTGCGGCGGAGACGTCCACATGGCCAATTTCGCGGGCGACGTCGCGCTCTTCGTTGGTGAGGAAGAACCACTGGTCGCCGTTGCGGCTGACCAAGCGCTGCTGCTCCAGCCGTGCCAAGCTTTCCTGGATGGTGCGCTTGAGGGCGAGCTTGTCGGCGTCGATCTGGTCAATGCACAGGGTGGCAAGGTTGTCGATGTTGGGCTTGACGATGTCAGGGATGTAGCGAATCAGGAACATCGCCTTGAGCAGCTGGCTGTCGTAGGGCTGCAGGGCCGGGTTGAGCGGCGCCTCGTCGATGGAGCGCTTGGCCATGCCGTCGATGAAGCTTTCGATGGACGGATAGAAGTCGTACAGCGGCACGAGCACGTCAATGCCTTTGGGGGCGTTGCGCACGGCAGCCGACTGGAAGGCATCGAGCAAAGAGCGTTCGCCGCGCGAGAGGTGCTTGCCAGTGGCGCCCACTTTGCGGATCGTTTCAAAGATTTTCTGCAGCAGCGTGAACTGGTACGGCGCAAAGGGGTAGCAAGTCACAAACTCAGCGGCGTCTTTGTAGCCGCGCAGGGTGACGGCGTTGCCGACAAAACTGAGCTGGTTGTTGATGACATCGCCCTTACCGGCAAAGGCGTCGCGCAGCAGCACATGGGCCGCTTCGGTTTTGGAGAGCAAACGCTCGCCGATGACTTCGTCGGTGTTGCTGCTGGCCAGAGACAGGCGCGTATGAAAACGTCCCTGAATCTTGGAAAAGTCTTGCGACTTGGCCTTGTTGGCCTCGCCAATGGCGGCGTCGATGTCTTCCTGGCTGGTGACGATGACCCAGGCGCGGCCTTTGCACTGCGTGCCCAGTTGCTCGGTAATAGTCTGCAGGCTGAGCATGAGCTGCGAATTGGCACCGATGAACTGCCCCACCTCATCCACGAGAAAGATCACCTTGTGATTGGCGGGCCGGGTGGCAAGGTAGTCGTTGACGAGCTTGGCAAAGCTTTCGATGTTGATGCGGAAATCATTACGGGCTCGGTCAAACCACTGACTAGCGGACTCGGGCGTCATCTTGAGGGCTTGGGCCAATGCCACCACGATGTCGTCGCGCAGGAAATCCACCGCGTCACGTTCTTGTTCCCAGGTGCTGCCGTTCGATGCTGCAAAGGCGTCCTTGAACACATCGAGAGCGCCCTTGGAGACCAGGTGACGCTCCATGTCAGCGATGTGCGGAGCGTCGCCTGAGTAGCCCAGCTTTTCGTTGAACACGCGCAGGAAGACTTGCAGGATGGCGTCGCGGTCTGTTTTGCTGTCGGCCTTGGCGTCGATGTTGAACAGGATCACATCGGCGCTGCCCTGCACGGCACGCTGGATGTCGGCCTGCAGCATGGCGTCTTTGATTTTCTGGCTGTCGAAAAACTGGGCGGCGGTGCGCCTTTCACCCGTTTCGGGGTTTTGCGCCTGCAAGTCTTCCAGCAGGTAGGACAAGATTTTGATGAAGTGCGATTTGCCCGAGCCAAAGAACCCGCTCACCCAGACGCCCATGCGATCGGTGATCGCGGCGTCGTGGGGCCGGTCAATGGCGGCCAGGTAGGCGTCGAAAAACTTGCGCAGATATTCGCTGATCTGCTTGGTGACGACGTATTCCTCTAGCTCTTGCCAAACGCTGGCGGCATCCATCTGGTCGGCTTTGATAACGCCATTGATGGGGCGGTCGATAGGCTTCAGGAATAGGTCGCGAATGATCATGGGACTATGCTGGATGAGGTCTATTGGGTGCGGAGTCAGTGACGCGAATTCAAGTGGTTTCGGGAACCAGTCGGAACGCGCGGTAGTAGTGGTCTTCGGCGAGCGTGTTGAACAATCGCAGCGAGTGGCCGTCGTACCGGCCGGGGAAGAACATCAGCAGCGGCGTGTTGCCCATGATGGGGTGCAATGCCGAGAGCAGTGTGTGCGTGCGCAGCATGGGGTAAGCGGCGCCCACGCCAGTGAGCACCAGTAAGTCAAGCGCGGGAATGTCGTGCTGGTTGGCAATTTTCTGGGCGAGCTTGTCTTCTTTAAGCACCGAGCGCAGCGCTGCAAGCGCGCCATCGTCGCCCTTGGCTTGCTGCATAGCGATGGCTTTATCGAGCAACTTGCGCTCTTCCAGCAGTTCGGTCACAAGTTCGAGCAAGTCAATTACGGCGCAGCGAATGGGCGGGGCCTGCTTGCCCAGCGCGGGCACCACAGTGCCGGACAGGAAGCCACGCACATCCATTTCACGCTCGGGCGGATAGTCGAAGATCCAGAAGCCGATCTCGTTGCCCAGACCTTTGCTCTCCAGGAAATCTCGCGAGGTGATGCGGGGCAGGATCTGGTTCAGGCGTTCATCAAGAGTCAATGTCATTGCGCGCGCTCCAGGCAATCGAGAACATAGGTTTCTTGGCGCTCTACCAAGTAGCGGCGCACATCGGGGTGCAGCGACTGCGGCGTGAGCATTTTGTTACGAGCATTGTCTAGGTATTTCCCTTGAACCAATATCAAGACGATGACCTGAAACACTTTCGCGCGCGTGGAATCTGCCCAAGTTGTGATTGCCGGCTCGTGATGAGCACATTCCGCCAAGAAATCTGACCAGCTCTTCGGGTCAAGAGCTGGTTCCAGACTGCGCTGCCTCAAGGCATAGACTTTGAGAATGAAGTCGCCCAACAAGCGACTGTGTTTGATGGCAGCTGCCAAGAGCAACTGAAGCTGCACCTCGCTCTCGCGCTCGCAGATCAACTTCCACCCCTGCGCATCCAACGTGTCGAGACGCTTACGTAGCAAGGTAGCTTGCCGACGCGCGGTCGCCGGAGTGTTTTTCTGAAGGATGTTTTCTGTCTCGATGGCGTAGCGCCACGCTGCCTCATCCGGCTGAGTGAGGAGCAACGCGGCTACACGCTTGCTTTCCAGCGGCATGAGCGACGCGGCGGTGATTTCTGCGTTGTATTTGGACACGAAGGTATCGAGGTTCGGGGTCGTAAGTCCCTGATTGTCACGATGTTCTTGTTACACGATCAAGGTCATGCCAAGGAACCTGCCTTTCACGAGCAGATGTCAGCAAGCCCTAGCCGGTAAGCCTCACTGCACACAAACATGCATGCGAACCTAGCTCACACCCCATGGCGCCAGCCTCCTCCGCTGGCGTCGCTCTCTGCACCCGCCCGGTGCGGCATTGCAGGCCGGCATCTGGTACAGAACATGACGCTGCACGCACCAAGACGACCGGCCACTGGACGCTCAAAGACTTCTCAAGCAGGACAGCTTGCATGGCCTTGACGCTGAAGCCCACAAAGGCACCCCACTCTCTTCGCCCTCTTGGCCGCCTTCTTCCAAGCTTGCTGCATCAAGTTCTGCTCGCGCCGTAGCCGTGATGACCGAACCCATATTGTTTCGTCCTCGCTTTGCAAAGGTAGCTCGCGCGGTGGAAAAACGCGGCAATCGATTCGAGATCGTCACGATAAAGCATGTAAGACGGGTTTTCGGGAAAGTGCACTAAGGGCTTTGCGACCGCAACCGTGGCGCCAAGTGCGCTCGCCCATGCTTCACAAACCCGATTGGCCGTATTTCCTTCTGATGATTGGTAACGTCCGAGCCAATTAAAGGCATAGCCATTTAGCAACACCGTGAAGTGATAGTGGACCCGTCCACGTTCGCCAAACTCTCTCACCCAGAAATAGCGAATCTTTGTGTCGTGCACTTGCTTTCCGTCTACCCTGGCCGCTTCCCTGTTGTAGCGAATCTTGGCCTTCAGTGATTCAATGAAACTAGATATGACTGAATTCGGAAAGAACTCAGAGTTGGCTTCAGTACTCTCCGGCAAGCGAAGATCAAATCTGAAGGCAAAAACCCGTCCGTACTGCGCTAATGATTTTTCCACAACTCCCCCCAGAGCGGAAAGATACTCCATCACCATAGGGTGATTTCCTTGCATTATTGGCATCAACGCGTATTCGTTCGCAAATAAAAGATGATGATTCTTGTTTAAGTTAAATGAATTATTGAGCATATCTATCACACAATGTATATAAAGTCTGCTAAAACATAAGCGCTACTACATATGTTCTGCAACAGAGCCGTCGGAGATGTTTTCAATTAAATTTGTACATGCCCATGAATGAAATATTAATATAATAAAAATACTACCAATACCTAAAAGGTATGGCAGAAATTTATTCAAAATAGCACCTGGATTGCACGGCAACCCTTAAACAAACTAGCAAAAAATCTATAATATCTTACTCTGGAAAAATAGGATATTTCTCGCCGCCTCTAATTGACTTTAACTGAGTCAGCCAAGTCTCAACCTCTTCCATAATCCATCCGACTGATCGCAATCCGAGCTTCACCGGCTTCGGGAAATTATTTCTCTTCATATAGAGATAAATCGTGGATTTGGGTAGGCCTGTAATCTTGATCACCGCCGGAAGTCTAAGTATGTGCATGATTCGCTCTCGTGATGGTTTACTACAGAGCATTCCCCTACAAAATAAATTTTTCAGTTAAAACTTTATCCGCACCGTTCGTAAAAATTTTGCGGTATGCGAAATCAGCACCCAGCAATCGTTCCCATTAGCCGGTCAGACACGCCAATACGGCAAGTAACCCCGTCTCAACCCACCGACAGACTTACACAAGAATGGCCTCCTGGACTACACTAGAGTCTTTTCGTCACAAAAGCTTCTAGTCGGCATGTAGTAAATTTCTATTTTTTTACTTGAAAATGTAAATAATTTTTCTTTTTACGCTCTATTTTTGATATATTTATAACTTGGCTTTTTAATAACTCACTAAAATTCAAATGGGAGTTTTATGGCAATACATACGCATGACGTCCTGAGCGATATTATTGAATGCACGAACGCTTCAATTCGCATTGAAGCGCTTATTTGGCTCACACTAGTTCAAGAAAATCCTCATCTAAAAGCAAAAAATTCAGAATTCTCCAAACTAAATTCTAGATTTATTTATGCCACTTGGCTAAAGGACGACGCTGAGTCACTTGGAAAGATTCGGCGAACGCTTTCTGAAGGACTTTGCCCAGAGCCCTATTTAGACTGGATACAAAATGATGATCGCCAACCTCTATGGCTAGATCGCGTTCTCGCTAAGGGCATCCAAAGAGTGCCAATTTTTGCAAATGGATTTCCAGGATACATTCCGAGCCATATAACAGGTAGAGCAAGAAGTGTCGCGCTACTGGACTACTATGCGTTAACTAGCCATGCGTCGATCGCTATGCAGATTGAGCAAAACGCGATGCTTCAAGAAAATTGGATCAGGTACACCGAAGTAGATGAAAAATTTTCTTGGCTTAACGATGAAGACGCGGAAAGAAAGAGAGATCTGTTTTGGAAATGGCTAAAATCTCGAGACATAAGTCATCCCGATCAACAACTGCAGTTTGGGACACACGAAGATTTACTAATATTTTTTGACCGTCTAGAATTTTCTTTAGAGCGAAAAATTTTACTTAGTGCCGATTTCCGAAAAAGCTGGAATCAAATTCGGCTTAGGGAAAAATCCACAGGTAGGAAACAGTGCAACTTTATTCTCTCTGATAAGACAATTTTGAAGCTGAAGGCGTTATCAAAGAAACATAGCTTGACACGCACGGAGATTGTGGAGCTAATCATTGACTCAGAATCCAGGGATGAGTACTATATTTCAAAACGATTAAGCCAGAAGAGGATGCTCACATCTGATTATTAGTCCGCCCTGAACAATCCCCGATTCGCTGATTTTCTTGAATATTTCGGTGTTTCCTCGTTGCACGGATTACAAGGTGAGGCGGTGAGCAATGCAGTTTCCTTGCAAATTTCGACGAGGTGTTTCAATGGGTCCCAAGCCTTTTTCGCCCTGCACCGAGGCCCTGTTCATCAACCGCCTGGATGAACTGCTCAATCTCAAGCATCCGCTGATGCGCCTGGCCGGCCTGATCGACTGGGTGAGATTGAGCGCACCTTCTCTGTGTTCCTCACCTCTGGTCGAGGCCGGCCCGCACTGCCACCGCGCCTGGTCGCAGGCCGGCTGTAGCTGCAGCACAACTTCGATGCGTCCGACGAAGCCGTCGTCAACACCTAGATCCAGAACCCGTACTGCAGTATTTCTGCGGCGAGGTCTACCTGCGAAGCGTTTGACGCAGTTGTAGGCGCCATCGAAACCGTGCAGGTCGACCAGGTCCTGGTAGATGGCGGTGGCGTTGCGGCCCAGGCGCAACTGGGCGTCGATGAAAGCGCGGTGTGGCTCGCACTTGGATGTGGTCACCGGCAGAGGCACTGTCAGGCCAGTCGGTGGCCAGGGTGGAGCAGTTTGCACTGGAGAGTCGGTGGCCACCCCGGGCAGTTTGCCGGGTCGGCGGCAAAGCGCTGCTGATACGAGCGGATGGTGTGGCGCGAGATACCGGTGATGCGCTCGATCTCGCGCTGGGTGGCACAGCCCTTGAGCGGCGTCCAGATGGTGGTTTGTAGATGTGGCTTCAAGACGTTCAACCTCGGGCTCCC
>ERZ724523.1626-NODE-1626-length-13097-cov-4.826254_pt1 | contig 13097 bp, 14 predicted proteins | sample MGYA00376056_ERZ724523 | MGnify/ENA primary metagenome ERZ724523 (study PRJEB28724, sample SAMN07190888) | wastewater metagenome | isolation source: influent of sewage treatment plant in Hong Hong | place: USA: Christiansburg, Virginia | collected 2016-03-01 ... | reverse complement strand
TAATCGGGGAAATTTCAGTATTCGCGGGATTATCCTCGCATTTTTTTGGTTTCGTAAAGCATGATATTCGAACGCGCCGCCCGGCGTGAATTTGCCCAAGCAGCCGCCGGCATCAGTGTTGCACTGCTGGCCATTCTGACTTCGACACAATTGATTCGCCTGCTCAAGGATGCAGCCGGCGGTCAAATCGCGCCTGAAGCTGTGCTTTCGCTGCTCGGTTTTGCTGCGCTCAACTTCATGCCCATCCTGCTTTCGCTGACCCTCTTCGTCGCTATTTTGCTGAGCTTGTCGCGTGCTTACCGCGATTCCGAGATGGTCGTCTGGTTCTCCAGCGGCCAGCCACTGACAGCCTGGGTCAGGCCGGTGGTGCGCTTTGCCTTGCCTATCGTGGTCGCTATTGCGGTTTTGTCGGGATTTCTCTCGCCCTGGGCCAATTACAACACGGCGGATTACAAACAACGGCTTTCCTCGCGTAGCGATGTGTCGCAGGTATCACCGGGCGCTTTTCGTGAGGCAAAAAAAGGTCAGCGCGTATTTTTTGTCGAGGCGCTGGCTGAAGATGGTAGCGAAGTGGGGAATGTTTTTGTCGCTTCGATGCAGGAGGGCAAGCTGGGCGTGGTGATGGCCGACGCAGGCCATCAGGAGATTGCTCCGAACGGCGATAAATTTGTCGTGCTTGATCGTGGTCGGCGCTACGAAGTTGAGCCAGGTACGCCAGAGTTCAAGGTCATGGAGTTTCACCGCTACAAGGTGCGCACGCAGGATGGTGAAGCGAAGCCCGCCGAGCGCTCGCCGAATCGCCTGCCGATTACCGAATTGGTGCTTGATGACAGTAATCAGGCGCGTGGCGAATTGCTCTGGCGCATAGGTTTACCGGTTTCGGCACTGATTCTTGCCTTGCTGGCGATACCGCTTTCTTTCGTCAATCCACGGGCCGGTCGTTCGGCAAACATGTTGATCGCCATCCTAATTTATGCGATTTACAGCAACTTGATGTCGGTCAGCCAGGCTTGGGTTGCTCAGGGCAAACTATCCTTCTGGATCGGCGTTTGGGCGGTACATGGATTCATGCTGCTACCTTTGGTTCTGCTTTTCTACCGGCGGATTGCCTTGCGCATGCCGTGGCAGAAAGGAATACGCTAATGTTCCACATCAAGTTGTATGAACGCTATTTGATGCGCGAGTGCTTTGCCGCAATTTTTCTTGTGCTCGCAGCCTTTCTCGCCTTGTTCAGTTTTTTTGACCTGATCAATGAATTGCGTACGGTCGGTAAAGCCGGTTACCAATTTGGTCATGCCCTGCTTTATGTGACACTCAACGTGCCGGGACTTATCTACGAGTTGATACCGATCGCGACGTTGATTGGCACGCTGTATGCCTTGTCGACCTTGGCGCGCCATTCGGAAATTACTGTTTTGCGCGCCTCGGGTCTGGCAACGCGCGATTTGCTGATGACCCTGTTTCGTGTTGCCGGGTTGCTCGCGCTATTGACTCTGCTGGTCGGCGAGGGCTTGGTGCCGTTTTCGGAACGCATGGCGCAAGAACTGCGAGCCAAGGCCTTGAGTAAGGTAATTGCCCAGCAAGGATTTGATTCAGGTTTGTGGGTGAAGGATGGGCACAGCTTCATCAATATCAAGAAAGCGACGCCGGATGCAACGTTGCATGGTGTGCGGATTTACAAATTTGATACAGCAAATGCACTGGAGGCGGTGACGGATGTTGAAGAAGCTCACTATCAGCCACCGGATCATTGGTTGCTGAAGGGGGTCGTGCGAACTGTTCTGGATGGCGATACGTCGCGTGTTGAGCGCGCTGAGACAGAACAATGGCGTTCGGCTATCAACCCCGATTTGCTCTCAGTGCTGATGGTTTCGCCAGAGCGCATGTCGCTGTTGGGATTGCTGAATTACACACAGCATTTGAACGATAATCGGCAAAAATCCGAGCGTTATGCAATTGCCGTCTGGAAAAAAATTGTTTATCCGCTGGCGGCACTGGTCATGGTTGCGCTGGCTTTGCCTTTTGGCTACTCCCATGACCGAGTGGGCGGCGTTAGCCTGAAAATTTTCATGGGCGTCATGCTCGGAATTTTGTTTTACATGCTCAACGGTCTATTCTCGAACCTCGGGGCAATTAACGCCTGGCCTCCATTTGCCAGTGCCACAGCGCCATCAGCGCTATTTTTAATGGTTGCCATGGGCATGCTCTGGTGGGTTGAACGCCGCTAAGTTTCCGGGCTGGCTTGTGAAATGATGCGGCTGCCGGCGATGCGGTCATGCAAAAATTGCTTATCCTTGTCGACAACGGCCCAGAATAGACCAATTCCACCCAGCAAAATGCTTGGCCAGGCGGCCATGTAACGCAAAATCGCTTGAGTTGGGCGAAGCCGGCTGCCGTCGCTGTTGGTAATACGTAATTTCCAGGTTTTCATCGGCAAAGTCTGGCCGCCATTCAGCCAGCACCAGACAAAATACCCCATCAGCAAAATGAAAATGTGGAGCATCAACATGCGCCCACCCAGCACCATACCGAAACCGTAAAAGACGATCTGAGGGAGCAGGAAGCCAATCAGAAGAATTGAAAAGACGACCAAACCTTCGTAGAGCATGCTCGCCAAGCGGCGGGCAATGCCGGGTAATTCGCTAGCCATCAGGGTTTTGCTGTTTCGTTTGAAGGGGGGCTGGATGCAGTAGCTGTGGTTGTTACGGTCGACGCGGAATTTGGGTTGGAAATTGTCGCCGCTGCTGCTTCCGTGGGCGGCGCTTTCGGCTGGCGTGCGCGAACCTTTTCTTCTTCAGAGAGGCTGGAGTAAGCCTCCCATTTTTTCTTGACGGCCAGCTTTTTGTCCGCGTCAAGTTGATTAAATTCCTTATAGCTGTCACGCACCTTGGCGCGCTGCGCAGGGGTCAGTGCAGCCCATTCACGCATACGTTCTTGCACTCTAGCTTGTTCTTCCGGTGTCATTTTAGGGAAACGTTCAGCGATACCCAGCCATTTCTTGCGCCGTATGTTTTCCATTTGATCCCAATCGCCCACCAGTGGCGCGAGGATAATTTTTTGTTGCGTAGACAACAAACTCCACCCGGGTTGGGGTGGAGTGCCAATGATGACTGTAGTGGGCGGCTCGGCCTTTAGCGGGCCGGCCAATGCCAGACTTATTGCGAGTCCGGCGATGAGTCGTCTTGTAGCCATTCGAAGAGGTCGTTATCCATGAAAGCCTCAGGAGGCAGGTCGTCAGACAGCAGGGCACTATCCACTTCTTCCAGCTGAGAAATGTACTGAACGCTATCCAGGTAGAAAGAAATCCACATGCCAAGCAGAAGCGCCATTATGGCGAGAATTTGCTTGGCGTAGGGCATATCCAGACCAAAATGGAAGGATTCGCGCGTATTGCTGGCCATTACCAACTCGGGGGCCGTCTGTTTTTGACGCGCCAGCGCCTGATGGCGCGCAGCCTCCAGTCGCCGTGCCGAAGCCGGAGAAATGTCCTTGATGCCGTGGTTCAGCGCTTGCCGAATCCGATTTCCGTAACGTTCTTCATTCATAACTTGATACCTCTTGCCGACAGTGCGGTTGCTAGCGCGTGGGTGGCGCGCGAACAGTGAGTTTTAACGCTGCCTTCTGAGCAGCCCATCGCAGCCGCTGTCTCGGCCACGTCCATGTCTTCCCAATAACGCATGAGGAAGGCTTCACGTTGACGTGTTGGCAATTTTTTTATTTCGTCGTCAATCATGTTCAGCGTTTGTGCTTGCAGGAGCAGGCTTTCAGGCGTTCTGGTTCCTCCGGCATCCTCGTCTGCCGCTAGCGTTTCTAGCGGATCGTAATCTTCGTCATCATCTGGCGTAAAGGCTGAAAGCAGGGTGGTCCACATTGATCGCACTTTGCTACGCCGATAAAAGTCGCGAATCGTGTTTTGCAGGATGCGCTGAAACAGCATGGGGAATTCTTCAGCTGGCCGGTCGCCATATTTTTCGGCGAGCTTGAGCATACTGTCCTGAACAATATCGAGGGCTGATTCTTCTTCGCGCACAGCGAAAATGGCCTGTTTAAAGGCTCTGCGCTCGACTGATTCGAGAAAATGCGAAAGTTCGCGGGATGAGGCCAGGGTTGTCTCTTCCTGTAAAAGCCTGAAATGGCTAGATGTGAACGCCATCATACCTTGACCGAACAAGGGCGGTCGATTAAGGTTATGTCCTTTTAAGCAACAGCTTTTTTGGGCTCAAGAATGATGATTAGCGGTGCGGAAATTGTAGTCAGGTGCCTGCAGGAAGAAAAGGTCGATTGTGTGTTTGGCTACCCGGGTGGGTCAGTTTTGCACATTTACGACGCACTTTTCAAGCAGGATCAGGTCAAGCATATCTTGGTTCGCCATGAACAGGCAGCTGTTCACGCGGCTGATGCTTTCTCGCGTTCTTCGCAGAAGGTGGGGGTTGCGTTGGTAACCTCTGGCCCTGGTGTTACCAATACGGTAACCGGTATTGCCACGGCCTACATGGATTCGATTCCAATGGTTGTGCTTACCGGTCAGGTGCCTTCCTTCTACATTGGTCAGGATGCTTTCCAAGAGTGCGACACAGTCGGTATTACCCGTCCTTGTGTCAAACACAATTTCTTGGTCAAGGATGTCAAGGATCTGGCGCTGACGATCAAAAAGGCTTTCCACATTGCAGCAACAGGCCGTCCTGGCCCGGTTGTGGTCGATATTCCCAAGGATATTACGGCTCAGATGTGCGAGTTCGATTATCCGAAATCGATCCAGATGCGTTCCTACAACCCGGTGGTCAAAGGGCATCTCGGGCAGATCAAGAAAGCTGTCCAGATTCTGCAGGAAGCCAAGCGCCCGATTATTTACACCGGTGGCGGCGTCATTTTGTCAGATGCTGCGCAAAAATTGACTGAACTTGCGCACAAGCTGAATTTTCCTGTCACCAACACCCTGATGGGTTTGGGTGGCTATCCGGCAACTGACAAGCAATTTGTCGGCATGCTGGGTATGCACGGCACTTTTGAAGCCAATAATGCCATGCATTATTCGGATGTGATCTTGGCGATAGGTGCTCGTTTTGATGACCGCGTGATCGGTAATCCAGAACATTTTGAAGAAGAAAAACGCAAAGTGATTCACATCGATATCGATCCTTCATCGATCTCGAAGCGGGTCAAAGTTGATGTGCCTATCGTGGGCAACGTCAATGATGTGCTTGAAGAAATTCTCAAACTCATGGACAGCGGTTTCAAGACCGATCCGGAAGTCGCCAACTGGTGGAAGCAGATCGATGAATGGCGCAGCCGTGAATCCCTGCGTTACAAGCAGGCCGAGCACATCATGCCGCAGTACGTGATCGAGAAGCTCTACGAAGTGACTGGTGGCGATGCCTTCATCACCTCTGACGTCGGACAACATCAGATGTTCGCTGCCCAATATTACAAGTTCGACAAGCCGCGGCGCTGGATCAATTCCGGCGGCCTGGGCACCATGGGCGTTGGCCTGCCGTATGGCATGGGCGTTCTGATGGCGCATCCGGGTGCACAGGTTGCCTGCGTGACTGGCGAAGGCTCGATCCAGATGTGTATTCAGGAGTTGTCGACCTGCAAGCAGTACGGCTTTCCGATCAAGATCATCAACCTGAACAACGGCATGCTTGGCATGGTCCGTCAGTGGCAGGAGATGTTCTATTCCAAACGCTACTCTCAGTCTTACGTTACTTCACTACCCGATTTCGTCAAGTTGGCTGAGGCTTATGGTCACGTCGGCATGAAGATCGAGCGCCCGGAAGATGTTGAGCCGGCACTGCGCAAGGCCTTTACCGAGCATAAGAATGATCTGGTATTCATGGATTTCATTATCGACCCGGGTGCCAACGTTTTCCCGATGGTTGCGGCAGGTAAGGGCCTGACCGAAATGATCCTGGCTGAAGACCTATGAGCGACGGAAGCAAAACTATGCGACACATCATTTCCATCCTGATTGAAAATGAATCGGGTGCACTTTCCCGCGTTGCCGGTTTGTTCTCGGCGCGTGGTTACAATATCGAATCGCTGACTGTGGCACCGACGGAAGATCCCTCGCTGTCACGGATGACCATCCTGACCTGGGGTTCCGACGAGGTTCTCGAGCAGATTACCAAGCAGCTCAACAAGCTGATTGATGTCGTCAAGGTGGTTGATCTCTCCGAAGCTGCTCATGTCGAGCGCGAACTGATGCTGATCAAGGTTCGCGCGACCGGCAAGGACCGCGAAGAGATGAAGCGTATGGCCGATATTTTTCGTGGTCGTATCATCGACGTCACGGAATCTACCTATGTTATTGAGTTGACCGGAGCAGGTTCCAAGCTCGACTCCTTCATTGGTGGGCTTGATGCGGGCCTGATTCTCGAAACCGTTCGTACCGGTGTCTGTGGTATCGGTCGCGGTGATCGTATTCTTAAAGTTTAATTATCTGTTTATAAAGAGGATTTCATGAAAGTTTATTACGACAAGGACGCCGATCTCTCCCTCATCAAGGGCAAGAAGGTCACCATCGTTGGTTACGGCTCGCAAGGCCACGCTCACGCACAGAATCTGAAGGATTCCGGCGTTGAAGTGACCGTCGGCCTACGCAAGGATGGCGCGTCCTGGAAAAAGGCTGAAGCCGCTGGTCACAAGGTCAAGGAAGTTGCTGACGCGGTCAAGAAGGCTGATGTCGTCATGATTTTGCTGCCGGATGAGTCACAGCCGGATGTGTACAAAAATGATATCGCCCCGAATCTGAAGAAGGGCGCTGCATTGGCATTTGCTCACGGTTTCAACGTCCATTACAACCAGATTATTCCGCGCGAAGATATCGACGTCATCATGGTTGCCCCGAAAGGTCCTGGCCATACGGTTCGTTCCGAGTACCTGAAGGGCGGCGGCGTGCCTTCCCTGATTGCGATTTATCAGGACAAATCTGGTAAGGCGAAGGATATTGCGCTTTCCTACGCAGCTGCCAACGGCGGCACCAAGGGTGGTGTGATCGAAACCAATTTCCGCGAAGAGACTGAAACCGACTTGTTCGGCGAACAGGCAGTTCTGTGCGGCGGTGCAGTTGAGCTAGTCAAGATGGGCTTCGAAACCCTGACCGAAGCCGGCTACGCTCCGGAAATGGCCTACTTCGAGTGCCTGCATGAGCTGAAGCTGATTGTTGATCTGATGTACGAAGGCGGCATCGCCAACATGAACTACTCCATTTCCAACAATGCGGAATATGGCGAGTACGTGACTGGTCCTGAAGTCATCAACGAGCAATCCCGTGTTGCCATGCGCAATGCACTGAAGCGCATTCAAACCGGTGAATACGCCAAGATGTTTATCCTTGAAGGCAAGACCAACTATCCGGCAATGACGGCTCGCCGTCGTCTGAACGCTGTGCATCCGATCGAAACTGTCGGTGGTGCTCTGCGCGACATGATGCCGTGGATCAAGAAAAACAAGCTGGTCGACCAATCCAAGAACTGATTTTAGTTCCGACTCGGTAGCGCAGGCTTGTGCTACCCTCGCTTTAGGGCGGTGTGGTGTTCCGCACCGCCCTTCTTATTTCTGGAAAATGCTCTTGTTGAAAGGGTGTATTCTTCGCCTTCTCAAATAGCGGAATTGTCGCAATCCATGACTGAACTCAAACCCCGCAAAACCCTGTTCAACCCAGAACTCAAGCGGCGCGGCATCTATGTGCTGCCTAATCTTTTTACGACGGCTGCATTGTTTGCCGGGTTTTTCGCCATTGTTCAGGCGATGCAGGGGGATTTCGAGCGCGCAGCGATGGCCATTTTCATTGCCATGGTGCTCGATGGTCTGGATGGCCGCGTTGCCCGCATGACCAATACCCAATCGGCTTTTGGCGCTGAATACGATTCGCTGTCCGATATGGTCAGTTTTGGTGCTGCGCCAGCCTTGGTGATGTATGAGTGGGCTTTGCGTGATCTTGGCCGGCTCGGCTGGGTTGCTGCCTTTGTCTATTGCGCCTGTGCCGCCTTACGTCTGGCGCGGTTTAATACGACGCTGGAAGTGGTCGATAAACGATTTTTTCAGGGCTTGCCTTCACCGGCTGCTGCTGCATTGGTTGCTGGCCTGGTCTGGGTCATGATTGTCTCCGGTATTCCGGGTAGTGATTACCGTTGGTTTTCCTGCGCGATAACGCTGTTTGCCGGTTTGACCATGGTTTCCAATATTCGTTATTACAGCTTCAAGGATTTCAACCTGCGCAAGAGCGTGCCTTTCTTCGCCATTGCCGCGATTGCGCTTGGTTTCGCGTTGATTTCGATCAGTCCTGAAATGACCCTGTTCGGCTTTTTTGTCCTTTACGGTTTATCCGGTTATGTTCTGGCTGCTGTTAGCCTGTTCAAGCGCAAGACTGCCTGATAGCTCGGAGTAAAAATGAAACAACATCTGGTGATTTTTGATACGACCTTGCGTGACGGCGAACAAAGCCCCGGCGCATCGATGACTAAAGAGGAGAAAGTTCGCGTTGCACGGCAGTTGGAGAAAATGCGTGTTGACGTGATCGAAGCCGGCTTTGCTGCCGCTTCTCCCGGTGACTTTGACTCGATTAACGCGATTGCTCAGGTGATCAAGGATTCCACCATTTGTTCGCTGGCGCGTGCCAACGAAAATGACATCCGTCGTTCCGGCGACGCAATCAAACCGGCCAAGTCGGGACGTATCCACACCTTTATCGCTACTTCACCTATTCATATGGAGAAGAAACTGCGTATGTCACCCGACCAGGTCGTCGAGCAGGCGGTCAAGGCGATTGGTTGGGCGCGTGAATATACCGATGATGTTGAATTTTCGGCAGAGGATGCCGGGCGTTCGGAAATTGATTTCCTGTGCCGGATTTTTGATGCCGTGATCAAGGCCGGGGCAACGACGATCAACGTGCCGGATACGGTGGGTTACAACATTCCCTTCCAGTACGCAGACACCATGCGCCAGTTGATCGAGCGCGTGCCGAATTCTGACAAGGTGGTGTGGTCGGTTCATTGTCATAATGACTTAGGTCTGGCGGTCTCAAACTCGCTGGCGGCTGTTCTGGCTGGTGCGCGGCAGGTTGAGTGCACCATTAACGGTCTCGGTGAGCGGGCAGGAAATGCCTCGCTCGAAGAAATTGTGATGGCAGTGCGCACCCGTAGCGATGTTTTCCCGGTGGAAACACGGATTGATGCGACACAAATTGTCCCGGCTTCCAAACTGGTTTCGCAGATTACAGGTTACCCGGTGCAGCCCAACAAGGCGGTGGTCGGTGCCAATGCCTTTGCCCACGAATCCGGTATTCATCAGGATGGCGTGCTCAAGCATCGGGAAACCTACGAAATCATGCGCGCCGAAGATGTTGGCTGGTCGCAGAATAAACTGGTGCTGGGCAAGCATTCAGGGCGCAACGCCTTCAAGAGCCGCTTGCAGGAACTCGGTATTGAACTGCAGAGCGATGAAGCACTGAATGCAGCCTTTGCCCGTTTCAAGGAGTTGGCGGATCGCAAGCATGAGATTTTCGACGAAGATCTGCATGCGCTGGTTTCGGATGAAGTGGTTGCCCCCGAGCATGAGCATTACAAGCTGGTCTATTCGCACGTTTGTTCTGAAACCGGCGAAATGCCTCACGCCAAGGTGATTTTGAATGTTGGCGGTGTAGAACAAAAGGGCGAGGCGGGTGGTGGCGGACCGGTTGATGCAACTTTCAAGGCGATTGAAAGTATTGCCGCCAGTGGTGCCGAGCTGCTACTTTATTCAGTTAATGCAATCACAACCGGAACTGATGCGCAGGGTGAGGTAACGACCCGCTTGTCGCGCGGTGGGCGCATTGTCAATGGTAATGGTGCGGATACCGATATCGTGATTGCTTCGGCTCGCTCATACCTGAATGCACTGAACAAGCTGCATATCGCTTCCGACAAAGTGCGCGCCCAAGGCGACGTTTGAGCGCTCCTGCAAGTAGCCAAAGGCCGCTCTCAGTTTGCTGCAGCGGCCTTTTCTTCTGGTGGGGGGCGGGTCGCGCGGACGTAGAGGATGACGGTTATAAAAAGAATTATGGCCAGAATGCTTTCGCCTATGGCGAGTTGCTGTGACAGGCCATGGTCGCTGGTGGCACGGGTCAATCCTTCCAATATATAGAACTGAACGAACAGCGAAAGCCATTTATAGGTGTAGCGCTTGCCGCGCAGGATGCCGAAAAGTGGGGCAAGCAAAAAGACAGCCTTGAGGACCAGCCAGGAACCGCCCGGCTTGAGTGGCGACCACCAAAGCTCCCAGCCGAGGCAGAGAAAAATAAGCGCGATCAGGCTGGCGCTGGAAATGAATTGATAACGGGCGGCTGTCACGGTCGACTCAGTTTTTGGGCTAAATTTGCTAATCGCTTGCCTTGCGCGAAAGCGAGGCGGCTTTCTGCATCAGACAGTAGCGGGTCACCATGGTGTCCGGCAACATGGCTTGCACCATAGGGCGTGCCACCCCCGGTTGTGCCGCTCAAGTCTGGCTCAGTGTAGGGTAGGCCCATGGTCAGCATGCCGTGGTGCAGCAGCGGTAGCATCATGGAGAGCAGGGTGGCTTCGTTGCCACCGTGCTGGCTGCCGCTTGAGGTAAATACGCAGGCGGGTTTGCCGACGAGTGTGCCGTTCTGCCATGCGGCAATGGTGCCGTCCCAGAAATACTTCATTGGCGCCGCCATATTGCCAAAGCGAACCGGGCTACCAAGCGCCAAGCCAATGCATTCTTCGAGATCGCAGGCTTCAACGTAGGGCGCTCCGCTTTCCGGTACGCCGGGTTCGCTGGCTTCGCAAACGGTTGAAACGCGTGGCACGGTGCGCAGGCGGGCCTGCATGCCGGGGACCGATTCAATGCCCCGGGCAATGCGCTCGGCCAAGGCGCGAACGGAGCCGCGATGGCTGTAGTAGAGAATGAGTATGTCTTGCATGGTGGGCTATTATACGGCCCCATGCCGACTCATTCCCGATATCGCCGGACAGTCACCAAGCCTGGCGTAATTCTTTCCATCATTCGCCGATTTCGCAGCGAACACATGATGCAGACCAGTTCTGCACTGGCTTTTACGACACTGATGGCACTAGTGCCGTTGGTCACGGTTGTGCTCTCGGTAGCGGATGCGGTTCCCTATCTCAATTTGTTGATCAAGCGACTGGATCTGCTGATTCAGGAAAATCTCTTGCCGGCCGGTGCGGCGAGTACCATTTCCGGAAGCATTGGGCGGTTTTCTCATCGTGCACAGCAGTTGACCGTAGCAGGCATCGCCATGTTAAGCGTCACGGCCTTTATTTTGATGTTTACGATAGAACGTACCTTCAACCACCTTTGGCTGGTTAAACCACGTCCATTCTTTGCGCGCTTGCGTCTTTATGTTTTTGTAATGGCAGTCTGGCCCTTTGTGCTGGCGGCGATTGCGGCAGTGATTTCATTCACGGTGACCACGTCGCTGGGCTTTTTTGACGAACCGGCATGGATACGCAAATTCGTTCTGAAATCCACCTCAATTGCGATGCTCTGGCTGTTTTTTTCGTTTCTCTATTACGCGGTTCCCAATGTTCGGGTGCCGCGCCTGAATGCCATGGCGGGCGGCGCTTTTGCTGCGCTGGCATTTGCCGGGATGCAAAAAGTGTTCGAGCTCTATTTATCCAGTTCGGCTGTTTTGAGCAGTGTTTATGGGGCTTTTGCCGCAGCGCCGGTGTTTCTTGTCTGGTTGCACATGTCCTGGGCGGTGGTGCTGATCGGCGGTCTGGTCGCGGCTATGGCGTTTCGACCGGCGAAACGTTGAAAACCTCAATGCTGGCTGTTTGCTCAGCCAGTTCGGTGGGGGAAACCTCCCGGATTTCGAGGTTTTCCTTTTCGATTAGTAACACCAGTCTGTTTGCGTTCTCGGGGAGTGATCCGGTGTGAACAACGATCCCGGCATGTGGTCGTAATGGGGGCATTTTCGGCAGAATAAGTGCGGGAATGTGTTTCGAATCGAGTTCCTGCGGACGTGCCAGTTCAGCGGCAATGACATGAGAGGCGAGTTGCTGCAAACCGAGCTCAATGTGCTCAGGATTCTCTGATAGTGCCCAGCGTACCAGGCAAACATGCCAGAGTGGCTTGAGTTCGGCTCTTTCGTCCTTGGCTTGAACGGCAACAATGTCGCCAACCCGGACGCAGGTCGTTTCGCCAGACATGTGCATCAACGAATAACCATCCGGACTTTCGTTGGTTACCATCCATTCGCTGATTTCACTGGCTCGTTCAGGTTCGCGAATCAAATGCCAGAGTTGTTCAAGGCCGGAACACAGATTTATACGGTAAGACTGACGTCGGCGAGGGAATTTGCGTTTTGTCGGGTTTCCCCAAAGGGACTGCAGACGGCGCAGAACACCTTGCCCTGCGTGGCTGTCGGCAAAAGCAGGTAAGCCAAGGTTTGCGGCAGATGCGCCTTGCTCCAGTGCGCTCAGGTGTGCGTTGGCCTGTTGGGCGGAGGAATCCCCAGTGAAAAACAAAACCGGAGTGTCCCCGGGGGGGGGCCTGCGGACGAGTGCGTGGGCCGGGAAATCACGTTCAAGATCGACCCAGAATATGCCATTGCAATCGTTGGGTGTCGTTTCCAGAATCTGGACAGGTTTAAGGCTGGACTCAACGTATTCAACAATGAATTCAAGTTCTCTGGCACAAAATGAGGCGGGCTGGGCCATTGCAGCCAGCAGCGTACCGGCATAAACTTTTTCCAGCGAAACGCTGTGGTTCTGGCTGGAAGTGTTGTGCACGCCAAGCCGGCGAGCTGAGTGAAAGGCTGAGTGTAATTTTTGCCAGAGCCCCGCTGGGTTGGGTGCTGCGGCAAGGTGGCTGATCCTGATATGCCAAGCCAGGCACTGTGTAATATGGATCAAAGTTGCCTGTGGTGGCGATGATGCCGGTGTTCCTTGCGGATCGAAAAGTTCGGCAAGCGTATTGAAATATTCTTGGGTCAGTGCCTCAAGTAAATCTTGAGTAATGCGCACCCGCTGCCTGATTTTGCGTGAGACAGGCAGGTTTATCTCTAGCAGTTTTGGGAGTTCGGCAAAGACAACCCGCCTTGTTTCCTTGTAGATCAAGTCAAGTATCTTCAG
>ERZ724523.1623-NODE-1623-length-13113-cov-4.562414_pt1 | contig 13113 bp, 10 predicted proteins | sample MGYA00376056_ERZ724523 | MGnify/ENA primary metagenome ERZ724523 (study PRJEB28724, sample SAMN07190888) | wastewater metagenome | isolation source: influent of sewage treatment plant in Hong Hong | place: USA: Christiansburg, Virginia | collected 2016-03-01 ... | reverse complement strand
GTCGCGCAGGGTGTGGATGAGCTTGGCGTCGGTGGCCGATTTAGTGGAGGCGTGGAAGCCCTCCAGAATCTCGCCGCCGTCGATGCGGTGCATCAGCACATCCTTGTAGCGCGCGGGGTCCAGCTTGCCCTCGGCCAGCAGGCGCTTCACAAAGTCGATGGCCCGCATTTCGGCAATCAGGGCCGCGTTGAAGGTGATCTCGTTGACGCGGTCCATGATGTCGCCCGCGCTGGTGGGCAGCTTGTCGCGCTGGATGGGGTTGATCTGCACCAGCACGATATCGCGGCTCTGGCATTGGTAAATCAGCGGGTGAATGGCCGGGTTGCCCGAAAAGCCGCCGTCCCAGTAGTGCACACCGTCAATCTCTACGGCCTGAAACACTGCGGGCAGACAGGCCGAGGCCATGACGGCCTTGGCGTTGAGCCGCTTACCGGAAAACACCTCGGCCTTGCCGGTGGTCACCGCCGTGGCCACAACAAACACCCGCACGTCCTTGAACGCAGCCAGCCGTTCAAAGTCGATCTGCGCCTCCAGAAACTTCTGCAGCGGGTTGATGTCCAGCGGATTGCTCTGGTAGGGCGACACGGTCTTGGCCCAGAAGCTGGTCATGGCGTCGTTGACCATCTGGCCCGGCGAGGGTTGGCCCGTCAGGCTGCCAAAGCCGCCAAACAGGATGTCAAACGGCGCGCGCTGGGCCTGCGAGATCGAATTGGTCACCGCACCCATGTCCACAATGCCTTCCCAAAACTGCGTCAGCGACGCCCGGGCCGACTCGCGCATCTGTAGCGGCGTCTTGCCCTGGGCCTGCGCCAGGCCGTGGGCCATGGCCACGGCGTTCATGGCTCCGGCGCTGGTGCCGCTGATGCCCTCAAACGCCACGCGCCCATCGGCCAGCAGGGTGTCGAGCACGCCCCAGGTGAAGGCGCCATGCGAGCCACCGCCCTGTAGCGCGAGGTTGACGCGGGGAGTGCCCAGGGCGGATTGGGGCGGGGTGGGGCCGGGTGTGGTGTTCATCCGCCTAGGGTAACAAAGCCGGTACAGCCGGGCTCTGCGTCAGGCAATAAAGCGTTCAATCATCGCGGCCAGCAACTCGGGCTGGTCGTGGTGCATCATGTGGCCGGCGTCCGGGATGAAGCCGATCTCCACGTTGGGCACATTTTTGATGCGCTCGTGGTACTGCTCCAGCGTGAACTTGCCTTTCCACCACAGGTCCAGGCTGTTGTCGGACGCTTCCACCGCCAGCACCGGCATGCTGAGGCGGCGGTACAGGGCCAGCACCTCGTCGGCCTGGTACAGGTGGGCGCTGATGACCTTGTGCGCGGGTTGTCCCAGGATGGTCCATTTGCCCTCGGCGTTTTCCTCGGCCCAGTGCTCGGCCAGCCAGTTGGCCTTGTCGGGGCTCAGGCGCGGGTTGGTCTTCATCAGGCGGCGCGCCACGCCGTTGACGGTGTCGTAAGCCTTGAGGTCCAGCTCGCCACTGTGCAGTTTCTTCAGCTCGTCCATCCACTTGGCGTACCGGGCCGGGGCCATGTCGGGCGTGGTGGCGGGCAGGCCAAAGCCCTCCAGGTTGACCAGGCGGCGGATGCGCTCGGGGCGCACGCCGGCGTACAGCATCACCACGTTGCCGCCCAGGCTGTGGCCGACCAGGTTGACGGGGCGGTCGGGGGAGTAGTGGTCGAGCAAAAAGTCCAGATCGGCCATGTAGTCGGGGAACCAGAAGTTGTCGACATTGCCCGACGGCGTGCGGCCATAGCCACGCCAGTCGGGTGCGATCACATAGTGGTCGTGGCTCAGCGCATCGACGACAAACTGGTAGCTGGCGGCCACGTCCATCCAGCCATGGACCATGACCAGCGGGGTCTTGTCGGGGGACGGCTCGCCCCATACTTGCACGTGGTACTGCAGGTTGCGGATAGGGACAAACTCGCTGTGGGGTTTTCTTTTGACTTGGTACATTTACCCAATCATACGGAGGCACTTGATGCACGTCAGTCAAAACAGCGACAAAGCTGCAACATCCCTGGGCGGCGTGCCGGCAGCCTACCAGCGCCTGCACAGCCGCTTCACCTGGGCCGTGCCCACGCACTTCAACATCACCCAAGTCTGTTGCGCACGCTGGGCAGCCTTGCCGAATGCTACTAAAAGGGTAGCTATACACGCTTATTCCACGAGGGATGGCGATGTTTTTTACTCATACGCCCAGCTGCAGGAGCAGGCCAACCGCCTGTCCAACGCGCTGGTCGCGCAGGGCGTGCAGCGGGGCGACCGCGTGGCCATCGTCATGCCGCAGTGCTTTGAGACCGCCGTAGCCTACATCGCCGTGCTGCAAATGGGCGCCGTGGCCATGCCCTTGTCGCTGCTGTTTGGCCCCGATGCGCTGGAATACCGCCTGCAGGACAGCGAGGCGGTGCTGGCCATCGCCGACGCGTCGGCATTGGCGGACCTGATGCTGGCGCGCAAGCACTGCCCGCTCTTGCGCACCGTGGTCGGTGTGGGCGCGCCGGACGCCGTGCTGGGTCTGGCCGACTGCGAGTTTGCCGACACGCTGGCGCAGTTCAGCACGGAGTTCACGCCCGTCGACACGCTGGCCGACGACCCGGCCATCCTGATCTACACCAGCGGCACCACCGGCAACCCCAAGGGCGCCCTGCTGGCGCAGCGCGCGCTGATCGGCAACCTGCCGGGCTTTGTGGCCAGCCAGAACTGGTTTGGTTTTGATCCGCACGGCAAGGGTGACACCCAAGCCGTCTTCTGGTCCCCCGCTGACTGGGCATGGACCGGCGGGCTGATGGATGCGCTGTTGCCCACGCTGTACTTTGGCCGCCCCATCGTGGCCTACAACGGGCGCTTCAGCCCGCAGACCGCGCTGGAGTTGATGGGCCAATGCGGCGTCACCCACACCTTCCTGTTCCCCACCGCGCTCAAGGCCATGATGAAGGCCTATCCCGGCACGCCTGAGCGCACGGTGCGCCAGCAGCACACGCTGCAGTTGCAGGCCATCATGAGCGCCGGCGAGGCCGTGGGTGACGCGGTGTTCGCCTACTGCGAGCAGCAACTCGGCGTCAAACCCAACGAGATGTTTGGCCAGACCGAGATCAACTACATCGTCGGCAACTGCAATGCGTTGTGGCCTTCCAAGCCCGGCAGCATGGGCATGGGCTACCCCGGCCACCAGGTGCGCGTCATCGACGACGATGGCAACGAATGCCCGGTCGGCGTGCCCGGCGACGTGGCGCTGAACCGCTATGACGTGCACGGCCAGCCCGATCCGATCTTCTTTCTGGGCTACTGGAAGAACGACGACGCCACCCGCGCCAAGTTCACCGGCGACTGGTGCCGCACCGGCGACCAGGCCGTGCGCGATGCCGATGGCTACCTGTGGTACCACGGCCGCGCGGACGATATCTTCAAGGCCGCGGGCTACCGCATAGGCCCGGGCGAGATCGAGAACTGCCTGGTCAAGCACCCCGCCGTGGCCAACGCCGCCGTGGTCCCCAAGCCCGACCCCGAGCGCGGTGCCGTGGTCAAGGCCTATGTCGTGATCGCTCCTGATTTTGCAGCGCGGTACGCAGGCGATACGAGGGCTACAGACCAGTTTCATGCAGAGCTTTCGCTGGAACTACAGGCCCACGTGAAGGGCCTGCTGGCGCACTACGAGTACCCCAAGGAGATTGAATTTGTCGACGCCCTGCCCATGACCACCACCGGCAAGGTGCAGCGCCGCGTGCTGCGCCTGCAGGAAGAGGAGCGGGCACGTGTGCGCTCCGGTACGGCCTGATACTTAGGTGCGATTGTTTGTGCTCACCCTATCAAGCAAATCCAGGTAGGCCCCTTCGACCAATTGGGATTCGTGAATGCCAAGTTCGGACATCACGTCGTAGGCTTCACGCACACCATCCTGGGTCGTCTCCCCCGCACCCATTTCAACCTCCAACTCCACAAACTCACCCAATCCTTCCACGATGTCCAGGTGAATTCTCGTTCGGCCCAGTAAAAACAATGTCCGGTGCTTACGCACACGACCAATCTGTCCATAGGCCAGGGAGAGCGTCTCACGCAACGCGTCTGGTTCGTTCGTTTTGGACAGTTCGTAGAAAGACTCCTTGGGGCCCTGCGCATCCGGGCGTCGATAGAAGATCAGGATGCCGGTGCCGTCCACGAAGGCTCGCAGCTTGAGTCGCCCCCTGTCGCACTGGAAGAAAGTATCGTCCTGCCGTATTTCAACCGGAGGGCTGCTTGCGACTTTCACAGCTTTCAGCCGAATGGCCGCGAAGTCGCTGGCGCGCGCCTTGATTTCAATGTTTCGTGCCATGTTGTACTGTGGGGATTGGACGAGCGGCAGGCGCTACTTCCAGCGCAGCGCCTGCTTCTCTAAGCCGTGCCACGACAGCCCCGCCAGCGCAAAGGTCAGTGCGGTGCAGACCACCACGTAGGCGACAAAGCTCACCTCGTGCAGTTTGAAGTGTGCCAGCGTTTGCTGCACCGGAAAGCCGTACAGATAGGCGCCGTAAGACCAGTCACCCATGCGCGCCGGGATACGGGGCAGCCAGTGCGCGTACAAGGCCAGCCACAGGGTCAGCGTCCCCAGACCAAGTACGTAGAGCAGCAGTTGCCACACGCCGTGCGGTAACAGCAGCGCGGCGGACAACATCAGCACGGCGGGCCACAGCATGGGGCGGACATGCGTGCGCCAGCAGGCGAACACCGCGCCCAGTGCAAACAACAGCCCCAGTTTGCTGTGGTAGTAGTCCATCTCCAGGAACAGGTCGAACGGGCCGAGCGACGACGAGGGGCGCAGCACCAGCACCACGGCCACCGCGGCGGCGGCCAGCGTGACCTTGATCCGCAGGGCGCCCGGCACCAGGCTCACCAGCGCCAGCACCAGATAACACGTGATCTCGTAGGGCAGCGACCACAGTGCGCCATTGATGGCATAGGGCAAGGGGTTGTTGGCAAACACGCCTGGCAACGGGTATTGGATGGTCCAGGCACTGGCCGTTTGCAGGTAGCTCCAGGTCAGGGGATGGTTCCAGTAGGCCGCCTGGGGCAGCGTGGTCATCCACGGCCCCAGCAGCACAACGCACAGCAGGCAAATGGTTACCAGGGCCGGGTAGATGCGCAGCATGCGGCGGCGGGCAAATTCCAGCAGGTTGGGGCTGCGCTCCAGCGAAAGAGTGACCAGGTAGCCGCTGAGCACAAAGAAGATGGCCACTCCCACGCCACCCAGCGTGTCGATGCCCACGGTGCTGGCCAGCGGCTCGCTGCTGGCGCGTGCGCCCAGCGGATAGCAGTGGCTGAACAGCACCAGCCACGCGGCGAGCAGGCGCAGGATGTCAAAGCGGTTGTCGTCGCGGTTCAGGCGCATGTGTGCGAGGGAGGGGGAGTGTGGCTCGGCGGGGCGGGCGGATGCTAACACGCAGACCTTGCTACGATGGCGCCACAACCTACAGGAGACCGCATGACGCTTCGCCACCCTTTCAAACGCACTGCAGCCTGTTTTGCGGCCGCCGCCACGCTGACCGCACTGGCCGGTTTCTCGGGGCAGGCACTGGCGCAGGGCTATCCGAACAAGCCCCTCAAATTCGTCGTGCCGTTCTCGGCCGGCAGCGCCACCGATGCGGTGGGCCGCATCGTGGCCCAGGCCATGGGTGAGGCGCTGGGCCAGCCGTCCACCGTGGAGAACAAGGCCGGTGCCAATGGCATCCTGGGCGCCGAGGCGGTCAAGGGCGCCCCCGGCGACGGTTACACCTTTCTGGTCACCACCAGCACCACGCAGGCTGCCAATGTCAGCCTGTACAAAAAGCTGTCCTATGACCCGGTGAAGGATTTCACGCCCATCGGCAAGATCGGCGAGACGGGCTTCATCCTGATGGTGCAGGCCGACTTTCCGGCCAAGGACATGAAGGAGTTCATCGCCTACGGCAAAGCCAATCCGGGCAAGCTGGCCTATGGCCACGGCTCGTCGGGCTCGTTGGTATCGGCCGCCCTGCTGGGGCAGATGGCGGGGCTGGAGTTTTTGAGCGTTCCGTACAAAAGCATTCCGCCGGCGCTGACCGACCTGCTGGGTGGCCAGTTGCAGTTTGTGTTTGCCGACGTGGGCAATGCGGTGTCGCAAATGAATGGCGGGCGTCTGCGGGGGCTGGGTGTCACCACGGCCAAGCGCGCGGGCAAAGCGCCCCAGGTGCCCCCAATGGGCGACACCGTCAAGGACTACGCCATGGGCGCCTGGTTTGGCCTGATGGCACCGGCGGGGCTGCCCGCCGATGTGAAGGCCAAGGTGGGTACGGCCTTTGCGGCGGTCATGGCCAAGCCCGAGGTGCGCGAGAAGATTGCCGGTGTTGGCATTGACGTGGACTACCAGGACTCTGCCCAACTGGCCAAGACCATTGACGCCGAGATCAAGAAGTGGTCCGGCTGGGTCAAGGCCGCAAACATCACACCGGAATAGGCCGCTAGCCCTCGTGGATGCTTACTGGATAGCTACTGATTAAATAGCACATGGTTGACCAACCCCTGGAGCCGGAGGGCGCGCTCGACGGCATCCGCGTCATCGACATGACCGGCGTGGTGCTGGGGCCGTATGCCACGCAGATCCTCGGCGACTACGGCGCCGACGTCATCAAGATCGAGCCACCGGGCGGCGACATCATGCGCCACGCCGGGCCTATGCGGCACCCCGGCATGGGCCACATCTTCATCAACGCCAACCGCAACAAACGCTCGGTGGTGCTGGACCTCAAAAAGCCCGGGGACCGCGCCACGCTGCTGCAACTCTGCGCCACGGCCGACGTGCTGGCCTACAACATCCGCCCGGCCAGCATGGCGCGCCTGGGGCTTACATGGGAGGCCGTGCAGGCTGTCAACCCGCGCATCGTCTACTGCGGCGCCTACGGTTACAGCGAGGGCGGCCCGTACTCCGACTTGCCCGCCTACGACGACCTGATCCAGGGCGCCGCCTGCATCCCGTGGCTGATGACGCAGAGCGGCAGCCCCGAGCCGCGTTATGTGCCCGCCACCTTTGCCGACCGCGTGACCGGCCTGAACATGGTGCACGCCATCATGGCCGCGCTGCTGGCGCGTGTGCGCACCGGGCGCGGGCAGGCCGTGGAAGTTCCGATGTTCGAATGCCTACTGCAGTTTGTGCTGGGCGAACATTTGGGTGGTGCGACCTGGGAGCCACCCATTGGCCCCATGGGCCACAGCCGCATGCTGGCGCCGAATCGCAAGCCCTACGCCACGGCGGACGGCCATGTCTGCGCGCTGATGTATACCGACGCGCACTGGAAGGCGTTCCTGGCGCTGATCGGCGAGCCCGAACGCTTTGAAGCCGATGTGTGTTTCACCACCCAGAGCGCGCGTATCACCCACAGCAATGCAATCTATGGTTTGGTGCAGCAGCAGCTGCGTGCGCACAGCACCGCGCACTGGCTGCGCGAGCTGGCCGCGCATGACATCCCGGTGATGCCGATGATGAAGCTCGATGATTTGCTGACCGATCCCCACCTGGCCGCTACCGGTGCGTGGCTGGACGTCGCGCACCCGCACGAGGGTCGCCTGCGCCAGCTGCGCCCGCCGGTGCGCATGGGCGATACGCCGACGTCCGTACGCCGACCCGCGCCCTTGCTGGGCGAGCACACGCACGAGGTGCTGGCCGAGTTGAAGGCCGCAGGCCGTTAGTGCGCGCCGGCCGCCGCGTCGGCTGCTCCGGCTGACCCCGATGTCGGCGCTCCAACCGATCGGCTTGCCGGGCGTGCCAGCCAGACCAGCGGTACCAGCAGCACAAAGATGATGGCCGAGCCATAGAACACATCATTGGCGGCCAGCATAAAGGCCTGCTGGTCCACCATGCGGTTGATCTGGCTTAAGGCCTGCTCGGTGCTCATGCCCCCGGCGTTGAAGCCAGCCAGCGCGCTGGTCGTGGCACTGCTGCCGCGGTTGACCAGCTCGGCCAGCTGCGCGTGGTGCAGGGCCGCGCGGTCCTGCCAGATGGTGATGGCAATCGAGGTGCCGAACGAGCCACCCACCATGCGTGCGAAGCTGGACAAGCCCGAGGCTGACGGGATTTTTTCCGGTGGTATGCCGCCCAGAATGATGCTGGTCAGCGGAATGAAGAAGAAGGCCACCGCCACACCCTGAATGATGGTCGGCACCATGATGGTTCCAAAGTCCGCCTGGGTGTTGAAGTGCGAACGCATGAACAGCACCAGCGCAAACACCGCAAAGGCAAACGTGGTAAGCGAACGCGGGTCAAACTTCGAAATGTTCTTGCCCACCACGGGTGACAGAATGATGGCAAACAGGCCCACCGGCGCCATCAGCATGCCCGCCTGGGTGGACGTGTAGCCCATGAACTGTTGCAGCCACAGCGGCAGCAGCACCAGGTTGCCCATGAACAGGCTGTAGGCCACGGCCATGGCGACGGTGCCGGTCCAGAAATTGCGCCGTGCCAGCAGCTTGAGGTCCACCACCGGGTGGTCGTCGGTCAGCTCCCAGGCCACAAAGAACGCAAAACCAATCAGCGACACGACGCCCAGGCCCAGCACCAGCGGCGAGTGGAACCAGTCCAGCTCCTTGCCCTTGTCCAGCATGATCTGCAACGAACCCACGGAGATGACGAGTAGAGCCAGACCGACGGTGTCGATGGGCAACTGCTTGGTCGGCGTCTCGCGCTTGTGGAAGACCGTCCAGGTGATAAAGGCCGCCAGAACGCCCACCGGGATGTTGATGTAGAAAATCCATCCCCAGTGCGTGTGGTCGGTGATCCAGCCGCCCAACAGCGGCCCCATGACCGGTGCCACCAGCGTCGTCATGGCCCACAGCGCCATGGCCATGCCGGCCAGTGCCGGCGGATAACTCGACAGCAGCAGGGCCTGCGCCAGCGGCATCATGGGACCGGCCACAAAGCCCTGCACCGCGCGCATGGCGATCAGCGTGCTCATATTGGGCGCCAAGCCGCACAGCCAGGAGCTGATGACAAACAGCAGCACGCTCAGTGTGAACAGGCGCACCTGGCCGAAGCGTTGCGACAGCCAGCCGGTCAGCGGCAGCGAAATGGCATTGGCCACGCCAAAGCTGGTGATGACCCAGGTGCCCTGGTTCGGGCTGACGCCCAGGTCACCGGCGATCGCGGGGAGCGACACGTTGGCGATGCTCGAATCCAGCACGTTCATGAACGTGGCGGCCGACAGGGCAATCGTGCCCCACATGCGGGCCGAGCCCTGCAGCGGCGGGGGCGAGAAATGGGCGGAAGTGCTCATCGAACCATGCGTGGTGCGTTGGCGGCAATGATCTTGCGGACCTCGGCATTGGCCTCGGTGTCAATGGCCGCAAACACCTGGGTTTGCACGCTGGACGCCGCCTGCGGTGCGTCGGACAGGGCCTTGCCGCTCTGGTCGGTCACGTCCACCGTGGCCACCATCGACAGGCCCACGCGCAGCGGGTTTTGCGCCAGCTCCTTGGCGTCCAGTGCGATGCGCACGGGCACGCGCTGCACGACCTTGATCCAGTTGCCGGTCGCATTCTGTGCGGGCAGCAAGGCAAAGGCGGCGCCGGTGCCCGCGCTCATGCCGGCCACCGTGCCCTTGTATTCCACCTTCTTGCCGTAGATGTCGGCAGTCAGTGTGACGGGCTGTCCTATGCGGATATTGCGCAACTGCACTTCTTTGAAATTGGCGTCGACCCACAGCTGGTTCAGCGCAATCAGTGACATCAGCGGCATGCCTGCGGCCACGCGCTGGCCGAGTTGCACGGTGCGCTTGGCCACATAACCGTCCACCGGCGCGGGCAGGGCGGCGCGGTGTGCGGCCAGGTAGGCCTCACGCACCTTGGCGGCGGCGGCCAGCACGCTGGGGTGGGCTTCGATCGTGGTGCCGTCGGTCAGGGCCTGGTTGCTGGCCAGCTGCTCACGCGCGGCGGCCACACCGGCCTTGGCGGCGGACAGCGTGTTTTGGGCGGTAGCCAGTTGCGACTGGGTGTGGCCCAGTTCTTCCTTGGACACCGCGCCATTGCCCACCAGGGACTGGCGGCGGGCCAGGTCGTCGGTGGCACGGGCAATGTCGGTCTGGGCGCGGGCGATGTCGGACTCGCGCAGCGCAATCTGGGCGCTCAGGCTGCCGTTGTTGGCGTACAGCGTGCGCACCTGGCGCACGGTCTGCGCGAGGTTGGCCTCGGCCTGGTCCAGCGCCACTTTGGCGTCGGCCGGGTCGAGCTGCACCAGCGGCTGGCCGGCCTTCACGAAGTCGGTGTCATCGGCCAGGATGGCGGTGACCGTGCCGCCAATCTGCGGCGTGATCTGGATCACATTGCCCTGCACATAGGCGTTGTCGGTGTCCTCGGAATGGCGGTTGATAAACCATTCAAAGCCGCCATAGGCGAGACCCAGCAGCACGACGATGCTGATGACGGTGAGTGCCTTTCTGCGGGCGGCGTTGGCGGGGACTTGTTGGGGCATGGCGGGAGTGGTGGGTGCGTTCATGGCAAGGAGGGTGGTGTTGGGGGAGTGGGGGTTTACAGGGCGGTGCTGTTGGGGGTGAATCCACCACCCAGAGACCGAATCAGTTGCACCTGCGTGTCCAGCGCGCGGGCCGCCAGGTCGACGGCCTGGCGCCTTTGCGCCAGCACGCTGGTCTCACTGGAGAGTACGTTGAGGTAGGTGCCCAGCCCGGCCTTGTAGCGTTGCAGGGCAATCGAATAGGCGGTCTCGGCCGAGGTTTGTGCGCTGCTCTGCTCAGCCTGCTGGCGGGTGATGGCCTGGCTGGAGGCCAGCTGGTCGGCCACGTCGCGCACGGCGTCGATGACGAGTGCGTTGTAGCTCTCAATGGCGGCGTCCAGATCGGCTGACTTGCCGCGCAGGTTTGCGCGCAGGTGGCCGGCCTCAAACAGCGGCAAGCGGATGGCCGGGCCGACGCCCCATTGCTCGCTGCCACTCTTGAGCAGCTTGTCAAAGCCAATGCTCTGGAAGCCGGCAAAGGCCACCAGGTTGACGTTGGGGTAGAACAGCGTCTTGGCATTGCTGACATCCTGCGTGGCCGCCTCCACGCGCCAGCGCGCGGCGGTGATATCGGCGCGCCGGCCCAGTAGGTCGATCGGGATGGTGGTGGCGGTTGCTACTGGTTTGATAGCGTCTGTTGCAGGCGGTACGAGGGCTAGCGGTGCTTTTTGTTGACCACTCAGGGCGGAGAGGGCGTTCAGCGTGAGCGCCTGCTGCTCCTTCAGCAGCTCGATCTGCAGGCGTGCGTCGGGCAGGGCGCTCTCGCTTTGCTGCAGTTCCAACTGGGTGTCCAGCCCGGCGCTCAGGCGGTCCTGTACCAGCTTCTTTGCCTGCTCGCGCTGCGCCAGCGTGCGCTCGGCAACCGCCAGTTGCGCGTTGACTTTGACCCACTGGAAGTAGCTGCGTGCCACGTTGCTGGCCATCAGCATGCGGGCCGCTTGCGCGTCCGCCTGTGCGGCGCGCACCTGGCCGATGGCAGCGTCCAGTGCCGCGCGGTTCTTGCCAAAGAAATCCAGCTCCCAGCTGGCGTTGGCCTGCAGCGTGCCGGAGTCCAGAATGGCGCCGCCCAACGGCGGTGGGTAGATGAAGTTGTTGGAGAAGCGCTGGTGTGTCAGGTCAGCTCCCAGGCCAACGGTGGGCAGGTCGTTGCCGCGCACGCCGTCAAACGCCGCCTGCACGCGCGCCAGCCGGGCCTGGGCCACGCGCAGGTTGGGGTTGTTGGCCAGCGACTGTTCGACCAGCGCAGTGAGCTGCGCGTCGCCAAAGCCACGCCACCAGTCGGCTGCGATGGCGGGTTCCGGTTGGCCCTGGAGGCCGACTGCGGCGGCATCGAGCAACTGCGCTTTGGGCGCTTCGTTGTCGAAATGGGCGCAGGCGGCCAGGCTGGCCAGGGCCAGCGCGCTGAGGGTCAGCCGCAGGGCCGGGGAGGGGATCAATTTATGCCGCATCGGGGTTTCCAGTTGTGGGGGAAGTGCTGTCCTGCTGAATCGCCTGGCCGTTGACCAGAATGCGCCGCAGATAGCCTTTCAGGGTTTCAAATTCATCGGCGCTGAAGCCGCTCAGGTTGGCGTTTTGCACGCGGCTGAGCACGTGGGGAATCTCGGCCGCGGCGGTGCGACCCGCATCCGTCAGCGTGATGTTGACGACGCGGCGGTCGCTGTCCGAGCGCTCCCGGCGGCACAGGCCTTTGCCCTCCAGCCGGTCCAGCGTGCGGGTCATGGCGCCGGCGTCCAGCTGGCACTCGCGCGCCAGTTCCGCCACGGTGGACGCCTTGCCCATGTAGAGCTTGAACAGCGGAATCCACTGGGCGTTGGTCAGTTCGGTATGGGCCAGTTGCGCTTCGATTTGCTGTGCGACGCCATTGAGGATCTGGCGCATCAGGTAGCCCATGCTGTCCTCGGGGCGGTAGTCCTTGGCGCTGTAGAACGGCGTCACAGACGCGCGGCGCTGGGAGGGGGAATGCGATGGAGTCTTTGTCATGGCAAGGCAAATTATACATGCCTAGGCAATTAATGCCTATGCATCAAAATCCACGATGCGAACATGGAATACGACGGCTTCGCCGTGGCGCCGGGCGCTAGATGGTTATTGCGTCATTGACTGGCATGGGCTTGCGGGTCAGGTGAGAAACGCTCCAGTACATGGGTTGTCATTCCTCTTGCCAGCTCCTCCTCGCCGAAGAAAACCAGCCCTATGCCCTCTTTCTTGAGCAATACGGACTCTTCTTCGTTGTGCGTGCGGACAATGATTTCAATGTCCGGATTGAGCGCGCGCGCAGTCTGCGCCATCTGCCGCACATTGAAGGTGTCCGGCGATGCAATGACCAGCATGGCCGCGTCCGCGATATGCGCCTGAATCAATACCGACGGCTCGGCGGCATTGCCGGACACGGCCACGCCGCCACTCTTGCGCAACTCGTCGACCAATTCCCGATTCTGCTCGGCCACGACATAGGGAATGCCGCGGGCATCGAGCGCCTTGGCAATGCGACGCCCCACCCGACCGTATCCCACCAGCACCACCTGACCCTTCAGGTATTTGCGTTCGGTGCTCATGGGCAGTTCGGCATACGGCTCCTCGGGTCGCTCCAGACGCCGCGCCAGGGCGGAATGCTTCAGCAGCCA
>ERZ724523.1619-NODE-1619-length-13121-cov-3.931655_pt1 | contig 13121 bp, 11 predicted proteins | sample MGYA00376056_ERZ724523 | MGnify/ENA primary metagenome ERZ724523 (study PRJEB28724, sample SAMN07190888) | wastewater metagenome | isolation source: influent of sewage treatment plant in Hong Hong | place: USA: Christiansburg, Virginia | collected 2016-03-01 ... | reverse complement strand
AGTGCTATCTAGTGAACCCATTTCCAACACGCTTCTAACCCAAAAGGAGTGGCCGTGAAGATCCTTGTCACCGCCAAGCGGATTCCAGATCCAACCCAAAAACTTAAGCTCAAGGACAATGCCCTCGACCTAAGCGGCGCGAACTGGCAGCTAAACCAGTTTGACGAATACGCGGTCGAGGCAGCACTTCGTCTCACCGAAGACGGAGCCAATCAGGCCGTGCGCCAAGGTCAGGTTACCGTGGCATCGCTCGGACCCGCCGATGTGGCGACTCAGCTTCGTTCAGCGCTGGCGATGGGGGCCGACAAAGCCATCCGCGTCGACGCCAAGGATGATGACCTGGATGCCAGCATCGTCGCCAAGACGATCGTGAAGCTGGTCCAGCGCGATCAGCCCGACTTGGTGCTGATGGGCAAGCTCGCTGCTGACAACGAAGGCAACGACGTCGGGCAGCGTGTCGCCGGGATTCTCGGTTGGCCGCAAGCCACGTTCGCCTGTAGCATTCAAGTGGTCGACGGCGGCAAAGCGGTCATCGTAGGCCGAGAAGTCGACGCGGGCGTCGAATTGAAGAAGGTTCAGCTCCCCGCCGTGGTGACGGTCGATCTGCGCATCGTGTCACCGCATGCGGTCAAAAATGCGCGCACCAAGCCCGAGTTTGCGTATGCCGATGGTCCACGCTACTCGTCGCTGAAGGGTATTCGCGCCGCCAACTCCAAGCCGTTTGAGCAGCTCACGCTGGCTCAGCTTGGCGTGTCTGCGACGCCGAAGACCAAGGTGCTCAAGGTCGAGACGCCTCCGGCTCGTCAAGCGGGCAAGAAGGTCGGCTCGGTCGCAGAGCTGGTGGAGAAGCTGCAAAAAGAAGCCAAAGTCATTTGAGGGGTGATGCCATGGGCAACGTACTTGTATTCCTAGAGCAAGCCGACCGGCGTCTCCGTCCCGCAGCGCTTTCGGCCATCAGCCTAGCGCGGGCGATTCACAAGACGAGCGGTGGCAAGCTGCTGTTTGTCCTCATCGGCGACTCCGTTGCAGATGCCGCAAAGGAAGCGTCACAGTTTGGCGCGGATGCGGTGTTCACCGTTGAAGCGCCTCTGCTGAAGAACTACCTCGCGGAAACCTACGCACCGATCGTCGCACGCCTCGCGACTGAGCAGGGAGCCAGCGTCGTCGCTGCTTGCTCGACCTCGGTTGGCAAGGATCTGCTGCCACGGGTTGCCGGAATTCTCGACGCGGGCGTTGCACCCGATGTCAGCGGCGTCGTTTCTACAAAGCAGTACCGTCGCGCTACCAACGCAGGCAATGCCATCCAGACCATTGAGGTTCTATCCGACGTGGTGGTGGTCAGTGGTCGCCAGACGGACTTCCCACGCGCCCAGCCATCGGGTGGTAGCTCGCCAGTGTCCGCCGCTGCGCCTGGAAACATCAATCCGGCTGGTGCCACGTTCGTCGAGCTCCAGACACAAAAACGCGATCGACCCGATCTCACCGAAGCGCGAGTGGTCGTCTCCGGTGGTCGCGGTATGAAGGAAGGCAAAAATTTCGCCATCCTCGAGCAGCTCTGCGATCTGGTCGGTGGTGCGATGGGTGCAAGCCGCGCTGCTTGCGACGCTGGAATGGTGCCCAACGATCTGCAAGTCGGTCAGACCGGCAAGGTTGTCGCGCCAGACCTCTACATTGCCGTCGCCATCTCTGGTGCGATTCAGCACCTGGCCGGCATGAAGGGCAGCAAAGTCATCGTCGCCATCAACAAAGACGCCGAGGCCCCGATTTTCCAAGTCGCCGACTACGGTCTGGTGACCACCTGGGAAAAGGCCATTCCCGAGCTGATCGCCGAGATCAAGAAGATCAAGTCGGCATCGTAAGCAGCGCTTGCGTAGATGACCGGGGGGCGTCTACGTTCCGCATCTGCCATGAGGCGCTTACGGATAGGTTCCAAGATCCTCCGCGTTCGCGACGAGCCTGAGCCACCACCGAGCCACCCCGGTGCACCAACTCCTCTGGTGTGCATACACGGTGCGGGCATGTCGGGTGTGGTGTGGATGGATCTACTGCGCCAGATCGCGCCTGCTCGTCGCATCATCGCTCCCGATTTGCCTGGCCACGGTCAGTCTGATCCTTGGCACGACTCCAGCACCGACTTGTATCGCGATGCGGTCGGGACGATGTGTGCTCATCTCAAGGTTCCGCGTGTCGTTGTCATCGGTCATTCGCTTGGGGGAGCGGTAGCGCTACGCTGCGCCGTTTCATGGCCAGAGCGAATTGCCGCCGTCATCCTGGTGGCCAGTGCCGCACGGCTGGATGTACCAGAAGAACTGATGCGCGCTCTTGCGCAGGAGCTACCCGAGGGAGATGAGTCGATGGTGGAAGAGATGCCAGCTTCGCTGACCGATCTCGCGTTCTCACCAGCGACCCATCGCGACGTCTGCGCCCGCTGGAAGTCCGTGCTGATGCAAGCGACACGCAAGGTGGTACTCGCGGACTTTGCGCTGTGTCGTGGATTGAATCTGCTTCCGCAGCTCGATCAGCTAAGAACCCCAGCGTTGCTCATTGGCGGTGCCGACGATCTTTTGGTCTCGACGGATCAGCTTGCTGAGACGCAGCGTGCCATCTTGGGAGCCGAACGAGCGATCATCCCAGATGCGGGTCACTTTCCAATGCTCGAACAGCCCGCCGCGTTTGTGGCGACACTCAAGCAGTTTTTGACCAAGATTCCGAGCTAGCCGACGGGCGCTCTCGGTCTAGCAACAAACTTTCGGTCATGCAAAGTAGTCCGACCAGGAAGAATGTCTCTTGGTGAATCGTACGAGGCTGTGCTCCGGCGAGCCCAGCGAGCAGCAGGCCCATTCCACGCAGCCTCAGCGCCCCGTGCCGAAACAGCAGCGAAAACACCGACATCGACCACACCGCCAGGCTGCCCATGTAGACGCCCTGCGCAAATCGCTGATGCGGAAGCTGTAAGTCAAAGGCGACATAGATAAGTCGCGTGGCCGCCGCAGGTGCAATCAACAACAGCATCGTCATCGTCGACACAATCAGCGAAGTCAGCAGCAGTGCAATGGAATCGGTAGGCCAGTGCCAGGGACGACGAGCCAGTAGCAATAGTCCCGTCGCCCCGAGCGCCGCAGCCGACATCGTCGGTCCGTACAGGATGAGCACCAGGCTGACCCGCTGCATCAGCTCTCGACTGGTGAGCAGATGCCATTGATTTTCCAGCAGTAGCAGCGGTGGCAACAGCAGCAGCAGCATCGCCAACTTGTGCCAGCCGCTCGCAGTCTGCCTGGGCACCACGGCCAGCGTAAGCAGCACCGCCAAGCACAGACTGGAGGTCTGCATCAGCCACTGCGCTCTCACCAGGCCCAGCGTCTCGGCAAGCAGCCGGGGCAGCAGAATCTCCGACGCGGCGAGTCCCACAAAAAACAGCGCCATCATGCCCAACCCGAGTCGTCCGACCGGATGGGAAGCAATCCCGCGCTCCCGCATCGCCAGGAACAGCAGCGCCAGCAAGGAACTAAGAGCAAGCACCCCAGCGAAGTGCGCCGCGAACGTCCCCACCGATAGCAAACCACCTTGCAGCCAGCCCGGCAGCAGCGTAGGGGCCATGCGTAACAGTGGCTGAAGCATTCGAAACAGCACGAACTCCGCAACCGCAGCCAGCGACACCAGCCCCGGCAGCGACATGCCGCCGCCGATCAGCCTAAGTAGAGAAATGCGGGTTCTGTCCGACGGTGGCAAGCTCACTTCCAACACGGTACTTGCCCGCACCAATCCGAGGCAAGCAAAACCCTACCGAAAGCTGCGACGACACTCCACAAGCTACTCTTCGCCGTCGCCGTCTACCTCGTTGCTGCTCTCGATGCTCTGGCCATCTTCGTCGATTTCGCGATAGCGCACGCCTTCGACTTGGTAGTACTGACGTGGTGAACTGTCGCGCAGCATCGTCTGCCAGGGCTTGTTCACAAAGCGTCTTCTCCGTCGCTGTTCACTACTCACCACCAACACACTCGACTCGATCGTTGGCATTGGTTCCCGATGCAGCGCAGCTTTCGCATCCTTGAGCGCCTGCGCCCCCGTTCGGTCGGCTTCGCTATCGATGGGTTCTAGGACAAAGTCAAACCCTGTCGTTGGACGAAAGACGTCGCGCAGAATCGACTGCGGCACACACTCACGCATGTCGCGGTGCAGTTCAGAGGGAAGCTCCATCTCGTCGTTTACGCGGAGGTACCCGGTGTGCCACTGGTGCAGCGGATCATCGAAGTGCGTCGACATCTCGCGCAGCGCACGCGGTAGTGACCGTGGCCTGGGCAGCATCGGATGGTTTTCAATCCGACGAACCCTCGCGAGGATGCCTGGGTCCGCATCTTGGCGAATCCGCTCCTGCCACTGCTCTAGCTCGGTGCGATCTTTCGGAGATACCGGGCCGTCACCGCCGAGAAGAAACTTCATCGGCTAATTCCAGATGATGTGAAGCAAAAAGCCGAATGAAACTCCGATCAGCGCCCAACTCACCCAAAATAGCGGCTTCGGAAGTGCGGGAACGGCACGTCGAGGTTTGGCGGCGAGGATCTGCTGGCGCAGAGCCAACGCCTGCGCCGAAATCGTCATCCCCCCGGCTGGGCCAGCAACGAACATAGTGGCGTGCCCACCGTCCATGCCCCGCCCCCCACCACCCATGTTGCTCGGTGGTGGAATAAACGGTGCAGGCTGAGCCAAAATTGTACGCTGCTCAGCACCCGTCGCTACCGGTGGTGCCGCTGAGCCTCCGAACGAGGATCCTTGCGGAGCGGCCGATGGTGGAGCCATTGGCGGTGGAGCCATTGGCGGTGGAGCCATCGGCGGTGGGGCCATCGGCGGTGGGGCCATCGATGGCGGTGGACCCGATCCAAATGACGTTGCAGCCGCTGGAGGTGTCAAGTGCGGAACTTGCTGCGGTGGCACCGTCGGCGCTTGCAAGCTGACCCGCTGCCCCTCGGTGATTGCCGACATCCCTGCGCTCGGTGTCTGCTTCGGATAGAGCGTCTCCAGACACTCGATGCACTCGCGGTGCAAGTCATCCGCACTCTGCTGCCGTCGGTCTGGCGTCTTTTCGAGCGCCTTCATCACCAGTCGCACGAGCGGCTCGGGAAACCCAACCAGCGGTGCAGGCTTTTGCCGCAGGTGCATCATCACGACTTCCATCGGCAGCGCCGCCTCGAACGGAGGCTTACCGGTGAGCATTTCGTACAGCACGATGCCGCAAGCGTAGACATCCGACTGAGGCGACAGCTTGACACCGCGAGCCTGCTCTGGGCTCATGTAGGCTGGGGTTCCAAACACCGTCCCCGCCCGCGTGAGCTGAGCATCGGGCGTGTCCATCTTCGCGACCGAAAAGTCGAGCACCTTCACAAAGTCGCCCGACCCCTTCATCTCGACGAGAAATACGTTGTCGGGTTTGATGTCTCGATGGATGATGCCCTGCGTGTGCGCCTCTTGGAGCGACTGACATGCCTGCGAGATGATGCGCAGCGCGCGGTGCGGCGGAATCTTGCCGAGCCGTGAAATCTCGTCGGACAGTGGTCGACCATGGAGATATTCCATGGCGATAAACAGCAGTCCTTCTTTGGTTTCGCCAAAGTCGATCATCCGCACCGTGTTGGGATGATCGAGTCGAGCCGCGGCGCGGGCTTCATTGTGGAAGCGCTTCACCCACTGCGGGTCCGACGAAACGTGCGCGCCCAGGACTTTGATCGCGACCGTGCGGTCGACGGTGATCTGCTTGGCCTTGTAGACCACACCAGTTCCACCTTCACCGATTCGGCCCAGGATTTCGAAGCGATCCGCCAGAACCTTGCCAATCAACGGATCATGCTGCGCTGGCGTGCTCATCCTCGCGTCTCCTTGCTGCCTGTTAGGCGGCCCTTACTTGAGGAACAACACCACGCGGCTGTTCTTGCCAATCGAACGCACCGACGACTGAGCTTTGCTTGTCGAGTCGTCGATCACCTGAACAATCTTGAATGTGCCACCGTCGAGTGGCTGACGACCGGACTTACCCTCTAGCACGGCACCTTCCGTGCCTTCATGCACGCCCGCCGCTGCGCCCTTGTCGACGATCATCAGCATCTGTCCGCCTTCACGAAACGAGGTCTTGATACGACCTTCGGTGCCCTTCTCGAGCTTCTCCTCAAACGTCTCGGCTTTGGCTGGCTTGTCTGCGGGAGGCTTCTTGCCGGGCCGCCGTGGCTTGTCCGGGGTCTCAGCCACCACGGCTTCCTCTTCCCAGCGACAGATCACGGAAAAGTCGGACTCGTCCTTCGGCATCGCCGCCTGCATGCGAACAAAGTACGTGCCCATTTCCTCCAGCTTCACCGCCAGCTTCTTCAGCTTGTTCGGAGCTGGACCAGGCGTAAATCCGATCTGCGTACCGAGGCTGTTGAACAGATCGATGTTGAGATCGGCACCGGTGTTATCAATCCGCAACTCGCAGTCGAGTACGTTGTCTTTGCCGGGCGTCGCAATCTCGATGCTCTTCCACTTGGTCCGCTGAAGCTTGGGCCAGCTCACCGAGTCCGTCTCCGGTCGGTTGATCTGGATCGGCTTGGCACCGCCACGCTTGGCATCGACACCACTGTTGGTGTCCGGGTCCGGGCCGTTCTTGATCTTCTTGTTTACGTCGTCTTTACAGCCCGCAGCGGCCATCACCAGCAAGGTCGATGCAAACAGGGTCCGCAGAAGTTTCGCTCGGAAAGCCATCAGTTTTGCCTCGTGCAACAGAGAGAAAAGTTGTCGTACGTCCACGTCCACCAGGGGCTGTTCCTGTGAGGTCGTTTACTTTGCCTTTAGGATCATGAAGCGGTTGTTGCTGCCGAGAGACTTGCCATAGTCCGTCGAGCCCACCGCTTGGCTGTCACCCAGCACCTTGGTGATGCTGAAGGTGCCGCCTTCTAGCTTTTGGCCACCCTCTTTGCCTTGCAGAATGTTGCCCTGCATACCCACGCGCAGCTTGGCCTTGCTGCCCTTGTCGAGATAAAGGATCCGCTTGCCATCTTCTACGGTCGACTGGACGATGCGGCCGATGATGGCGTTTTCCGGAATGGCCGACGAATCACCGCCACCTCCGGCATTGCCGCTGGCACCGCCACCCTGAGCCGCCGCTGCACCACCGGGCATGCCACCACCGGGCATGCCACCACCGGGCATCCTGCCACCGGGCATCATCCCCGGCATCGCGCCCATTTGCGGATAGCCACCGCCCGGCATCATGCCTGGCATCGCTCCCATCTGAGGGTAGGCCCCCATCGGTGGTTGGCCCGGCATTCCGGGCTGGCCAGGCATTCCGGGGGCACCAGGCGCACCGGGGGCACCAGCCGCACCAGGGGCAGCACCAGCCGCACCAGCGGCACCAGCCGCACCACCGCCTTCGTCTTTCTTCCCCGAAACGGAGGTAGGCTTTGCCAACGCCGCGTTCTTACCGGTCTTGAGGACCACGGTATAAACGGACTCTTTCTTCGGAAAGCTCGCTTGAAGCGTGAGTCGAGCGTAGTAGATGCCCGGCGTCAGGACTCGCAGCGGCACATTCTTCTGTGGCACGCCCGCCCGCCCGGGGGACTGAACCACCTGCGCACCGACCTGATCATAAATATCGAGGTTGATCTCGGCATCGGGCTCGTACAGGTGGAGGACAAATTCCACCCACTTACCGGCGGCGATGCCCGACAGGTCGTAGGCCTTCCAGTCGGTCAGATCGAACTTGGATTGGTTGAGCTCGTCGTTGACTGGCTGGTTAAGCTTGCTGCTCTTGGCCTGTAGGCGCTTGCCATCCTCGTCCTCTTGCTTTTCGCCAGAGCCGGCAGGGCCATCAACCTTTTTGCCCGTGGCCTTGTCGAACTCGCCTTTGACATCGGTTCCAAGTTGCTTGGTGGTATCGGCGGTTGACTTGGTGCTCTGCGCCGTCGAGACACCGGTATCCAGGCCGGTCTTTGCGGTGGTCAGTGTCTGACAGCCGGTCATGGCCGTAGCCATGCTCAGCACGCCAGCCAAAAGCACGGAGTGACGACGGCGATTGGAACGAGGAGCGTTTGCACAGTAATGCATCGAGAGACCCTCTTGGGGATGCTTTCTCCCTAAACCACTTAGGTATTAGAGAAGACCATAAAACAACGTGCAGATCATATGCTAGGCCGCCATCCCCTTGCAACCAGGCATGCAGCGACGGCACTTTCACACTATTACCGTCGGAAACATTGGCCGCCATGGTGATCGCTGCAGCCCATTGAAAGGTTTGGGACTTCCGTCACGACAAATCAGCACGAAACCATTTCCATTTTTTGCAGATAAAAATATGGGACCGCCAAGTCCAAATTCAGCCGAACCGTTTACGTAGGCTGTGTTACATTTTTGATCTGTCTCCGTGCCGACGAAAACATCGCCCCCTCCACGCAGCGATGGCGCGACGGCTAAACTGCCGTCGACGGAAGGACAAGCTGTGCCTAGCCCTCGGACCAGCGAAGTCCGACGGAGCAACCCGCCTGGCGAGCCTCGCGCTTCATTTGCCGCGTCCGCTTCGCTAGTCAGCGAGTCCGCTCCTCAAGCGCCCGAGCGCTACGGCAAATATCACCTGCTCGAGCGAATCGGGATCGGTGGCATGGCCGAGGTCTGGAGAGCCAAAACACTCGGCTCCGAGGGCTTCACCAAAGACCTGGTGATCAAGCGCATCCTACCGAAGTTCACCGGCGATGAAGAATCGGTGAGGATGTTCATCGATGAAGCTCGCTTGGTCGCGAAGCTCCACCACCCAAACATCGTCCAGATCTTCGACTTCGACAAGGAAGGCGATCGCTACTACTTGGCGATGGAGCTGGTCGAAGGTCGTGACCTCAGGCTCAGCGAAAAAGCCGCCGCCAAGACCGGCATCTGGTTCCCGCTGTCGATGTCGATCTACATCATAAGCGAAGCACTGAAGGGTCTCCAGTACGCGCACTCTCGACTCGACCACGGCAAACCGCTCGGCATCGTGCATCGCGACATCTCACCGCATAACATCCTGATCAGCTTTTCCGGGGACGTAAAAATCAGCGACTTCGGCATCGCGAAGGTCGCCGAGCGCCAGAGTCCGAACACCGGCGGCACCGTCAAAGGCAAGCTGTCTTACATGAGCCCGGAACAAATCACCGGGCAGGCGCTCGACTCCAAAAGCGACATCTATTCGATGGGAATCGTCTTTTGGGAGCTGCTCACCCGCCATCGTCTGTTCTTCGGCTCGGACGAGCAAGACGTTGTGCGTCGCGTTCGCGATGGGGTGGTGCCACCGCCGCGCCAGTACAACCCAGACATTCCCGAGGAAGTTGAAAAGATTGTCCTTGGCATGCTGGTGCCGAATCGAGTGCAGCGGATCCAAACGGCTGGCGAAGTGGTCAAGCAGCTCATGGCGTTGCCACAGTATTCGTACGAGGCTCAGGCACTCGGTGAGTTCATGGCGACGCTGTTCCCTGAACAGTCGCGCAACTGGACTCAGTTGTTGAAGAGCATGCTCAAATCGGAGCGCAAGCAGCCGATTGGCCAAAGCATGCTCACCATGACGCCGCTGCCCAGCACGGTGCCAAACCCATTTCCAACGGCAGCGCCAGTGCAGACTGGGTCTCCGTCGCCACCACCGGGAACAGCGCGAGCGACCTCGACACCACCCGCGTCCAGCAAACGACCGCTGACAAAGAGGCCGCTACCACCGCCGAGCGAGGCGCAGTCTCACGAGACGGCCCAGCTAAGCCCCAAGCTCTTGGCCGAGTTGCCCACTCCGAACGCACACGATTCACCGAATCCCGCCGCTACCGGCGATTCCTCCCCCCAATCTACGCCGGCCAACCAAGAGCTGGCGTCGCGGAGCAACATGTCAGGATCGGATCAAAAAACCCAGATAGCCACCGAGATGCCGCCCGAAGTTGCCGCAGCGATCGCACGGGGCGCTCCACCTGCCCCCGCCGGGGCGCGCACCATGATCGCCCAGGCACCATCGCTGCCACCGTCGGGTGCTCCACCGAGCGGCGCTCCGCCAATGGCGGCGGGTGCAGCCCCAGAGGGGGCACGCACCATGATCGCGCAGGCCCCGAACATTCCCGGACCGCCAGGCGGGGGGCCAGTGATGTCGACCAACCCGCAGCAAGCGACGATGTATGCCACACCGGCACCGCAGATACCGGCACCGCAATCGATGGCCGCCACGCTGCCGCCCGGAGCGCGTACGCCCAGCGTGCCTCTGACCATGCGCCCCGCCGCACTGGCGTTTGGTGCCAGCGTGCCAAGCGTTGGCATTCCGCCAGTGGCCAAGTGGATCATCGGTCCAGCCATTGCGCTCATCATCGGGCTACTGACCACGGCAGTGGCCAATCGGCTGTGGCCGCCCGAGCAAGGTGTCGTCGGTGGGCCGAGCATACTCTCGCCGTCTCGCAAGCTGAAGATCATCACCGACCCACCCGGTGCCTCCGTCGAGGTCAACGGCAAGGCACTCGATGCCAAGACGCCGACCGAGGTGAAGGGCGACGTGGGGGCGACCGCCAAGCTGAAGATCACACTGGCAGGCTTCGATCCGATCGAAATGCGAGTGTTGTTTGCCAAAGATGAGCGCCCGCCGCTGAACATCCGCATGCCCAAGCTCGGAAGCACCAAGGCCAAAACGGCGGACCCGAGCCAGTTTGATACCAAAGTCGGGGTTCAAGAAACCGAGGACGGCGACAAGACCGCCAAGACGGACGACAAATCGGCCAAAACGGACGACAAATCGGCCAAAACGGACGACAAATCGGCCAAAACCGCCAAGACCGAGCCCGAAGAAGACGATAAGAAAGGCAAGAAGGTCAAAAAGGACAAGGTCGCCAAGGCCGAGGAAGAGGACGACGACGACAAGAAGGGCAAAAAGAGCAAGAAAGACAAGGCGGACAAAGCAGACAAGGGCGACAAGACCGCCGCGAAGAAGGAAAAGTCGACGCTGACCGTCACCGTCCGACCGTGGGCAATCGTATTCGTCGACGGCAAGAAAATTCAGCAGACGCCGCTTCGAGACTTCGCCATCAGCCCTGGGGCGCACACCATCCTTCTGGTCAACGACAGCAAGGGCAAGCGCGAGTCCATCAAGGTCAAGGTGTCGGCAGGCGAAAAAGTGCCCCCGATCACGCGCACCTGGGAATAGCCTTTGCCCATGAACGAGTCGCTCCCCGATAGCATCAGCGAGCCACTGACCGTTGCGGATGCCCAGGATGCGGTGGCGCAGGCGGCGATTCGTCGCAACGACCGCTACTTGCGCGAGTTCATCGAGGAACTGTCGATTTGCCCTTACGCTCGGATGTGTCGCGAGCAAGACCGACTGTATCGAGCGGTTTTCTTACAGAGCCATCCGACGCCACATTCTGTCGCTGAGCATGTGCAATCGATCGAACCGCTGACTCAATTTGAGATTGGGCTGCTGATCTTTCCAAACTTCGCCGGTCCGGGACTGGTCGGCGAGGCCCATCCTTTCGAGCGCTTCGTCGCTGAGACTCGAAACCAATACGGCAAACTGCGGCGGCCTCCACCCGGGTTCTTTCTGGTCGCGTTCCATCCCGCGATGCCGATGAACCTGGCCAATCCCGATGTGGCGGTACGGTTTATGCGGCGGAGCCCCGATCCGACCATCCAGCTTGTAAGGCCGGGCGTGATTGAGTCGGTTCGCAATCCCAGCCACGACCGCGACGATCTCTCGACGACAATCGCCGAGGTTGGCCTACGCACGGTTCGCAGTGCTGGACCCGAACAGATTGCCGCCAATCTCTCTGCCATCCACCACGACGACCGACCACCTCGCACCAGCTAACCGGCGGACCCTCGTATGGGGTTGCGCCATTGTCAGTGACCGCGTTAGCGTGATATTGCTGCTATTAGCGCCGTCGAGAAATGCTCATTGTCCCCAACTCCGGGTCGAGCTGCGACGGTGTCAGCACCGCAAGAGGAACTGGCATGGCATCCACACACACCGGCCCCGAGAGCGCAGGTTCCGCCGTCGAGCAGAGCTGCGCTGTCATTGAAAAGATCCTTGGTCTTACCACCTCGCACCGTGAGTCCGACCGTGGCATTTACATCGACAAAGGGCTCTATGTCATAAAGCAGGGCTCGTCGTACGTCATGATCTCGGTCGCACACACCGGGGAAAATCGCGACCAAGCGCTGGTGCGATTGACCGCGCAAGTGGTGGCTGGAGTCCGCCCCGACGCGACGCTGCTTCGCAAGCTGCTCATCTTGAACACCCGGCTGCGCTTCGGGGCATTTGCCTACGAACCCGACGGGGACTTGATCCTGTTTACCCACAGTCTCCTCGGTGGTGCGACGCTGAACCCGAACGAGGTGATGGCCGCTGTCCATGACGTCGCGCTTGCGGCGGATCGCTATGACGATCAAATCGTCGCCCAGTATGGTGGACGACGAATGCAGGACGTCATTGAAGAATCGGCCTGGGCGCACCTGCTCAAAAAGGCAGGAGATGAGCCACCGCATCCGCACCTCGATGTGGAATCGACCAAAAAAGCGCCAGCGTCAGGCGGCAAAAAGAAAGGAAGTTAGCCATGGCCAAGCCCACCAAGCGCTCGGCAAGTGGCAAGCCTCCTGCTCCAATCGAAGTGGCCGATGGCCCGCGCAAGCTCATGCACGGTGCGTATGCCGACGTCACCCAGGCGATCGGGCGAACGCCGATGGTGCGACTGAACAAGGTCGCGGCCCACATCCGCAGCTCGATTTACGTCAAGTGCGAGTATCTAAATCCCGGCGGCTCGATGAAGGATCGCATCGCGCTCAACATCATTCGGGATGCGGAACAAAAGGGGCTGCTTGGACCGGGCGGCGTCATCATCGAGGCAACCTCCGGCAATACCGGCGCAGGCCTGGCGATGGTGGCGGCCCTTCGCGGCTATCAGTGCATCTTCGTCATGCCCGACAAGATGTCGACGGAAAAGGTCGCGAATCTCCGCTCGCTAGGTGCGAAGGTGGTGCTCTGTCCAACTGCCGTCGATGCCGAAGATCCACGCAGCTACTACTCAGTGACCAAACGCCTTGTCGCTGAGACCCCAAACGCGTTCCACGCCAACCAGTACCACAACCCCGCCAACCCCGAGGCCCACTACCTGTCG
>ERZ724523.1613-NODE-1613-length-13139-cov-9.189774_pt1 | contig 13139 bp, 10 predicted proteins | sample MGYA00376056_ERZ724523 | MGnify/ENA primary metagenome ERZ724523 (study PRJEB28724, sample SAMN07190888) | wastewater metagenome | isolation source: influent of sewage treatment plant in Hong Hong | place: USA: Christiansburg, Virginia | collected 2016-03-01 ... | reverse complement strand
TCGATCGTCAACAGGACAAGTTTTGTCTTTTTCTAACAAGATGTTATGCCATCCATAGTCCGTTGATACCGCTAGTGATACCGTCAAACTCTTCTGCCTTTGCAGCGGCGATCCAGTCTAATCCCATTTCAATCCACTCCGTCCCACGCACGAGACTCTCCCAGAAGCTTTTGCCCCGTAAGTCGTTCAAAATCGGCACCTGACGGTATCAGCGGGCGGTGTTTTCCTCCAATACCGTCAAACTCGGTGCGGCAATCGCACGCATACAAGGCCGAGGACATCCAACTCAGACTGCATCAGCCCAAAACACCATGGCAACGATGCGAAGATTCTTGCAGCTTGCTCCTACATGATATTCCACCCCATCGAGATTTATGTCGGGATTGACGAGTGCTTGCTGTAGCGCGTGCTGCGTTACGGCATGGTAGGGCGCATGCCGTTGTGTTGTGCAAATTCGACCCACGCCTCATCGAAAGCATTCACTACAGCCCTGTCCCGCGCGACACCTTCTATGTAGCGCCGCAACAAATCGTGGGAGGCTTCCGGGACAGGGAAGTGCCGATCCAGCCGGTATCCTGCGCTAGGTCGCCGACCGGATCGGTGCGTCCGAGTTGCTCTTCCATCCAGAAGTAGAACGGGCTGCGCGAGGCTAGACGACTTCGGCGGGCCGTTTCAGCGTTGGCGGCGAGGACATTCACCACATTGTTCGGACGGCGCAGATTGATCTTCGCTCGGGCGGGTCGCCAGCGGCGTAGCGAGGCGACGTAGCGCTCCTCAGACTCGCCCGGATGTTCGGCCTCGAAGTGCGTCGCGTCGACCAGTAAATTGCATTGCTGGCAGGCGACAAGATGCCCCCCCGCCTTGACCGGTCTACACAGCCTCTTGCTCCACGCCAGACACCGAATACTCAGGCCACGGCCATGCACTCGTCTTCGCTCGCAGCCTCTGCGATGGGTTCCGGCCGCCAGATAACGTAGAGCGTATCGACTGTGGTCTGCCCGCGCTCATATGCGTCGAATGGCGCTTCCACACGCTGTGGGGTATCCCGCAGGAAAGGGGGATCAGTCTCCAGAGACGCGTGCCCTACCCGTGCGAAGTGATGCACCGACCGTTTGACGTAGCGATTCTTGAGGTCCGCCTCGATAGCTTCACGGTTCGACAGTAGGTGCATCCCGAGCGGCGACGGGAAGGCCACGCAGGCCAGGTCATTGTCCCGGGCGATGCGAATAGCCACGTCGAGGAAACCGTCCACGATGGAGTCGGCCGCATGGCCGACCAACATCTCGTCCGTCGGATTGAGCGCGCGTATCACCAGACTGGGGCGCTTTGGGTCGAGCCCCGGCACCACCTCGACGTAGAGTAAAGCCATGCCCGCCAAGCGCTGGCCTGCCGGGTCGACCACCAGCAGGTGCGATTGCCGCGATTCCCGCCACATCTCGACATTGCCACTGGTACACAGATTAACCGCCGCCTTGGCGAAAAACGCCGCCGGATGCTTGGAAACGATAGCCTGCAAAGGCGTCGCCTCGTGACTAGCACTGCTCGACTTGCCGTATTTTCGCCACTCGTGGCGTGCCCATGTCAGGTAAATGCGCAATACCTTGTCCCGGACCCGCACCAAGGTGCTCCTGAGCCGAGTCCGACCGTCCATCGGCTCTGCCTCGGAGGAGATGTTCCCGAGGCGGGACGCCAAGTGAAACGCGTCGTCGTCGCTGAAACGCTTTACGAATCGCTCGACATGGGCATCCAGCGCATCGGGCAATACCACGTCGAACAGCGCCAGCAGTTCCCCTAAGCGTTGGTAGGCAAGTAGGCTCTCCTCGTCGATTCGGGTCAGTGCGTCGAAGCCTTGGTGCATCCACTGCGCGACAACCTCGTCCTCTGCGGCGATCGCCAACAGAATGCCCAGGTGCAGCGCCATCGATCCAACGTCTGCGGATCGCTCGTTCAATTGCTTGGGACTCAGTCGCTGGCATGCAGTAAACATGTTCTCGAACCGACTGAGCGCGAAGCGGCCGGCACACTCAACTGCTTTAAGCAAGGCGAAGAAGCCACTGCGTGCCAATGGCCGCTGGAGTTGCCATTGTGCCCGTGTCCATGCCAGTGGATAGTATGAGTCCAGCCTCAACTGACCGAGGTCCTGCTCTCTCCCGATCAATTGCGGCCATTGCGATGCGACGTTCGCCGCCGAAGTGCGATAAAGCACCGCTATGGCGTCCACTTCCAACGGACTCAAGCTCAAGCGGGTCGGCCCCCGCCCAGCCAGCAATTCCTTCACTAGCGGGGCTAGTTGCGCGAGCTTGGCCTCAAGGTCGTGGGATCCCTTCCATGCGCCTTCGAGCAGGCTTTGCAGCAAGATGCCTCCTGTCCTGCGCAGGATAACCGGCAGGAGGGGCAGGAGCGGCGCCCGTTCTCGCTGTACCGCCTGTTCGCTCGCTATTCGATATTTTTCCCGAACGCTTTCATCAGCCTGGAAGGGCCATGACCCGAGTTCGACCTTGATCCGTTGGTTGACCGCATCGGCTATGCACCGCTGATTGCCATCCAACTGATTGAATTGCTTGCGTTCGCACGCGTCATCCAGCAGTACCTTGTCGACCGCGTCGAAGGCGCGCCAGCTTCGATAACCATCGATGCCGTTAGCATCCCGGTAATACCAGTCGCGAATTTCCTTGAAACTGGTCAGACTGCGCTCCTCGACCAGATAGCGCAGTAACGGTGTGCCCAGTGCTACCAGCTTTAATGCCTGCTGCAAGGCGGCCAAGCTTGGCATGTCGACAGCAGTGACCAAGTATTTGAAGGCATCGAGGTAGCCTCCCTGGCCTGCCTGCAACACCCAGGTCGCAACCAACGGTATCAATTCTCCGCGCCCGCGCTCCCCCAGTATGGCGAGCAGCCGGGCCAGCACCTCCGGCGATACGCTGCTGTAGCAGACCTGGAACGCCAGCACCGCTTCTGCGCCGCCGTAGCCGTGATCGGCCAGCACCTTCAGGAAGGCCGCGAGCTCACGTTTGCCGCCCAGGTAGGTTGTGCACTGCGCGATCTGGTCGATGTTGAGGGCGTGTGGGGGTGAGGTCAGCAACATCAGTTCATCGACTGGTGGTGGCACGCCACCGTGGTCCCGCGCGACCGCCAGCAGCAGCGACTGACAGCCGGCCAAACCCTCGAGATCCGCGCCCAAGGCGAATAGTCTGCGCACGAGTTCCGCCGACACGTTCCGCGGGGAGTCAAGTAAGGACTTGAAGCGGCCAATGTCCTCAGCGCTCCGCGCACCGACCGTGTCTAATACGAATTTCCAGTTTGCCGCCGATGCCCGCCACAACCGATCACCTACCCGCACAAAAACCATAGACACATCGGTTATGCCAGCAGCCAGCAACAGATCCAGATTCTCGGCCAACTGATCGGGCGCCAAGCCCCCAAGAGCATACTGGAAGATGGCGGCCACAAGACGACGCTCAACACCGTTCGCCAGCAGACAGCGGATTATGCCCCTGGCGTGGCGCACCTCTTCCGTTTGAGGCTCGCGCCCGCTTGGATTCCAGACCTTACGCCCGACCCAAGAAAGTTCTTCGGCGCGCTGGATGGCCCCTTCTTCGACGAGTGCCAGCAACAGGCTCCCCGCCAGCCGGTCATGCGTCAACGGGAAAGCCTTCACCACCTCGGCCGGGGTGCGGAGGCCCAGGCAAAGAGCAGCCTTGAGCACACCCACCTCGAAGCGTTGAAGATGCTCCAACGCCTGGACGGTTCGTGCCGGACGGAAACGCCTCAGCGAGAAATCGAGTCGATCATCGTAGTAATGACATCGAGGGAGTGTGCGCCGGATGAAATGCATGAAGACGTGATTTCGGCCTTCGAAGCAGCGCACCCGCCCAAGCAGCGAATACGCGCGATGCAGCAGAACTGCCTCCGGCAAAAAAAACAGTCCGAATTGTCCTGCCACTTGCCACCTATTGGGGAGCAGCGGTATCGAAGCGGGAATTCCCAAGGCTCGCCGAATGTGGGACTCATGCTCGGGCGACTCGCGCAATATTGCTTCCAAACGGTAAGCCACATTGCTGCGAAACTCGGTAATCGCGGCCCGCCGCACACCAAATGGATGCAATTCGTTCTTGTCATCGTAGCGTGCGGGTCGCCAGCCACTTCCGCGCTTAAAATCGCTTTTCTTCAGGACTGCGTCGCGAAACGCCCGATACGCATCCCGACTTCCCATTGTGCAAGCTCCTTATCCACCATCGTCGATTCATTCATATACGATATTATCTATTAGGACGACATACGCTCCTGTCGAAATTGGCATATCCGACACATTCCTGGGGACTGAGCGCCACGGGACTCTGCTTTGCCAGCAAGCAAGCCATCGCGCAACAGGAGGACTCGAACCCGCGCGACCCAGCGTCAACACCGATTCAGTGAATGTACCGAACAGAGGATTGACTCGACATCTAGGACTACCTACGTGTATAGAGCAATCATTCGTCCTGCCCCTGCCATTCGTCGCCCGTCGCCGCTTTGAACAAGCGTTTGAACATGTCGTGTTCGGCCAGCACGAAAGGGCCAAGCTCTTGTACGTTTGCGAATGCGGACAGGAAGCCGCTGGACGCGTGCGAGACCGCTATTAGTATGTCGATGACTTGTTCGACTGTCCCCGACTTGAAGCCCTCAACGGTTTGTTCTCTGACGTGGGCGCTGAAAAAGTAGCTCATTCCGTACACAGAGCCGTGGATGATTTCGGACGACACAGCGTAGATGCCAGCGTATGCACCGATCAACGCACCGGCAGACGCCTTGACGACCTTGCCGACCTTGTTGATGCGGTCCACGGCGTTCAGCGCAGTCCAAGAGTCCTTTCCCTTCTCCGCGAAGTTGGGGAACAGCCTTGCTGCTTCAGTCTTGGGGTCGGCTGCGCCAATCGCAATCATGATATCGCCGTTGCCAATGATGCGGTTGTGGTGCTTCCAAGCCGCAAAGTGCCTGTGTTCCAGTGCACGGCGCGAAATGTCAGCGGGCTGCGTTACGAAGAAGGCTGCATTGATAAAGCCTTCCACAACTGAGCGCGCGATCGGGTACAGGTCGCGGATCCCAATGCCTTGATCGTCCGACAGCTTCAGGATGGTATTCAGCGACTGACCGGCGCCCATGGCAACCGCGCACGTTGCCCGCACTTGGTCTTCCTCTAGGATGCACTTCAACTCTTGATCGCCGTAAGCGATCGGCCCTTGCGTCATCGTGTACAACGCGATGCGCAAGAGTTCCTGTTGTGCGGCAATGATCGTCCGCAGTTCCTTCAAAGTTTCAGCCTGCTTATCCATGTAAATATCCGCCTGGCGTTTGAGCGACGGTGAGCAGTTCTACGTCAGCGTCATCCATAACATTTCCGCCTGTGCCTATCGAGGAAACAGCTGTTCCAGCCTTGCCACCATCCAGTCAAATCCTTCGGATGGATTTTCGAACGATGGAGATACTGCTTCAGGATCGAACACTGCCTTGAACAGGTAGGTGGCATTCTCGAGCGCCGGACTGCGGAAACCGAGACCTTGAAACAGGGCGGAGGCTTCCCGAAACCGGTTGAACGCTGGCGGATGATCAGAACCCTGCCCTATCTCAGCTTCGTTGAGAAAAACCCAACCTTTTTTCCTAAACATCTCGGAGGCTAGCCGCGCGCCCTGCGCCGGTGCAATGTTGAACGGCACCTTGCGCGCGTGTTCAAACAGTGGCTTTACGAGGGTGGTGGTATTCGCCATTGGTTCCTTGTACGGCTAGTTTGGTCGTCAGCGCGTCGACCATCGGATACTCACACCGTCTGGAAGCTCGAGTTCAAGCTTCGGATCCAGCTTGCGGTCTGAAGCAATCGTGAGCAGTTCGAGTGGAATGCTCCATTCCTCGGACAATTGCGCCTTCAGTTCTTTAACTGTGAAGCCGCGGAATGACAGGCGCCATACCCGCCCTTCGGGGCTATCGCTATCTTTGTCTTCACTCAACAGACTGCGTCCGCCAATCGTCAGCGCCTTAACGAGAGGCGGAGCACTACGCCTGACGCTCAACTCTAGGATCACTTCCTGAGGTGCGGTGGAAGGCACAAACGGAAGTTCGTCACGATATGGCTCAAGCGTCCTTTGGATGAATAGCATTGCGGGCTCATACTTTTTCACCGTTTGAATAGCCAACAACTTCTCCAAACATCGCCCCTTGATCTTGCCGGAGCGAAATTCGCCAGCGGCATTGAAATAGACCTCGAAGAACATCCCGTTCAATAGGTCGAGCGCCCGCTCGATTGGAATGGAAGCCAATTCCTGACGCAGTTTGTCCAAGAACGCGACCGCCCGATTTTCGCTTCCACTAGCGCATTGATATAGATTGCGCCCCAGCACAAAGGCCTCGTCAGCGCTGACCTTGCCCCAATCGAGTTCCAGTATGGCGACGACGGCCGGATTCTGCTGATACCAGTTGTAGGTTTTCATCGCCTTGATAAAACCAGCGATCTTGTTTCCGTTCTTTAGCGGAAAATCCACATCGGCTTTGGCTTCATCCGAATACGAAAAGGCTTGCTTCAGGCGTACACCGGCCTTTCGTAGCTTCTTGGTGATGAGGTCGGCCAGGGCAGCGGGTGAACGACCTGCAAGAGCAATGTGCCCTGTTGTCTTCAAGAGACCAGGCACTTCGACAGTCTCGTCAAAGAAGGCTGGCAAGATATATTCGCGGTTTTCGGTGAATGCCCGAGCCTGAGCACTCTTGCGCTCATGATTCGTCCACAGCTTCTTGCAATACGCGTCGGAGACGAACATGACAGTGAAGACAGCTCGGTTCTGGTAGACATCGCTCAGGTGCGTGTACAAATCCTTGCCCCACAAATCGACTTCTTCGAACTTGTCGTAGAAGACATCGATACCTTCAGCCTGCAACGCTTTGGCTACGGCATCGACATACACACGTTCTTCGCCGGCAAAGGACAGTGCGACATGAAATTTTTTTGGCACTTCGATAATCTCCCTTATTGATTGGCAGCCTTTGACGGGAGCACTGAATCGTTCTTCGGCCCGCCATTCGGCTCGAGCAAAGCGCGAAGATTCACCCGCATCGTTGCGGCAACCGCTGAGGCCGCCATCCCATGTAGTCGGCCAAGCGCTTCGACCACATCCCTCACATCGGCAGGTCTGGACGGGCGTTCATCCGTCTTTGTGAACGGGCCGTCGGTTTCAGTCAGCAGCCTGTCGAGCGGGATAAGCGCCACCATCGGTGCATGCCGCTCATTCCCCAGCATAGCCGCGTTGATTGAGAAGTAGCACCCGAGTTCGAGGGCCCGCAGCGCCTCTGCCTTGCTGCCGGTGAACCAATGCAATACGACCTTACCTCTGGATTGCGGCAAGAACGATTCGACATGGTCAAGTACCGTGTTCACAGCCCGAACGCTGTGAATAGTGATGACTTTGTCCCCCGCTTCGGCGCAACGCCGAAGGACGTGCTGAAAAACCTGCTTCTGCAGATCCAAGGACTTATAGAAGCGCGGGCCAGCATCGAGGCCGACCTCTCCAACATAGCGCGTCTCCGGCAGGTACCTATCCCACAGTTCAATCTCGGAAGCCCGCTCCGCAACTAGCTGCGGATGCAGTCCGAGCGCCGCCCGAACGTGCTTGGTGCGTTGAGCCAGTTCGTGGTTGCGCGGCCAAGCTCGCGGCGTCGTGGTCACCGCTAGGGTGAACACGCCCGCTTCTTCTGCATCCATCACCGCAGCCTGATGATCCGGGTAGAGATCAAGGTGGCAATGAAAGTCCACGAGACCGTTGCTTGTACTCATACGTAACCTATCCTGGCGTCGTTTCCACGCCCTCTATCAGCTGGGCGACTTCGGCAAGACCACGCTGGTAAACGGCGGCGAGTTGATCGAGTCGCAAGGCCTCATCGGCGAGCGACCCGGGCTTATGGATCAGCAATTTCGCCAAGTGCGGTGCGGTGCGGAGGCGCTCTATCGCAAACTGAAATGACCGCACCTGTTGTCCGTTGGATTCGCGCGTGCCCAGCGGGTGGGCTCGCAGGTCCGGCAAGGTGTATGGGGTCGTGTCATTGCCACGCCCCCAGGCAGCATCCAACGCGGCGCGACGAATCAGGCACGGCAGACAGTACCCGCACTGTTCGATGCCGCGGCCCTTGATGCCCAGGTGCCGAGCATTCGCAGCGTGAGCGCACGACAGCGCATATGGAGCGAGCGCCTTCAGCAGCACAGGGTTCGCGCAGGCCGAAGCCATCTCGCCCTTGGTCTTGGCCCAGTACGGGTTCTCGACACGGCCGGATATGCCGAGGTGGCCCAAGAGGTCATTCCACCGCGCGATGTAGTACGGATGTGTGGTCCGAGTGCTGTTCGAGCCGAGGCGCAGCGGGTCCAAGGGGACATTCAATGCGATCAGTCCGTTCTCCGGCACGCGGAGCACGAAGTCCGTCCCAAGCCCGGTTCCGGCGAATACGCCGAGTGCGAAAAACAGGAACGAACGCCCGCGAGTTGAGTTCTCGGAACTCACGCCCTGAACCAGGTCGGCCGGAAAGAGCATCCAAACTCTGAGGCGATCAAAGGCGACTGCGCTGAAGTGCTTCTTCAGTGCAGCGAAGAGCACATTCTGGGCATCGCTGGTCGCGCCTTCTCCCGCATGGCTTACCAGCAATGGTGTGCGCCCCGCTTCCAAGAGGTCGATGGCTCCAATCAGGCTATCCAAGCCGCCAGAGAAGAGGCTGACCGCATCGAAGCCCGGGGGCAACAGCGTTTCTGGTGGCTTGATGATTTCAGCGAAACGTTCGGGACGTTGACGAAAGCCAATCGTCCAGCGATCCCCGGTCAGAAAATCCAACGTTCGCTTCACGGTCTGCGCGGCAGCATTCCACCGATTGGGGTCACTCACGGGCACGACAAGACGGATTTCGCGCGTCCAAGAATCTTGTGACTGTTCAGCCCTGGAGATGCGCGTGTCAGCAGCATGCACGTGCGCGGCAAGCACCAGCAAGTCCAACCCGATCTCCGTGGGGTGCACGCCCAGGGCCTTCAAACTGGTTAGAGCCCCGCCAATGCCGTGGTCCAGCGATTTTTCGCCGGACACGAGTTGCAGGTCAGTCACCTGTTCATCGGACGCACCGGGAATCGAAATCTGATCGTCGGGACCGTACCGGCCCACAAGAAGGTGTCGATTCATTGGTCTGCCTCCGCGTCTCCGAGTGCCTGCAAGATGCCAAAGGCACGTTCATAAACCGTGTCGACAAATGCGTGCACGCGGTCCTGCGTGAGAGTTGGTGTTTCAGCACGCGCGGCCGTCAAAGCATCGCTGACGCCATTGCGGATGAAGTCGCGCAACTGGCTCTGAACACGCAGCGCTACCTGCGGGTCGGCCGGCGCGGTGACCAGCTTGGTACCTATGTCATTGCACAGTCGGGCCTCGATTGCGCGGGTTGCGTACAACTCGAAAACCGTTTGCATCTGGTCAGGGCTGAGTGCATCCAGGTCGGTCACGCCCAACGTGCTCAGGTCCACGATCGTCTCGATGAACGCCTCCCTTGCAATACCTTCGTCGACCGTACCAGCGTTCGGGCAGATGTAGTCGGCCAACCCCATGAATACTTCGTCGATCGGGCGGCCCGCCAGCCCTTCGAGATCCAAAGAGCGCAGCGCCTCGGTTGCGCCGCGAGCCTGTACGTCCGCCAAGAAGCCGAGCAGCCGGGCGCCGGAACCACGCGAGGCGCCCATACGCTGAGCCGCCTGCCGCGCCCCACCCGAGGACTTGGATACATACCCTGAGACCGCGCGCCCCAAGCTCGCGCGATCGCCGCCACCAGAGTGCGCGAAGCGGGTGAAATTGCTACGCGGCGCGGTGAACCGACTACTGTCCGCCGGTGTCGGAATAGCCGGTCGGACTGGCGGCGCCGGTGGCAGTGGCGCGGGACTGGCCGGATCATCTGCCGGTGCCCCTGCCGGTGCCCCTGCCGGTGCCCCTGCGGGTGGAGTAGCTGGTGGGGCCGGCCCGCCCGCATCATCGTCCGAACCGAGCCATGACGGCACGAGCGGCGTGCCCCCTCCTGGTCCGCCGTATGCTGTTGAGGTTCCCATTATCTGCCTCCCTTTTGTGTCTTATTCGCAGCCTCGGCAGCGGCCCTTAGCATCTTGTTGTCGGACTGCGTTGCCCACCCGACGACCAACTGAGCCATTCGTGCCTGCGCATCAGTGTCCTTGAGTGCCCCTTGCCAGCCACTGACCACCCAAGGACCACATCGACCGGTTGGCAGCGCTTGCAGAAAATTAACCAGGCTTCCCTGCAGACTCGGTTGCGCCCTCACCAGCACAATCATGCCGTCTACACCGGCAGGTTGCGTGTCAAAGCTGTCCCCGCTCACGATCTTGGCCCGAACAGCTTCAAACAGCTTCGCCGCTTCCGGTTGAGCAAGTTGCTTCAGCTCGGACTCCAATGCCTGGACGGAGATCTTGGGACCAAGCAATTTCTCCGCGACCGCCGCCAAATGGCCAAGCACCGAAGCTGGCCCGAAGTAGTCCTTCTTGTCCTTGGTCGCGAACAGGTACGGCCGTAGATCGATGTCCGCCACGGGAGGCAGCACCCGAGCCCAAGCAAGGATGGCCTCTGACGACTTCCATTCCGCGAGTAACGCGCTTTCTGATTTGGCCTGCACCGCGCCACTTTTGGCCTCAGTCGCATCCGCCGGCTTGGTCTTCGTGGGTGATCTGGAGCTCTCGGGCGTGTCGACCTTTTCCAACATCACCAGATCCGCGCAGTGCCCCTTCGAATCTGTCACCGCAACAGTAGCAATCTGATCGAACAGACTGGGTAGAAACCGCTCAGCGAGCATCAACTTCGCCAGCACCGGCAGCTTGATTTCCTCGCCAAAACCACGAGCCTCAGCCATCTTCTGCCGCAACAACAGCGTGTTGAGGAATCGCTTGATCTGCCGCGGGTTGCCTTTGGCGCCGCTGGCCAGAATCGGACCGATCTGATCACTCAGGATCAGCGCGTTGTGTGCCTTGTTGGCATTCTGACCAAGCGCCGCACTTACGGCGGCGGCGTCCAGCGGTGCGCTCTCCCACGGTCGCTTCAGTCGTGTTCGCGCCGCCTTGATCAGTTCACCGTATCCGGGATCTTCTTCACCCAACTCTGCCCCTGCCAGAAGAAGGGTGACGTAGATGCGAGTCTCCGTCTCGCCCAACGCCGGAATGCGAAAAGGAATCTGGATTAGCTTCTCAAGATAGTTGCGGGCATAGTCACGCGGACCCGTGGTGTCCGGCAAGTCCGGAAAGTGCTTGCGCACCGCATACTCGATCATGGCCTCGTCAGCGGCCACCACAAATGCGGTACGGGCCGTGAAGACGAACAGCCGTATCGCTTCGAGCGTCTCGATCGCCGTATCTGGCAAGCACCGATCGAGGTCATCGATAAGCACGACAAGCTGATCAACGCCCGCTTCCTTCAACAGGTTGTCGAAAGCCTTGCGAAATGCCTCGACCTCCTCGGGGACGTTTTTGGATTCTGACGGCTTCAATACAGCCTTCACGCCCTCGATCGCGGAACTGAGGTTCTCCTTGGTCGCGAGCTGGCCAGGGTTCGACAGCATCCCTTCGAGGCTGCCCACAATCGCGCCGACCTGATCAAGCGTCGGGATGCCCGTAAAGGCTGTCAATGCCAAGCCACCCGCGTTCTTTGCGACCTTCAGCCAGTCGATCCGCTTGAAAACGTCTTTGACTGCACCCGCGGCCTTGCTCAGCGCGGGTCTCTTTTCGACAAGCCCTGTAACGATGCCTTCGATCAGGGCGATCTTTGCATCCTCGAAGCCCTGGAACCGCCAACCGTTGAACTTGAGGCACAGGACGTCCTTGTTGCCCGCGAACCCGGCCTCGATCATCTCCAGCACGCTGGACTTCCCAGCGCCCCAGTCGCCATGGACGCCGATCGTCACGGGGCGGTCTGGCTTCTCACGCAACAACCCGATAATCGTCGTCGCGATCGCCTCATTGTTCAGCAGATCGATCTTGGTTTCGTTGTCAGTCAGGATCATTGGTCTCCCTCATTCTTCTGGAACATCACACCGTCCCCTTTGTCTTCGGCCTCAACCGCGCGGCTGTCTCCGCCCCGACGCTCTTGCGCAACCGGTCATCATCTAGGCCGTTCGCCACGCCGCCCCCTATCCGATTCGCGCTAAGAGTTGTTCGATCACGTCGCTGGCCTGGCGTTGGCGCAACGCCCTCGCCTCGCGCTGCTCGGGCTCGTCGCTCTCGCCAAGTTCGAACTTGGCGACCGACACCGGGCCATCCTTGCGATACCCCTCTGTCTTTTCGTCCTGGGCGAATCTGTTGCGCAGGATTGCCAGAGACGTCTGGATCACTGCGCCGTGCTTGCCAGCCAGCTCTTTGCAAAAGGCGTCGGCGACGGCAGCCGATCCCTCGGGTGCGTGCTCGATGCAATAGATCAGGTCGTGCGCATCCTTGCGCTCGAAGCGCTGGTCGAATGCGAACGATTTCAGGCAGGTGAAGCTGACGAGATTGGCATGCTTTACCTTCTCGGTCGCCACGCCGTTGCCCCCCAGCAGTTCGGCTTGGATCTCGGTGACCTGATGGAGGTCAAAGACGATGGACGAATGCGGAATGTTCAACGCTGAGATCGTGCCCTCGGTCGGCAGCGGCTGCACCTTGCCGCCGGCGATGTCAGGCGCATCTGCGAGCAACTCCAACACCATAAGTGCACCGTGTTCGGTGCGGGCTTGCCAACGCCAGGAGAGTTTTTTCCCCGCCTCGTTTTCGGCACGCTCGAAGCCCATCTTCTTGAGGTTGTCCTCCAATGTGTGATAAGCCTCGGTGTCGGCGAGGATCTGCAGGTCGATCACGATGTCGACATCGAGGGTGCCCGCATGCGCTGGGACCGCGGGTGGCCGGGCGGCGACCAGATACCTCGGGGTCAAGCCGCCGACCAGGTAGACCGAGTCCTTCCACGGCCCCAACCCGCGCAGCAGCGTCACCAGGACGCGTTCGCAATCGAGTGTGTACTGGTCGCTGTAACCATCGAGCGTTGCGGGTTTGACCATCAGAAGCTAATCCTTTCTTTGCGCAAGTGCTCGGCCATTTCCTTGGAGCGGCCTTCACCGCGCAAGAGGTCGAGATAGAC
>ERZ724523.1610-NODE-1610-length-13147-cov-7.310266_pt1 | contig 13147 bp, 10 predicted proteins | sample MGYA00376056_ERZ724523 | MGnify/ENA primary metagenome ERZ724523 (study PRJEB28724, sample SAMN07190888) | wastewater metagenome | isolation source: influent of sewage treatment plant in Hong Hong | place: USA: Christiansburg, Virginia | collected 2016-03-01 ... | reverse complement strand
CGCGGAAGGTGAAGCTGTCCTTGTCCTGGCGCACCTGGACCCGGTCGTAGAGGCCGCCGCGCACGAAGCCGGAGCCCTTGAAGGAGTCCATGCCGGCCGTCTTGACGATGAAGATGGCGTGTTCGCCGGGCAACAGGCGGCTCATCAGGCCGTCGTAGGCATACTTGCCGAGGATGGCCCGGCCGATGGTGGGCTCGTTGAGGTAGCCGAACCACAAGTCCATGTAGGGGCGGCCGTCGCTCTTGAGGCCAACCTCTTCGGCCTTGACGACGAGGCGCTGGACGCTGCCGTCTTCCACCAGATCGGCCCAGCTGGGGGTGGCGGTGGAGGCGATGAATCTGGCCTGCGGGCGATTCACCGGTTTGAGGATGCCGACCTGCCGGGCGACTTCGTTGCCGGAGGTCATCATCACCTGGTTCTGGGCGATGACGGTGACGGTGGCGCCGGTGATGGCGTCGAGGCCGATGAGGTGCTCGTCGGGGCGGGATTTGCCGATCTCGATGTTGTCGCCGACGAACTTGCCGAGGTACTGGTTGTTGAACTTGACCAGCGCAGTTTCGGGGATGCCGAGCAGCAGGATGGGTTCGGAGTGCTTGAGGATCTTGACGCCGGTGAAGTGGCCGGTGGTGTCCATGCCGATCAGTGTGACGACCGGCTTGCCTGAGTAGGCCGGAATGTCGGTGATGTCGGTGGACAGCATGACGTAGCCGAGGAGCTTTTTCTGCCCGGCTTCGTCCTTGTAGGCTTCGACGAAGGGCGGCTGGCCGCGGCGCTCGGAAAACGAGGTGGCGCCGGGCATGACGTCCTTGCACGGGGTGTAGTCGCACATCTTCGGTGCGGTGGACAGCTCCGGCGGGAGCTTGACTTCGTAGGTGTCGGCGAGCGCGGTGCCGCTCAGCAGGACAGAGGCGAAACAGGGGAGGAGACGGCGCAGGGCGCGCAGGGAGAGCATCGAGTGACTCCGCTAATCAGTATGTCAACGGATTCTGATGTTCGGTGACGCGGGGCGCCTTAAGCTGGGTCAATTTGCCGCAGAGGCCGGGCTGGAACGAAAAAAGGGGAGACGCGGACGTCTCCCCAAATTACAGCTTCGATAAGGAACTCTTGCTTACTTCTCGACGATCATCCGCGAGCGCATTTCGAGGTGCAGCGCGTGGCAGAAGTTGGTGCAGTAGCACCAGTAGACGCCGAGCTTGTCGACCTTGAAGGTGACCGACTTGGTTTCCTGCGGATTGACGAGGAAGTTGATGTCGTACTTCGGAATCGCGAAGCCGTGGGTCAAGTCCTCGACCTTGTCGAGGTTGGTGAGGATGAGGGTGACTTCATCGCCCTTCTTGACGGTGAATTCCGGCAGGCTGAACGACGGTGCCTGCGACACCATCTTGACGGTGACCTTGTTGCCATTGCGGAAGACGCCCGATTCCTTCGCGTCCTTCACGGCGTTCGGGAATTCGTCGAGGTTGTAGACCTGGCGGGTCTTGACGAGGTCGCGACGGACGATGATGGAGTCGTGCGGCTCGGAATACACGGCGTGATCGGCCACGACCTTCATCTTGTCGCCGCTGATGTCGATCAGCTGGGCGGTTTCGGGGTGCAGCGGGCCGACCGGCAGGAAACGATCCTTGGAGAACTTGTTGTCGGACAGGAAGTACTTGCCGTCCGGCGCCTTGGTTTCGCCCATGGAGGTGAAGCCGTGGCCCGGCTGGTATTGCACGTCCACCCGGTCAAGCACGACTTTGGCGTTCTTGTCGCCCTTGAAGGACTGGATTGCCGCTTCGACGTTCCACTTCACGATCTGGCTGTCGAGGAACAGGGTGGTGAAGGCGTTGCCCTTGTTGTCGAAGCCGGTGTGCAGGGGGCCGAGGCCGATTTCGGGTTCGGCGACGACGGCTTCGCGGGCTTCCTTCAGCTCGCCGTTGAACCACTTCAGCACGAGGTCGTGCTGGATGACGCTGGCGGTGGGGGAGAGCTTGCCGGAGCACACGAAGTACTTGCCGTCCGGGCTGGCGTTGACGCCGTGCGGGTTCTTCGGAATCGGCACCGAGCAGGTCAGCGCGGTTTTCGGATCCTGGTTGGCGGCCTTGGTGCCATCGACGACGGGCACCTTGGAGCTGCCGTAGGTGCGGGTCTTGCCGGCCTTGACCGCTTCTTCGATGCGGGCAATGTTGAAGAACAGGCAGGCGTCGTGCTCGGACGACATCATGTCCTGGTAGTGCGCGCCCATCTCGGTGTTGTACTGGTTGGTGGCGGCCAGCTTGCCGTCATAGGACGTGGCCACCAGGTCGCAGTTGCCGTCGATCAGTACCTGCCAGCGCACTTCCATGGATTCGGAATCCACGCAGGTGAACAGCGAGTGGTACTTGGTCGGGTCGTTCATGTCGTTGCCGTCGTTGGGCAGCGGAATGGAGAACTCGGCGCCGCAGAACACGCGGGTGGTGTGGTTGATCTTTTCATCGACCGGATCGCGCTTGTCCGGGAAGGTGCCGTGGAAGCCCTGGATGTTGGGCAACTCGGTGATCTTGTCGCATTCCATGGTGTCCATGCGGATGCGCGCCAGACGGCTATGGATCTTGTCGTTCACGAACATGTACTTGCAGTCGTACATGCCGTCCACGTAGGTCTGGTGAACGTGGTGGGTGTCGCCGGTGTGGTACTTCAGGCTGCCGTCGGCCTTGGTGCCGAGGATCGCCTTGGATTCGTTGGTGATGCCCCAGCCGACCAGGCAGTCCATGTTGAACACCGGAATGCGCTTGAACAGGCGGCCGGAAGGCAGGCCGTAGATGCGCACTTCGCCGGAGTGACCGCCGCTGGAGAAGGAATAGTATTCATCGAGCTGGCCGGGGGCGACTTCGTACTTGCCGAACTCCCCTGCTGCATGTGCGGCCGGAGCGGCACCGGCAGGTGCGCCGGCGGCGGGTGCAGCCGCTTCCTGTTTGCAGGCGGACAGGCCAACGGAAAGGCCTGCACCGGCGAGGCCGGCGAGGGCGGCGGTGTTCAGGAATTTGCGGCGTGCCGGAACGGCGGTTTGATCGTCGTGCTTGATGTCTTCGGTGCTCATTGTTGGTCTCCGTAATCCCTGGGCCTGAAGCGAACTTGCCGCACTGGCGGCGTTGGTAGACGAAGCAGGGAGCGGAGAGGTCGGGCTGCGACACGCTGTCCCTGCGGCAATCTGTCGCAGCGAACTTTAGGTGCGTGGCCCGGGAAAAAAATTGACCGTGGGCAAGAATCACCGAAGACGACGGGAAAATGCGCGGAAAAGGAGTGTGGTGTCTACAGCGTATTCTAATACGCTGATGGAGAAGGGCTTTTTGGGGCGAGGGGACGCTGCTCTAGCCACGCAGGGCGGAGCCGGCCTGCAGCAGCACCAGCAGTGCACCGTCGCCACCGTCGTGAGGGCGGGCCTGGCAGAAGGCGAGGATGTCTTCCCGCTGGGCGAGCCAGCCGCGCGACAGGTGCTTGAGCACCGGGATGCGTCCCGGTGAGCCGTGGCCCTTGCCGTGGATGACGCGCAGGCAGCGGCGACCCTGCTGGAGGGAGGCGGCGATGAAGTGGGCCAAGCTGGCGCGGGCTTCGTCGCGGGTCAGGCCGTGGAGGTCGAGTTCGCCCTGCACGACCCAGCGTCCGCGGCGCAGGTCGGTGAGAACCCGGCGCGGCAGGCCGCTACGCAGGTAGGCCGCTTCGTCGCCGGTGTCGAGGCGGTCCTCGAAGGTGAGGGGCGCTTCAAGGGCTTCACGCAGCACTTCGCGTTCGTCTTCTTCGCGCTTGAGGGGCCGTGGTGCGGGCACGGGGCGGGCGACGTCGGCGAGGTTCTTGTCCTTGAGGGGGGCTACTTCGCCGGCGATGTGGCGGAAGAGCTTGGTTGGATCACGGAGGATGCGTTCGTCGATGGCCTGGACGGGCGGCGCTTCCCATTGGTCCACGGCACGCACCTGGGCATTGATCTGCTGGCGCTGCAGGCTCAGGTCGGCGCGGTTGAAGTCCTTGATCGGGGCAATGTCGCCGAGGGCGGCACGGAACACGGCCAGCGGGTCGTTCTCGTCGATGCGCGGGGCACGGCGCGGGGTGTCTGCTTCGGCTTCGACGATCTGTGGACGCGGCACCGGTGCGGGCTTCGGGATGCCGAGTTCGGCCTGCCCCGCGCTGCGCAGGGGCTGAATGCGGCCGACCTCGCTGCGAAACAGCGTGCTGTCGTCGGGTTCGGCTGGAACTGCCTTGACGGCCGGCTTCGGTCGCGGGCTGATTGCCGAGGGAACGCGGTTCCTGAGGGCCTTGAGGGCGTCGAGTCCGGTGCTGCGCTTGTCCTTGCCCATGGCGTGCGAAAGGTGATGTCCAATGAAAAACGGACCGGGATGCCCGGTCCGTTGGGGGGCGAGAGCCGGTTTTAGCCGGCGAGACCCAGGCTGTCGAGGTAGCGTTCGGCGTCGAGCGCGGCCATGCAGCCGGTGCCGGCGCTGGTGACGGCCTGGCGGTAGATGTGGTCCTGCACGTCGCCGGCGGCGAAGACGCCCGGTACGCTGGTGGCCGTGGCGTTGCCCTTGCGGCCGCCGTGGGTGACGATGTAGCCGCCTTCCATCTCGAGCTGACCTTCGAAGATGTCGGTGTTGGGCTTGTGGCCGATGGCGATGAAGACACCCTTCAGGGTGACGTCCTTGGCCTCGCCGCTCTTCACGTTCTTGATGCGCATGCCGGTCACGCCGGTCTGGTCACCCAGCACTTCTTCTAGGGTCGAGTCGAGTTCGAGGACGATTTTGCCGGCGGCGACCCGCTCGTTGACCTTGTCGATCAGGATGCGCTCGGCCTTGAACTTGTCGCGGCGGTGCACGAGGGTGACCTTGCTGGCGATGTTGGCCAGGTACAGGGCTTCTTCGACAGCCGTGTTGCCACCGCCGACCACGGCGACTTCCTGGTTGCGGTAGAAGAAGCCGTCGCAGGTGGCGCAGGCCGAGACGCCCTTGCCGGCAAAGGTTTCTTCGGAGGGCAGGCCGAGGTACTGGGCGCTGGCGCCGGTGGCGATGATCAGTGCGTCGCAGGTGTATTCGCCTGCATCGCCCACCAGGCGGATCGGCTTTTCAGCCAGATGCGTGGTGTGGATGTGGTCGAAGATCATTTCGGTGTTGAAGCGCAGGGCGTGCTTTTCGAAGCGCGCCATCAGCTCGGGGCCTTGCACGCCGTCGGCGTCGGCGGGCCAGTTGTCGACCTCGGTGGTGGTCATCAACTGGCCGCCCTGGGCGATGCCGGTGATGAGCACGGGGTTCAGGTTGGCGCGGGCGGCATAGACCGCGGCGCTGTAGCCGGCGGGGCCGGAGCCAAGGATGAGCAGCTTGATGTGACGAGTGGCCATCTGTGTGGGTCTTTCCGATGTCTGGGGCAAGGAAGACCGATTATAAAGCGCTCCGTTCCCTGTGACTTTCCGAAATGCAGCGCTCTTCTTGCTGATTCAGGGCTCGGCGCCAATCGTCGATGCTCAAGTTTGTTTTATACTTGACCGTTGTATGTGCATGATGAATTTGTCACGTCATCCACAAATTGATTTGCATTTTGCCTAGGGGAGCCCCATATGACCGTTACCAGCTCAGTGTCCACGATTGCCCTGCGGACTTTTCCTATCTTCCAGGGCCTCGGCGATGACCGGCTGGCTGCCGTTGCGCGTTGCGCGATGATGCGACGGGTCCCGCGGGGCTCTGCGGTCGTGCATGAAGGCGATCGTACCGATTTTGTCTACTTTGTGCTGACCGGCAACCTGAAGGTGATGGTGAGCGACGAGGATGGGCGTGAAGTGATCCTGACCATTCTTGGCCAGGGTGAAATGTTCGGCGAGATGGGGGTTCTCGACGACAGCCCCCGTTCTGCCTCGGTGGTGGCCGTGTCGCCGTCTGATCTGGTGACCATTGCCAAGACCGATTTCAAGCGCCTCATGCAGGACAACTTCGATCTGGCCTGGCATGTGATGTGCAACCTGACGCGCCGCCTGCGAGACGCTGATCGCAAGATCGAAAGCCTCGCGCTGATGGATGTTTACGGCCGTGTGGCGCGCCTGCTCCTCGAGATGTCGGAAGAGGTCGATGGCCTGAAGATCGTCAAGAAGAAGATCTCCAAGCAGGACATCGCCAAGATGATCGGTGCCTCCCGCGAGATGGTCAGCCGGGTCATGAAGGATCTCGGCTTGCGTGGCCTGATCGAGGAAACCGACGGGGGCATCATCCTGCGGGAGCAAATCATCGATTTGTGACTGGTCCGGAAATCCTTCCTTACTCATTCGGAACCTGAGCAGGCGGGGACGACCAGAGACCCTGGTTTATAATCAAAGCGCGGTGTATGCCGCGCTTTTGCTTTTTTTGTATCGCCCCCGGTATCGCCCCAGCTCCCACTCATGCTCAATCGTCCTTCCACCCGTCCACTTCCCCTGCCGGAGAAGATCGCCAGCCTGTTGCAGGAAGCCCGCTGGCTGCTCCTCGGTGTGCTGGCGCTTTATGTCGCCATGATCCTGTTCGGCTACTCCAAGGCTGATCCGGGCTGGTCCCACGCGGTGCAGGTGGAGCGGGTGAGTAATCCGGGCGGGCGTTTCGGCGCCTGGATGTCGGATCTGCTGTTCTATCTTTTCGGTCTGTCGGCCTGGTGGTGGGTGGTTTTCCTTGGCTTCGGGCTGGCGATCGGCTTTCGTCGCCTGCAGATGCACTTCGGTGCCGATCGGCGCTCCTTCTTTGTTGTGTTGTTCGGTTTTCTGGTGGTGCTGGTGGCGAGCAGCAGCCTTGAGGCGATGCGCTTCCACACCCTGAAGGCGACGTTGCCGCTGGAGCCGGGCGGTGTCATCGGCCTCGAGCTGGGCGGTCTGGTGCTTCAGTATCTGGGTTTTACAGGCGGCACGCTGCTGCTGCTGGCCCTGATTGCCGGCGGGTTGAGCCTGTTCTCGGGGATCAGCTGGGTCGAGGCTTCCGAGGTCCTCGGGGCTGGTCTCGAAAAGGTGTGGATGTTTGTGACCAACGGCTTCCAGACCTGGCAGGATCGACGCGTTGGCCGGGAAGTGGCCCAGAAGCGTGAGGCCGTGGTCGAGGTCCAGCGCAAGAAGGAAGAGGCCGCGCCATCTCAGCCGGTACGCATCGAGCCGGCAATGTCCGAGGTGGTCAAGGCCGAGGTGGTCAAGGCCGAGGTGCTCAAGGTCGAGCCTGTGCAGAAGGAGCGCTCGGAGCCGGTGTTCGCCGAGGCACCGCAGAGGCCGCATCCCGCCCCGGTGTTCACCCAGGCTCCGCCCAAGCCGAGGCCGGCGCCCCCCCCGCTGATGGAGCATTCCGGCGGCCCGTTGCCACCGCTGTCGCTGCTTGATATTCCCTCCCATGATGTGGAGCCGCCGTCGCCCGAATCCCTGGAGTTCACGTGCCGCGTGATCGAACGCAAGCTGGCTGATTTTGGCGTCGAGGTGAAGGTGCTGGCGGCCTATCCCGGCCCGGTGATCACCCGTTTCGAGATCGAGCCGGCGGTGGGCGTGAAGGGTAGCCAGGTGGTCAATCTGGTCAAGGATCTGGCCCGGGCGCTTTCGGTGGTGAGTATCCGTGTCGTCGAGACGGTGCCCGGCAAGGCTTGCATGGCCCTCGAATTGCCCAATCCCAAGCGTCAGACCGTGCGCCTGTCGGAAATCCTCGGTTCCAAGGTCTACCACGACATGCAGTCGCCACTGACCGTGGCGCTCGGCAAGGACATCGGTGGTCAGCCGATGGTCGCCGACATCGCCAAGACGCCGCACCTGCTGGTGGCCGGTACCACCGGTTCGGGCAAGTCGGTGGGCATCAACGCGATGATCCTGTCGCTGCTCTACAAGTCCGAGCCGAGCGACGTGCGTTTGATCCTCGTCGATCCGAAGATGCTCGAACTGTCCATCTACGAAGGTATCCCGCACCTGCTGGCGCCGGTGGTGACTGACATGAAGCATGCCGCCAACGCGCTCAACTGGTGTGTGGCAGAGATGGAAAAGCGCTACAAGCTGATGTCCTCCCTTGGTGTGCGCAACCTGGCCGGCTACAACAAGGCCGTTGCCGATGCTGCCAAGGCCGGCTCGCCGCTCACCAACCCGTTTTCGATCACCCCGGAAAGCCCCGAGCCCCTCGACAAGCTGCCCTACATCGTGGTGATCATCGACGAGCTGGCCGACCTGATGATGGTGGTCGGCAAGAAGATCGAGGAGTTGATTGCCCGTCTGGCCCAGAAGGCCCGGGCGGCCGGTATCCATCTGATTCTCGCCACCCAGCGCCCCAGCGTGGACGTGATCACCGGCCTTATCAAGGCCAACATCCCGACCCGCATGGCCTTCCAGGTATCCAGCAAGATCGACTCCCGCACCATTCTCGACCAGATGGGCGCCGAGGCGCTGCTGGGGATGGGCGACATGCTCTACTTGGCGCCGGGCACTGGCCTGCCGATTCGCATGCACGGCGCTTTCGTGGCCGACAACGAAGTGCACCGGGTGGTCGAATACCTCAAGTCCCTTGGCGCGCCGGATTACATCGAGGGCATCCTGGCGCCGTCGGAGGAGGAGGGCGGTGACCTGCTCGGTGGCGGCGAAGGCGGCGGTGAGGGCAGTGAAGCGGATCCGCTCTACGATCAGGCCGTCGAGATCGTCCTCAAGACGCGTCGGCCATCGATTTCACTGGTCCAGCGGCATCTGCGCATCGGCTACAACCGGGCTGCTCGCCTGATCGAACAAATGGAGCGCTCGGGGCTGGTTTCGTCCATGGGCACCAACGGCAATCGGGAAGTGGTTACGCCACCCCGCGAAGGAGAATGATGTTTCGCACCCCCACGCTGCGCGCCCTCGGGCTCGCGCTGTTATTCGCTGCCGGTTCGGTCCACGCAGACGGGCTGGCCCAGCTCAAGCAGTTCATGGACGGCACTCGGACGGCACGGGGCAGCTTCACCCAGCAGGTCTTCTCCAAATCGGGACGCAAGCCCCAGCCGGCGAGCGGCACCTTCGCATTCTCGCGGCCGGGCAAGTTCCGGTGGATCTACGAAAAGCCTTATGCCCAGTTGCTGGTGGGCGATGGCTCCAAGCTGTGGGCCTACGATCAGGAACTCAATCAGGTCACGACCAAGAAGCTTGGTCAGGCGCTCGGCAGCACGCCAGCGGCGATCCTGGCGGGCGACAACTCCCTCGACAGGAACTTCGTGCTCAAGAACGCCGGTGATGCCGACGGGCTGGAGTGGATCGAAGCGACGCCGAAGGCCGAGGACAGCAGTTTCGAGCGCATTCGCATGGGCTTTGCCGGCGGTCAGCTGAAGGCGATGCTGCTCAATGACAACTTCGGCCAGACCACTTCGCTGCTCTTCGGGCAGATCGAGCGCAACCCTTCCCTCGACGCCGGCTTGTTCCGTTTTACGCCGCCCAAGGGCGCTGACGTGGTGGGTGAGTAAGCACAGGTTTTCGTACTTTCATGGCTGATCTTTTCGATTCTCTCGATCCGCCGCGTCTGCCGCTGGCGGAAGCCATGCGTCCGCAGATGATTGCGGACGTGATCGGCCAGAAGCACCTGCTCGGGCCTGGCAAGCCGCTGGCACTGGCCTTTCAGTCGGGCAAGCCCCATTCGATGATTCTGTGGGGGCCGCCCGGGGTCGGCAAGACAACGCTCGCACGCTTGATGGCACGGGCCTTCGACGCGGAGTTCACGGCCCTGTCGGCGGTGTTTTCGGGGGTGAAGGACATCCGTGAGGCGATTGCCCAGGCCGAAGTTGCACGTACCCGCGGGCGCCACACGATCCTGTTCGTGGATGAAGTCCATCGCTTCAACAAGGCCCAGCAGGATGCCTTCCTGCCTTTTGTGGAGCAGGGGCTGGTGACGCTGGTCGGGGCAACGACCGAAAATCCGTCTTTCGAGGTGAATTCGGCGCTGTTGTCGCGGGCGGCGGTTTACGTGCTGCAGCCGTTGAGTGCCGACGAACTGGGCGAGCTGTTCGAGCGGGCGCGGGCCTTTGCCTGCCCTGAACTGGTTTTTGAGGATGATGCCCGTGACCGCCTGACCGGCTTTGCCGATGGTGACGCCCGGCGCATGCTGAACTTGCTGGAGCAGGTCGAGACGGCGGCCACCACTGCAGGCGTGAATCCGGTGCCGGCTGCCTTCATCGACGATGCGTTGTCGCGCAGCCTGCGGCGTTTCGACAAGGGCGGCGAAGCCTTCTACGACCAGATATCGGCCTTGCACAAGTCGATCCGCGGTTCCGATCCGGATGCCGCGCTGTACTGGCTGTGCCGCATGCTGGATGGTGGTGTCGAGCCGCTGTATCTGGGGCGCCGGCTGGTACGCATGGCGAGTGAGGATATCGGCCTGGCGGATCCGCGCGCGCTGGAAATCACGCTCAATGCCTGTGCCACCTTCGAGCGGCTGGGGTCGCCGGAGGGGGAGCTGGCGCTGGCCCAGGCCGCGGTTTTCCTGGCCTGTGCGGCCAAATCGAACGCGGTTTACAAGGCGTATAATGCGGCGCGCAAGTTTGTGTCCACCGACACGTCCCGGCCGGTGCCGATTCATCTGCGCAATGCGCCGACGAAGCTGATGAAAGAGCTCGGCTACGGCAAGGCTTATCGCTACGCCCATGACGAACCGGGCGGTTACGCCGCTGGCGAGAGTTACCTGCCGGACGGAATGGCTCCGCCGGGTTGGTATGAGCCTGTTGGACGCGGCCTGGAGGCGAAAATCGCCGAAAAACTGGAGCGCCTGCGGGAACTCGACCGGGAGTTTGAAGCCCGTGAGGCCCGCGCAGGGCGTGGGTGAATCAGTGCTGGAGTGGGTGGCTCGCTACAAAGCGGGCGCAGGCGTCACGGAAACGCTTGGCCTTGGTAGGGTCGCCACGCTCTTCGGCGGCATCCACGAGGTCAAGCATGAACTGGGTCAGCATCAGGGTGCCTTCGCGAGTCTGAACCAGACCACAGGCAATCTGAGCCGCAGCCGCTTCGGGAATGTCATGGTGCTCGGCAATAATGGCAACGTCCTCGTCGGTGAGGTCGCAGTAATCCAGGCAGTCGCGGATGGATAACATCGGAGTCTCCTTCAATGGTCAAATTGAAATGGCGCCGTCTGCGGACACCTTCTCTTGATTGTGACCTATGAGTTTGTTAAATCAAGAAAAGTTTCACCTTTTTTAGGCTATTAACTTCTTGATTTCTATTGTTTCCAGGGGCGCATGCAAGGCATGCATGTTGCGCTGCAATATAACCGAAAAGCCGTGGTCATGCGAAGCAATTTCCAGGCCGCGACTTTGTCGATAAGCTAGTTTTCTGATTTGAATAGGGATTGTCATGCTTGATGTTCAACTGCTTCGTGCCCGTCTGGATTTTGTTGCGGAGCGCCTGGCGACGCGCGGAATGACCCTCGATGTCACTGCTTTCCAGACTCTCGAGGACGAGCGCAAGACGCGCCAGACCCGTACCCAGGAACTCCAGGCCCGCCGCAATGCGCTGTCAAAGCAGGTCGGTCAGCTCAAAGGCAAGGGCGAGGATGCTTCTGCCGTGCTTGCCGAGGTGGCCGGCATCGGCGATGAACTGAAGGCCAACGAGGTCGCCCTTGCCGATTTGATGGAGCGGTTCAATGCTTTCATTGCCGGCCTGCCGAATCTGCCCCACGACAGTGTGCCCGTCGGCCGTTCGGAAGAAGACAACGTGGAGGTCAGTCGCTGGGGTACGCCCGCCAGTTTCGACTTTGAGGTGCGCGATCATGTGGATATCGGAACCCGCCTCGGCGGCCTGGATTTCGAGACCGCGGTAAAAATTTCCGGGGCCCGCTTCACGCTGATGAAGGGCGGCTTGGCTCGCCTGCACCGGGCACTTGCCCAGTTCATGCTTAATACTCACACGGACGAGCATGGCTACACCGAGTTGTACACGCCCTACATGGTCAACGCTGCCAGCATGTACGGCACCGGCCAGTTGCCCAAGTTCGAGGAAGAGCTGTTCTCCGTGCCGAAGGCCGATGGCAGCAAGTTCTACCTGATCCCGACTGCCGAGGTGCCCGTCACCAACATTGTGCGCGACGAGATTCTGTCGCTGGATGCGCTGCCCCTCAAGTTCGTCTGCCACACCCCGTGTTTCCGTTCCGAAGCTGGCAGCTATGGCAAGGACACCCGCGGCATGATTCGCCAGCACCAGTTCGACAAGGTCGAGTTGGTGCGCATCGAGCATCCGGACAAGGCCTGGGAGGCGCTGGAAGAGCTCACCGGTCACGCTGAGACCATCCTGCAGAAACTCGAACTGCCTTACCGCAAGGTCGTGCTGTGCACTGGCGACATGGGCTTTGGCGCGGCAAAGACCTACGATCTGGAAGTCTGGCTGCCGGCTCAGAATACCTATCGGGAAATCTCCTCCTGCTCGTGCTTCGAAGGCTTCCAGGCGCGTCGCATGCAGGCCCGTTTCAAAAATGCCCAGGGCAAGAACGAAACCCTCGCGACCCTCAACGGTTCCGGTCTGGCGGTGGGGCGCACCCTGGTGGCTGTGCTCGAGAATTACCAGCAGGCGGACGGTTCGGTGCGTGTACCGACCGTGCTGCAACCCTACATGGGTGGGGTCACTGTTCTGGAGGCTGCGTCCTGAGGATTCTCACAAGGCGTGACGCAGTTCCTTGGTGAGGGCAAATGGGGTTGTCCGACTTATGCTGAGCGGTTGACCGCTGGTCGAGTGGCGAGGATATTTGAATGAGTTATTTCAAATTCATAATTCGAACCCCATGAGCAAGTCATTTCAGACAATTACTTCAGATCTTTCCAAGGCACTGGACACGCTGCGTGCGGAGATTCCCGGAACCATGCAGGGTTTTAGTACGATGGCCCGGGAGTCCATGAAGGCCGGTGTGCTGTCAGCGCTCGACAAGGAGTTGATCGCCCTGGCCATCGGTATCGCCTCCCGCTGTGACGGCTGTGTTGGTTTTCACGTAAAGGCCCTGATCCGTCTCGGCGTGAGCCGCGAGCAACTGATGGAAACCTTGGGCATCTGCACCTACATGGGCGGTGGTCCGAGCCTGATGTACGCTGCCGAAGCGGTGCGTGCGTACGATGAGTTCATGCTTGGCGCGATGAAATCTGCTGCGTGACTGGTTTTTTTTAAAATCTTGGGTATAATTCTTTGCTTCGAGCGGAAAGGTGGCAGAGTGGTCGAATGCGCCGGACTCGAAATCCGGTG
>ERZ724523.1604-NODE-1604-length-13170-cov-4.201449_pt1 | contig 13170 bp, 9 predicted proteins | sample MGYA00376056_ERZ724523 | MGnify/ENA primary metagenome ERZ724523 (study PRJEB28724, sample SAMN07190888) | wastewater metagenome | isolation source: influent of sewage treatment plant in Hong Hong | place: USA: Christiansburg, Virginia | collected 2016-03-01 ... | reverse complement strand
ATTCGGCACCGTCGTGCTCCACAGCGGTAAGTAGTGTGACGTGCTCCCTTTGCCGAGGATCAAAATCAGCGCGAGCAGGCCCCACAGCCCGACCAATTTGAGCCCGGTAAACAAGTTTTGAACTGCGGCTCCAGCAACCACGCCTCGGGTATTCACGTAGGTCAGCACTGCAATCACAATCAACGCCACCCCCTGCGCCGACGACAGTCCGACCGGACCATGGCTTCCTTGGTAGAACGTGAGCCACATTCGTTCTTCGCCAACCCAAGGTAGAAAGATGCCAAGGTATTTGGCGAAGGCGATGGCGACGGCGGCGATGAAACCAGACTGAATGACCAAAAACAGCGTCCAGCCGTACAGAAAGCCAGGAAGTCGGCCAAAGGCGCGACGGAGGTAGACATACTGGCCCCCGGCTTCAGGCATCATTGCGGCCAGCTCGGCGTAGCTGAACGCCCCCAGCAGCGTGAACACTCCCGCGAGTGCCCACAGCCCAATATAGATGCCGGGGGCAGAGATGTTCTTGGCCATGAGCGAGGGCGCAATGAAGATCCCCGACCCAATCATGCTGCCAACGAGAAGTGCCGCGGCATCGATGGCCCCTAGCTTGCGTTCGAGCTGTGACGAAGACATGTCCGCCGTGGGTAACATGGGGTAGGTATCGTCTCAACTTTTTGCTCGTCGCACTTCCCGACTTGGATGCGATACCCTTCATGCACATGGGCGATGCTGTTCCCAGTAGCGAACCACTACTTCGGCTTTCCAAGATCACCAAGGTCTATACACGGGGCGATCTGGAAGTCCCGGCGTTGCGCGGCCTCGATTTGACCATCGAGCGCGGCGAGTTCGTCGCCGTCATGGGACCGAGCGGCTCTGGTAAGTCGACTCTGATGAACCTGATTGGCTGTCTCGACCGGCCCACCTCGGGGTCATACTTTCTGCAAGGACGTGACGTCTCGCGTCTCGATCGCGATGCGCTGGCTGGGGTCAGGCTGCGGACGTTGGGCTTTGTGTTTCAAGGCTTCAACCTGCTGGCTCGCACCACGGCGCTCGAAAACGTCGAACTGCCACTTCTATATGCAGGTATGAAATCGACCGATCGAGCGCAGCGGGCACGCGAGTCTCTGGGCCGCGTTGGACTGGCCGATCGCGCTGGGCACACCCCAAATCAGTTGTCGGGCGGTCAACAGCAGCGGGTCGCGATTGCCCGAGCACTGGTAACCAAACCGCTACTGCTTCTTGCCGATGAGCCCACCGGAAACCTCGATTCACGAACATCGATCGAGGTGATGGCGCTGCTACAAGAGCTGAATGCCGAGGGACTGACCGTCCTTCTCGTCACGCATGAACCCGACATTGCGGCGTTTGCCGGGCGACTGCTGCTCGTCAAGGATGGCCGACTACGTACCGATGAAAAACGCACACCGCTATCGGCCAAGCAAGCGCTCGCCGATTGGAGAGACACGGAGGCAACTTCCCCATGATGTTTCTGATGGCCCTCCGATTGGCGCTGCGAAGCCTGCTGCGCAACCGAATGCGGTCCGCACTGACAGCGCTCGGCGTGATCATTGGCGTGGCAGCGCTGCTTGTGACCGTGGTGCTGGGAGAAGGCACACGCAAGATGGTAGCGGCTCAGATCGCAACCATGGGCTCGGCGATCCTAATGATCGTTCCGGGCGCCTCCGCGCAAGGTGGTTTCATGGGTGGAACGGGCAGCGGCAGACCGCTCCAACGCGATGACGTTGAAGCCATCTTGCAAGCACGAGCGGTTCGTTATGCCGTACCAGTCGATCGCACGGTGGCGCAGGTGGTCAGTAGCAACCTCAACTGGCAGACACCAATCATCGGCACCACCACGGACTACTCCGCGCTCCGTGACTGGCCAGTTGCCCGAGGACGATTCTTTAACTCTGCCGAAAACGATACCGCAGCGAAAGTCTGTGTCCTCGGTCAGACCGTGGCCCAGAACCTGTTTGGAGACTCCGATCCCGTCGGGCAACAGATTCGCGTCAAGCAGATGCCCTGCGAAATCATCGGGCTGCTCGCAGCCAAAGGTCAGTCGGCCATGGGCAACGATCAAGACGACATCCTGATCATGCCATCGCTGACGCTGCGAACGCGGGTGCTCAACCAAAACCGTCAGTTTGTCAGCACCATCATGGTATCGGCGACGAATGAAGACGATCTGGCAGCAGCCGAGTCCGAGGTGGTGTCCATCCTGCGCCAGCGCCACAAGCTCACCGACGACCAAGAAAACGATTTCACGGTGCGGAACCTGGCCGAGCTGGTGCAGACGCAACAGAAAATCGTCGAGACACAGACCGGTATGCTGCGCAACGTCGCCGCAGTTTCACTGCTCGTGGGCGGCATCGGCATCATGAACATCATGTTGGTTTCCGTCACCGAGCGAACCCGCGAGATTGGAATTCGACTCGCCATCGGTGCCCGAGAGAACGACATCCTGTTGCAATTTCTCGTCGAAGCCGTTGTGCTGTCGGTGATGGGAGGCCTGCTCGGAACTGGGCTCGGTGCCCTTGCCGCCACCCTGTTTTCTAAGCTGGGTGGCGGGATGCCCGTCGACTTCTCAGCGTTCTGGATGATGCTTGGCTTCGGCGTGTCGGTGGCGATTGGCGTGCTGTTCGGATTCTACCCAGCTCGCAAAGCGGCGCGTCTCGATCCAATCGACGCGCTCCGCTACGAATAAGTGCGCCGGTTCGTAGGACTGTCGAGAACTACAGTTCGGCAGTGTTAGCGAGACCAAGGGCAGTCGCGCAGTTTGAAACGGCGTCCGTCACGGCGTCGTGAACGGTGGTGGATAGTGGTGATGGCACGACCTCATCACTGCCTGCGGACGCGGCAATGGCTTCTGCGGCGGCAATGTACATCTGCGAATCGATCCGCCCCGCCCGCACCGCGAGCGCACCACGGAAAATGCCGGGGAAAGCAAGCGCGTTGTTGATCGCAGCACCATCAGCGGCGTAGGCCGCTCCGGCATCACGAGCCACGTCGGGATCAATTTCGGGATATGGATTGGACAGCGCGAAGATCACTTGGCCACGACGTACTTGCTCGGGTTTGATGAGTCCGACTTTGCCGGTGGTGCAAACGACGATATCGGCACGCTGCAACAAGGTATCCAGCTCGGTCGAATGAGCACCAGCAGCGACCAGTGGGGCCACGGCTGCTGGGTTGCGGTCGGTGACCATCACTTCACCAACACCGTACGCGAGCGCCAGCTTTGCAATGGCGGAGCCTGCTGCGCCGAGGCCCACTTGACCCATCTTGGAACGCTTCAGTTCGATTCCAGTGAGCCGACAGACGTTGATGATTGCGGCCAGGGTTACCACTGCGGTGCCATGTTGGTCGTCGTGCATCACCGGCTTGCGAAGTCGACGCTTTAGCTCTTCTTCAATGCGAAAGCACTCGGGGATGCGAATGTCTTCCAGATGGATTCCACCGAAGCTGCGCGAGACACGGACCACGGTCTGGACGAACTCCTCCACATCCTTGGTGTCGACGAGGATCGGCGTTGCCGATAGCCCCGCGAACCGATCGTAGAGCACCGCCTTCCCTTCCATCACAGGCAGGCTCGCCACCGGTCCGATGTCACCCAACCCAAGAACGCGCGTGCCATTGGTAAAGATGCCGACCGATTTACCTAGTCCGGTGTAGTCGAAGGCCCGCTCTGGCTTTTCGGCGATGGCCCGAGAGACACGAGCGACGCCGGGTGTGTAGATGTAACGCAGGTCGGAAAGATGCTGCAACTCCACACGGCTGGTCGAATGGATCTTGCCGCCGATGTGGCAGTCAAAGACCCGATCTCGAACGCTCACGATCTCAACGCCATCTGTCCGAGACAGGGCCGCCACCAAGCGCTCGGTGTGCTCTTCATTCTCAGTCTCGACGGTAATTTCTCGCGTCGACAGACCTTCGGCCATATGCAGCGTCGAGATTTCACCGATTAGGGCACCTTCCTGCGCGATCACGGTAGCGACCCGTGCGAGCTGGCCGGGACGGTGTCGAGTACGAACGCGGAGGACGGTGTCGATACGGTAGTTGGCCATGGATGTTCCTAATCTACTCCACCTTACAGGATGCCCTCTATAGTTTGCGTAGCCGACCAAGTCATCCCGATAGGTAAGTCATAACTCCCGTGCGAGCAGAAGGTAAGGACGGGGTAAAATGACGCGAACTGGAGGACTACTTGATGACTAGATGGACAACCAAAGGCTTGGCCGCGCTGGCAGGCCTTCTGCTTATTGGGCTTAGTGGCTGTGATCAGACGGCGAGTACCAGCGACGGCGGTGTCGATGCTGGGTTGGTCGTGTGCCAGGGCGATGGCTGCATCGGTGCGCCTTGCGCGAAACCGGCTGACTGTACCGAGGGCAGCGCCAGCAAGTCGGCAACCTGCTGGGTCAGCACCATCCTCAACAACCCAAAGCTGCTGCCCACGCCCGATGGCTACTGTAGCCGTGAGTGTGATTCGGATGCGGACTGTGGCACGGGCAAGTGCTACACGCTGCCGAACGCGAGCAAACGCTATTGTATGGCCCGATGCGATAACGCGATGCGCTGCCGCAAGCCTGGGTATGCCTGTGCGTTCGACGGCGCGAACGAAGCCATCTGTTTTCCGAACGCCAACTTCGACTGCAATCCAACCGCCAACGAGGGGTACTGCGATTACGGCCCCGACAAGAACATCGGTGGCTGCGTGCGTGTAGCTTACGAGGATGATCACGGTGGAGTTTGCCATGCGCAGTGCAAGCTCGGCATCAAGACGTGCCCGGCGGACAGCCGCGCAGGAACCCCGGCACCTCCACAGCAGTGCCTCTATGTCGATGCGGGTCTCGATAGCCGAGGCAACATTTCGAATCCCAAAGACAAGCTGCGAGGAAATATCTGCTTCCGTCAGACTGCCGCCCCAAAGACACCGGGCTCGCAATGTACAAACCTTGGGGAGTGCCAAGACGGCTACGAGTGCGATCTGTATGCAGCGCGTCCCGAGGATCGCATCTGCCGAGCACTGTGCGTCCAAGGTGATGGCGTGCAGGTCGACCTACCCGGCCTCCTCGTGCCGATGGGGGCGCAGGTGGCAAGCAACGTCTGCGCCGTCGCGGGTCAAATCTGTAGCGACTCGCTACGTGCCGGAGCACGCGTCGGTTCTCGTGACCGCACCGCCGGACTCTGCCTGTAGCAATCAGCCGGTAAATGAAACCGATCAGCGCTTCGTCTGAATACACAACACCAGCACCGGGATAACCCGCCTCATGGAGACAACGTTCATGCGTTACGCCACACTCGCTGCACTCCTACTGATCAGTTCTCAAACAGCCTCGGCCCAACCAATGCCGGGGCGTCCACGCCAGGCCGAGCTCCGCCATGATCGGGGCGAGGCCGCTCGCAGTGCTGCCCAGGTTCAAGATGACAAACGCGATTTGATGCGATTTCAAGCGACGCTCAATGCGTTTGACCAGGCAGTCGCTCGTCGGGACACCATGGGGGTTCGTGGAGCACTGACCAGCTTTGTCCAGCAGGGCCGAGCCGAAGTTGCCGAGCAAACCCGCGAGCTGAACCAGGCGCAGCGCGAGGTCGTTCGCTCGGGGGCCGAACTCATGCGAGATCGCAATCGCAAGGATGCGCGAGATCTGCGAGATGACCGCCGCGACGCAGCCCGCGAGAACGCCGCACTCGTCGAAGAACAGAACCTTCTCGGTGAGCTTGAGCGGACCGTGGCCGCAGAATACGCCTGGGGTCCGCAAGTGCAGATCTTGATTCGGGCCCGTCAGATCATGGTCCGGTTTGTTGAGCTTGCCCGCGCCGAACTTCAGCGCTCGCGCACCGAGCTACGAGAAGACAAACGCGAGTTGCGAGAAGACCGTCGCGGCATCCGCTAGTCCGGTCTGCCGCTCTGAATCCTTCCGACAAGGACAGCTATTCGTCGCTGTCCTTCGGCTTCTTCTCTTCTTCATCCTTGGCGGGTTTGATCTTGTCGCGGCCCGATGCACGACGGACCACGGCACCGACCATCGTTCCGCCAATTCCACCGGTGAGCACCGCCAGAATCAATGAATCCAGCGCTGGCTTGACCACGCGAGATGCGGTGGCGTGCTCGTGGAAGTGAAATGCGAAGACCAGCGTCGAAGCGGCCGCCATGATGAGGTGCGGCTTCGTCTTGGCATCACCAATCTTGCTCTCGACATACATCATGCCCAGCACGACCAAGATGCCGAGGAGAAAGAACCACTTGGGATCGTAGCTCTGCGGATGGACGGAAATGTGAAGCCCGTCGGAGAGCTGCTCATCGATGTGCTCGGTGGTAAAAGTAAGCGCACTTCCGCGCAGGCTGCGAGGCAGACGGTGCTCGATCTGGTTGGTCTGCTCGGTCCAAGTCGACGTGCCACGACGGACTCGCATCTGGTTGGTACGGACCGAGAACTCACCACTCACGGATTCACTGACGCCTTCGCCAGCGACCTGCAAGTCGTATACAGCAGCGGTGTTCTGGCCGCCATCGGCTTTGAGGGTTCCGCTGACGGTCACATCGAATGGACCGGTCTTGCCCTCAGGGAGCTGGAGCTTCTCGGCTTTGCTCTGCTCGGTAAGGACGCCCTGAGCGTAGACCGTGCGAGCCATGGTCTTGCGCAGGGTCGGATAGCCCGCCGCTGCCGCCCACAAGATACACAGCGCGGCAAACGCATAACGACCGTTCTTGCTTTCGATGAGGTCATAGGCGGGCACCGCCGTCGCGTAGATTGCGTACGCAACCAGGCCCGCTGACATCAACATGCCGACCATCGACTCGCGGACCATGTCCATCCGATAACCGACGATCAGGGCACCAGCGAGGGCAAGCAGTAGCACCGGACCCAGCCACGCCTCCCAGTGATCGTCCATAAATCGCTGGTACGCGGTCTTCGGGATCGGGGCTTCTTCTTCGGCAGCCTCGGGTAGTGCCTTGTCACCACGCGCCATCTGTCGGCGGGTTCGGCGGTAACCGTCGCCCTCTTCAGGCCCAAAGTTTACTGGGCTCTTTCCTTCGAGTTCATCTTCGTCGTCGCGCTTCGCCACGGAATCCTCACAGCTTGGGGCAGTCGCCTAATTTGAGAAGTGGGCTTCAACATATCCGGCGGCTCGCGCAGAAGCAACAGCGACGAATCACAAGCCGCTTTGGTTGACTGATGAGGCCTGGCGCTGCTAAGCCCCCGAACATGGCGGTCACCGAGTTTACGCACCTTCACGTCCACAGTCAGTACAGCTTGCTAGACGGAGCCATTCGTCTAAAAGACCTGTTCCCACGCATCTCGGCCATGGGGATGAATGCGGTGGCGCTGACCGACCACGGCAACATGTTCGGTGCAATCGACTTCTATAAGAAGGCGAAAGCAGCCGGGCAAAAACCCATCTTTGGCAGCGAGATGTATGTCTGCGACAACCGGATCGACCGGACTTCGCGGCGCAACTATCACCTGATCCTGCTGGCCAAGAACAACGTCGGCTATCAGAACCTGCTGTTCTTAAACTCGATGGGGTATCTGGAGGGGTTTTACTACCACCCGCGCATCGACAAGAAGCTTCTCAAAGAGCGCAGCGAAGGAATCATCGGGCTGTCGGCGTGCCTGGGAGGAGAGATCGCCCAGACGCTGCTGACGAATGGATACGAAGCCGCCAAGGAAGTGGCGCGCCAATATGCAGACTGTTTTGCCAAAGGCGACTTCTATCTGGAAGTGCAGCCGAACGGACTGGCGGATCAAGACAAGGTCAACTCGGAATGGAAACGGATGTCGGCGGAAACTGGGATTCCGCTCGTTGCCACCGGAGACTGTCACTACGTTCATCAGACCGACTCCAAAGCGCACGAAGTCCTGATGGCGATTCAGCAGGGACGGACGCTGGCCGACGAAAAACGGCTCAAACACGATGTCAGCTCCTACTACTTGCAGAGTCCTGCGGAGTTCAACACCTTCTTCATGGACATGCCGCAAGCGCTGGAAAGTACGGTCCAGATTGCGAACGCCTGCAACGTCGAGCTGTCGCTTGGGAAGCCGATGCTGCCGCGCTACAAAGTTCCGGAAGGATTCGACATTCCTTCCTACTTTCGGCGCGTCTCGGAAGAGGGTCTCGACAAGCGCTTTGCAGAATTCACAGCGTACGGCAAGAAGTTCGATGCGGACCAGTACCGCAGTCAGCTTCAGCGCGAGATCGATGTCATCACCGCGATGGACTTTCCGGGCTACTTCCTGATCGTGTGGGACTTTATCAATTACGCCAAGCAGCATGGGATTCCGGTCGGTCCGGGTCGAGGTTCGGGGGCCGGTTCGCTCGTCGCCTATTCGTTGCGGATTACGGATCTAGACCCGATTCCCTACAACCTCCTGTTTGAGCGATTCCTAAACCCAGAGCGGGTGTCGATGCCGGACTTCGATATCGACTTTTGCATGAACCGGCGCGACGAAGTCATCAAGTACGTCTCGGAAAAATACGGCAAGAATCACGTCGGACAGATCATCACCTTTGGCTCTCTGTCTGCGAAAAGTGCGCTCAAAGATGTCGGTCGGGTGATGGGAATGGCGTTTCAGGAACTCAATGATCTGACGCGCAACCTGCCCGCGCTGGTCGATGGGCATCCGCTGACGATGCAGTGGGTGCTCGAAAACGAGCCGAAGTTCAAACAGATCATGGCCGAAAAGGCCGAGTTCAAGGAACTGGTTGAGATTGCGACCGCTCTGGAAGGTCTGCATCGCAACGCCGGTATGCACGCCGCCGGAATCGTCATCGCTGAGCATCCGCTGTGGGAGCACGTCCCCTGTTATCGCGGCCAAGACGGCGAAATCGTCACCCAGTTTGCGAAGGAAGAGGTCGAGGAAGCGGGGCTGGTCAAGTTCGACTTCCTGGGATTAAAGACGCTGACCGTGATCGATATCGCGGTGCAGATGATCCAAAGGGACAACCCGGACTTTGATCTGCGGCGGATTCCGCTCGATGACGAGCGGGTCTACAAGATGATTTCGGAAGGGGACACAACGGGAGTGTTCCAACTGGAATCTTCGGGGTTTAAGGAGCTACTCAAGAAGCTCAAGCCAGACTGTTTTGAAGACATCATCGCAGCCGGTGCACTCTATCGTCCGGGTCCGCTCGAAGGCGGAATGGTCGATGACTTCATCAACCGCAAGCACAAACGGACTCCCATCGTCTATCACCACCCGGCGATGGAGAGCGTTCTGAAAGAGACGTACGGCGTCATCGTCTATCAGGAACAGGTCATGCAGATTGCGCGTGCCCTGGCGGGATACTCGCTGGGTGGCGCAGACCTCCTTCGCCGCGCCATGGGCAAGAAGAAAAAGGAGGTCATGGAGAAGGAGAAGGCCAAATTCCTCGACGGAGCCCAGAAGACCGGAGTCGATCCCAAGATCGCCGACGAAGTCTTCGATCTGATGGCGGCGTTTGCGGGCTATGGCTTTAACAAGTCGCACTCTGCGGCGTACGGGCTGGTGACGTATCAGACCGCCTATTTGAAGCGTCACTATCGTGCAGAGTTTTGGGCCGCGCTGCTCACCTGCGATAAGGATGACACCGACAAGGTGGCGCGCTATGTGGCGGAGGTTCGGGACTACGGAATCGAAGTGCTGCCGCCGTGCGTGAATCAGTCGCTGATGGACTTCTCGGTTGTGAAGGTCACACAGAAGCATCCAAAGTCTGGCATTCCAGTCGAAAAACAAGCGATTCGCTTCGGTCTATCGGCAGTCCGTGGCGTTGGGGAAGGTGCCGTCGAGTCTCTCCTGACCGCTCGCAATGAGAAGGGGGATTTTGCGTCTCTGTTCGCTCTGTGTGAGCGAGTCGATCTGCGGCGCATCAATAAGAAAGCGCTGGAGGCACTCATCAAAGGAGGGGCTCTTGATGGCATCGTGCCGGGACGGGCTTCAGCGATTGCGGCACTGGATTCTGCCGTCGACCGTGCGCAAAAAGCGCAGCGCGAAAAGGAAAGCGGACAGACCTCTTTGTTCAGTCTGTTAGGCGGTGGCGGGGCCTCCAAATCGGGCAACGAATTTGGACCGGCGCCGCCCTATCCGCAGGTGGCAGAGTGGACTCCCAAACAGAAGCTTGCGAACGAAAAGGAGTCTCTCGGCTTTTACATCAGCGGTCATCCCGTGGATCGCTATGCACCCGAGCTGCGCCGTGCCCGGGCGACCTCTGTTGCGGAACTTACGGACGAGAGCTTTGAAATTCCTAGAGGTCGTGACCGCGCCGACATACTGGCGGGCGGAGTGGTCAGTGATTTTCGCGAGCGACTCCTAAAGAGCGGAAATGGCAAAATGGCCTCGTTCCGCCTGGAAGATCAGAGCGGCAGCATCGAGGTAGTCTGTTTCTCGAAAGCCTTTGGGGAGTACGAAAACATCCTCAAATCCGATGAGCCGATCTTGGTCACAGGGCAGCTCATGAGCGACGGCGATGGCGAGTCACAGCAGCGCAAGATCAACATGAAGGAAGCGCAGCTCCTGTCGCAGATTCGGATGGAAAAGACGCAGAAGCTGACCCTGTCGGTGGTCGCCGATGAGCTGACCGCTGCAAAAGTCGAGTCCCTGAAAACCGTGATTGCGGCGCATCCGGGGCCGGTGCGCATCGCGGTGGTACTCCAGAAACCAGGCCGCTGGCGCGTCGAGGCGCAGCTCCCCGGTGACTACAAGATCCAGCCCACCGATGAACTACTCAGCCAGCTCGCCACCCTCTGCGGGGAGTCTGCGGTTCAGATTGGCTAGGGGGAGTCACAGCCCCTTAGTTCAAAATCGTCGAGTCGATGTTCCAAGTGGTGTTGAGGGGGCCGTAGCCGACGCCGAAGCGGCCGACGGGCTTTAGCTCGAAGAACACGGTGCCTTCGGCTTCGACAGGAACCGCGAGCGTGGGGCTCTTGCCGTTGAGCAGATCGGTCACAAAGCTGACCGCGACCTTTTGGAACACCGCCAGCGCCTGATTGAGGCCAAGGACAAAGGCGAGATCGAGCTGGACGTTGCCTCCAGCAGCGATCATCGACTTGCGCAGTTCTTGCTCGGCCTTGCCGGTGACGAGGTCGGTGATAAGAGACGGGATGCGCGATTGAAAGTCGTTGAGCGTGCGGATGTCGGTCTGGGTCGAAGTACAAGCACCGGGTTTGGCCTGACCCGTACACGTCGGATCGGCTGAGCCGCACATGCTCAGGCAGATCGCCCCCAGGGCCTCGCTCTGCTGGCCATCGAACAGGCGCAGCGCGAGCAGGACATCGAGTGCGGGCACCGGGGTGCTATTCGGATTGGTGATGGTCAAGTGGATGCCAAACTGAAAGGCGAGCTGGCTCGTGGGGGGCGGGGCACCGAGCGTCACCGTGCACAGAAGCCGCAGCACCGCGTCGGTAATGACCGTCGGGCAATAGTAGGCGGCAAGCTGAGTGATGCTGGGCCGTTTGGTCAGTGCCAGCGTCGAAGCCTGGACAGTGGGCGGGTTTTCGACATTCTGCTGAAGCGAATCCAGTAGCTCACAACTCGACAACGTACACAGCAGCGGAATCAAGAGCAGTGAAGCAAGCACAGGGAAGCGATGGGATCGGGCTGTCATGGGGGAACCTCCTTGGGGAAACCTGCGATCATTGATTTTCAGCAATTTCGATCCCTCTGACGAGCTACACACGCGGTTTCTTTCGGTCGGCAGCGCGTGCTATAGCCGCGCATCATGTCTTCTACCCCCGAGACGTCCGAGTCCACACTGCGGGTGGCACCGCCGATGGAGCCCAAGGAGCCGATCGTGGTCCCCACGCCGCCCGGCTTTCGCTTTGCGCCGTGTGTAAGCCTGAGTCCGATTGGTGTGCTACCGCCACTCGTCTACGAACCGACGCAGCATGCGATGCAGATCGCGCTGCCTAGCAAGCTGATGGGCAATTTCGAGCTGTTTCCGTGCGCCGAGGTGCTGGTCCACGAGGTGCCGGACCAGTCCGCCCTGCTCGTCTACGGGATGTGGCCGGGACCGGTGGCTGACTCCGCGATCGACAAGGTCAAATGGATGCTCGGGATCGACGAAGACCTCGGGCTGTTCCATCACCTGTGCGAGCGCGATCGCGATCTGAAGTGGGTGGCCGAGCACAAGGTCGGGCGGATGCTGCGCAGCCCCACGGTGTTCGAGGATCTGGTCAAGATCGTGATCGTCACCCAGCGTCGCAAGCAAGCGCGGGAGATCTGCGAAAAGTTGTGTACGGCATTCGGTCCACCCACGATGCTGGCACGGCATGGCTTTCCCGAAGCGTCGAAGCTGGCGAGCGCCAAGATGTCGGAGCTGGTCGATGATCTGGGGCTGGGACCGCTCGGCAAGATGATTTGGAAGCTATCGGTGTGCTGCGCGGAGGGTCGCCCCTCGCCCGAGACGCTGCGGCGGGTTCGTCCCTCGGTGACGGCGGCGCTGTGTGCGGATGACGAAGCGCTGTTCGACGATCTGGTGGGCGAGGAGCTGGCCTGGCAGGAGCGACTGACCGATCTGCTGCTCACCCTGCCCGGCTTTGGGATTCGCGCCGTGCCACCGATGCTGCGCCTGCTCGGTTGTCATGACCTGGTCGAGCTGCACCACGCTGCGCTCACGATGTTTGCCACGCGCTATCCGCCCCGTCGCAAACGCAAGAAGAAGGCAACGTCTCACGCACCCGAGCATGGCCACGCACACGACCATGACCACGATCACGAGGGCGAGTGCTCACAAGAGGTCGTGGAACGGATGCTCAAGCGCCTGGATGGCTTTGCGATCTATCGCAGCTTGGCTCAGTCGCTGCTGCTTTTGCCGCCGGAGCGCAGCGCATAGAGGTGTCGATCATCGCTGCCGACCAGGATTGCCTGGTCCTCGGCAAGCAGCGGTGAGCCGTCGATATCGGCCTCAAAAGGCACCTGCCACAGCAGTTGGCCATCGACCGTCAGCGCATACAGCCGATTGTCCCGCGAGCCGAACAACACTCTACCCTTGCGATCAATGATCGGGGCCGAGGCAATGCTGTCGCCGGTCTGGAACTTCCACAGCAGCGTGCCATCGCTGCGGATCGCGTAGAGCACTCCGTCGTACGAGCCCGCGAGGATGGTACCGTCGCTGCGAATCGCGGTCGCCGCCCGCATGGGTCCACCGGTGAGGATCGAGAACTTCACCACGCCCTCTCGCGAAACGGCATAGATC
>ERZ724523.1594-NODE-1594-length-13205-cov-3.638707_pt1 | contig 13205 bp, 8 predicted proteins | sample MGYA00376056_ERZ724523 | MGnify/ENA primary metagenome ERZ724523 (study PRJEB28724, sample SAMN07190888) | wastewater metagenome | isolation source: influent of sewage treatment plant in Hong Hong | place: USA: Christiansburg, Virginia | collected 2016-03-01 ... | reverse complement strand
AACCGGTGCGGGTGAGAGTCTCTGATCAGACGGCGATTGGACTAATCCGGATTCGCTGTGGATTGGTTGGTGCAACCCCTTCGGTTGCGGCCGAGTTCCGAAGGACGTATGTTGCGAATCAGAATCCGGAAGCGACCACACTGACTGCGACGTTGAATGAATCGACGGTGTCGCTCTCTGCCATTCCTGTAGGTCGCGAGGTCACGCTACACCTGACTCTGTCCGAGCGAGCAAGCGAGCGCTTTGTGCTGTTTGACCCCGTAGAACAGAAGCTTAAGCTGGCGGTGGAGCGGCCTGCTGTCTCCTGGCTCTCATCGCAAGGACGCTTCCGCTTGGCCACTACCACCGCTGTGGATGAGACAGAGATCCGCACAAAGTGGCTGGCACCACAGCAGTCTGGAGCGGTCCGAATCTGCACCGTGCTGCGCGATGATCGCGGCGGGGTCACCGTCCTATCCCACATCGTCGACGTTGAGCCACAGTAGCTACATCCGAGTCTGCTGAATCGGTCTGCCAGGTACCTGCGTGGATTTGCGATGGAATCGCTCACGCATTGTTTGCGCCTTCCAGCGAGGAGATGATGATCGGTATGGTGATCCGATCGCAGTGGAGCCGCGTCGTTTGGGGCATCGCGCTTGTGGCTGTCTGTTCCTGTAGCTCGGAGACGGTCACTCCCGTTCCCGACCTTGGGGTTGAGCAGCCTCCTCCCGTTCCGCCGGAAGACCCACCGCTACCACGGGTCGCGGTCCTAAATGAGATCCACTACGCTCCGGCTGACAAGACCAGTCGGGAAGAGTTCATCGAGCTGGTCAGCGTCTCGGACAGTGCGCTCGATCTGTCGGGCTGGCGACTTACGGGCGGAGTCGACTACACCTTTCCAGCGGGCACGACGCTGGCACCGGGCGCGTATCTGGTTATCGCCGAGAATCCGGCCGTGCTGGCAGCTCGCTTTCCGGGGGTGCGGGCGCTCGGACCGTTTGCCGGTGGACTGGCGTCGAGTGGGGACACGATTATTCTGCGTGATGAGCTGAGTCGTCGTCGAGACGAAGTCAGCTACGGACGAGGCTTCCCCTGGCCCACCGGCGGTGGTGATGGTGGCTATTCGATAGAGAAGATCAACCCGAGTCTCGACGGAAAACACGGCGGTAGCTGGCGTCTGTCCACCGCCAGTGGACCGACTCCTGTTGCCCGCAATGCCCGCTATGATGACAACGCGCCACCGCTCATCGACAACGTCGCCCATCGTCCGCTCACCCCGCGCACTGGCGAAGCGGTTACGGTCACCGCACGCATCACCGATAGCAACGGCGTCTCTGCTGTGAAACTGGAATACCAGCTCGTCGAGCCTGGGGCCTATGTGCGGCGGACCGATCCGGCCTACAGCCAAGGCTGGACGAGCGTAGTAATGCGCGATGAGGGTACGGCGGGGGATGCAGTGGCGGGGGATGGCGTATTTACGGCAGTGGTCGATGGCGCGACCTCAAAACACCGCCGACTGGTTCGCTATCGGATCACGGCCACCGATGGTACGTCTCGCTCTGTGCAGGTTCCCTATCCCGATGATCCGCAGCCGAACTTCGCGTGGTTTGTCTACGATGGCGTTCCGTTGTGGCGTGGTGCCAATCAGCCCGGGGTGACTCCGCTGACGGACTATGGACCGGAAGTGATGGCCCGGCTTCCCATCTACCATCTGCTTGCACAAGAATCCGATGTCACCCAGAGCCAGTACGTCAGCGCCTATGAGAGTGCTCATTTCTACGGAACCATCGTCGAGAGCGGCATCGTCTACGATCACATTACGTTCGAAAATCGGGGCGAGTTTTCGACCTATCAATCCGGAAAGAACAAGTGGCGATTCCACTTCGGGCGCGGTCATGAATTTCAGGCCCGGGATGACTTCGGTCAGCCCTACAAGACCCGCTGGCGAACGATGAATCTGTCGGCGTGTGCGACGCCGTGGGTGCCCCCAAACCGTGGCATGGGATGTCTGGATGAAAGTGTTGCGTTTCGCCTCTATGCGCTGGCTGGCACCTTGGCACCGAAGATGAATTATCTGCACTTCCGGGTCGTGGACGAAGCAGAGGAGCAGAACGCCACCGATCAGTACCGGGGCGACCTGTGGGGACTGTACGGAACAATTGAGCAGACCGACGGCGCATTTCTGGATGAGCGCGGTCTTCCTGATGGCAACGTTTACAAAGTGGAAGGAGGGCTCGGTGACAAGCGCAATCAAGGACCGCTGCCACCGCTCAGCTCTGCCGACTACGATGCTTTCCGCACTGGGTTCAACTCGTCGCAGCCGATTACCTGGTGGCGCAGCAATCTAAACCTCCCTGCCTACTTCGCCTTTCGTGCCACCGATCGTGTTGTCAACAACATGGACCTGCGCGATGGATGGAACCACTGCATCTACCTCAATCCGCAAACCATGTTATGGACTCCGATGCCGTGGGATCTGGACATGCTGTATATGCCCGTCACTCACTGGTCAGGAGTGATCAACTTGCAGAACTCGATTCTGCAACATGCGGAACTGATGACGGAGTATCGCAACCGGGGTCGCGAGCTTGCCGATCTGTTGTTCACAAACGATCAACTGGGTGCTCTGGTCGATGAACAAGCGGCGTGGATTGGTCGGGAGGTGGCCATTGGGAAGCCCTCCTTTGTGCAACTGGATGCCGCGATGTGGAACTATCATCCGCGCACCACGGCCTCCCATAAGGGGGCGTTTTATCGAAACCCAGCGTCGACCACGTTCCGGGGCGGCGTCGTCAATCGCACGCTGGTCAGCGCCGATCACGCCGGGATGGTGCGCTGGCTGAAAGACTTCACGCTCACCGGTTATGGTGCGACGCAGCTTGCGACAGAGAGTGCCGATGCTGCGATTCCTGATCGACCGACACTTAGCTACGTGGGCTCGGCTGGCTATCCGCTCGATGACATTCGATTCCGTACCACTCCGTTTTCCGATCCCCAAGGTGCCGCTACCTTTGGTGCCATGCGTTGGCGCGTAGCGGAGGTGACTCCCGCGACGGTCATCCCCGATTTGGTCACGCCTCGCAAATACGAGATCGAGTCGGCATGGGAGAGTCCTGTCCTCACCACCTGGAATGACACCATCAGCATTCCTCCGGAAGTTCTGCGAGTCGGCGGAGTCCATCGCGCCCGGGTTCGCATGATGGACAACACCGGACGCTGGAGTCGGTGGTCTCTGCCGATTGAGTTTACCGTGGCTGGACCGGCTCGGCCCCCTGTGCAAACCACAGACCTGCGGATTACCGAACTGCACTTTCACCCGGCAGGAGATTTCGCGGAGGAGTTCATCGAGATCATGAACATCGGCACAGCCACCGTCGATCTAAGCAACGTGGCGATCACAGATGGCGTCCGCTATAGCTTCGCTGAAAGCACTGTGAAACAGATTGGTCCCGGCGAGCGCGTCGTCGTGGTTGAGAACAGCGATGACTTCCGCGCCCGTTACGGCAACACCGGAATCAAAATCGCAGGTCAGTACAAAGACAAGCTCTCGAACGGCGGCGAGCGAATCCTTCTGACGTTCGGCAAGAACGTCCCCATTCAAGACTTCACGTTTAACGACAAGTGGTATCCGCTCAGTGACGGACAAGGGCACTCTTTGGAGATCATCGATCCCAAAGCGGCCACCACCAGTTGGAATGGCGCAAGCGCCTGGCAAGCCAGCCAGAACAAAGGGGGAACCCCCGGACGCTGACCTAGCTCGGGAGTCCATTTTCGGAGACCTTGCTACTCCGGGCGCTCGAAGACCGTCACACAGTCAAGGTTCTGGACCACGAGTGGATCGTTGCCCCAGTTTGAAAATCGAGATCCACCCCAGTCAAGAAGCTGCGAGCGAATCACGCGGAGTCCTTCTTTGTGACAGTAGTGCGTGAACAGTTCCTGCGACATAAAGTTCCGCCAGTGCGGATTGTCATGCAGACTGCCCGTCGGTTCTGCTGTGTAGTTTGAGTGATGGCACAGACCCCGTCCACCGGGACGCAGGATGCGACGGAATTCCCGCAAGTAGGCCCGCACCGTGTCGGAATCAAAGTGGACCATCGAGTCAAAGCAGTACACAAGGGTCAGGCTCGCATCCGCGATCGACGGCAGCGTCAGACCATCGCATAGCACGAACTCAAAACGGGGATCATCTGCGAAGCGCCGACGACAGAACTCGATGTTCTCGATGTTGATGTCGGCAATGTAGATCTTCTGTGCGTACTTCCGCAGGTACTCACTGTTGCGTCCGTGCCCTGCAGCCAAGTCGAGCACCGCCGAGAAATCGCAGTCCTTGAGTAGTGGGAATAGCAGCTCGTGCCATGCAGGCTCCATCGCTGCTTCCGCTAGTTCGTAGTACGCCGCTACTTTCCAATCGTCACCGATCTGGCGTGCGACCTCTTGAGCCGATGGAGTCGAGGTCTCTACCTTCGCCATCGCCGTGCTCGGAGGTCGAACAGCGGGCTTCTCAATCTGCGTCGCCAGCGAGTGAATGGCCACACCAAGCTGCTGACGCAGGCTGGTCTTCGCGGATGCAATCTTGCGGATGACTTGCTCGGGAATCGACATTGGGAGACCTCGTAGAAAGGGGCCCATCACACAACGAGGAAACCCGCGAGTCAATCGATACCGCCGTGCTTGGGATGGGCGGGAACGGGGCGGTGTTTGCCGGAAGGAAACGCGTAGCCGGGTTGCATCAGTCCATGTGTTCGGCAGCAGCGGGAACGCTGACCCAGGAGTGTTTGCGGGCTTCGTAGACGGAAAACGAGGGAGCCGGGAACGTCGGGTCGGCGAACGCTCCCACCGGCACCGCGATGACGTCGGGAAAGTCATCGCACGTGTAGTACACGGTTGCGCCGCAGGTTGGGCAGAAGCGATGGGTGAGCGTTCCTCCTTCGTCGCCTGTGCGGGTCCATTCAGTCGCCGCGCCAGCGATGGTAACTTGCGCTTTCGGCCAGCGTGCTTGGGCACCGAAGACGCTTCCGGTGCGCTGCTGACAGGCAAGGCAGTGACACATGGAAACCCGGATGGGCTCACCCTGACAACGAACCGTCAATTTGCCGCAACTACACGACGCCAATCGAGAAATCATGCGCGTCTTGTAGCACCCCGGGGACCGCTTCGAGTAGGTCTTTGAGGACATCAACACCTCTGCCGATCCACTTTGTGCCCGCTGCACGATTTGTTATGATGTGACCCCATGAAAAATTGGCTGTGGCTCTCTCTGTTCGCTGGTTACGTGATGGGTTGTTCCTCTGGCGGTTCTACGGGAGGAGGAACAGATACCACCGTCGATCTCTCGGTTCCCATGGACAACGCTGATCTGGCCGGTTCAAACGCCGATCTTGGATCGACCCCTGATCTACGAACGCAGCCCGATCTCGCGCCGGCCATCCCGACCGATGCGGAATGCTTTACGGACTGGAAATCACTCGGCAATTGTCCGGCACCGCAGATCACGGAGTCGTATCTGGGAAACAACTGCGTAGGCACGACCGGAGTGTTCGTGGTCGGTCGCTACTTCCAGTCCGGAAATCAGTTCTGGACCAGCAACGGATTTATGCCGTACGGCCCCTATGCACAGACGAGCAAACTCAATCGAGACACCTGGAACTGGCTGTCCCCACGCCTGATGTGCATTACCACCAATTCGGACGCCACCTATTGGTCTGGCTTTGCGATGCAGGTGAAGAATCCAGACGGTCAGCTCTCGAACTCGGTCACGGTCGCCAACAAGCTGGGAGTCCCACCCACGTTGCCGTCGTCTGGCACAACCAATCCGTTTGATGCAAATGCCTGTATGGACACCCCGATGACCGTGGCGCAGGCACAGGCCAAGTTTGTTCCTCCGGCTTCGACGGCCACGCTCGGCGCCGTCACCATCAGTCGGCGCTCGCGACCCTGCAACAGTGTCAGCGGCTGCGGTGCCTGGGGACCGATCACTACGGAGGCCAGCACCACCGCAGGTTTGCAAGTCAGCGGCGGCACCTCGATCCATTTGATGCTCGGCACGAGTGACTGTGGAGCGCTGAGCAGCTCCCAACAAATCACCACCAACTACTGTCCCACCACCGGGAGCGCTGGCTCCTATGACGCACATCTTGCGGGCTCGTGCCTGATGCTGTGGCAGCGCAGATTTTCGACGGTGGCTGGAGACGGCAGCTACACCCAAACCGACTACGGTGCCGTCATCAAATACTGACTCTCCCGCTGCCGGAAGCCGCGCTCGATCCAATCGCAGTTCACTTGCTGATCTGAGTCAGCCTATATTTGCGGCATGAATCGCCCACTCGTTGGTCTTTTTCGTCGCAGCTTGCGCCTCATGGCGTGGCTTTGCGGAGCGCTTGCGCTGGGAACGCTCGGGACAACAACCGTGCGGGCTGAACCTCCGCCGCGCCTTGCGACCCGCGTCTTCGGCTACATTCCGTATTGGACGGCGAGCAAGAAGACCTGGGACTATCAAGGACTCACCGATATCGCATTATTTTCCGTCGGTGCAAGTGACACAGGAACGCTGACCAGCACGACCTTTTGGCGCTCCAGCCAAGCGCGGACCCTGATCGACGATGCACATCGCCATGGCATCAAGGTTGAGCTGGCCGTCACGAACTTCGATCCGGCCAGCCTGCACACCCTCCTTACCAGCCCTGCTGCAGTAGACACGCTCATCGCGGCCCTGGTCAAGGAAGCGCTCGTCACCCAGCCCGGCGACGGTCTCAGCATTGACTTCGAAGGCCTGCGCGGTAGCGATCGGGGGCCGCTGGTCGACTTCATCCGCAAGCTCCGGTCCGCAATGAAGGCGAAGAAGGTCGACTCGCAGCTCTCGCTGGCCACTCCAGCCGTCGATTGGAACAGTGCCTACGACTACGCGGCTCTGGCCACTGCGAGTGACACCTTGTTCATCATGGGATACGGCTATCACTGGAGCGGCAGTAGCACCCCCGGCCCTGGAGCGCCACTGGCTTGCGGGTCACCGTGGGGCAACTACTGCCTGTCCAAGACGGTCGCAGAGTATCTCTCGGCCGTCGGTCCGTCGCAGCGTCACAAGATTGTGCTGGGGCTCCCTCTGTACGGCTACGACTACCCAGCGGACACGGACAAAATTGGTGCCAAATCACTTGGCACAGGATCGGCGGTGCTGTACTCGACGGCCCGAGAGCAGGTCAAGTCTCGTCGCTACGAACCGGTCTCGCAGTCCGCTTGGTACGTGTACACCGATGCCAAGAGTGTCCTGCATCAGGTCTGGTACGACGATGAGGAAAGCCTGGGCAGAAAAATCGACTACATCGTCGAGCAGAAGCTCGGGGGCGTCGGCTTCTGGGCCCTTGGGTACGAGGATGAAAGCGCGTGGACGCTCATCCAACGAAAGCTCGCCCTGCCCTCGCCGCCACCACCGTCGCCAATACCGCTGCCCACACCGCCCTCCATCGATTCCCCACCGCCTCAGATGGACAGCGTGGCCGAAATCCAAGGGTGTTCGCTGACGATGACGGCCCGAACCGCCACGCCAAGTGCCACTTCCTGGGTGCCGCTGGGACTCCTACTCACTTTGGCATCGATGAGACGTCGTCCACACCAAGCCAGCGCCCACCGGGTGGGAGATTGATCGCTCTTATCCTTTCTGTCGCGGACCGCGCTCGTCCGCTTCCCTGTGATCCACGCTCGGAACGAGGGAAATCCACCCAGGTTCGTCGACGGTCCATACATTATCAGTGAATATGTCCGAGGTCAGACGATTGAGCAGCTTCCCAAACCGCTGCCGTGGCGGCAGGTGTTGCCCTTGGCAATGGCCGCAGCGCGAGGACTTGCGGCGGCGCACCGTCGAGGGGTTCTGCATCGCAGCCTACGCCCGAGCAACATCATTGTCGCGACGGATGGAACGATCAAGCTAACCGACTTTGGGCTGCGGGAGTTCTGCGGCGAGGACATCTCTGGCGGACGGACCGGCTCAACCCGCCGATTCCCAACCGGAGTTGCTGTTGCCGCAGCGCGCCGAGGAGCTTCGCCAAAAAGCCGATTACTTCACCGCGCCCGAGGTCAAAGCCAAAGAGCCTCCGACGCAGCGTGCGGATCTGTTTGCGCTCGGCGCGATCCTGTACGAACTGTGCATTGGCAAACCGCCTCCTCCATCGATCATCGAGCAGACGCCGAGCGATGATCTTCAGACGAGCGGCTGGCCTATCGACATCGATACACGGCTGGCGAAAGTGATCCTGCGTTGCTTGCGTCGACATCCGCCGGATCGCTTCGGATCTTCCGAAGAACTGGAGTCGGCGCTCGATCTGTTGCAGCCACGCAGTGGTGCGGACAAGATTCCCGAGGGCAATCCGTACCGAGGATTGTTGGCCTTCGAAGCCGAGCATCGCTCTGTGTTTTTCGGTCGTCGCAGCGAAATCGGAACGCTGGTGGAGCGACTGCGCACCGATGCCTGTGTACTCGTGGCCGCAGAATCTGGTGTCGGAAAGTCGTCGCTGTGTCGCGCTGGAGTGCTACCGCTGGTTGCCGAGGGTGCGCTCGGGTCTGGCCGAGTCTGGCGAGTGGTCACGATGGTTCCCGGTCGACACCCGCTGCGCTCGCTCGCCCAAGCGCTGACGCCGTTTACCAAGCTCGCCGAGGACGACTTGATGGCTGAACTCAAGTCCGAACCCGAGCGGCTCGGACGAATGCTGCATCAAAGTCTGGGCAGCGATCGCGGCACCATGTTCTTCGTCGATCAGCTTGAGGAACTGTCAACGATTGCCGATCCGGTCGAGGCGAACATCGTTGGGGAGGCACTCGGCAGCCTGCTCGCGAAGATTCCGAGCGTGCGACTGCTGATCACCGTACGCAGTGACTATCTGGGGAGGGTGGCAAGCCTGCCCAGTATCGGGGAAGCCGTAACCCGCTCGCTGTACATCTTTAGACCGCTCGGTCCGGATCGGATTCGCGAAGCAGTGGTAGGCCCTGCGCATGCCAAAGGAGTCCTGTTCGAAAGCACCGAACTCATCAATGGCTTGGTCGATTCCACCGCACACACCGATGGCGCACTGCCGCTGCTACAGTTCACGCTGGCGGAACTATGGGAAGCACGTGAAGGCAATCGCATCACCAAGGCTGCGCTCGAAGCGATTGGCGGTGTAACTGGCGCACTCTCGCGACACGCCGACCACGTCATCGGCACACTGCCCCCTCCGCAACGGAACAGTGCCCGCCGAGTCTTGATGAGCTTGGTGACCATTGAAGGAACCCGTGCCCGTCGCAGCGAAGAAGAGCTGATCAACGCCGATCCCAGTGCCAAAGTCGCGCTCGAAGCACTGGTGCAAGGACGACTCTTGGTCGCTCGCGATACGGCTGATGGCACCGCATATGAAGTGGCACACGAAGCGCTGATCAAGGGATGGTCCACGCTCGGACGATGGCTGGAAGAGTTTGCCGAAAGCCGGGCGGCCAAACAGAGACTCGAAGCCGCAGCGGTGGAATGGCGCCGGCTCTCACGCAGTCAAGAAGGCCTGTGGTCCGCCCAGCAGCTCGCAGAGATTGCGATCATCGATGCGGCCGATATTTCCGCAAAGGAAACCGAGTTCATTGCCGCGTCACGCAAGCAGCAGCGCAAAAAGCAGCTCCTGCGAAACCTGCTCATTGGATCGCTGCCTCTGCTCGCGGGGCTGACGTATGGAGCCTTTGAGTATGCAGCGCATCGCAACCTATCCAAACGAATTGCCAGCTATTTGAGCGAAGGAAACCACGAGCTACAGACCGCACGTCAGCGCAATGGCGAAGTGGAAGAGCTGAGGAGGGGAGCGTTCGCGGCGTTCGACTCCATGAACGGAGCCGATGGAGAGGCGGTCTGGAATCGTTCATTGCTCGTCACCGTCGAGGCCGAGCGCGCCTATTCACGGGCCAGCCAGACGTTTGAAGCGGCACTGACCGCAGACAGCTCGCATGTGGAATCGCGTGAGTTGCTGGCCGATGTGCTCTATGAACGTGCGCTGATGGCCGAGCGGGATCGTCGGCCGCAGCAGCTCGACGATTTGCTGCAGCGAATGGCACTCTATGACGTGACACAGACGCGGGTCAGGCGCTGGAACGCTCCGGCCAAGCTCACGGTGACCACAAATCCTCCGGGTGCACAGGTCTCGATCGGCAAATACGAACGTGATCCCAAAGGGCGACGACTGCTCACCGGCATCCACGAGTTAGGAATCTCCGCGACCACCGAAACCTCATTGGCACCGGGCTCCTATCTACTCACGCTGACCGCTCCAGGCCGGGCCGAGGTTCGATATCCGGTTGTGCTCCATCGGGAAGAGAAACTCCAACTGCAACTCGATTTACCGACGCAGAATGAGGTTCCCGACGGCTTTGTGTACGTCCCACCGGGGCGATTCCTATTTGGCTCGGGTGCCGAAGAGGCGATGCGCAAAGGAATGCTCACCACTGTTCCGATTCACGAACTTCGAACAGAGGGCTATCTCATCGCGAAGACAGAGACCACTTTTACGGACTGGTTGGCATTCCTAAACGCGCTCTCTCCCGAAGATCGGGCACGCTACCAGACCAAACCAACGCCTGGTTCTCTGCCCGGTGCGATCGGACTCATGCAGCTCCCAACTGGTGAGTGGGAACTGACGCTGCAGCCAACCAGCAAAAAGTACATTGTTCGCGGCAATCAGAAAATTGTGTACGACTCGCGCAAACAGAACCGTGAACAGGACTGGCATCGTCTGCCGGTCAGCGGAATCTCTCTGCAAGACGCCAAGGACTATGCCGCATGGATGAACAAGAGCGGCAAGCTTCCCGGAGCACGACTCTGTTCGGAAATTGAATGGGAACGAGCTGCCAAAGGTGCCGATGATCGAGAGTGGCCGCATGGCGATGAAATCCTCCCCGGAGACGCCAACTTTGACGTGACCTATAACGGCGATGCCGCATCGATGGGACCGGACGAGGTGGGCAGCTATCCGCAGTCACGAAGCCCGTTTGGGCTCGATGACATGGCGGGCAACGTCTTTGAATGGACAGAGTCATCCTTGGTCAAGGGAGAGTCCTCTGTCCGCAGTGGTAGCTATTTCTACGCCGCAATCGTACAGCGCACGACCAACCGCAATGCCCTCGACCCAAGCATGAGAAACCCCGGTCTGTCGCTTCGGCTCTGCGCCACCGTACAGCTTCAGCAGCGATCGAAGTAGGAAGATTGTCAGAAGCTCACCCAGAAGCGACCAACTCCGCTACGGCTTGGGGTCTGTGAGGTGGGAACAACAGACCTCAGCGCACTGCGCGGGGAGCAGAGGCCATAGAGCGTCCCCAGCCATCGCTATCGTGAGAACCACGCGCTGTCTCCGGAAAAGATTCAGGAAAGCTCTGGATGCCCCGCGAGCGCAGTAGGCTCAGAGAACGCCATCGCCCATCCCCCATCGCCCATTCCGCCCTCAGGAATTACGGTACGGAAGTTGCAGACAATTTACAAAGAGGTAATGACTATGCGGTTTGATTTTATTTCATGTATTGGCAGTATGACGCTCCTGCTTTCAAGTGCATGTGGCAGCGATCCGCACATGAACCTCGATCTGTCCCGGTTGAACGACATCCAGCCGAATGATTCTCAGATGAACGGGCTGACCCTCAATGGGTTGACGCTCAATGGATTGACGCTCAACGGTCTCACTCTCAACGGTCTCACTCTCAACAGTGGCGCAGCGAGTACCAACACGGTGCAGACAGCACCAGCTCAACCACTTGATCTTGCCAACGTACAATTCGCGACGATGACACTCAACGGCAAAGAGTTGACCGACGTCACCATCAACGCATCCACCATCGAAGCCAGGCAAGGTCGCTCGCTGCTCGCAGGAGCCCAACTCATTGGTGCACAGCTTCAGGGCAAGCTCCTCAACGGAATCAGTATTCCCTTGCGCATCGCAGATGCCCAAGTCGATGGCGGCGTAACGCTCTACTCAATCTCCGTGCTCTCTGACAATGGACCCATGCCTCTGTGCGGAACCGCTGCCGGGAGTCCCATTCCGGCCATCGCCGTGTCGGGGTACTGGGATCAATCGGCCTCCTTCATAGATGACAATGACTCGTTCACGTTCGGTTGCATCAATGCCGCCATTGGTAAGTGTGTTCGTTGGGGATATCAGCCATGGGCGACTGCCAGCGAGTGCCGCCACAATTCCTGCAAGACTCGCAATCTGAGAGAGTGGCAGCAGGCCTGTGTGCGGTTGGTCCGCGCCGACTACTGTGGTGACGGGATTCCGCACACACGCTCGGGCACCCGCATCAACGTCTACGATCAGCTCGGAATCCAGCAGTCCGCCAATCCTGGATGGGAGATCGAAGCAGAGTGGCGTGAGGATGGCGGCTCGTGCATCGGTCACACCCGCTGGGTTCAAGCGAACTCGGCCTGGACGGAAACCGACCTGGCTTACGTTCAGAGAGTGTGTCCGGAGCGGCTCGCCAGCACCAAGCCAGAGAAGTGTGATTCTGCTCGATCGACCTTCAATACTCAGTTCGGATTTAACAAATCCAGCAGTGACCGACCACTCCTTCGCAACGAGTCACCACAGTACCAGTAGCGCGCAAGTCACTCTCACCGATATGCCCAACTGACAATGTACGGCTGCTGAGCGACACGTAGCAAGCGATCGCCGACCAAACAAATTGCATCGAAACCAGTCGACTGTTGGTATCGTGTCCTCGTGTCTACCGTTCGTTTCCTACAGATCGAGCCAACCACTCGCTGCAACTTCACCTGTGGATTCTGTTGTGGTCGGTACATGGAGCAGGCCGACCTCCCGTTTGAGCGCTTCGAGAGCCTCCTGCTGGCCCATCCTCACGTCGAGCATGTCGAGCTTCAGGGTGAAGGAGAATCCCTGCTCCATCCGCGTTTTTTTGACATGGTCAAAGCGTTGCGAGAGCGGAATATCAAAGTGTCGCTCATCTCAAATGGGAGTCTGATCAGCGAGTCGCACGCCGAACAGATGGTGGCGCTGGGAATCGAAAAGGTGTCGGTGTCGATGGAGTCCGCCGAACCGGAAACGTTCCGGCAAATTCGCGGCGGAAAACTAGAAAAAGTCATCGCAGGGCTCTCCGCCCTGATGGCGGCAAAGAGAACGCAACAGAGTCTCCGTCCGATTGTGGGTCTGTCCATTACGGTGCTCAAAGATACCCAGGATCATCTGCCGGGAATTGTCGCGCTCTACCAGAGGTTGGGA
>ERZ724523.1590-NODE-1590-length-13233-cov-15.738124_pt1 | contig 13233 bp, 10 predicted proteins | sample MGYA00376056_ERZ724523 | MGnify/ENA primary metagenome ERZ724523 (study PRJEB28724, sample SAMN07190888) | wastewater metagenome | isolation source: influent of sewage treatment plant in Hong Hong | place: USA: Christiansburg, Virginia | collected 2016-03-01 ... | reverse complement strand
GGTTTTTGTAGATGATGATTTTCAGCATCCATTTTTAAGGTATAGCCTGATGGTGCTTTGAACTCTTGACCTGCCATCGCAACACGAACTTTATCAACATCGGTGCTGCCTGCTTTTTCAACCGCTTGTTTCCACATATTAATGCCCACATAGGTGGCTTCCATCGGGTCATTGGTCACGATTTTGTCAGCATTCGGCAGCTTATACTGCACCGCATACTGCTTCATTTTATTCACAAATTCAGTATTGGTCGGGTTTTTCACCGACATGAAATAGTTCCATGCAGCCAAATGTCCAACCAATGGTTTGGTATCAATACCACGGAGTTCTTCTTCACCCACAGAGAAAGCCATGACTGGAATATCCGAAGCTTTAATGCCTTGGTTACCCAGCTCACGATAGAACGGTACGTTAGAATCGCCATTGATGGTTGAAATGACTGCGGTTTTCTTACCCGCAGCAAATTTCTTCACATTACCGACAATGGTTTGATAGTTACTATGACCGAAGGGGGTGTACTCTTCCATGATGTCCGCATCGGCCACACCTTTGGACTTCAAGAACGCACGTAAAATTTTATTGGTGGTGCGTGGGTAGACATAGTCCGTACCGAGTAGCACAAAGCGCTCTGCTTTACCGCCCTCTTCGCTCATCAAATATTCCACCGCAGGAATCGCCTGTTGGTTCGGTGCGGCGCCTGTATAGAAAATATTTTTCGACTGCTCCTGCCCTTCATACTGCACGGGATAGAACAATAAACCATTCAACTCTTCTACCACAGGTAACACTGACTTACGCGATACCGATGTCCATGAACCAAAAATCACCGCGACTTTATCTTGGGTAATGAGTTGACGTGCTTTTTCAGCAAATAAAGGCCAATCAGATGCTGGATCGACCACTACAGGTTCTAACTTTTTACCCAGTACCCCACCATTGGCATTAATTTCATTGATGGTCATCAAGGCCGTGTCTTTGAGAGAGGTTTCAGAAATTGCCATGGTGCCTGAGAGCGAGTGCAAAATTCCGACTTTGATGGTGTCACCACTGCTCACTGCCGCTGTTGGCTCAGACGTTGCTGTTTCCGCTTTCTCCGCAGGTTTTGAACAACCTGTCAAAGCAATAGTCCCCATCATTGCAGTTGCAAGGAATGTTTTAGTGAGTAATTTTTGTTGGAACATCTTGATTTTCTCCAAACTTGAAACTTAGGGTGCATTTTGCAATGCATGATTGTTATTCGCGCTATGAGTGCCAATTCAATTTCTATGCCAAGCAGGGTTTTACGATGTGAAAATCATTATCAAATTTTTAATTATTTCAATATTTATCAATAATTTATTAATTTTAAAATGCATTGCCTTTTAGGTAGATTTTTCTTCAAATGACCACTTTTCTGCATACAAACTTGTATACATCATGTGTTCCAAATCAATTCATTTCGCCTAATTCAATCGATTGATCTGAAAAATTGTGCACAGATTAAGCGCAATTTTATTGCCCATCTGCGCAGCAAAAAGCCCGCAATGTGCGGGCTTTTTGTTTTGTCCTTAACCGTACTTAAACCACCAGTTCGGCCAAATTACCTTTCTGTTCTAACCATTCTTTTCGGTCACTGGAGCGTTTTTTGGCTAGTAATTTATCCAATAAACCTGCAGTAAAATGACTGTCATCCAAATCTAATTGCACCAAACGGCGTGTGTTTGGATCCAGCGTGGTTTCACGCAGTTGGCTTGCGTTCATTTCACCCAAACCTTTAAATCGAGTAATTTGCGGGTTCTTGGTTTTGCATTTTTTTAACATGCTTTCAAGCTCATCATCGTCCAAGGCATAGTGCACATCTTTTGCATCATCAATTCGATACAGCGGTGGCATCGCCACATAGAGATGCCCTTCTTCAACCAAGATCGGAAAATGTTTCACAAACAAAGCACACAGCAGCGTCGCAATGTGTAGACCATCCGAGTCAGCATCGGCCAAAATACAGATCTTGCCATAACGTAATTCTGATAAATCATCCGACCCCGGATCGACCCCGATCGCAATGGCAATGTTATGCACTTCTTGCGAAGCCAAGACTTCATCAGAAGAGACTTCCCAAGTATTTAAGATTTTTCCACGAATGGGCATGATCGCTTGAAAGTTTTTATCACGCGCCTGCTTGGCTGAACCACCGGCAGAATCCCCTTCCACAATGAACAGTTCAGACTCTTCTAAGGTATGCCCAACGCAGTCTGACAGTTTTCCAGGTAAAGTCGGCCCTGCCACAATTTTCTTACGTTCAACTTTTTTCGCAGCTTTCAGACGACGACCTGCTTTCGAGATCGCCATTTCTGCCAACTGCATGGCAATATCGGAGTTTTGGTTCAACCACAGTGCAAAAGCATCTTTAGCAATGTTCTGGACAATACCCGACGCTTCACGGCTGGATAAACGCTCTTTGGTTTGGCCTGAAAACTGTGGCTCTTGGAACTTCAACGACAAAATATAGTTCACACCATCCCAAACGTCTTCAGCCGACAGCTTCATATTGCGTGGCAGCAAATTACGCAGTTCACAAAACTCACGCATCGCATCGGTCACACCTGAGCGTAGGCCGTTCACATGGGTTCCGCCTTGCGCCGTTGGAATCAAGTTCACATAGCTTTCTTGTACCAATTCGCCGCCATCGACATTCCAACAAATGGCAAATTCGGCACTGGCACGCTCAGCATCTCCTGTTGCCACAAAGGCTGGATGAGGCAGAATCTCACGATCCTCAATTTCATCCATCAAATAATCGACGAGGCCATTTTCAAACTGCCAAACGATTTTTTCGTCATTGATTTGGTCGACATAATTGATTTGTAAACCTGCCGCCAAAACAGCTTTGGCTTTTAAGTTGTGCTTCAGCGCTTTCAGGGCAAATTTCGGTGAATCAAAATATTTGGCTTCAGGCCAAAAGTGAACGGTGGTCCCTGTGGCACGCTTCGGAGCTTTGCCTTCTAATACCACCAAGGGCGCAGTCGGTTCACCCTGCTCAAACGCCATTTGGTAAAGGTTGCCTTGACGCTGAACTTCTACTTCGACTCGGCTAGATAAGGCATTTACCACGGAAATGCCTACGCCATGCAAACCACCTGAAAACTGGTAGTTGTCGGTACTGAATTTACCACCTGCATGCAGCTTGGTCAGGATGATCTCGATCCCGCTTTGACCATATTCGGGGTGAATATCGACAGGCATACCGCGACCATTGTCTTCGACTGAGAGCGAACCATCTTTATAAACGGTGACGGTAATTTTGTTGGCATGGCCAGCCAGTGCCTCATCGACTGCATTATCAATAACCTCTTGCGCCAAATGGTTTGGGCGTGTGGTATCGGTATACATGCCGGGACGACGACGTACCGGATCTAAACCAGATAATACTTCAAGCGATTGAGCCGTATATTGAGACACGTTGTACTGTTTCCTTATTTTAAGCAGTCCGATAAAAACTGTAATGCCATCGGTATTTTGTCTGCGAAATCTTCCATCGCATGATTGCCTTGCGTTTCCGAGATCACGAGCGCTGCGCCATTATAATAGCGCTGTGCTTCACGATAATCCAAAACTTCATCGCCTTGTTGCAATAACACTAAAATTTTGTCTGCATCTTGCACAAATGGCAGCTCAATCTGCTCTAAATAATCTAATTGCGCATCATCGAGCGTCCAATGTTCATTGACTCTATAGGGCAGTTGCGTCGCACCAAATAGATCTCGGAACAAATGCCATGGTTGCATAGCTGGATTGATCAGCACAGCCGGCACTGCCAACTTCGCGACCAGTTGTGTCGCATAAAACCCACCTAAACTACTGCCTACCAGCACCACCTGATCCAACTCCTGAATCAAGGCGGCCAATTTTTCTAAGGCCAAATGTGGCGGCATGTTCAAGTCTGGCAAATGCACATGCCACTGTGGACGAGATTCGCAATAGCGTTTCAGCAATTGACCTTTAATCGATAAAGAACTGCTTTGAAAGCCATGTAAATAAATAATATTCATGCTGTACATTTACTCTTCTACATCATTTTTATTAAACTCAAAAGAGATGGCATCAGCCGACTGTATTATTTTGTATGGATATAAAAATTGTCAGACAAAAAAATAAGGTCATCTGTGTATTCATCGCTATTGTAAAAGTTGTTCGAGATGAATTAGATAAGCTAGAGTGCTAAGAATTTATACCGTGATCGTTGAAAAAAATAAAGTCCCTTTGGACACAGAAACACAAGGGTAGAAAAAATGCCAAGTTTAACGCCTCTGCACGAGACCTATTGTAAATGGGATCGTACTCCTCCCAGCCAAGCCGACCTGCTTGAAGGGATTGCTCAGTTGGTGACAACCCGCTTAGGCGATGTCGTCCACGATTTAATTCAGGCCATTCAGCGTGAAATTTTAATCAGTTTATTTGGAATGAATGAAACCAGTTCCAAGAAGTTTCTGTCGACACGATCGATTGAAAAAATTTACCAATTTTCCTTCAATACCCTGCAAAACTACGGTAGCTATTTATTGGCGCCAAGTTTGCGTCATATCATTGAAAAATTTCCAAATTTGCATCGCAAACCCTTAACCCCAAACATGCATTATTTAGTTGGGGCACTGAATGGTGTTTTGGGTGACTATTTACTGAAATACCATAACCCTGTGGCACTACCGATGGTGCTATATGATCATTATGGCGCTGTACAACAAGGTGAGTTATCTGGTCGCGTGGTGATTATGGTTCATGGTCTATGCATGAACCATTTGTACTGGAGCACGGCGCGTTATGGCGGTATAGGGGAAAAACTGCTGACGCAACGTGCACAAAACACCATGCTATATCTCAACTACAACACGGGTCGTCGTATTTCAGCCAATGGGCGTAGCTTTGCCAACTCACTACAAGATTTACTCAACCGCAACCCACGGATTAGCTCGATTGATCTGATTGGGCACAGTATGGGCGGACTGGTTTCACGCAGTGCGCTGTTCTACGGCAAACAAAATATGCAAAGCTGGATTCATGTGGTGGAAAACATGGTCTGTATTGGTTCTCCGCATCATGGTGCGGCTTTAGAACGTTTTGGCTTTCATTTGCAGGACAAATTGGGACGTTTCCCTTTTGTCAAAATTATTGGGCATATCATCAACATTCGCAGCAACGGTATTTTAGACTTACGTCATGGCAGTGTGCGGGACGATGACTGGGAACATAATGAAGCGCGTATTGGTCATGTTGATGACAACCGTAAACCTGCTCCTTTGCCCTCCCATATCAATACCTTCTTGGTGGCAGGTACCATTGAGTTTGAACATCGCAAATATCGCGCGCTCAATGTGATTGGGGATTATTTGGTCAGTGTGAAAAGTGCCTTAGGCGAGCATATGAATCCGCGCTTTCAACTAAAAGTCCCCGATTCACATAAAGCCATTTTCTATGGCTTAAACCATTTTGAGCTACACACCCATGCCAGTGTTGCCGAACAAATCGTCAATTGGTTCTATCCAAATCCAACCGAAACTGAATATGGTCAAGTGCATGAATACATGATCGGGTTGGATGACTTAGAAGGCATTGCACTCACCTAAACCACTGATACATCAAATAAAAAAGCCAACATGACGTTGGCTTTTTTTATCTTTATTATTTTTTCTTCGCGTGGCTTGGATATTTACGCAACAATTGCCACAGACTAATCAACGCCAGTGCCACAAAAAACACCAAAGACCACACAGGTAAAGACTGACCCAAGAAAGTCCAATCTACCAGTGCACATTCACCTGAACCTGTTAAAACTTGCTCAAACACAGCACGCAGCGGCAACGTGTCTAACCAATAATCCAAGCCTGGGCCACAGCTCGGCACTTGATCAGGTGGTAAGCTCTGTAACCAAACGTGACGTGCTGCCACACCTGCGGACCATAAGATCGAGAGGCTGCCTAAAAATGCATAAAAACGTTTAAAACCATTCGATGCGGGGTTATGCAAAAAGGCAATCAGCGAAATAATCCCCAGTCCAATCAGTCCCACACGTTGGAACACACAGAGTGGACATGGGTTTAACTGTAGCGGGCCATGCTCTAAATACAAGGCAAAGGCCATCCCGATGATACTGGCTAAAACCAAAACACCACTCACGAAGCGATAACTCCATTGCATGGTCAATCCTCTTAATTTTTTATCTAAATTGCGCAAGATACTGTTCAAAACTCAGTTGACTGTCTTGCTCTAATTGCTGTTGTTGTTGCAGTGATTGCGTGGCTAAATCGTCAAAATAAGCCCATGTCTCTGCACTCAACTGATGACGCTCATAACTCGATGCATGTTGTGCGGCCATTTGGCTACCAAAGCCCCATGTCCCACCCGCTTCCAGAGTATCTTCGATCATCTGCGCCGACAAAGTATCATCAACTTCAGCGACTCTCTGTTGCATGACTGTCATCGCTTTGCTATAGAGTGTGGTGCCATAGCACTGATCTAACAACACAACCAGTTCTTGCATCGCCTCTAAATGAGACTGACTCCATGCTTCAATTGGGAACGATTGCTCACCCACAGCAATTGCAGCATTCGGTGCACGACCACGATTGACCACTTCCGCTTGGTTTTTCTCGATTTGATCTTGCTCTGCAGGTAATAAATCTGGGCTATCCAGCAGTAAGCAATACAGCGCCAGCACTTCTAAGAAACCTGCGGTATCTTCATTGATCCCAATTGGGCTATACGGATTCACATCCACCGCACGCAGTTCCACATAACCGACACCACGATTGCTCAGCGCTTGTGATGGTGTTTCCCCTGCTTGCGGTACTTGCTTTGGCCGCACCAAACTGTAGTACTCATTTTCAATTTGCAGGACATGATCATTAATTTGAATCGGCTCGCCCTGCGCATCATTGAGGCCTAAGCGACTAAACGGCGCATAAGCCGTTTTGACTGCCTTTTGTAGGCCTTCGAGATAACCATCGATATTGTTGTAATGAATACCGAGCTGCTTTTGTGCTGAGTTTTGATAACCAAAACGTCCCATGCGCAAAGCAGTTGCATACGGTAAATACAAGGTCCCGCGCAGCAATGGCAACAGATGATGTTCACGCCCTGTCATAAAACACTGGCAGACCGATGGACTTGCCCCGACCAAGAACATGACCAACGGCGTAAGGCGAATAAAGTTGCGGATCAAACCAAAATAGCGGTGACTACGATAGTCTTGTGCAGATAAGGCTTTTAGTGCCTCATCTGTTTCATGTTGTTGTAATTGTTCAAACAGCTGATCAGGAAAAGACAAGTTATAGTGTAAACCTGAAATGGTTTGCATACGGCGACCATAACGTACCCCTAAACCATGACGGTACAAGGTCTTGAACTTCCCGATATTTGAGCTGCCATATTGGGCTAAGCGAATTTTATCGTCATTGTCATCCAACATACATGGCATCGACAGCGGCCAGAGCTTTTCACCATGTTCCAAATGACGATGCGCCACACTATGAATGTCTTTTAAATAGTGCAACGCCTCGGTAATGCTGGGCTGGGGCGGTGTAATAAATTCTAATAAAGCTTCCGAATAATCCGTCGTAATATGCGGATGGGTCAGCGCAGAACCCAAAGCTTGAGGGTGGTCGGCTTGTGATAAAAAACCATCACTTTGCATACGCAGACTTTCACGCTCAATCCCGCGTAACATCCCTTGCAAAAGTGATGAATTGACCCAAGTCGGTAACACAGCTGTAGATTTAGATGCGGGTTGACCCATTACAATCTCACTTTTTGGAAGAAACAATTACAACGACGAATAAAATAAAATCATCAGTTTATATCAGTATAACGTGATTTTAATTCGGCACATTACACCCAGTCCTATTTTCAAGTAAACCATCTGTTCTATTTTTTCGGAAAATATTTATCACAAAGTTACGCTATTAGACATGTCAAAAGTGTGATTGTATTGAAGAATAAATGCTAAAGAATTGTAAACTTTATGAATTATCAAGAAATTTTAGATTTTTGGTTCGATCCCAAAAACCAAAGCTGGTGGTTTAGCCAAAATGATGCGTTCGATGCACTCATCGAAGAAAAATTTAAGACAATTCATCAACAAGCGGCGCATGCTGAGCTATGGTCTTGGCGCAGTAGTGCTGAAGGGCGTTTGGCTGAAATTATTGTGCTCGACCAACTGTCGAGAAACCTGTATCGCAACAGTTCTTTGGCCTTTGCTCAAGACGCCTTGGCCTTGGCTTTGGCGCAAGAAGCCATCACGCTAAAACTGGATGCAGCGCTGCCACCCATACAACGCAGTTTTTTATATATGCCCTTTATGCATAGTGAATCGAAACTTATTCATCAATATGCTTTAAAATTGTTCGAAGACTTAGGCAATCCGATTAACCTCGATTTTGAACAGCGTCACAAAGTGATTATCGATCGTTTTGGACGCTATCCGCATCGGAACCAAGTCCTTGGCCGCAACTCAAGCCAAGAAGAACTGGATTTTTTGACTCAGCCCAACAGCCATTTTTAACTGTTCGGCTTCTCCCTCTGTGCTAAGGAGTCTATCTCATGAAGAAAATTTTAATCGCCTGTGCACTGGCGACGGGTCTGAGTTTAGTAGGCTGTGCCTCTACCCCCTCAAAGCCCTTAACCTTCGACCAGTTAGGTCGGTTTAGTAATACGCCATTAAACACCTCGACTTATCGCATCAGCTTCCAAGCGCGCCCAAATATGAGCTATGGCACGGCTGAAGAAATTACCCTGGTCAAAGCCGCGCAAACCACAGTGCAAAATGGTTATCGCTTCTTTAAAGTACTGAATGACCCGAGCAACCAAAACCAACCACCAAGGCAAGCCGTGGTGTATTCAAACCCAATGCCTTACTACCCATATGGTTATTATTCTCGCCATCCAGCCTTTTGGCCTGACCCGTTCTACGATGTACCACGTGTAGTCGACATTGACCCCGTGCAAGTGTCATACAGCATTCAATGCTTTAAAGACCAAAAATCGGCACCAAGCGATGCCTTTGATGCCACGCTGATTTTAAAATCGCTGGGTGGAAAATATGGTTTGAGTCCAACTGGTGAAGTGCTCCCACCGCCTGAACCCAGCAGTCCAGCGTCGACCAGCAAATAAAGCATAGAGCCTGCCTATGAATGAGCCTCAAGCCGTCCCATCGAGTCTGAAACGCAGCAAACGTTTTGCCACCATTGCCCTAATCACGGCAGTGGTGACATGGCTGCTGCTGATGGTCGTTGCCAAGTTTGTCCCCACAGACAAGGTTTGGATCATTCATATTTTAATGTTATCCGCAGAAGCAGGTGTGGTCGGCGGCTTGGCTGACTGGTATGCCATTACTGTGCTGTTCCGTAATCCCTTTGGGAAAATGCCAATTCCAAAGTTTTTACGCGATCACACCGAAATTATTCCCCGTAACAAAGACCGTATTGCAGAGTCTATGGGCCGCTTTGTACAAGAGAATTTTCTTTCTCCACAAGTGGTGGAAAAAAGCCTGCAAAGTACCGACCTGTCTTTGGCGGTTGGCCAATGGCTTGCCAACCCACAAAACAATCTGCAAGTCACCCAAGTCATTCAACAAACGGTGCCTAAAGTCTTTGAGTTTGTGGGCCAAGAACAAATCGGACGCTTTATTCAAAGTAACAGCGTGCAGTGGGTGCGCAACACTCAGGTCAATCATTTGGCCAGTGAAATGCTGCGTGCAGTGCTAGAAAATGATTTCCATCAAGATGTATTACAACGCGGACTCGACTTGGCACATGACTGGATGACCCAACACCCTGAACAAAGTCGTGAGTTGACCCGAACCTTGTTCAAAGAACTCGGGGTCTGGAAACTGGCCAAAGGAGCCAGTTGGATTGGCATCGATGTGCAGCAAAGAACCATCGACTCACTCATTCAACGAGTCGAGTCGATGTTGGCCGATCCTGAGCATCCGTGGCGTCAAAAGATTGAAGCGATAGGACACGCGCTTATGCTCGAACTGGCAGACACCGAAAGTAAAGCCAGCCAGCGTTTAAACCAAACCAAAGATGCCCTGCTAGATAGCCCACAAGTGCTGAATTTTATTAGCGGTGCAGTGGTCATTTTATGTGATGCCATTAAACAAGACTTGCAAAAACTAGACTCTGGTATTGCTCACAACATCCGTGTATCCATTCAACAAATCGGGGAAAACATCATCTCGAATCAAGCCGTCAGAGACTTGCTTAATCAACGCCTCAGCGGCATTGCGGTCAATCTCAGTGACCAATACAGTGAAAAAGTCATTCGTTTTATCAGTGAACGTATTCACGAATGGGACTCCAGTGTGATGATTGACAAGATCGAAAATGAAGTCGGTGGCGACTTGCATATGATTCGGGTCAATGGTGTGGTAGTCGGTGCATTTATTGGCTTAGCACTGGGGATTATTCGCGCGGCAGTTGAACAGCTCTTATAAAAGCAATCCACAAAAATGCATGCTTCGCCCCTGCCCTACATGCAAAATTTGCATAAGTAAAAAGGGATGAATATGCTATTTTGGGCTGATATTTAGACACTTTTAAGCATTCATGATTCAGTTGCCTTCATCTAAACTGCCTGCACAAGGCGTCACTATTTTCAGCACCATGACTGCCATGGCACAGCGCTTAAATGCCCTAAATCTATCCCAAGGTTTTCCAGACTTCGAAGCTCCTGCTGAACTGCTGGATGCTTTAGCACAGGCCACTCAAAGTGGTTTCAATCAGTATGCTCCAGGCGATGGGGTCTGGTTATTACGCGAGCAACTGGCGCAGCAATTTGCACAGCGCGATCAGATTCAGCTCGACCCGATGACTGAAATTACCATCACCCCAGGTGCAACGATTGGCCTTTTTGCCACCATTCAAGCCGTAGTCCATGCGGATGATGAAGTCATCATTTTCGACCCCAGTTATGACAGCTATGCGCCAAGTGTGGCTTTGGTTGGGGGCAAAGCCATTCATATTGCGCTCCAAGCACCGCATTTTTCGGTCGATTGGGAGCAGGTCAAATCAGCCATCACGGCCAAAACCAAACTGATCATTATCAACACGCCACATAACCCGAGTGGTGCCATTTGGAGCAAGCAAGATTGGCTCACCCTGATTGAACTGATTCGCGACAGCAATATTTTAGTCCTGTCCGATGAAGTCTATGAACATCTGGTATTTGATGGCCAACGTCACTATTCGGCGCTGTCTTTTCCTGAACTGCGTGAGCGTAGTGTAGTGGTGGGTTCCTTTGGTAAAACCTTTCATGTGACGGGTTGGAAAACCGGCTATTGCGTCGCTACACCTGCGCTGATGCAACTGTTCCGTCAGGTCTATCAGTTTGCCAACTTCTGCGGAGTGACCCCTGTACAACTGGCTTTGGCCAATTATATGCAGCAACATCCTGAGCATATTCAAAACTTAGCGGGCTTTTATCAAGCAAAACGCGATCGTTTTATTGAGGGTTTAACTGGTTCACGCTTTCAATGGCTGCCTTCGCAAGGCACTTACTTTCAAAATGTCGACTACAGCCACATTCGTCCCGATTTAAACGATGTTGAATTTTGCCGCTTTCTGGCAGAGCAGCATGGCATTGTTGGCATTCCTGTTTCGGTGTTTTATCAGCAGGTGCCAGAAGCACTACGCATGATTCGTTTTTGCTTTGCCAAGACCGATCAAACCTTGGCTCAGGCAGCTGAAATTTTGCAAAGCGTATAAATTTTTTTCAGCTTTGCTTTTGCACAAGAACAGGCTTCGCTTACTGAAATACATCCGCTTTTCAACACTGAACTATGCTAGGGTAAGCCTTAGAAATGTAATAAAAATAACCTCAGGATGACTTATGTCAGCACATGCCCCATTGGTGCAACAACAAAAGCTATGGAAAGCCTTTTTTATTTTCCTGATGCCTTTGATTGCCACCAATATTCTGCAAAATCTGTCGGGTACAATTAATACCATCTTTGTCGGACAGATGATGGGTGTGCAGGCGATTGCAGCGGTTGCAGTGTTCTTCCCCATCCTATTTTGCTTAATGGCCTTCGTAATTGGACTATCTGCGGGTTCTACCGTCTTGGTTGGTCAAGCATGGGGCGCACAGAATATTGAAAAAGTCCGTGCGGTGGTCGGCTCCACTATTTTTATGACCCTCATTGGTGGCAGCTTTATTGCATTTTTAGGGGTGATTTTTGCGCGACCAATTTTATCGGCTTTGGGTATCGATGAAGACGTCATGCATCTCTCGTTACCTTATGTGCAATGGATGTTGGCAGGTAGCCCTTTACTGTTTGTATATATTATTTATACCTCAATTTTACGCGGTGTCGGAGACAGCACGACACCTCTGATTGCCTCTGGCATGACCATCTTGATTGGGCTTTGTGTCACGCCAGTTCTGATTGCGGGTTATTTCGGCTTTCCAAAACTGGGGATTGTTGCGCCTGCTATTGCGACCATTTTAGGCTTTGTTTCCGTGCTGACCTTTTTGTATTTCTATTTGAACTATAAACAGCACCCACTCAGACTCGATGCACAACTGCTACGTCATATTCGCTTTGACCGCCAGCTGAGTAAAATCATTCTGCGCTTAGGGGTTCCAACAGGCATTCAAATGATCACCACCTCGGTTGCGGGTCTTGTGATTGTGGGCCTAGTCAACCGCCATGGGGCCGATGCGACCGCAGCCTATGGTGCGGTCAATCAGGTTCTGAATTATATTCAATTCCCCGCCCTGTCGATTGCCATTGCTGCATCGATTTTTGGTGCACAAGCCATTGGCGCAGGCAAATCCGAGTTATTGGCCAAAGTCACGCGTACAGCGCTCGGCATGAACATCACCATTACAGGTTCCTTGGTGGTCTTGGCTTATCTTTTCTCCAAATACCTCATGGCACTGTTTATCACGGACCATGCAGTGGTTGAGCTAGGGCAACAGCTGTTGTTCATTGTGCTGTGGTCCATTTTATTCTTTGGTGCCAGTGCCATTTTTGCCTCCATTATGCGGGCCAGCGGTACAGTCACCATGCCCATGGTCATCAATATCGTTGCGATTATTGCGATTGAAGTGCCCTGTGCCTACTTATTTAGTGAATGGTGGGGACTGCAAGGGATTTGGTATGCTTATGCGCTGGCCTTTGTCAGCTTATGCATCATGCAAGGACTTTATTATCAATTTGTTTGGAAGAAAAAGACCATTGAAACGCTCATTTAAAGCTAA
>ERZ724523.1588-NODE-1588-length-13236-cov-8.783856_pt1 | contig 13236 bp, 11 predicted proteins | sample MGYA00376056_ERZ724523 | MGnify/ENA primary metagenome ERZ724523 (study PRJEB28724, sample SAMN07190888) | wastewater metagenome | isolation source: influent of sewage treatment plant in Hong Hong | place: USA: Christiansburg, Virginia | collected 2016-03-01 ... | reverse complement strand
GTGGTGAATCTGGAGAACCTGCCTGAGTCCAAAGTGGCGATGGTGTACGGCCAGATGAACGAGCCTCCAGGCAACCGTCTGCGCGTTGCCCTGACCGGTCTGACCATTGCTGAGTCTTTCCGTGACGAAGGCCGTGACGTGCTGTTCTTCGTGGACAACATCTACCGTTACACCTTGGCCGGTACCGAAGTGTCTGCTCTGCTGGGTCGCATGCCTTCCGCTGTGGGCTATCAGCCTACGCTGGCCGAAGAAATGGGCCGCCTGCAAGAGCGGATCACTTCCACCAAAGTTGGCTCCATCACTTCCATCCAGGCCGTTTACGTGCCAGCGGATGACTTGACCGACCCATCGCCAGCCACCACCTTCGCCCACTTGGATTCCACCGTGGTGTTGAGCCGTGACATTGCTGCTCTGGGTATCTACCCCGCAGTGGATCCACTGGATTCCACCAGCCGTCAGCTGGATCCATTGGTTGTGGGTCAAGAGCACTACGAAACCGCCCGTGCCGTGCAGGGTACGCTGCAACGCTACAAAGAACTGCGCGACATCATCGCCATTCTGGGTATGGACGAACTGGCTCCTGAAGACAAACTGGCCGTGGCCCGTGCCCGTAAGATTCAGCGTTTCCTGAGCCAGCCATTCCACGTTGCAGAAGTGTTCACAGGTTCTCCTGGCAAGTACGTGACCCTGGCTGAAACCATCCGTGGTTTCAAGATGATCACCGCTGGTGAGTGCGATCACCTGCCAGAACAAGCCTTCTACATGGTCGGCACCATCGACGAGGCCTTTGAAAAGGCCAAGAAGCTCGCAGCCGCCTGAGTTCGGTCGGCTTTTGAAATCAGTGCCTGATTGTTCCGCTTCGGTGGAAATCAGGCGACAAAGGAAAATCAAATGAGCTCAATCCAAGTGGATGTGGTCAGTGCTGAAGAGTCCATCTTCAGTGGCCCAGCCAAATTTGTAGCTTTGCCGGGTGAAGCGGGTGAGTTGGGCATTCTGCCTGGGCACATTCCGTTGATTACACGCATCAAGCCAGGTGCCGTTCGCATTGAAAAAACGGATGGCTCTGAAGAGTTTGTGTTTGTGGCCGGTGGCATTCTGGAAGTTCAGCCTCATCACATCACTGTGCTGAGCGACACGGCCATTCGCGGTCATGATTTGGATGAAGCCAAGGCCAACGATGCACGCCGTTCCGCTGAGGAAGCGATCAAGAACGCCAAGAGCGACATTGACTTGGCCAAGGCCACGTCAGAGTTGGCTGTGATGGCCGCACAAATTGCTGCCTTGCGCAAGTATCGCCAGAAGAAGTGATGGTTTGATTGCCTGAGTTTCCTGGTAAGAATCCGGCCTTGTGCCGGATTTTTCGTTTCTGAATGCGGTTGCCGTGTTGATTTGCCCACCTCCATTGTGGTTGCCAGATGGCCATTCGCAGACCATTGTTCCCGCCTTGTTTGGGCGCAGAGCCTTGCGTGGTTGGAATGTGTGGCAACGCACCCGTTGGGATACCCCTGATGGGGACTTCATTGACCTCGATTGGCGTGTTCCAGCAACCGCCCAGCCATCTGCCAGCTTATCCATCTCGCCGCCGCTGTTGGTGTTGTTCCATGGCCTGGAAGGTTCCTCTGCCAGCCACTACGCATTGGCTTTTGCACGGTGTGCCACCGCTGTGGGTTGGGAGATGGTGGTGCCCCACTTTCGAGGGTGTTCAGGTGAGATCAACCACATGCCGCGCGCCTACCATTCTGGCGATCATGCTGAAATTGATTGGATACTGAAGCGCCTGAAGGCTGATCAGCCTGCACGCCCGATTGTGGCGGTGGGGGTGTCGTTGGGCGGAAATGCCTTGGCTCGCTGGGCTGGCGAGCATGAGGCAGCGGCTGCCTTGACAGTTCAGGCACTTGCTGCCGTGTGCGCGCCTTTGGATTTGACTGCTTCAGGCCATGCAATTGGCCGGGGCCTTAACCGGCAGGTGTACACGCGCATGTTCTTGAACACCATGCGCCCCAAGGCACTCCAGAAATGGGAGCAATATCCTGGTTTGTTTTCGCGGGATGCGGTGTTGGCCGCCCGTGATTTGCATGACTTTGACAACGTTTTCACCGCTCCTTTGCATGGTTTTCAGCACACAACCGATTACTGGCAGCAAGCTTCAGCCAAGCCTTTGCTGCGGAATATCCGCATCCCTGCTTTGCTGCTCAATGCGCTGAACGATCCATTTGTACCCGCCAGCTCGTTGCCTGGTGCCCACGATGTGTCACCACACGTCACGTTATGGCAACCCCAGCATGGCGGGCATGTGGGCTTTCCATTGCGGACACAATCAGGCTATTCGACTGGCGATTGGTTGCTGGCCATGCCCCAGGGCGTGGTGCGCTGGTTGATGGGGCACTTGGATGGCGAATACGCAACCAACACAGGAGTACGGGATGGATGAGATGGTGTTGAAGGCCATGGTGAAGTGGCCGAATGTGCCTGCATGCCGGGGTTGGCTCGGATTGGATGCACGCGGCGACTGGTACATGCGTGACGACCGCGTGCAGGCATTGGGGTCGTTTGCGGGTGAAGACGGTCTGCCAGCCAGCCGGGAGCGCAAAGGCTCACGCCTCCTGCACGACAAGTTGATTGCGTTCATTGCCCGTAACTATGCGGCGGATGCACAGGGCCAATGGTTTTTTCAGAATGGCCCGCAGCGTGTGTTTGTCGAGTTGGAGCTGGCACCCTGGGTCTGGCGCTTGAATCCCGATGCGGTGGATGTGGTGACATCGCACACAGGGCAGCTTGCCACTGTGCATGCCGCCATCACCGATGAGCGGGGGCATCTTTACCTGCACACCGATGTGGGTTTGGGCGTGGTACACACGCTGGACATGGACTTGGCTGCCGACCGCCTGGAGGCGGGCCACTGGCAACTGACCAGCCTACCCAGCCACTCACTGCCTGCACATTTTGGCTATGTGCTCAGCCCCGCCGCCATGGCACTGGGTAAGCAGTCTTGAGCAGCAAGCTCAGAAAAAAAGCCACCGTGCAGGTGGCTTGGCCGATTATTTCGCTGCTTCGGGTGCCGCAGGCACAGGGAATTTGCCTCCACCGGCATTGGCCATGTGAACCAAGGCGCGTTGGACTTCCAAGTCATTCAGGTTGCCACCGCCTTGAGGGCCCATGGCTCCTTTGCCTTTCATGACTGAGTTGAGCAGCGCGGCGTAGCCGGTTGCAATGCGTGGACCCCAAGCAGCTGCATCGCCGAACTTGGGCGCACCCACCACTCCGCTGGCATGGCAGGCCGCACATTGGGCCAAGTAAGACTCTTCCCCGTTGCGCAATTTGCGCTCACCGGCTTTCAATTCGACACTGCCCACTCGCTGGATGCGTGTGGCCACGGCGAGTTCGGAGTTGTCGGCACCAGCCGAAGGCTTTGCAGCCTTGGTGACGGTGTAAACCAGCCCAATGATCAGAAAAATTGGAATAACGAAGGAGAAGAACGAAGTCCAGAGCAATTGACCGGGTGTCTTGATGGGGCCGGTGTGTGAGTCGTGGGAGTGATTGCTCATAGATTCCTCGAAAAGGTGTGGGGCCAAGTGTTTGCCAATCAGGGCGGGGCGCGAAATTATAGCGATGCCGCCTTGGCTGATTTGATTTTAATCAAACAAATCCCACGAATGACGCAAGCGTGCGGTAAGGTGTTTCATGGATTTCCAGTGCTCAGCGGCTGCTTGGAAAGCTGAATACCGTGCCCTCGCGCACCCCTGCCGAGGGCCAGCGCTGGGTGATGGTTTTGCGCTTGGTATAGAAGCGCACGGCATCTGGACCGTAGGCATGCAAGTCGCCAAACAGGCTGCGCTTCCAGCCGCCGAACGAGTGGTAGGCCACGGGTACAGGCAGGGGCACATTCACGCCCACCATGCCTACCTGAATGTGGTCGGTGAAATGGCGGGCGGCTTCGCCATCGCGCGTGAAGATGCAGGTGCCGTTGCCGTACTCGTGCGCGTCGATCAGTGCCATCGCTTCTTGCAGGCTTGGCACACGCACCACGCCCAGCACGGGGCCGAAAATTTCTTCCTGGTAGATCACCATGCCGGGTTTGACGTGGTCAAACAGGCAGGGGCCGAGGTAGTAGCCGTTTTCATGGCCGGGTACCGTCAGGCCTCGGCCATCCACCACCAGTTGGGCACCTTCCTTCACACCCTGGTCCACATAGCCCTTGACCTTTTCGTAATGAGGCTTGGTGACCAGCGGCCCCATGTCGCAAGTGGCATCGGTGCCGGGGCCGACTTTCATTTTGGCAATTTCAACCTTCAGTGCGACCACCATCTTGTCGGCGGTGTCATCACCCACCGCCACCACCAGCGGAATGGCCATGCAGCGCTCGCCGCAGGAGCCATAGGCCGCACCCATGAGCGCGGTGACGGCGTTGCCAATGTCGGCATCGGGCATGACCACCGCGTGGTTCTTGGCACCCCCCAGTGCCTGCACACGTTTGCCGTGTGCGCACCCGGTGCTGTAGATGTATTCGGCAATGGGGGTGGAGCCCACAAAGCTCACAGCTTTCACGCGGGGGTCGGTCAACAGGGTGTCCACGGCCTCCTTGTCGCCGTTGACCACGTTCAGCACGCCGGGTGGCAGCCCCGCTTGCAGGGCCAGTTCGGCAATGAACAGTGTGCTGCTGGGATCGCGCTCGGAGGGCTTGAGCACGAAGGTGTTGCCGCACGCCACGGCCATGGGCCACATCCACAGCGGCACCATCGCCGGGAAGTTGAAGGGGGTGATGCCTGCTGTCACGCCCAGCGCCTGGAATTCGCTCCACGAGTCGATGCCGGGGCCCACGTTGCGGCTGTGTTCGCCCTTGAGCAGCTCGGGCGCGTAGCTGGCGTATTCCACGTTTTCAATGCCGCGTTGCAGTTCGCCCAGGCTGTCGGCCAATACTTTGCCGTGCTCATCGGTGATGAGCTGGCAGATTTTGTCGGCGTTGGCTTCCAGAAGTTCTTTGAGCTTGCTCATCACCCGTGCGCGTTTCAGCGGCGGGGTGTTGCGCCAGGCCGGGAAGGCCGCTTCTGCACTGGCGATGGCTGCCTGCACAGTCGCCACATCGGCCAGTTGAACCGACAGCTCGGATGCGCCGGTGGCGGGGTTGTAAACAGGTTGGGTGCGCTGGCCGCCGTTGATGCGCTGGCCGTCAATCAGGTGTCCGATGGATGTCATGGTTTTGATAGCAATTGATGTATTTGGATTAAGCGGCAGAGACAGAAATTTCAGAATTTATGTGCTTCAGGTCTGTGCAGGGCTGCGGTCGCGCACCGCCAGGGCCACGGCAGCTGCATCGGACAAACCATGCGGAGGCTCGGTCAGCCCACGCACCACGCCTTCGCGGTTGGCTGCGGGCTGGTTCTGGCTGACTTTCCATTTGCCCGTCAGCGACCGGATGCCGATTTCAATGCCGACGATGGCTTTCATGGTCTGAGCAATGTAGTCCTCCGGGGCATCGCTGACTTGCCACGGTGCGGGTCGCTTGCCCTCCTGGCTGTGCGTCAGGGCATCGAGCTGGGCACGCAACCATGCAGGGTCTCCATCCTTTTGCACCAGATGCCCGCTGGCCTGCACAACGATGTAGTTCCAGGTGGGCACCACCTTACCGTGTTCGGCCTTGGTGGCGTACCAGGATGGCGACACATAGGCTTGCGGCCCTTTGAAGATCACCAGCACCTGTTTGCTGGCATCGTGCTTTTGCCAGAGCGGGTTGGCCCGTGCCACATGGGCTTTCAGCACACCGTTGGGATGCTCGGCACTGGGGGTGGGGTCGAGCAGGAATGGAATCTCGTCGGCCACCAGCTCCCCGTCCTGAAACGTGATCAGGCTGCCCAGCGGGTACGCACGCATGGTCTCATGCAGGGCTGCGGTGTCGTCCACCACAAATTGCCTGGGTTGATACATCGGTTGCTCCTTGGGCGGTGTGGTTGAAGGCCGTGCGTACTCAGGCCGTGGCTTGCAGCGTGTCGCCCAGTGCGCTCACCAGCCGGTCAATTTCAGCCGGGGTGCTGATGAACGGTGGGGCCAGCTGGATGGTGTCTCCGCCGTAGCGCACGTAAAAGCCTTTGTCCAGCATGGTCATGGCAATTTCGAATGGGCGTTTGGCCGGTTCACCGGGCAGCGGTGCAATGCTGAAGCCCGCCGCCAGGCCAAAGTTGCGGATGTCGGCCACATGCCTGGCCCCTTTGAGGCTGTGAACAGCCTGCTCAAAGTGGGGAGCCAGTTCGCGCACGCGCTGCGGCGCATCTTCCTGGGCCAGCAGCTTCATGGTGGCCACGCCGGCCGCACAGGCCACCGGGTGGGCCGAGTAGGTGTAGCCGTGCGGAAACTCCAGCATGTAGTCGGGGCCACCGGCGGCCATGAAGGTGTCGTAAATCTCCTTGCTGGCCACCACACCGCCCAGCGGTTGCGTGCCGTTGGTGACCTGTTTGGCAAAGTTGAGGATGTCGGGGGTCACGCCAAAGGCTTCTGCACCCGTCCAGGCACCGCTGCGGCCAAAGCCCGAAATCACTTCATCAAAAATCAGCAGGATGTTGTGGGCGGTGCAAATCTCGCGCAGGCGTTGCAGGTAGCCCACGGGTGGAATGACCACGCCCGCCGAACCCGAGAACGGCTCCACGATCACCGCTGCAATGTTGCTGGCATCGTGCAGGTTGATGATGTTGAGCAGATCGTCGGCCAGCGCGGCACCCTGCCAGCCGGTGTTGTTGGCTTCAGCAGGCGGCATGCCCTGGAAAAATGAGCCCGCAGGCGGCTGCGTGTGCGGCAGGTGGTCCGCTTCCACTCCCTGGCCGAACAGCTTGCGGTTGCCCACGATGCCACCCACCGAAATGCCACCGAAGTTCACACCGTGGTAACCCTTCACCCGCCCGATCAGCCGGGTTTTTTGCCCCAGGCCCTTGGTGCGCCAATAGGCACGGGCCATTTTCAGGGACGTGTCGGCAGATTCCGAGCCCGATCCGGTGAAGAACACATGGCTCAGCCCGGCTGGCATGCGCTCCACAATCTGGTTGGCCAGCTCGAACGACAGCGCGTGGCCAAACTGGAATGCCGGGGAATAGTCCAGCGTGGCCATCTGCTGCGCCACGGCACGGGTGATTTCCTCACGCCCGTGACCCAGGCCCGTACACCACAGGCCAGACAGGCCGTCAAAAATCTGCTTGCCGTGGATGTCGGTGAAATACGCGCCTTTGGCGCTGGCCATGATGCGCGGATTCGCCTTGAACTGGCGGTTGCCGGTATAGGGCATCCAGTGCGCTTCCAGCCAGGCCGCATCGGTGCGGGGAGTCTGCGCTGGTGCGGGTGACTGAATGTGCTGGCTGTCGGTCATGTCCATGTTTGACACCTCGGAATGTGGATGCGGAAAAGCGCGATTGTTGGGCGCTATTCGCATGCGTAACAGCGAAACATACGCAGCTTCAGTTGTATAAATCTGCAACTGAACAACCACCATGACCACACAGCAAAAGAAAAGGGCCGTGCTCGGCCAGATCAGCGATGCCGACATCCGCCTGCTGCGCGTTTTTCAGGCCGTTGTGGACTGCGGCGGCATGACCGCCGCCGAGCTGGAACTCAACATCAGCACCTCCACCATCAGCCGCCATGTCAAAGACCTGGAAACCCGCCTGGGCCTGACCCTGTGCCGTCGCGGTCGCAGCGGCTTTGCCCTCACGCCCGAAGGCGAGCGCATACACGCCGAAACCCGGCAGCTGATGGCCGCCACCGAGAGCTTCCGGGCCAGCGTGGATGCCTTGCACCACCGCCTGGGCGGCAGTCTGCATGTGGCCGTGTTCGACAAAACCGCCAGCAACCCGCAGGCCCACATTGCACAGGCCGTGGCCCTGTTCAGGCGGCAGGCCCCGGATGTGGTCATCCACCTGCATGTGGGCACCATCCAGGCCATCGAGCAGGGGGTCATGGCCGGGCATTACCAGCTGGGCATCATCCCCGAGCACCGGCGCAGCGACAGCCTGGCGTATCAAGAACTGTTTGGCGAAACCATGCTGCTGTACTGCGCCCAGGGGCACCCGCTGTTCAACGCCAGCCATGCACCGCTGACGTGGGCCGATGTGCGCCGCCATGCCTTTGCCGGCCTGGGCTACCACTCACCCAACATGGAAGTCAGCCACCGCGAGCGTTTGCAGCGCAGTGCCACCGCGTTCGACCAGGAGTCGGTGGCCACTTTCATCCTCTCGGGCGACTTTCTGGGCTTTTTGCCCGATCACTACGCCCAGGGGTTTGTGCAAAACGGCCAGATGCAGGCCATTGCGCCTGCGCAGTTTCACTACCAGTGCCACTTTTCCGCCATCGTGCGCCAGTCCCCCGAGCCCACGCAGGCCACCCGGCTGTTTCAGCAATGCCTGGCTCAGGCCCATCTCGTCGCCAGCTGAGCTGGTGGTTGGCTGCGCTCACAGGTTAAACTCGCACACTTGTGTTTGATACATCGCAAGTCAACACAGCCGTGCGGCTGTAGCTCAGTGGATAGAGTATTGGCCTCCGAAGCCAAGGGTCGTGGGTTCGATCCCCGCCAGCCGCACCACTTAAAAAGACAGTTTGCTGTGAATATGGCGAGTATTCATGGCCCATCAGACCCAGTATTCATCTGGAAACCCGGATCAGACCGCACAGGTCGTCTGAATTGCAGCAACGGATACCCCGCCCATGCGTCTCCAGTTGTGCGATTCCCGGAAAGACAAAAACGCTGCGTTGCGCACAACCGCCCCCATTCCCAATGAGTACACCTGAATCTGTTCTGTTTTCCCCTGCCGCTTTGCCGCCGCATCCCGCGAACCGGCTGGCCGTTTTCATCGACATCGAGAACTTTGCCGGTTACTGCGCCGACATGGGCGTGCCCGTGGACATCGCGCCGGTGCTGGAGCATTTGAGCCAACACCACGGGCGCATCCAGATCAAACGCTCGTTTGGCGATGTCTCCAGCCTGCCTGGGCCTGCGTTCAACCCCTACCGCATCCGCCGGATGTTGCAGGCGCACCAGATTGACCATCTCGACATTCCCCACCGCCCCACGAGTTACAGCAAAAACTCCGCCGACATCCGCCTGGTGGTGGAAGCCGTGGCCCTGATCCACCAGCGCCCCGAGATCACCCACATCGTGGTGGTGTCCAACGACCGGGACTTCATTCCCCTGTTCAACCACGCCCGCGAGCACGGCAAGCTGGTCATCGGCTGCGGCCCCCGGCGCGCCAACGTGAACGAGGACTACCGCAACGCCTGCGATGTTTTTGTGTTCCATGAAGACCTGGTCAGCCTGCCTGCCCCGGCTGCCGTGCCCACCCAGCCTGTATCCACCTCGCCTGTCCCCGCCGCCAAGCCCGTGGTCAGCACCCTGGCCTTGACCGCTGCGCCAGACGCGCCCGGACAGCCCGAAGGGCAGGAGCCGTCTCCGGCGCAACCCGAGGCCGTTGTGGCACCCGTTGCCGAACCCCGGCAGCCCGGCGCAGAGGCCACCGAAGAGTCTGAGCCGCACCCCGTGGCCTTGATTTCGGATCAGGCCTGGCAGCCCAGCAGCTACTTTGCCACACCGCCTGTGCCCGAGCCGACAGATGCGCCTTTGCCATTGCCTTTTTTGCCAGCGCCTTTTCCATTGCGTGCTGCCACAGAGGGCGGCCAGCCCAAAGCAGCCGGACAGGACGAGCCCATTGACTGCCTGCTGGCCGCGCTGCGCACCATCCAGGCTGAAGGCGGTCTGCCGATGGCATCGCGGGTGGCGGTGCGCATGAAAGAGCTGTTCCCGCATTTCGATGTCAAGAAGGTGTTTGGCTCCTTCAAGCAGTTCTGCATCGAACAGGAAAAATCCGGGCTCATCGAGCTGAGCAACCGGGACCAGGCCAACTTCACCCTGGCCATTGCGCCGCATTCGCAGCAACCGGGGGTCTATCTGAGCGGGGATGTGGAGGCCGAACGCCATCTGCTGGCCAAGTACCGCGAATGGTCGTTCCAGAAGCTCAAAATCCCCTTCCCGTCGCCCGCCGTGCGCGCCCGGTTTTACGACATCCTGGTGCAGGTGCTGGATGACCGCCCCCTGCGCATGGACTCACTGCCGTTGCAGGAGCTGAGCCGTCTTTGCAGCATCCCGCTGGCGGAGGTCACCGCCAATCCAGCGGACGTGGCCTTTCGCCTGTGCTACGGACTCTACCGGGGCAAGGCATTCCGGTACTACAGGACAGACAGCACCTTCAACCCCGACATCATCGGCCTGGCGGTCGAACCCCAGGCGCTGGAAGACTGCATCGTCAACAACACCCGAGCCAGCTTCATCTACGACAGCCAGAACCACGGCCTGCCGCTGGATGAAACGACCCTCGCCCGGCTCATGCAAGGCAGTGCCGCTGTGGTGCCCGATCCACTGCCGCCAGCCGAAACGCCCGTGGCCCCGGCAGCAGCCCCGGCTTGGGAACCCACCCCGGAGCCGTTCTCCGCTATAGAGGCTGCCCCGGAGTTGTCCATGCCGACAGAGGCCGAGACCGAGCAAGAGCCAGAACCTGCTCCTGCACCTGAGCCGGTACAGGAGCCCGCGCCTGAGCCAGCCTCCGAGCCTGATCAGCGCGTCATGGAGCCACCGACCGAATCCGCACCCATCACGCAGTCGGAAGATCAACCCGCACTTCCCGCGCAGGGCGATATCCAGGTTGAACCGGTCAGCGCTGTTGTGGAGGAGATTGCGCCCGAGCCAGAGGCGGCCCCACTCCCTCCGGCCACCAAGCCCAGTGCCAGGCCCAAATCCCGGACCAAACCAGCAGCCGAATCCGCTCCGACTACCCACGCGACCGAAGAAGCCACAGCGTCTCCGGCCCAACCTGTCGAAACCGACACGCCTTCTGCGGCAGATGGCTTGCCTGTGACCGGGCAAGCTGTGCCCGCCCCCGAGCCTGTGCCTGAGCCAGCCCCCGCACCCACGCCTGAACCTGCATCTGAGCCCGCACCAGCGGTCGGGAAGGCCTCCAAGCCCAAACGCAGCAGCACGGCCCGCAAAAAGGCCGCGCCTCCCGCGCCGCCGGATGAAAGTCTGTGGAGCTGACCGGGTGTGCGCTGGTGGCGTGGTGGGCGCACCCTGCCAGATCCACCGCATGGCCGATCCGCTCAGAAGACACGGGCCACGCCGACCGCCAGTGACGGGTTGAACTTGCGCTTGACCAAGGGGCTGTCCGCTGCGTCGCCGGTCAGTTGGATCAGTTGCAGCGCTCCTTGCAGCTTCCAGTCTTGGGTGAGTGCGTACTCGGTGTTCACGCTGAGGTCGAATTTGCGCACCCCGGCCTTGGGGGTGTAGGCCCGAAAACCGGAGGCCCGGGACTGCGCGGGTGTCACGCCGAAGTAGGCCTGCATGTAGTCCTTGTCGGCCCACGTCAGACCGGCTCCCAGGGTGACAGCGGCCTTGTCTGATGTCATCAATGGCCACGCGACACCCAGGTCCACTTGCGTGCCCTTGTGGCCACGGTTGCCCAGCGACTTTCTGGCTTGCAGACTGAAGGGGCCGTAGCCGACGAGCACACCCGCCTCGGTGCTGGCGCGCACCTCGCCCATGCCCGCCAGGCGCGGGTCACCTGGCGTGGGATTCATCCCCGACGGCTTGCGGTCTTTCCGCCCGGCATCGGGGTTGGCAACCAGGCCCAGCCGCAAGTCGCCGGCTTCAATGGCTTGCCAGACGAGGCCGTCCTGTCCAAGGCTCACTTGGCCCCAATCCTGCGTGCGGTAGTTCAGCGTGACCCAAGGGACTGCCAGGCTGCGGCGGTTGGGGCTGCCTTCGTACGTCGGCATGGAGGCCACACCCATGCCGATGCTGCCGGTGAAGCCAGTTTTTCCCTGGCCGGGCGAGGTTTGGGCCATCGCGCCGTCAAGGGCGAAGATGAGCAGGCTGGCCGACGCAACCGCGCGGGCAAAGAACGTGGCTCCGGAGAGCGGGGCAAGGGTGGGAGAGGTCATGGGCAGCGATGTGCGTTGTTGAAAGTGCCCGGATGTTATGCATGCATTTATTTGATAGCAATGGCGTTAAAATGCAGTGAACATATACATAAATGCATGAATAATCTGGACTGGAACCAACTCAAGGCCTTTCTGGAGACCGCTGAAACCGGCTCACTGTCGGCCGCTGCCCGCAAGCTGGGCCTGACCCAGCCGACCTTGAGCCGTCAGGTTGCTGCCATAGAGCAGAGCATGAGCGTGACCCTGTTCGAGCGGGTCGGCAAGTCGATGGCGCTCACCCCCACGGGGCTGGACCTGCTGGAACACGCCCGCGCCATGGGCGCAGCCGCCGAGGCGCTGGGCCTGGCCGCCACCGGCAGCTCGCAGGCCGTGCGTGGTGTGGTTTCGGTCTCGGCCACCGATGCGGTGGCCACCACCCTGCTGCCGCCGCTGGTGAAAAAGCTGCACGATCAGGAGCCGGGCATCACCATCGACGTGATCCCGTCCAACGCGCTGAGCGACCTGCTGCGGCGCGAGGCCGACATTGCCATTCGGCACGTCAAGCCCGAGCAGCCCGATCTGATCGCCCGGCTGGTCCGCGAGGCCTCGGCCCATTTCTATGCTTCGGAAAGCTGGGTGAACGCACACGGTCATCCCCGCAGCGCTGAAGATGCCGCCCGCCTGTCCTTCGTGGGCTCCGACCGCTCGGGCCAGTACCTGGGCTACCTGCGCACGCACGGCCTGCCCCTGAGCGAAGCCAACTTCAGCTGCTACGCCGACCACTCGGTGGCCCACTGGGCGCTGGTGCGACAAGGCATGGGCATTGGCGTGATGATGGAAGAGATCGCCCTCGCCACGCCGGGCATGGTGCGCGTGCTCGACGACCTGCCCCCGGTTCGCTTCCCCATCTGGCTGGTGACACACCGCGAGCTGCGGACATCGAAGCGCATACGCATGGTGTTCGATGCGCTGGCGCAGGGGTTGGCCTGAGACAACGGAGCCCGGCAGATGGCAGGGCAGCACAGGCTTGCAGTTGAAGCCGCCACCGCATTGGCGCACCCATGTCATGCGGTTCAATGGGTCATTACCTGCCCCAGCGTCGATCACAAAAGAATAGTAAAAAACAGGAGCTGCTTGCGCATTTTCCTGTTGGAATATCCGTCATTTAGGCTTCTGGAAAAAGCCTGTAAAACATCAAAAATACACCGCAGGCACAGAAAATTGGCCTTCCCTGCGGCTTCGGTGTGCTTTCGAGGGTATTTTTTGACATTTTCTGGTATTTTTCTGGTGTCAAAATCG
>ERZ724523.1580-NODE-1580-length-13271-cov-3.899213_pt1 | contig 13271 bp, 11 predicted proteins | sample MGYA00376056_ERZ724523 | MGnify/ENA primary metagenome ERZ724523 (study PRJEB28724, sample SAMN07190888) | wastewater metagenome | isolation source: influent of sewage treatment plant in Hong Hong | place: USA: Christiansburg, Virginia | collected 2016-03-01 ... | reverse complement strand
AGCGGTGCCTGGCCGAGCAGCCCAAAGCGGGCCCGCAGCCTTGAAACCCCACTTCAGCTTCCGCCTTCGCCATGGCCGCTCGGTCGACGGCTGATGGTGAGCCTGCTATCCGCGCTGACTCTGCACTTGTTCATGCTGTCGCGAGCGATCATTCTGCGGCCCGCGCTATTCGCCGAGGCGCTGTACGATCGTGGCGGAATCGGCAAGTCGCTGATGGTCTGGCTGACCCATGGCTCGGGCGGGCTTTGGCTGTGGATGCTCGGGGTCGGGTTGTCGTTGTTTTTGGTCCTGGCTCCGCTCTTGTCGGTACGTGGGCGACGGTTCTTTGTCGACCTGTGGATGTATCACAAGCCGTGGCTGGGGCTCGGGGCGGTGGTTGTCATCGGCGCGTGGCTGTATAGCCGACCATCCGCTGAGTCCTCGCCCAAGTCTGCCACCTCGCGTCGTCCACCTTCTTTGCTCATCATCGCAGTCGACAGCCTGCGTGCTGACCGATTGTTCGATGACCGGCGAGTGGTCGCTCCGGCGATGACCGAGCTATTGCGAAGCAGCGTGCGGTTTGAGCAAGCCCATGTCTCGGTACCGCGCACGTTCCCGTCGTTTGTGACGCTGCTGACTGGGCGTTATCCTTATCACCACGGCATCCGCACGATGTTTCCGACCCACAAGGAGCGTGCGGCGGTGTCCGTGGCTTTGCCGCAGATCCTGAAAGATCGCGGCTACCGGACAGCGGTGGTATCGGACTTCTGCGGCGAGATTTTTTCTCGCATCGACCTGGGCTTCGAACACGTCGAGGTGCCGTCGTTCGATGCCCGGGCGCTCGTTTTGCAGCGAGGGGTGACGGTTCACCGCAATCTGCTGCCCTATTTATCGGGCGCGGGGCTTGGCACGACCGGGATTGCCCTGGGTCAGCAGGTGTTCCCCGAGCTAGAGGGCGTGTCGGAACTGGCCGATCCAAAGCTTCTTAGCCAGCGTGCCCTCCAGACCCTGGCGCAGGTGACGCGCAATGACGCGCCGTTCTTTATGACGGTGTTCTTTTCGACGGCACACTTTCCCTATGCCGCACAGGCACCGTATTACCGCCGCTTCATCGACAAGAGCTATCGCGGGCCGTTCCTGTACTACAAGCCGCCACTGGTCGATGTGTCCTCGCCCGCCGATGTCGCGGCCGTGCAGGCGCTCTACGACGGCGCGGTTGCGGCGGCAGATGCGGGCGTGCAGTCGCTCCTAGATGGACTACGGGCGATGGGTCGGGCCGATGACACCATTGTGGTGCTGCTGTCCGATCATGGCGAAAACCTCTATGACGAGCCGGGACGAGGCATGGGACACGGCGATCACCTAGAAGGCGATCAGTCACTGCGGGTGCCGGTAGTGATCCACGATCCGGTACATCGATTTCCAGCTCACTCCGTCCACGGTCTGACCCGCGATATTGATCTTGTACCGACGTTATTGACGCTCCTTGGGCAGCCGATGAGTGGCGCACTGCACAGTCAGATCGATGGCGTGGACTTGGCACCGCTGCTCAAGGGGGAACGCGACACCCTTGGACTTTCGTCCCTGGCCGAGACAGAGCTGTGGTTTACCCCCACTGGCCCCGGATTCGCTTTCGACCAGCGCTTGCCCTATCCCGACGTGACCTCGACCACCGATATCTCGCCAGATGACGACATCGCTGTGACCGAGCGCTATCGTGACCTGGTCACCGTCGCCAAACACCGCGCACTGCGCACCGACCGCTACAAGATCATCTATCGACCGACCCGCAATGGGCCACGCTACAGCGTCTACGATGTCGTGGCTGATCCCCGTGAGATCCACGATCTAGTCGCCGAGCGACCCGAGCTTCTGGCCCAGCTCCAAGCCGCCTTGTTCGCTGCGCTCGCCAATGATCCCACGGTCGAAATCACCGGCGACTTCATCCTTCCCCGATAACCCCATAGACGCCAAACAGCCCCTGCCCTGGGGCAAGGGCCCACCCAACCGATCGGACCCAACCCCGAGGGGTGTAGTCGTTCAGTTCGAAGCGTGTGGTGCCTACCCCGAGGGCTGTAGTCGTTGGGTTCGAAGCGCGTGGCACCAACCCCGAGGGTTGTAGTCGTTCAGTCCAAAGCGTGTGGACCCAACCCCGAGGGTTGTAGTCGTTCAGTTTGAAGCGCGTGGAGCCTACCCCGAGGGTTGTAGTCGTTCAGTCCAAAGCGTGTGGACCCAACCCCGAAGGCTGTAGTCGTTCGGTTTCTAGGCCTAACCGCGTTCTAAAGAGCGGCTTTGCTGCGGAGAACCTGACGAAGCTCGGTGAGCACAGGTGGGATGCGATCGCTCTCGCGCATCTTTGCGGCAATCCGCTTGGCCAGATCTAGATCCCGATCTGCGGAAGAGGGACTCGGGGGACGTACCGGGGTTTTGTCTAGCTGTGGCACTTCGGCGCGCAGTCGATGAAAGATCTCTTTGCCGGAGAACGAGCGCAGCCAAGTACCTGTATCAAGGTCCGAGCGAAGCCGTGCTTCTTCCCTCTCCAATGCCGCTCGTCGCGCTGGCTCGCTATTCCACTGACCCCAAGCGCTGTGGTGGGTCGCCCAATATGGACTGTTCCGAATGTGGTCAGCGGCAGCCTGCAAGTCCGGTAACGACTGGGGAGGATCTACCGGAAAGCCGCTTCCTAACGCACGCTGCATCTCACGGAGAACGCCCTTGCAGACCATGAAGTAGAGCAGCGCTTCTGCATGTCGTTTGGCCCGTGCCTCGATGTCGCTGGCCGACTCAGCACCTGACAACTCACTCAAGACCTGGCAGTCGAGCAGCAGGTTTTCAAACTCATGCGCTGGCAGGCGAAGGACTTGGCAGGACTGCTGCGACCACTGCTGGTGGTTGTCATCGTCGAAGTCCCGGTCAACCAGGCCGAACACCTTGCCTTGAACACGCTTGGGCAGGCCGCGAAGCATGTGGGCTACACCCTGCTTGCCATCTGCGACCAGGATGCTGATCTGGACATCCGCCCACAGGGCAGTCAGTACCTCATGCGTGAGTGGATCTTCGACCCACAAGCACAGGGGACTTCGGTACAGATCGTGGATCGTTGTCTTCATCCGCGTTCCGCCGCTTCGGTGGTGCTGCTTGGTGAGTCATCGCCAGCGCGGGGATCGCTGTCGCTAACCAGAATGAAGCGCTCGTAGCTCAGCGCGGCTTCGAGGATCTCGGTGGAGTGGGTCGCGACGAAAAACTGCGAGGTCGGGGACAGCTCTCGTAACGCCGGGAGTAGGAGTCGCTGCCACTGCACGTGCAGGTGCTGCTCCGGTTCGTCGATAAGTACGATGTCCGCAGGCTGGTCCCGAAAGATGAGCGGCCCGGCGAACGCAAACAGGGATAGCTGTCCCGAGCTAAGTCGATCCAGCGGGACCATGCGCGGGATGTCGGTTCGGCTTGGGGCGAGCTGGCGGGCCTGTTCAAGGCTGGTGACATCGGACGGGATTGGGAGTCGGGCATCACGAAGCACCACTTCGTCGCCCGAGCCGGGATTGTTGCTGACTGGGATCACATCAAGCGTCTGCGGGGTGGTCGAGAAGCGCTGCCACAGAGCTTGGAGTCGCTCAAACGGCGTCGCAATCCCAGGTAGCGTGCCCTGTTTGGCGCTGCGCAGGCTCCGATAGTAGGTGCTGATGAGTCGGCGCTTCAGCTCGACCAGCCGTCGGGATTCGGCGCTGGAGCGAGCACCCTTCGGTCCAGGCGTCGCTCCCAGTGACTCGGGCTCCCGCCGAGCCGAAAAGTATTCAACGCTCGGCCACTGAACCCCATGATAGCCCCAAGTGAAGCCGTCCGGCACGGGCCAGTCAATCTGGCCATCTGGTCCGGGCGAGGAATGTAACTGCGAGTTCCCAAGCAGCCGACGGCGATACTCACGACCGGCGAAGAATCTCTCGATGGCCGTGTCTTGAGCGAAGCGCAGCTCTGACTTCAACCGGAAGTTCTTTGCTCCAAAGCGGACCTGCTCTAGCTCTGGCGCCACATCCTCGGGGAGCAGATCATCGCGTCCCAAGAGCAGCAGGATGGCCTCTAGCACCGTGGTCTTGCCGCAGCCGTTGTCCCCGGCGAGGACCGCTAGCGCAATGGGTTCTCCGCTCGCGTCCGTGAAGTCGAGCTGGAGCGAGTCGATGCCGCGAAAGTCTTGGACGCTCAGGTTGAGCAGGCGAAACCCTGGGGGGCCGCTTGTGGACATGTCTGGATACCTACCACGAAAAAATACAATTTTTTTACCGACGGAAAGGTAGGAATTGTAGGTGGCGGAGTGGTTTGGGGTGGGCTATCCGTTTCGGTTCCCAATTACTTCGGAGAGATGTTCATGGCTTTGAAACGGATGACTTCGGGCGAAATGATCCACATCACACAGACCTGGGTAGATGCCAAGCATCGCCATCATCAGTTGCTCGGGGCAGTGGCAGAGGTGGCGGTGCTGCTGTCGCACTTGGAGAAGGCCCACAAGGCGCTGCTCACGTTCCAGCCCACGGTCGATCCCAGCGCCGCCGCTCGGGCGCGGACGATTGAAGCGCTAGATGCGCAGCATGACGACTTGGTGCGAGCGATTTTCGCACTGTTTCAGGTACAGATGTACCTTGCGCAGCAGCCGTCGGAGCGCGAGTCATGGCAGCGAGTGCGGGATGCGGTGTTCCCAGATGGCCTGGTGGCCGTTACTCGATCGTATTCCGACGAAGCGGGACAAGCTGCGCTGGCACTCGCTCGGCTGTCGGCGGATGACAAAAAGCAACTGAAGGCGGCGACCATCGGCAAAGAGTCGATGCTGGGTCTGATCGAGCGTTACGGCCAAGTGGCACAGAAGCTGGGCGAAACGGCAACCGTGCACTACACGCCCACTGTGAACCCCAGCCGAGCCGATGCGGCGGAGGCACGCAACCAGTGGATCCGCGTCGTCAACGCAGTCCTCGCCGCCATCGACATGGTTCCTCACCACGGCGATCTGCTGCGCGAGGTCGTGGCACCGCTACGCGAGGTCGAGCGTCGGGCCGATCGGCGGCGCCAAGGTACGCCCGAGCCGGAGCCGCCCCCCTCGTTGGTCCCCCCGCCGGCCCCCTCGCCGGCCCCCTCGCCGATAGGTTAAGATCACTAAATGCACCTCTGGCTCCAAAGCGGACCTCACTCGTACTACACAGACGGTGACCTGGTCTTTTGGCGCATGGTGGATGTCATGGAAGAGGTGCATATCGTGTCCTTGCTGGCGGCCGTGGAGGGCGTTTTGGCTCGGTTCCGGCAGGGCGGTCTGCTCGTTGACTGTTCGCAAGCACACAACATCAGGGCTGAGGCACGCCGACGCTATGCCGATTGGCTGAAGCACAGCCCTTACTCGGATTCCCATCGAGCCAGCATCTTCTTTGCGGTGGATGGAGAGATGCGAGCCTTCCTTACACTCGCTCAACGTGGTGCCCAGCTTGCCTCGGGAAAACGCTCGGCCATCGAGATCGTCCGCGATGAGGCCGCCGCCCGTGAGCGGGTCGATGAGCTGCGCAGTGAATGGGCCGCCAGTGATAACGCTCAGGCCGAGAGCTAGCTGCAATTCATGCCAAAAGCGCGGTATACTGGCTAAGCCGTGCCGTCTTTCCTGCGCTTGATGCTTACCCTGGAAACCATCGTGGTGTCCGTGGCTAGGAGGTCGAGATGATCGGCCAAATGGTCGACCGTTTCCGCGTGATCTCGCAGCTCGGCGAGGGTGGCATGGGAGCGGTCTATGAAGCCATCGATGATCAGACCGGCCAGACGGTCGCGATCAAAGTGCTTCATAAAGAGCACGCATCGAACCAGCAGATCGCGCTGCGTTTCATCAACGAAGCACGAGCCATCAACGTCGTCGACCATCCCGGCATCGTCAAGGTGCTCACCATCGGTCAGCTCGGGGATGGGACCGCCTACATCGTGATGGAGCTGCTCAAGGGCGAGACGCTGAGTGCTCGCATGAAGCGGTCACCCGGCGGCAAGCTGCCGGTGCTTGACTGTCTGCGCCTGGGCAAGGGGATTGCCTCGGCACTGGCCGCTGCCCACGCCAAGACGATTGTCCACCGCGACCTCAAACCGGACAACATCATGATTGTCCCGGACCCGATGCTGCCAGGTGCGGAGCGGACCAAGCTACTCGACTTCGGCATTGCCAAGGTCAAGCAAGAGTATCAGGCCAATGACCAGCTCCAGACGAGGGCTGGCGTCATGATGGGCACTCCACTGTATATGTCGCCCGAGCAGTGCAAAAACGCCGGAGATGTCGACGACAAGGCGGATGTCTACTCGCTGGGCGTGATGCTGTATCGGATGCTGTCGGGGAAGCCACCGTTTTCGGCGGCAGGTACCGGCGAGCTGATGGCGATGCATATCTACATGCAGCCGCAGCCGCTCAAGGAGCACGAACCAGGGCTGCCGGAGCCGGTCGTTGACCTGGTGCATCGGATGTTGGCCAAGCAGCGCCAAGATCGTCCATCGATGTCGCAGGTCGAGCAAGAGCTTGAAAAGGTCAACATCAAGATCAGCGCGATGGTGCCCGCGATCAAGCTGAACGCGCCGCAGCTCGCGACGCTGCCGATCCAGTCTGGGCCGCAGCAAGCCGAGGCCAAGACGGTTTTGTCCGATGGGCAGAACTATCAGATTCCGACCGGTCCCCCGGCTTCGAACCGAGACGGGGCGACGATTATGCCTATGCCTTCGCCGGTGGCGGAAGGGGGCGGTAGTCGGACATTGCGAATCGTGCTCGTGGCGTTGGTGACGCTGCTTATGCTTGGCGTGGGGGCCGGAGTGGTGAGCTGGCTACAGAAGCGGAGCCAGATCAAGCTCGATCCCAATGACCCATCTTCGATGGCAAAGACTGTCGACAAGCTGGTCCAAGACGCCAATCACCCTGACAACAAGAGTGTGAAGCCAGCGAACAAGATCATTAGCTGGCACGTCGAAAGCGTCCCCTCGGGGGCCGAGGTCTATCAGCTCAACCGGGACGAGCTGCTCGGCAAGACGCCATTCCGGGTCGAACAGCCCGTGCAGCCTGGCGAAGTCGAACTGGAGCTTCGGCTGGCCGGATATCTGCCGAAGCGGGTGAAGCTCGCGGGCGACCAGAACCAAGAGCCACCGGTGGTCAAGCTGGAGCCGGAAAAGACCGAGCCAGTCGACAAGAACAAAGCCGGCAAAACCAAGACCAAGAGCCGTCATCGCGGCAAAAAGTAGCGTCTGTTGAGCAGACCTGGCTACGGACGCGCTCTTCCTTGCGTTCGCGACCGTGAGACGAACATACTCAGCGCCTATGAGTGAGTCTGAGTCGTCCCCGGTCAGCGCTCCATCCGACGAGGTTGTCGCGAAGAGCGTGCGCGGTGCGGCGACTACGACCGTCGCGGGCCTGCTCGGACGGGCAGCAGGCCTGGTGACCACGCTGTTGGTCACGCACTTTGTTCAAAAGAGTGAGTACGGACAGGCCAACCTGGCCCTGATCATCGCGACGGTGGCCAACTCGCTGACGCTACTCGCCCCACAGCAAGCGCTACTGACGAGACGCGACCGTTTCGAAGAAGCCGCGAGCCTGGTGCAGCGCTACGTTCTGTGGATCGGCGCGGTGGTGTTCGGTGGGCTGTATCTTCTGGGGCGTCCGCTACTCGGGGTCTTGCAAGAGCCGACGGCACTGCCACTGCTGCAACTGTACTGCCTGGCTCTGTGGTTCGAGAGAGTCGCACTGATTCCGGCCATCAAGCTGCGCTATCGGTTGCAGTTTGGTGACCTGGTGAGGGTCGACCTGCTTGGTGATGCGGTCTATGTCGTGGTCACAATGGGTGCGGCGGTGCTCGGCAGTGGCGCGATCTGCCTGCCGCTGGGGATGCTGTCGAGGCATTTGACGAGGGCCGGGTATCTGAGAGTGCGTCTCGACTTGCCGGTCCTGCCTGGGCTGCCGCCGCGTCTGACCGACGAGTCACGAAGGCTGCTGGGCGAGCTGTGGCAGATGACGTGGCCCATTTACTTGTCTTCGCTGGTGGAACTATCGACGCTGTACATGGACAACGTGTTTGTCGGTCGCGTGTACTCGATAGGTGCCCAGGGGGTTTATGCCGTTGGATACACCCTGGTGATGACGCCCAGTGAGACGATCGCAATGTATGCCGCCAGTGCGATGGTGCGAGCTCTTGGTCTAAGTGATCGGGACCGGCGACAGCAAAACTTTTTACAGGGTCTGCGCTATGTCTCGCTGTTGCTGCTACCTCTGGCGGTGGGGGCGGCGCTGGTTGCTCCGACGTTTGAAGCGGCGCTTCTGCCCGAGCGCTGGCACGGCGTTGCACAGGTGATGAGTGGCTTGTCGCTGGGCGCGCTGTCCCTTGGGTTTCATCGAATGGCGTTTGCACAGCTCACGGCTCTGCATCGCTCGCGACTGGCTGGCGCGATCTATGCCATGCAACTTTTTTGCTTTGTCGTGGGTTTATGGATTGTGGCGCAGACCGATCCGGGGCGCGTGCAGATGGAGCGTGTGGCACTGGCAGTGTCGGTCGCGTTGGCGATGGCGGCAAGCTGCGGCGTGGCCATGACGATGTGGGTCGAGTCACTGCGCTTCTCGAAGATCGCCGCCGCGCTGGCCCCTGCGGTTCTGGCTACGCTGATGATGGCGATGGTGCTGCTTTCACTCAGGGTGGCCACGGCGCGCCTGAATGTGGCGGCCACGTCACTGCGACTGGTCGGTGAGGTAATGATTGGGGCGGGCTCTTACGTACTGTGCCTACGACTCGGCTATCCGGCGCTGTTTCCTGAAGTCAGGAACTTTATCGCTCGACGGAAGTAGGGTAGAAGCGAAAGATGCGAGCCGCACCACAGCCGATCCCGGAAGAGTTTGCCCAGGGTGTGGCCTGTCATCTGTCGTCACGGGGCCCGGCGGCAACCCAGCGCCTGGGGCAGATCATTGGGGAAACCTTGCAGGCGGGCGATGTTCTGCTGCTTGATGGTCCGCTAGGGGCTGGCAAGACCTGTCTGGTACAAGGGCTGGCTGTGGGCCTGGGGGTTCCACCGGGGACCATCGTGAACAGCCCATCGTTTGCGCTGGTTCATCAATACGAGGGACGGCTCTGGTTGGTGCATGCCGACCTGTATCGCCTGGAACACCCCGAGGAACTCAGTGAGCTGGGCTTGTGGGAAGCTGCCGAGACGGGCGGGGTGGTTGTTATCGAGTGGGCAAGTCGTTTTCCAGGGGAGATGCCCCGGGACCACTTGGCGCTCCAGATCGTGCCGGGCAACGGTCGGATGCGAGAACTGACGCTGCGAGCGAGTGGACCTACGGCGAAGGCTCGTTTGTGCGCGCTCGAACGGAAGCTACCGGCGGAGCGGAGGATAAAGTGAGCGAGATGAATGATTGGAAAATTACCATCGATACCCGACGCGGGGGCTACCTTGAGTCGTTTAGTCGGGTTCGTGCGGTCGTGGTCGATGTGACGGGGCGCGTGGTGATGCAGGCTGGCGACTGTGAGGAGCCGGTGTTCTGGCGCTCGACAGCGAAGTTTGTGCAAGCACTGAGCTTGTTTCGTAGCGGGGCGATGGATCGCTTTGGCTTTACCGATCGAGAGCTGGCACTGGCCTGTGGTTCTCATTCGGGAGGTGATGAGCACGTCGCGCTGGCCCACAGTATGCTCGATCGAATCGGACTGACCGTCGACGACTTGCACTGTGGACCACATACCCCGCTCGGAGCAGAGGAAGCCAAACGACTGGCGGGGGAGAAGCGTACGCCCACCAAGCTGCACAACAACTGCTCGGGCAAACATGCGGCGATGCTAGCGGCGTGTCGAGCGCGGGGCTGGCCACTTGTTGACTACAACCGCCATCACCATCCGCTCCAGCAAGAGATCCTGGCGCATCTATCGACCGTGAGTGGGGTCGATGCTCGGCATATTCAGTTGGCGGTCGATGGCTGTGGCGCGGTGGTGTTTCGGACCCCGCTCATCGGGTTGGCCCGGGCCTATGCACGGCTGGCGGGCGATGCGCTGCCTGCGCCTCATCAAGCGGCAGGCCGACGGATTCGAGGGGCGATGGCGTCTGCACCAGAGCTGATTGCTGGGCCAGGTCGGCTGTGTACAGACCTGATGCAGGTGTCCTCGCACAACCTCATTGCCAAGATTGGGGCCGATGGCGTGTATGGCCTGGCGGCCGTTCAGACCTCGAACGGGCCATGTGGTTTGGCGGTCAAAATTGAAGACGGCAACATGCGGCTGCTCGGTCCCCTGGTCTGTCAGATGGCGGCGGCGCTCGGTTGGATTGACGGTGAACAGCTTGGCAAACTACGACCGCATTGGCACCAGCCCATCATCAACCACCAAAAAGAGCTGGTCGGCGACGTTCACGTCAGCATTGACTACTAGTTGTCGCGGTGCCGCCTGGCCCGTGCCGGTGGGCTGGCCAGGTTAGGAATGGGTGGGCTGGGGGGTGAAGTCGGCGCTTGCCGATGAGGCAGGGGACTCTTTGGGGTGGCGCACAGGCTTGCTGGCGGGTTTTGCGGTCAAGCCGTTCATCACGACTTTGATGCGCCACACGGCGGTGATGTTGGTCATGATGGCCATTAGCACCATCACCACAGCCACGATGTGATACTGCGGTGTGGTGGCAGTGGGCTCAATGTACGCGGCGGCAATCGGGGCGATAGCGGTTGATACGCCCAGCCAGACGCCGCGCTCGTGGCGTTGCATGTAACCGACATTGGCGCTGACTCCGACCGAGTCCCCCTTGGCGCGGCTGTAGCTGACGATGGTGCTGCCAACGAGCGTGATGGCGGTGACGCCAAAGAGCCAGGGCTCGTTTCGGTAGTAGTAGAGGAAGCCGAGAAACGTAAAGACGTCGTTATAGCGGTCCATCGTCGAGTCGAAGAACTCACCTGCGGCGGTGCAGTTGTTGGTGGCGCGGGCGACGATGCCGTCCCACGCGTCACAGGTGAATGCGAAGAGCAGCGTCCAACCTCCGAACGCGAAGTGCCCCAAGGCAATCGCTCCGGCTGCTAACAGCGTCAGCAACATCGAGAGGAAGGTAATCATGTTCGGCGTGATACCGAGCGCGATGAAGATGCGGACCGGGATGCGGAACATCCAGTAGCCAAACTCCATGAAGATGCGCGGTAGCCAGGGAGTCTTGGCGACTTGATCAATGCGGGGCGTGCGGTCCATCCCGAAGATGACGCATTTGACGCAGTAGATGAGAAACGAGATGACCCAGAAAGCGGGCAGGCCAAGCAGGGGGATAAGCACCGTTTTCGGCAGGCTCCACAGCGGGCTGGTGACGGAGTTGGCGGATGCCGGAGACGAGATACTGACAGAGCTAGCAACTGCTGTCAGCGATACCAGGTTGGTAAGATCAAGCATGGGATTCTCTAAGCGAGTGAGCGGTTTCCTAGTCTGGTCGACGCGTCAAACGTGCGATAAATGAGAAGAAATGCTGCAAGACGACTGCCAAAGGCCCAGCATGTACTTCGAACACCCCTTACCGACGGAAGCGGTCGGTCAAAGACTCTGTCAGAAATTTACCACGTGCTGTGCCAAGGGCCTCTCTGGCCGTGACATTGTCGAATTTTCGACGCAGCGGCATCTGCGATGGTCGGTGATATGGGGGCTATTGATGGTGCTTGGTCTTGGCACCAGCGCTCGAGCCGAGGATGCGGACAAAAAGACAGCCGCCGCCACGGCTGAAGCCAAGACCAGCCACAATCGTAAACCGTATCCGCCACTGCGCACGGCCAGTGGGCAACCGGCGGCTTCGTCATCGACACCACTGGTACGTGGCGCGGTGCCTCCGCTGCGTGATGCGGCTGCGGGAACCACTCCGCCGATGCTCTTGGACGGGAAGGGCTATCTGATGGTGGGGAAAGGTGAACTGACCGGTTCAGAGTCCCCTCGCTATCAGATTGCCCTGTACTTGGAGCATGCTGGAGCACGGGCGCAGTTTGGTTCCCTGCTGACGCGGGCACCGACCAAAGCGATGCTCATGAGCGAAAGCCGGGCCCAGTATTTTGTGATCTGGGGTCGCTTTGCCAAGTTGCTGGTGCTGAAGATGACGAAACCGGCGACCAAGACCGAGCTGGCGGAGATGTTTCATGCCGGGATGCCCGAGGTCTTTAGCGACCGTACTCCGGTGGAGCTGCGCAAGGATGCCGAGTCGCTGCTCAAGCTTGTGGATCATGACTTGGCCGAGGGACAAGAGCTGCGGATCCACATCAGCGAGCAGGCCCAGATGGACCTCTACCTCGACGGCGTCAAGCACGCTGGCCCGCAGAACGCCAAACTGGCCCGTCACCTGATCGAAATCTGGCTGGGCTATCGCTCGGTGGCGCACAGCTTGAGAAACGTCCTCATCGACAAGATTGAGGTCTTAAAGACGCCACTCACCAAGGCGAGCAAGTAGCCTTCCTGGTTTCAATCGGTGGCTTTTCTCTAGCTGCCACGTCGCCGCTCACCATCTGTCCCCAACAAACCGCCTGCCGGAGTAGCTGCGCGCTGCTACGCTCGATTGTTTGTTACCTCTAGTCTTACAGACGAAGGAGTCACTATGAGTACCTGGGTTCGCAAGCTGGTTCTCTCCCTCGGATGGCAGTTGCCGACGGTGGTTATCTTGGGATCGGCTCTGGTCAGCGCGGGAGGCTGTGACACGCAGACCAAGCAAGCGATTGGCTGTAATACCAATGCAGACTGTCCCGGCGGACAGGTCTGCGGCATGACCGGGCAGTGCATCCCTCCGCCGAAGACCATCGTTGTTTCCATCACCAAGCTCGGCGATGGGGCAGGGTCGGTTACGTCGCAGCCTGCCGGAATTGACTGCGGGGCAACCTGTAGCGGCAGTTTTGAGCTGGGTAAGCCCATCACGCTGACCGCCACTCCGCAGAGCGGGTCAACGGCGTCTGGCTGGTCGATTGGCTGCACCGGGACCGCGCCGACTTGTACGTTTACTCCGACCCAGGACGAGCCGGTTCAGGTGGCGATGAACTTCGCGGTGCAAGCGCCCATCCAGCCGCCCGCGCTTTGCAACGCGCAGTCGTTTTGTTGGGAAAATCCCCGACGCCCCCAAGGCAACTTGCTAAACGATGTCGCGGTTCTACCATCCGGCGAGGTCTGGGCCGTTGGTCAGGTTGGAACCGTGGTTCGTCGTGTCGGGACCACCCAAAGTTTGCTCAGCAGCGGCACAATCCAAAACCTCACTGGGGCAGCAGTGGTCGGGACCGACGTGGTGATGGTCGGAACGAGCGGCACCGTCATGCGCGGCTCGGGCGGGGTTGTCACCGG
>ERZ724523.1567-NODE-1567-length-13303-cov-15.883001_pt1 | contig 13303 bp, 8 predicted proteins | sample MGYA00376056_ERZ724523 | MGnify/ENA primary metagenome ERZ724523 (study PRJEB28724, sample SAMN07190888) | wastewater metagenome | isolation source: influent of sewage treatment plant in Hong Hong | place: USA: Christiansburg, Virginia | collected 2016-03-01 ... | reverse complement strand
ATGCGCTGGTCAACAATGCTGGCGTTGATGTTCATGACCTTCTCCATATTCAATGATTGACGTGGCGCTATGTACTTGTTTTTCCAGTAACGGTGAGATTGATAGCGTTACGCATAGGTTGCCCCCCACTTTCCTTGGTAGCCAGGGAAGCGCTGAAAAAATCGTCATCCCGCGAAGACGGGAATCCAGGGTGTTGATTTTGCTGGGTTTTGCTTTTGGCAAACACGATTTTTCTGAATCAGTCAGCGTGCCCTTAGACGTAGACGCCCATGGACCATACCTTACTTCCCAATACAAAACCGCCCAAAAATCTCGCCCAGCAAATCATCCGCCGTAAATTCCCCGGTAATATCGCTTAGCGCCAGTTGCGCCAGGCGCAGGTGTTCGGCAAACAGCTCGCTGTGGGCGTAGTCCAGCTCGGCGGCGTCGAGCAGCGCGCGGGCGCGGCGCAGTGCATCCAGATGGCGTTCGCGGGCCAGAAATACCCCTTCGCCGTGGCCTTGCCAGCCCACCTGGGCCAGCAGCGCGGCGCGCAGGGCGTCCACGCCGGCCCCATGGCGGGCGCTCAGACGCAGTTCGGGGTCCGCTTGGGCGCTGGCGGCCACCGGGCCGGCTGGCTGGCCGCTCAGGTCAATCTTGTTGCGCACCACCAGCCGGGGCAGGCGCGGGGGCAGGCGGTCGAGAATGGCCTGATCGGCGGCGGTCAGGCCGTGGCGATCGTCCAGCAGCAGCAAGGCCAGGTCGGCGCGCTCCACGGCGGCCCAGGTGCGGGCGATGCCGTGCTGCTCGACCACGTCGTCGGTATCGCGCAGGCCGGCGGTGTCGATGAGGTGCAGCGGGATGCCGTCAATCAGGATTTGCTCGCGCACGGTGTCGCGGGTGGTGCCGGCAATGTCGGTGACGATGGCAATGTCGTCGCCGGCCAGCGCATTCATCAGGCTGGATTTGCCCACATTGGGCTGGCCGACCAGCACCACATGCATGCCCTCGCGCAGCAAGGCACCCTGGCGGGCGCTGGCCAGCACCCCGTCCAGCGTGGCCTGAATGCCACGCAACTGGCCCTGCGCATCGGCAGCGGCCAGGTAGTCCACGTCTTCTTCTTCCGGAAAATCCAGCGTGGCTTCGGTCAGCATGCGCAGGTGAATCAGTTGGTCTACCAGTGCGTGGATGCGCCGGGAGAATTCCCCTTTCAGGGATTTCAGCGCGCTGGCGGCGGCGGTTTCGCTGGCGGCGTCGATCAGATCGGCCACGCTTTCTGCCTGGGCCAAGTCCAGCTTGTGATTCAGAAACGCCCGGCGGGTAAACTCGCCTGGCTCGGCCAGGCGTGCGCCCAGGCTCAGGCAGTGGCGCAACAGGCGCTGCATCACCACCGGGCCGCCGTGGCCTTGCAGTTCGATCACGTCTTCGCCGGTAAACGAGTGGGGTGCCGGAAAATACAGCAACAGGCCGTTGTCCAGCGGCTCGCCGTCAGCATCGGGAAAGTCGGTAAACAGCGCCAGACGCGGGGTGGGCGTTTTGCCGCCACTGAGCGTGCGCGCCGTGGCCAGCAGATCGTGGCCGGACAAACGAATGACGCCAATACCGCCGCGTCCGGGGGCGGTGGCGATGGCGGCGATGGTGGGCAGGCGAGGGGCAGACATGGCGGTTTCCTGAAAGCGTGGGGATGAATGCAGGCAAGCCCGTTTCCGGGGAAACGGGCTTGCCGGTGCAGCAAACGTGGGCAACGTCAGAGGGGTCAGCCCACTTTCTTGGCCGCCTCAGCCTGTTCGATGCTGCGGTTGATATACCACTGCTGGGCAATCGACAGGATGTTGTTCACCAGCCAGTACAGCACCAGACCCGCCGGGAAGAAGAAGAACATCACCGAGAAGGCCACCGGCATGATTTTCATCATCTTGGCCTGCACCGGGTCGGAAGGCGGCGGGTTGAGGAAGGTCTGGCCGATCATGGTGATGGCCATCAGCGCCGGCAGCACATAGTACGGGTCAGGACGGGTCAGGTCATGAATCCAGCCCAGCCACGGGGCCTGACGCAGTTCGACCGACGCCAGCAGCGCCCAGTACAGACCGATGAACACCGGAATCTGCACCACGATGGGCAGGCAGCCGCCCAGCGGGTTAACCTTTTCGGTCTTGTACATGTCCATCATCGCCTGCTGGAACTTCATGCGGTCGTCGCCGTATTGCTCCTTCAGCCGTTCCAGACGCGGGGCCAGTGCCTTCATCTTGGCCATCGAACGGTAGCTGGCTGCCGACAGCGGGAAGAACACGCCCTTGATGATGATGGTCAGCAGCACGATTGCCCAGCCCCAGTTACTGACCATGGTGTGCAGTTTTTCCAGCAACCAGTACAGCGGGGTGGCGATGATGGTCACCCAGCCATAGTCCTTGGTCAGTTCCAGGCCCGGTGCGGTGGCTTGCAGCTGGCGGGTAATCTGCGGGCCAGCGTACAGCGGCATGTCGATGGTGTGGGTGGCTCCTGCGGCAATGCTGGGCAGATCGACCACCACGCCGGCAGAATACAAGCCGCCCGACGCCGGTTTCAGCTCAAAGCGGCAGCCTTGTGCCGATTGGCACACGCCCTTGCCATCGCTGGTTTTCAGAATCCAGGCCGACACAAAATAATGCTGCAGCATCGACACCCAGCCATTGTCGGCAGAACGGGCGTATTCGGCCTTGCTCTTGTCGATGTCCTCGAATTTCACCTTCTGGAACTTGTCGGCATCGGTGTAGACCGCCGGGCCGGTAAAGGTGTAGGCCATGCGGTTTTCGCCTTCTGGTGCCTTGCCGTCACGCAGCAGGCGATAGTAGGCAGAGGCCGCCAGCGGCGTGGTGCCGGTGTTGCGGATTTCGTAACGCACGCGAATCAGGTAGCTGCCACGGGTAAAGGTGTAGATTTTGCTCACCTGCACGCCCTGGGCTTCTGCGGCAGTCAGACGCACGTCCAGGCTGTTTTGCCCGTCGGTCAGCACATAGGCCGGCTGGCTGCTGGTAAACAGGGTGCGATGGGTGGGCAGCGCCGGGTTGCCGGTGCTGATCAAGCCGGTTTGTGCCACATAGGTGCGGCCTTCGTCGGTTTGCAGCAGCTTGAGTGGCTTGCTTTCGTCTTCGTTGGCGGTGTAGGCCGACAGAATCAGGCCGCGCAGGTCGCCGCCAGCGGTGTTCAGCTCGGCATTGAACAGGTCGGTGGTGACTTTGATTGTCTGGCCAGCCGGCAGGCTGGTGTTGTCAGCGGCGGTGCTGGTCACGGCACTGGGCAGCGCGGCACCGGTGGCGGATGTGGCTGGTGCGGCCTGACCTTGAACAGCGGCAGCCACCGGCTTGGGCGGTGGGGCAAAAAATTCCTGCCACAGCAGCAAAATGCCGAACGACAGCGCGATAAACAGGATTAAACGTTTGGAATCCATCTGAGGGGCAACCGTTGCGAGGGGTTAGGGAACCGGATCGTAGCCGCTTTTACCCCAGGGGTGACAGCGGCCAATGCGGCGCAGTGCCAGCCAGCCGCCCTTGACCGCGCCGTGGCGCTGGATGGCTTCCACGGCATAGGCCGAACAGCTGGGATGAAAGCGGCAGCTGGGCGGTCGCCATGAACTGATGGCTAACTGGTAGAAACGGACGAGGGCGATGAGGATGCGCGACATCGCGCCAGTTTAGCAAATAATCCGGCCAATGCCTTGCGTGCTTCGTGACCTTCCTTGCGACCGAAGCATTCGCGCGCGCGCACGACAAAGTCCACACCGTCCAGCGCCGGCTGTTGCAGGCGAAAGACTTCACGGACAGTGCGTTTGATGTAATTGCGCGCCACGGCACGTTTGGCCGTGCGTTTGCCCACCACCAGACCCAGCCGGGCCGGCAGTCCGCCATTGGGGCGGGCGTACACCTGAAACCAGCGTTGGGTACGGGAATGGCGCAAACGAAAAACGGATGAAAAATCATCCGTTTTTAGCAGTCGCTGGGTCCGGCAAAAGCGGAACGCCAAGACGATTACACGCCGATGCGAGCACGACCCTTGGCGCGGCGGGCGCGAATCACGCTACGGCCGCCACGGGTTTTCATGCGAACAAGGAAGCCGTGCGTACGCTTGCGACGCACGACGGAAGGCTGGTAAGTGCGCTTCATGAGCTTGATCCCTATGGAAAATCAGGAGAATAAACGCGAGATTAGACCGTCTCGACGCCGGTTTGTCAACTGGATGTTGCAATCCGGGCCGGTCAGGCTGTGGATAACTGCGCGCTAAACGAGTAGAATGGACGATAGTCCTGATTTTGCAGCGCTTTGGTCTGCCCGCCTGATGCCAGGCTGGGGGCAGGGGGCTGCGGGGTTGGGGGCGGGGAGTACGCTGCCCGCCGTAGCATGTTGTGTGAGTGGCGCGGGCCCTGGCCCGCCCTGACCGTGGGCTGTGATGGCCCGCCTGCTTTCCCGCCGCTGGCCATTGTGCCCGGCGGGTTTGTCATTCTTATGATGATTCAATGACCGATCTGCACGCATTCTGGCCGACTTGCCTCGAACGTCTGGAGGCCGAATTGTCGGCACAACAATTCACCACCTGGATCAAGCCGCTGCGCTGTGAACCAGGGGCCGAAGGCTGGGTGCTGCTGGCCCCCAACCGCTTTGTGCTGCAATTCATCAAAGACCGCTTTCTGGCCCGTATTGAAGCGCTGGCCAGCGAAGTGCTGGGCGAGCCGGCCCTGCTGGAGCTGAAAATCGGCGCGCCGGTCAAGGTAGAGCCGCCGGCGCTGACATCGGTCAGCAGCCCCAGCACCCCGCAAGCCCCGCAACCGCCGTCGTCGCCCACCTCGCCCTCGTCGCGCCCCTCGGCGGTACAGGCCATTGGTGGCGGCCACGAGAGCACCCGGCTGAATCCGTCGTTTACCTTTGAAAGCCTGGTGACCGGTAAAGGCAACCAGCTGGCGCGCGCCGCCGCCATGCAGATTGCCGACAACCCTGGCGACCCGGCGTATAACCCGCTGTTTGTCTATGGTGGCGTCGGCCTGGGTAAAACTCACCTGGTGCAGGCAATTGGCAACCATGTGTTCCAGAAAAACCCCAAGGCGCGCATCCGCTACATCCACGCCGAGCGCTATGTGGCCGACATCATGCGCGCCTACCAGCACAAGGCGTTTGACGAATTCAAGCGCTATTACCACAGCCTGGATTTGTTGCTGATTGACGACATTCAGTTTTTTGCTGGCAAGAACCGCACCATGGAAGAATTCTTCTATGCCTTCAATGCGCTGATCGAGGGTGGCAAGCAGGTGATCATGACCTGCGACACCTTCCCCAAGCAGATCGAAGGCATGGACGAGCGGCTGATTTCGCGGTTTTCCTGGGGGCTGACGGTGGAAATCCAGCCGCCCGAGCTGGAAATGCGCGTGGCCATCCTGATGAAAAAAGCCGAGGCGGACAACCTCAAGCTGGACAACAATGTGGCGTTTTTCATCGCCCAGAACGTGCGCTCGAATGTGCGCGAGCTGGAAGGTGCGCTCAAGCGCGTGGTGGCGTATTCGCGCTTTACCAATCAGGCCATCGAGCTGGAGTTGGTAAAAGAAGCGCTGAAAGACATCCTGGCCGCCGGCAACCGGGTGATTTCGGTGGAAACCATCCAGAAAACCGTGGCCGACTACTACAAAATCAAGCTGGCCGACATGCACAGCAAAAAACGCAGCCGCGACATCGCCCGCCCCCGGCAAATTGCCATGGCGCTGGCCAAGGAGCTCACCCAGCTGTCCTTGCCCAATATTGGCGATGCCTTTGGTGGCCGTGACCACACCACGGTGCTGCATGCCTGCAAGACCATCGCCGAAATGCGCACCACAGACAGCGTCATCGAGCGCGATTACAATGCTTTGTTGCAAATGTTGAAGAATTGACCGGCCAACGGCATTTTTCACGACAGAAACATATTGCCCTGCCGTGGCCTGGCCGCCAGGGCAGAACGAAGGCCAGATCCTTCACGATTCCGGGAGACCCCACGCCATGCATATTTTGCAAGCTGAACGCGATGCGCTGCTCAAGCCGCTCAACGCGGTGACCGGCATTGTCGAGCGCCGCCACACCTTGCCGATTCTGGCCAATGTACTGATTGAAAAACGCGGCAATAGCCTGTCGTTTCTGGCCACCGATCTGGAAATCCAGATCACCACGGCCCACCTCGACAGCGCCGCTGGCGAAGACTTCCGCCTGACCACGTCGGCCAAAAAACTGCAGGACATCCTGCGTGCGCTGCCCGACACCGCCACGGTGACGCTGGACCAGCAGGACGCCAAGCTGGTGCTGAAGGCCGGCAAGAGCCGCTTTAACCTGCAAACCCTGCCAGCAGAAGATTTTCCGCTGCTGTCGGTGGGTGCCGAGCCGCTGTCGCAGCTGTCGGTGCCGCAAAAAGCGCTGAAGGCACTGCTGGCCAAGGTGCAATACGCCATGGCGGTGCAAGACATTCGCTATTACCTTAACGGCATGTTGTTCATCGCCGAAGGTAACCAGCTCAAGCTGGTGGCCACCGATGGCCACCGCCTGGCGTTTGCCTGCATGACGCTGGACAACGAACTGCCGCGTGCCGAAGCCATTTTGCCGCGCAAAACCATTGTCGAGCTGGCCAAACTGCTGACCGACAGTGACGACGCCGTTACCGTGGAGCTGCTGCCCAACCAGGCGCGCTTCTCGTTTGGTGCCTCGGTCATTGTGTCCAAGGTGGTGGACGGCAAATTCCCCGACTACAACCGGGTGATTCCGCTGGATAACGACAAGATTTTCCTGATCGAACGCCTGGCCCTGCTGCACGCACTGCAACGGGCCGCCATTCTGGCCAATGAAAAATTCCGTGGCGTGCGCCTGACCCTGGCCGCTGGCCGGCTGTCGATCCAGTGTACCAACAGCGAGCAGGAAGAAGCCGAAGAAGAACTCGACATCGCCTACCAGGGCGGTCCGCTGGAAATTGGCTTCAATATCAACTACCTGACCGACGTGCTGACCAATCTGTCTGCCGAGACGCTGCAACTGGCGTTTGGTGACGGCAACCGCAGCGCGCTGTTTACCCTGCCCGAGCAAGCCGATTTTAAATATATCGTCATGCCGATGCGGATTTAACCGGGCCGCCCAGGCCCCCACCCAGACGTCCAGGTGCGCTCACGCCGCCTGGGCACTGCGCCGGCGGATGGCCGGCAGTCACCCACCCGCCGGCTATCCGCCGCTGCGATGGGCCGTTGCAGCAACCGAATGAAGAGAACCAGTGTTATGAGCGAGCAGGAATACGACTCCAGCAGTATTAAAGTCCTCAAGGGGCTGGACGCCGTGCGCAAACGTCCCGGGATGTACATCGGTGATACGTCTGACGGCACCGGTTTGCACCATATGGTGTTCGAGGTGCTGGACAACGCCATTGACGAAGCGCTGGCCGGCCACTGCGACACCATCCGCGTCAGCATCAACCCGGACAACTCCATCTCGGTGGAAGACAACGGTCGCGGCATTCCCACCGACATCCACCCGGAAGAAGGCCGCTCCGCCGCCGAAGTGATCATGACCGTGCTGCACGCGGGCGGTAAGTTCGACAGCAACAGCTACAAAATCTCCGGCGGCCTGCATGGCGTGGGCGTGTCGGTGGTCAATGCCCTGTCGGACTGGCTGAAGCTGAAAATCTGGCGCGACGGCAAAGTACACGAAATGGAATTCCGCCGGGGCGAGCCGGTGTCCGAACTGAAAGCCACCGGGCAAACCACCCATCGCGGCACCGAAGTTACCTTCTATGCCTCGACCGAAACCTTTGGCAATATCGAATTCCACTACGACATCCTGGCCAAGCGCATCCGCGAGCTGTCGTTTCTGAACAACGGCGTGTCGATCATCCTGGCCGACAAACGCACCGGCAAAGAAGAAAACTTTGCCTTCAGCGGCGGCGTGGCCGGTTTTGTCGAATACATGAACCGCAACAAGAGCCCGCTGCACCCCAAGGTGTTTTACGCCACCGGCGAGCGCGACGGCATGACCGTGGAAGTGGCCATGCAATGGAACGATTCCTACCAGGAATCGGTACAGTGCTTCACCAACAACATCCCGCAACGCGACGGCGGCGCTCACCTGACCGCCCTGCGTGCCGTGCTGACCCGCACGCTGAACAACTACATCGAACGCAACGAATTCGCCAAAAAAGCCAAGGTGGAAACCGCTGGCGACGACATGCGCGAAGGCCTGACCTGCGTGCTGTCGGTCAAACTGCCCGACCCGAAATTCAGCTCGCAAACCAAAGACAAACTGGTTTCCAGCGAAATCAGCCCGGTGGTGCAGGAAGTGGTAGGCGAAAAACTGGCCGAGTTTCTGCTGGAACAGCCCAACGACGCCAAAATCATCTGCTCCAAGATCGTGGACGCCGCCCGTGCCCGCGAAGCCGCACGCAAGGCCCGCGAAATCACCCGGCGCAAAGGCATCATGGACGGCCTGGGCCTGCCCGGCAAGCTGGCCGACTGCCAGGAAAAAGACCCGGCCATGTCCGAACTCTACCTGGTGGAGGGCGATTCCGCCGGCGGCTCAGCCAAGCAGGGCCGCGACCGTAAATTTCAGGCCATCCTGCCGCTGAAGGGCAAAATCCTTAACGTCGAACGCGCCCGTTTCGACAAACTGATTGCCAGCCAGGAAATCGCCACCTTGATCACCGCGCTGGGCACCAGCATCGGCAAGGACGACTACAACCCGGAAAAACTGCGCTACCACCGCATCATCATCATGACCGATGCCGACGTGGACGGCTCGCACATCCGCACCCTGCTGCTGACCTTCTTCTACCGGCAAATGCCCGAGCTGGTCGAACGCGGCCATATCTACATCGCCCAGCCGCCGCTGTACAAGGTGAAGCACGGCAAGACCGAGCAATACCTGAAAGACGAACACGAGCTGAACCAATACCTGCTCAAGCTCGCCCTGACCAACGCCCAGCTGATTCCGGGCGAAGGCAGCGACCCGCTGACCGGCGACGCCCTGGGCGAAATTGCCCGCCAGTACCTGCTGGCGCAAGCGGTGATCGAACGCGAAAGCCGGCTGATTGACACCACCGTGCTGCAAGCCCTGCTGAAAACCGACCCGATCGACCTCAGCAGCGAAGCCAACGCCCTGGCCGCGCAAACCGCCCTGCAAGCCCTGCTGCCCGCCGCCACCCTGGAACTGACCGTGGTGCGCGACGAAAAGAACGACGGCTATCTGCTGAAGATCATCCGCAAGCTGCACGGCAATATGCTGGTGACCTACCTGGACCAGACCTTCCTGCACTCCGGCGACTACGCCCAGCTGAAAACCACCGGCGCGCTGCTCAAAGGCCTGCTGCACAGCGGAGCTGCCATCAAGCGCGGTGAACAAGGCCGCCAGATCAATGAGTTTGGCGAAGCGCTGAACTGGCTGCTCAACGAAGTCCGCCGCAATATCAATATCCAGCGCTACAAAGGCCTGGGCGAAATGAACCCCGGCCAGCTGTGGGAAACCACCATGGACCCCACCGTACGCCGCCTGCTGCGCGTGCGCATCGAAGACGCGATGAGCGCGGATGATGTGTTCACCACGCTGATGGGGGATCAGGTGGAGCCGCGCCGGCACTTCATTGAGAGTAATGCGCTGATTGCGCGGAATATTGATGTGTGAGGCTTTGCGGTAATCGTAAACAAGCGGCAACTTCGGTTGTCGCTTTTTTTTAACGATGCCAGCTTACGGCCTCTTGAATATGAATGAATAGACTGCGAAAGCTATATTCGAATATTTTTCAGCGGTTTCACGGGCGCTCTAATAAATTTCCAGGCTAATTGTTTCGTGCAGGGGTAGATGTACTAGGTCTGCAAAAGATCTGATTCGGGTGGAGGTGCTACGATTCTTTCTTGATTTTTATGGTATGTCATGATATAAAAATTTCCATTGAATTTTTTGTAAGCAATCCATGATAGCTTTTCGGCTAGTTTTGCCTACAGCCTGAAAATTAGTTGAATGATTTTTTAATATTATTGAGGCAAGAATGAAAATTTTTAATCAAACAGAGGTGGAGGCCGAACTCTCTGAAGTGAAAGGCATTGATGGTAGCTTGGCATTTCCAGATCGAGCTAACCATAATGATTTATCTAGTGAAAATTTGGAGCTTTTGCTTTACAGTATTTACAAGGCAAATCTAAGTGGTAATGGCTGGTATGATAATTTAAGATTGATGATCACAGGCGCTGACCAAGGTCGAGATGTTTGGTTGACCTGTCAAGAAAAACCGGTGGGATTAATTCAATGCAAGCGAGTCAAGCCTGGTTTTACTGTGCCAGAGACAATTCGTGAAGCAATCAAGTTTCTATTAAATGCCGAGCTTGAACCAAGTCTCCTACCGGACCCCAATGGCTTTCGATTCATACTTGCAGTAAGCTCAGAGCCTGCCGGAACGACCACAGATTTTTTCCAAACGCCACTGAACTCGTTAGATAAGCTTGATGATGATTTAAAAAGGTTCACTGAGACCGTAATATCGACCTATACGCATCTTAGTAAACTGGATATTAATATTGTCCTACCAAAGGTCAAGTCTTCACTTCGAGCAATGCGTTATACGCTTCATCGTCCAGTTGATCTGGATGAAATGCTTGAATTACTTCCACATGTTAGGCAGCGATTCTTCAAGGTAAAACTTGTTATCGGCATAGATGAAAATAAGGCTGCAATCCATGAGGAAATAGCCCGCTGGATGGATGCTCCTTCGCCATTACGTTCTTCTAAAAATATAGAACGGAGCGAGATAGAGCGAGCATCGCGTAGTCTGGCGGAGTGGTCACAAGTGATTTGGGGGCAGCATATTGATCGACCAGAGCTAGCCCAGCTTGTGCAGCGTATTATTCATCACCCATCAGCTGCGACCTTGGTTGTTGGTGGTGCGGGAACAGGCAAGTCTGCGCTACTGGCGGAGCTCTATGCGGACTTACAATGTCGCGGATATCCAGTTCTAGCTATCAAGGCAGATATGCTGGATGTAGGTATTAGAGATTTTGAAGCGCTGGCTCACGAGCTGAAGATCAGTGGGTCGATAGATGAGGGCTTTTTGAGGCTTGCTGCTGAGCACCCCTGTGCCCTGATAATTGACCAACTGGATGCAGTAAGCGAGGTGATGGACCAGCATTCACAGCGGATGCAAGTGCTACTACGACTTGCAACACGGTTGTTGAGTGCAAAACGGTCGGAAGATCAGCCCCCTCTCCCGGTTCATGTCATTGTGTCATCCCGTCCATTTGAAGCGAACTTCGATGCGCGCTTTAGCCTGCTGAATGCTGAGCAAATTGAGCTTGCTTTGCCTTTATTCGAGCAAATCGAAGTGCTGTTGCGTTGTGTCGGCATTGAGCCCACAGAGGTTCCTGACTCACTAAAAGAAACCCTACGTACACCATTTGCACTTGGGGTTTATGTGGACCTTGTTAAGGCAGGAGCGACTCCGCGTGAGCTGACGTCGGCAAACCTTCTTGATCGATGGCTGGACAAGAAACTCCCTACTGGCAGTATTCGTAGGGAGTTTCTTGACTTCCTCCGTCAATTCGCTGCTGATATGACTACTCATGAGACTCTGTGGCGCCCTGCAGCATATTATGAGCCTGATCAAAGTGAGTATGTCCGTGATGCTGAGGCCATGGGCGTGATTGTTCGTGATGGGGCAAATGTTGGCTTTAGCCATCAGTCCTGGCTAGATGATTTTCAGGCCAAATCTTTCCGTTCTGCTGCTGATATTGTTACATATGCCTGGAACCACCAGGATGGATTGTTTGCACGGGGCACTGTCTTGCGAGGCTTAGAACGTTTGCGTCGCCTCCACATGTCTGCATATGAGGAGGCTGTTCGAACGTTACTGTCAGATGGGAAAACACGGCGACACTTGCGCCATCTCGTGGTGGATATTTTATCTTGTGCAGATATTCCAACAAAACAAGAATTCGCTTGGCTCGATTGGCTAGCCCGAGGCGATAAAATACTTGCCCAACGTGCTTTACAGAACATTGTTTCCAGATGGCCGATCTGGAGAGAGGGGGCGCTGCCGCTACTTCCTTTTCTCATGCAGGATGATCAGCTTCTTTGGCATGCGGCTCTACTTCTTACTCGTGAAGCAGAGGTTGATGCAGAAAGAACGATGGATTTGATTGAGTGTTGCTGGGCAGAGGGTCATTATGATGAATATGTTTTTAGGGTGTTCAGTGGCGCTGTCATGGCTAGCGACCGTGTAATTAGATATGTGCATACTATTTTTAATAGGACGCTATTTGCTGAATCAGTGGTTGGGCATTACGCAAAAAATCTGAGTGCCAATGGTAAAGCTAATAAAGCAATCGATGTCATCGCCTTTTGGGTTGCTACACAGACCGAAGAACGATACCAAGGCATCAAGATTTATGAGCTAGAGGAGGTGGCTGCGGCTTCTCCGCTTTATTTCGCGCAACGTTTCTTGCCGTGGTTTGTACAGACTGCAGGAAAGGAGACCGATAGAGGAAGACTCGGGCATTGGTTCCCAAGGTCGGCCTCGTTGTCTTACGATTGGAAGGATGGCTACGAACAAGGATATGTTGGCGAAGTCTTGCGGAAGATGTTGGCGACCAGTGCTAGTCATCACCCGAATGAAATACGTGTGTTGCTCTCTGCAATAATGGAAGTCGAGATCGATGAAGTTCAATCGATCATTGCGGATACATTTGCCACGAATCCCCAGATTTTTGCCGTCGATGCTCTTGAATTTCTATTGGCAGATAATCGCCGCTTCAGTCTGAGTTTGGATACATTTAATGATGATCATGGTGTTAGTCACATAAAATCTGGTTGGCCATCGAATAACCTGATTGCCCAGATTGTTGCTTTTCTTGATAAAAGCAGTATTGCTAGACTACGAGACCAAATCGAAGCGTGGTGGCCCTGGCAGGAAAAGCTCAAAACAGAAAAGCCATCGCCAAATACTCGGCGGCAGTATTGGCCCTGGACAGAGGAGCAGAGGTTTCGTTTGCTGGCTGAATTACCGAAAGAGCATTTGTCTATGCGTCGGTGCAGGCAGATTGAGGAATGGAAGCTAAACCAGCCAAAGCTTGTTGTAAAATCAAATAGCCGTATGATGGCCCGCTTCGCTCAGTCCCCAATGAGCCATGGGAAAATGCTAAAGGCGAAAGATGATGAAATTCTTGGAATGCTAAATGAGTTGCATGATGGCGCGAGTGGCCATCGGCATCCTAGGAATTTTCTACGTGGTGGCGTAAATGAGCTATCGCACTCGTTTGCTGCTTTAGGGACGCACTGATTTATTCCCCGACAGCTGGCCCGAAGCCCCCTGATCTGCG
>ERZ724523.1566-NODE-1566-length-13309-cov-4.728837_pt1 | contig 13309 bp, 10 predicted proteins | sample MGYA00376056_ERZ724523 | MGnify/ENA primary metagenome ERZ724523 (study PRJEB28724, sample SAMN07190888) | wastewater metagenome | isolation source: influent of sewage treatment plant in Hong Hong | place: USA: Christiansburg, Virginia | collected 2016-03-01 ... | reverse complement strand
ACCATATCCTGCTGTCGGGTGGCTGCGCGGCCCTGCCCGGGGTGGTCGAGACCGTGGCCGCCCAGACCGCCTTTCCCTGCAAGCTTGTCAATCCCTTTGACGGCATGTTGCTCGGGCCCGAGGTCAGGTCAGCCGGGCTGGCGCTCGAGTCGACCTCTTATCTGGTTGCCACCGGGCTGGCATTGCGGAGGTTCTACCCATGATCCTGATCAACCTGCTGCCGCATCGCGAAGCGGCGCGCAAGCGGCGTCGCGAGCTGTTCCTGTTTCAGCTCCTGTTCGCCCTGCTGGTCGGCCTGCTGCTGGTCGGCGCCGTGGCGCTGTCCTACCAGGCGCGCATCGATTCCCAGCGTGATCGCAACGACCTGTTCCGGGCCGAGATCGCCCTGCTCGATGCGCAGATCAAGGAAGTCGCCAGCCTCAAGACCCAGGTCGAAGCCCTCAAGGCGCGTCAGCAAGCGGTCGAGCGGTTGCAGGCGGATCGCAACCTGCCGGTCCATTTGCTGGAGGAAATGGTCAAGCAGGTACCCGATGGCGTCTACCTGAGCTCGCTCAAGCAGGAAGGTTCCAGCATCGTGATCGCAGGCATGGCCCAGTCGCAGGAGCGGGTTTCGGAGTTGCTGCGCAACCTGGGCAACCACAGCGCCTGGTTGCGTCAGCCGCAACTGGTCGAGATCGTGGCGGGCGAGGTCAACGTGCCCCAGCGCGGGACCCGACGGGTGTCCAACTTCTCGATCCGCGTCGCGCTCGTGCGCAGCCAGGAAGCCGAGGCCAACCCGTCTGTTGCCAAGCCGGATAACGTTCCGGCCGGCAAGGTCTGAGGAGAAAGCGACCATGGCCCAATCCAAGTCCCAGCCGTCCGTCGATTTCTCCGCCTGGCGCCAGCGGCTGCGTCAGGATTTCACGAATCTCGACCGCAGCGACCCGTCGCGCTGGCCCTCGCTGCCGCGTTACCTGCTGCTGTGCGTCGCAGTGGCGCTGGTCTTCGTGGCGCTCTGGTACGGCTGGCTCAACGGTCGGGCCGAAGAGCTCGAAGCCGAGCGCCAGCAGGAAATCGAGCTGCGCGCGACCTACACCAGCAAGCTGGCCCAGGCCGTCAACCTCGAGGTGCTCAAGCTCCAGCTCGAACAGGTCCAGGTCTATGTCAACCAGCTCGAAAAGCAGCTGCCGAGCAAGGCCGAGATGGATGCGCTGCTGTCCGACATCAACCAGGCCGGTCTCGGGCGCAGCCTGCAGTTCGAGCTGTTCCGCCCCGGCAGCGTGAACGTGCAGGAATACTACGCCGAGCAGCCGATCGCCTTGCGCGTCAGCGGCGGCTACCACGACATCGCGCTGTTTGCGGCCGACATCGCCGGGCTGTCGCGCATCGTCACGCTCAACGACCTGACGATCGCTCCGGTAGTCAACAAGCCCAACCTGCTGACACTGGAAGCCGTGGCCAAGACTTTCCGCTACCTGGACCCCGACGAGGTCCTGGTCCAGCAGGCGGCAGCCAAGGCCGCCGAGAAAAAGGGGAAGCAGAAATGAAGCCCATCCATCCCGCTCCGCTCAGCGTGACCTTGGGCCTGATCCTGCTGCTGGCGGCTTGCGGCCAGGCCGATCAGGACGAAATCCGGCAATGGATGGCCGAGCAGCGTCAAGCCGTCTCGCCCCAGGTCGAACCCATACCCGAGCCCACCCGTTTCGTGCCGCAGGCCTATGGGTCCGAGTCGGCTCTGGCGCCCTTCAGTTCCGAGAAGCTTTTCGTCGCGCTGCGCAGCGACAGCGCATCGGGCAGCGGTGGCGCCCTGATCCGGGCCGAGCTCAATCGGCGCAAGGAAGCGCTCGAGTTCATCCCGCTCGACGCCATGTCCATGGTTGGTTTGCTTGACCGACGCGGCCGCAAGGTGGCCCTGGTCCGGGTGGACAAGCTGCTCTACCAGGTCGGCATCGGACAGTATCTGGGACAGAACTTTGGCCGTGTCATGAAGATCAGCGAGCACGAAATCGCCTTGCGCGAGATTGTTCAGGACGCCGCTGGCGACTGGGTCGAGCGCCCGGTCACGCTGCAGCTACAGGAGGAGACCCGCAAATGAAGCATATCCAGAAATCGACCGCGGGCCGGATCGGCTGGCGTCGCCTGCCCTTGTTGCTGCTGCCCCTGCTGGCATCCGGGCTGGTAGAGGCCAAGCTCGCGATCGAGTCGGTCACGGCCTCGACGCAGAACGGCTCCGAGGTGTTGCGCATCCAGACCAGCGAGCCCTTGTCGCAGCTGCCAACCAGCTTTGCGATCCAGTCGCCCGCGCGCATTGCGCTCGACTTGCCTGCTGCGAGCAACGCCACCGGGCGTAACTCGTTCGATATCCAGCAGGGCAAGCTGCGCTCGGTCAATCTGGTCCAGTCCGGCGACCGGACCCGGGTCATGCTGAACCTCAGCCGCGCCGCCACGCACCAGACCCGGATCGAGGGCAATGTTCTGATCGTGCAGCTTGACCCCGGTGCGGCTCCCGCGGCGGTCAAGCCGGTCTTCCCTGAAGGTCCTGGCAACGCCGTGCTGCCGCTGCAGGATGTGGATTTCCGCCGTGGCCCCGATGGCGTCGGTCGCGTGCTCGTGAGCCTTTCGAGCAGCCAGGTCGGAGTCGATGTGCGCCAGCAGGGCAACAAGTTGGTGGTCGATTTCCTCAAGACCTCGCTGTCCGAAGGGCTGCGCCGCCGTCTCGATGTCAGCGACTTCGGCACCCCGGTGCAGACCGTCAGCACGACCCAGGTCGGTGACCGCGTGCGCATGGTGGTCGAGGCCCGGGGGCGCTGGGAGCACAGCGTCTATCAGAGCGACAAGCAGTTCGTGCTCGAGGTGCGTGAGCCCAAGGTCGATCCGAACAAGCTGACCCAGGGACCGGGCTATGCCGGCGAAAAGCTCACGCTCAACTTCCAGAACATCGAGGTGCGGTCGCTGTTGCAGGTGATCGCGGACTTCACCAACTTCAACATCGTGACCTCGGACACCGTGACCGGCAACGTCACGCTGCGACTCAAGGACGTGCCCTGGGACCAGGCGCTCGACATCATCCTGCAGGCCAAGGGCCTGGGCATGCGCAAGACCGGCAACGTGATCTGGGTCGCGCCCAAGGACGAGATCGCGGCGCGCGAGAAGCAGGAATTCGAGGCCAAGGCAGCGATGCACACGCTCGAGCCGGTGCGTACCCAGTCCTTCCAGATGAACTATGCCAAGGCGATCGACATTGCCGCGCAACTGCGTGGCGAGGTGACCGGGCAGCAGGGCTCGACCAGCGTTTCCACCGGCGGCGCGCGCTTGCTGTCGCCGCGCGGCAGTGCCGTGCCAGAGCCGCGCACCAATCAGCTGTTCGTGACCGATATTCCGTCGCGGCTCGAGGCGGTGCAGGAGTTGATCAAGAAGCTCGACATTCCGGTGCGCCAGGTCATGATCGAGGCCCGCATCGTCGAGGCCAGCGACACCTTCGGCCGCTCGCTCGGCGTCAAGCTCGGTGGCAGCGACCTGCGCGGCATCCGTGGCGGTGATGCCGGCTATTCGATTGGCGGCGGCAACCGGGCTGCCTTCGGTGGCAGCTACGACGCGGTCTCGGCGACCACGCTCGAGCGGGCCAATACCCTGACCTCGGCCAACACCCAGTTCGTCAACCTGCCCGCGATCGGGATCGGAACCACCAGTCCGCCCGCATTCGCGCTCTCGCTGTTCAGCCCGACTGCCAACCGCTTCCTCGACCTCGAGATCTCGGCGCTGCAGGCCGACGGCAAGGGCAAGGTGGTCGCGAGCCCGCGCGTCATCACCGCCGACCAGACCCAGGCCGAAATCGAGCAGGGTGTGGACATTCCCTACCAGGCGGCGGCTGGCGTGACCGGCGCGACGACGGTGCAGTTCCGCAAGGCCAGCCTGCGGCTGACGGTGACGCCGCAAATCACGCCCGACGGCGGCATCATCCTGAACGTCGAGGTGGCCAAGGACACGCCCGGCACCGTCTACAACGGCGGCGTCGCGATCAACACCAAGCGCGTCAAGACCAATGTGCTGGTCGAGAACGGTGGCACCGTGGTCATCGGCGGCATCTTCAGCTCGACCGAGCAGGAAGACGTCAACAAGGTGCCCTTGCTCGGCGACATTCCGTTCGCTGGCAACCTGTTCAAGAACCGCACGATCAAGACCGAGAAGACCGAGCTGCTGGTGTTCCTGACGCCGCGCACGCTGTCCGACGTCATCACCTCGGCGCGCTGAGCCAGCCATAAAGGGGAAAAACATGAAGATGCTTCGATGGGTTGTTGCGCCTCTCATGGTGGCTGCGTTGGCCGCTTGTGGTGGTGGTGGTGGCAGTGCGGGGACCCAGGTGGTCGGGTCGGGCACGGATACCGGCACAGGGACGGGGACCGGCTCCGTGACGAGTTCTGCCATGACCCTGCAGCTGGTGGATTCGACCGGCGCAATCCTGGCGTCGCCGACCCTGTCACAGACTGAAGCACGCAATCTGAAGGTCACGCTCAAGAACGCTGCCGGGGCGGTACAGGCGTTCAAGCGGGTTGTCGTCACGCTCGACAGCCCATTGGCGGTCTTGACCCCCCAGTCCGGCACTCAGCTGACCGACGCCGCTGGCGTAGCGGTATTCGCGATCGCGCCAGCTTCTGTTACCTCAAGTGGTGCTGTCACCGCCACCGCCAAGGCCAGCATTGATGGGGCCGAAGTCTCCAAGACGCTGGACTTGCAGATCACGGCCGGCAATGTGGCCCTTTCGGGCTTGAGCGTCAATCCGACTTCAGCCCAGCTTGGTCAGTCGGTGAACGTCAGCGTCAATGCCAGCGTCAATGGTCAGCCTGCCGCTTCCAACTCGGTGACGGTGGCGATCACCAGCACCTGCGGCACCGTTTCGCCCGCTTCGGCTCAGGTCGACAGCAGCGGCAAGGCATCGGCGGTGATCCAGACCACGGTTTCCGGCAGTTGTTCGGTCGCGGCCACCACTGCAGGGGTCGCATCGCCCGCGACGGCCAGCTACACGGTGACCACGGCACCCGTGACCGGCATCCAGTTCGTGCAGGTCAGTCCTGCCGTCATCTATCAGCAGGATTCGGTCGGGGCCAACAGTTCGATCGTGAAGTTCAAGGTCATCGACTCCAACGGTAATCCGGTCAGTGGCCAGACGGTCAACGCCGCCTTGATCAACCCGACCGGAGGCGTGCATTTCTGCGACGCGGCGGCCTCTGCCGGCTCCGCGGTGTCGGCGGCACCGAGCGGTGAGGTCAGCTTCTCGGTCTGCTCGGGCACGCAGCCTGAGACCGTGCAGGTGCGCGCGACCCTGGCCGGTGCTAGCGGCATCTTTACCGATTCGAACATCCTTGCGGTTCAGACCGGGCTGCCGACGCAGCGTTTCTTTGACATCGCGGCGGATCGCTGGAATTTCTATGCTGGAGGCCTATTCACGAGCCAGTACAGCGGCGATAGCGTCAATATTACCGTCCGTTTGGCCGATCGCCAGGGTAATCCGGTGCCCAATGGCACGCCAGTCGTGTTCGTGACAGAGGGCGGGCAGATCAACAAGTCCAATATCAGCAGTTGCATCGTCAGCGATGGGAACGGGGGCTGCTCGGTACCGCTGATCGGTCAAGAGTACCGACCGCTAGGCTCCATGAACGTCGATGGCAGCCCGCTTGGCGATCCGCGCCCGGGTCGGGTCACCGTGCTGGCGATGGCCGATGGCGAGGAGTCCTTCGTCGACAAGAACAACAATAACCGTTACGACCCTGGTGAACTGTTCGAGGATCTCGGCGTGCCCTTCATGGACAAGAACGAGGACGGTGTCCTTACGCTGACCTACAAGAACCGGGTTCGCAATACCGACGAAGGCGAGGTGTCCTATCCGATAGCCGTAGAGGCGAAAGGAAGTGCAGCCTGTCCTGATAATTCGAACGTGTGGCTGTCGCAGGTGGGCACTTGCAACGCCTCATGGAACGGCAGTGGTACCAAGCCGGACGGCAGCCGCTACACGCCAACCAAGGTCAGGCGTTCCATCGTCGTAGTGTTTTCCGGCGGCGAGATCGGGCAGCCCGGTCAGTACCATGCCAGCATCCCGTTGGCCAGCCAGACGGCCGTGCTTGACAGTTCAAAGAGTTCCATCATCGTCAGGCTGGCAGACTTGAACGGTAATCCATTGGCAGCCGACGCCACGATCAGCGTGTCGGTACGTCCTGAAACGAGCGAGTGCACGGCCAAGCTGCTGGGCTCGGTCATCGGCAACAGCACCGAGCCGACCGTGCATGAGGCGATTCTTGAGAAATGCAAGGGTGGCGAGATCATTGAGTTCACCGTTGTGACCACTGCTGGAACCCTTAGCAAGACCAGCATGTTCACTGTGACGGTGCCTTGATCAGCAACGTCATGTGCTACGGGGCATCGGGTTACACTCGCAAACCGTGATCCCGGTGCCCGGTTCTGCTGCTTGAGCAGGCCGGCCGCGTTCAATTGCCCACCCATCAGACCTTGCTCTCTTGACCATCGTCCTCGTCGGCCTGCCCGGTTCAGGCAAATCCACTGTCGGACGCCAGCTTGCCCGGCGCTTGGCCATTCCCTTCGTCGATTCGGACCAGGTGATCGAGCAGCGCCTGGGCTGCTCGATCCGCGAGTTCTTCGAGCGTGAGGGCGAGGCACGCTTTCGCGACATCGAGCAGGACACGCTCGATGACCTGACCCGGGGCCAGGATGTGGTGCTGTCGACCGGCGGCGGCTCCTGCATGCGTGAGGCCACGCGGGCTTTCCTGCACGAACGCGGCCAGGTGATCTACCTGCGCTCGACGCCCGAGGATATCTACCGCCGCATCAAGCACGATCGCGGCCGTCCGCTGCTGCTGGTGGCCGATCCGCTGCAGCGCCTGCGCGACCTGCACGAGGCGCGCGATCCGCAGTACCGCGAGTGTGCCCACTACGTGATCGAGACCGGAAGGCCTTCGGTGGCAACCCTGGTCAACATGATCGTGATGCAGCTGGAACTGGCCGGCAACCTACCGGTCCCCGCCCCCCGCTAAACTAGCGGGATGACCCCAGCCACCCACCAGCCGTCCGCAGGCGGACAAGTCCATGCTCGCGTCGAGATCGACCTGGGCGAGCGCAGCTACCCGATCCTGATCGGTTCCTCGCTGCTCGATGATCCGGCCACCTGGTCCGGCCTGCCCAAGGCCGCCAGCGCGCTGATCGTGACCAACGAGACTGTCGGTCCGCTCTATGCCGCCCGGCTGCAGCAGGCCCTGAGCCAGCAATATCCGCAGATCCATCTCGTGACCCTGCCCGATGGCGAGGCCTACAAGACCTGGGATTCGCTGAACCTGATCTTCGACGCCTTGCTGTCGAAAGGCTGCGACCGCAAGACGGTGCTGTTCGCGCTTGGCGGCGGCGTGGTGGGCGACATGACCGGTTTCGCTGCCGCCTGCTACATGCGCGGCGTGCCCTTCGTCCAGGTGCCGACCACGCTGCTGGCCCAGGTCGATTCGTCGGTCGGCGGCAAGACCGCGATCAACCACCCGCTGGGCAAGAACATGATCGGCGCCTTCTACCAGCCGGTGCGGGTGGTCTGCGACCTCGACACGCTGCAGACCCTGCCCGAGCGCGAGCTCAGCGCGGGCCTGGCCGAGGTGATCAAGTACGGTCCGATCCACGACCTGGCCTTCCTCGACTGGATCGAGGCCAATCTGCCGGCGCTGCGCGCGCGCGACCCGAAGGCGCTGGCGCATGCGGTGCAGCGCAGCTGCGAGATCAAGGCCGATGTCGTTGGCCAGGACGAGCGCGAGGCGGGGCTGCGCGCGATCCTGAACTTCGGCCATACCTTCGGTCATGCGATCGAGGCCGGCCTGGGCTATGGCGAGTGGCTGCACGGCGAGGGCGTGGGTTGCGGCATGGTGATGGCCGCACGCCTGTCGCAGCGCCTGGGCCTGCTGGCCGAGGACAAGGTCGAGCGGCTGGTGCGGCTGGTCGAGGCTGCTGGCCTGCCGGTGCGCGGGCCGCAGCTCAAGGTCGGCCATGGCGAGGGCTGTGCGGACTTGAGCAACGCGCAGCGCTATCTGCAGCTGATGCGGGTCGACAAGAAGGCCGAGGCCGGCGAGATCAAGTTCGTGCTGGTCGAGGATGCTGGCCGTGCCGTGGTGCGCGGCGCGCCCGATGCGCTGGTGGCCGAGGTCATCGATGCCTGCTGCGCCTGAGGCGCAGGGCCTCCAGTCCTATGCGTGCGATCCTGCACGCACCCAGGGCCGGCGCTTTGCCGAAGGCCCGGCGCCGACGCGCAACGACTTCCAGCGCGACCGCGACCGCATCGTCCATTCGAGTGCGTTCCGGCGCCTGGTCTACAAGACCCAGGTCTTCCTGAACCACGAGGGCGACCTGTTCCGTACCCGCTTGACCCATTCGCTCGAGGTGGCGCAGCTGGCGCGCAGCATCGCGCGCAGCCTGGGTCTGCACGAGGATCTGGTCGAGGCGATCGCGCTCGCACATGACCTGGGACATACCCCCTTCGGTCACGCCGGCCAGGATGCGCTCAACGCCTGCCTGCAAGGTGACGAGGCGCAGGCCGCTGCCCCGGGGCCGGACGAGCCGCGCGGCGGCTTCGAACACAATATGCAGAGCCTGCGCGTGGTCGATGCGCTCGAACAGCGCTATCCGTCCTTCGACGGGCTCAATCTCTGTTTCGAGACGCGCGAGGGCATCCTCAAGCATTGTTCGCGTGCCAATGCCGAATGGCTGGAGTCGCGCGAGCCGGCTGGGGTCGGCCAGCGTTTCCTGAGCGGGCGCTCGCCCTCGCTCGAGGCGCAGCTGGCCAACCTGGCAGACGAGATCGCCTATAACGCGCACGATATCGACGACGGGGTGCGCTCGGGCCTGCTGAGCCTGGAGCAGCTTGAGGCGGTGCCGCTGTTCGATTGCCACCGGCGCGAAGTGCTGGCCGAGTTTCCCGCGCTGCAGGGCCGGCGCCTGCTGTACGAGGCGATCCGGCGCATGCTGAGCGTGCAGATCTACGACGTGATCGATGCGACTCGGGCCGCGGTGCAGGCGGCGGGAGTCGATTCGCTCGCGGCAGTCAGGGCGGCGCCGGTGCTGGTGCAGTTCTCACCCGCCATGCGCGAGCAGTCCGCGCTGCTCAAGCGCTTCCTGTTTCGCAACCTCTATCGCCATCCGCAGGTGCTCGAAACTACCGGCCGCGGCTGCCAGGTGGTCAGCGAGCTGTATGCGGCTTACTGTGCCGAGCCGGCGCAGATGCCCGATTCGGCGCGGCGCGCGGGCATGGGGCTGCGGCGCCAGGCGGCCGATTACATCGCCGGCATGACCGACCGTTTCGCGATCCGCGAGCACCAGCGGCTGACCGGCGCCAGCCCCTTTTCCTGAAATTCCATGCGCCCTTTGCCTGACAGTCCTGCTGCCGCTCCACTCCACGCCGACCGGGTCGCGCACGCGTTGGACAGCCGTGCGGCCTGGCTGGTGATCGTCGCTGGCGTGGTGGCAGCCCTGCATGTGGGCAAGCTGCCGCCAGGCATCCCGATCCTGCGCGCTGAGCTGGGCCTGACCCTGGTCCAAGCCGGCTTCCTGCTGTCGGTGATGCAGGTCGCCGGCATGCTGCTCGGGGCATTGGCCGGCTTGCTGGCCGACCGGATGGGGCTGCGCCGCACCATGCTGCTGGGCCTTTGCCTGCTGGCTCTGGGTTGTGCGCTGGGTGCCATGGCATCCCGGGTCGCGCTGCTGCTGGCCGCGCGCATGCTGGAGGGAATCGGCTTGTTGCTGGCCGTCTTGCCGGCGCCGGGCCTGATCCGGCGCCTGGTGCAGGGGCCGCAGGCGCTGAGCCGGCTGCTGGGTGCCTGGGGCGCCTACATGCCGACCGGGGCGGCCACGGCGATGCTGCTCGGCCCCGGGCTTTATGCGGCGCTGGGCTGGCGCTGGGCCTGGCTGTTGCTGTCCGGGCTGACCCTGTGCTGGGCGGTCGTGGTCTGGCTGAAGGTGCCGCCCGATCCCGCGCGCTCGACCGCATTGCCGGGTCCTGGCTGGGGCGGGCGCCTGCGGCAGACCTTGTCTTCGTCGGGTCCCTGGCTGGTGGCGCTGGCTTTCTGCGTCTATTCGGGGCAGTGGTTGGCGGTGGTCGGCTTCCTGCCCACGATCCAGACCCAGGCCGGCTGGTCGCTCGGGGTCGCGGGGGGCCTGAGTGCCGCTGCTGCGGGGGCCAATGCGATCGGCAATCTGGCCGCTGGCCGGCTGCTGGCGCGTCATTGGCCACCCGGTCATCTGCTGGCCATCGGCTATGGCGCCATGGGGCTGGCCTGCTGGATCGCGTTCAGCGGCCGGGTCGGGCCGGTCGGGCAGTTCATCGCGGTGCTGGTCTTTTCATCGGTCGGCGGCCTGATACCAGGCACCTTGTTCAGCCTGGCGGTGCGGCTGGCGCCGAGCGGGCACACGGTGTCGACCACGGTCGGCTGGGTGCAGCAGCTGTCCTCGCTGGGCCAGTTTGCCGGTCCGCCGGTGGTGGCCTGGCTGGTCGCGCGCCAGGGGGGCGATTGGTCGCCGGCCTGGTGGTTCACGGCTTTTTGTTGTGCCATCGGGCTCGGCTTGGCGTTTCTGCTGCAGCGCCGCCTGTACTGAAGGAATCGGCATGGCCCGCTTGCCCCGACTGTCTGTCACCGGCGTTCCCCATCATGTGATCCTGCGCGGCAACAACCGGCAGCCGGTCTTCGTCGATCGCGAGGACCGCGAGTTCTTCCTGGCCCAGCTGGCCGAGCTGGCGCAGCGCGAGCGGGTACAGGTCCATGCCTATGTGCTGATGGACAACCATCTGCACCTGCTGTTGACGCCGCAGCAGGAGGGGGGCTTGTCGCGCCTGATGCAGTCGCTCGGGCGCAGCTATGTGCGGCGCTTCAACCTGCGCCACGGCCGCAGCGGCACGCTCTGGGAGGGGCGCTACCGTTCGACCGTGATCGACAGCGAGCGCTATCTGCTGGCCTGCATGGTCTACATCGACCTCAATCCGGTCCGGGCTGGCATGGTTCCTGCTGCCGAGCTGTACCCCTGGTCCAGCCATGCCCATTACATCGGCTTGCGCCACGACAAATGGCTGACGCCGCATCCGCTGGTGTGGTCCTTGGGCAACACCCCCTTCGCGCGCGAGGCGGCCTATGCCGAATTGGTGCGTCAGGGCCTCAGTACCGCCCGCCAGCGTGAGCTGTCCGAGTCGGCGCTGCAGGGCTGGCCGCTCGGTGGGGCGGGTTTCCTGGCCCGGCTGCGCGAGCAGACCGCCCGTCGCCTTGAGAAGGGGCGTGCCGGTCGTCCGCGTGCCCCGGCCGCTGCACCAGGCGAGAGCGGCTGATCCGGCGGGCTGCGCTGCTGGTCGCCTTTACTCTGTCCCCAATTTATTTTCCCTCTGTTTGTGGCTTGAATAAATTGGTCTCTGACCCCAATTTTTCTGCTTGCTTGTGCGGGGGTAATCGTCTATCCTCTTAGGGTTAATGCTTAATTGAGGAGTTTGGCGTGACCCGTCCTACCGAAATCGCTCAGCTGCAGCAGCAAGGTCTGTACAGCTCTGCCCAAGAACATGACGCCTGCGGCGTCGGCTTCGTGGCCCATATCAAGGGCCAGAAGAGCCATGCCATCGTCGGCCAGGCCCTCAAGATCCTCGAGAACCTGGATCACCGGGGCGCCGTCGGTGCCGATCCGCTGATGGGCGATGGCGCCGGTCTGCTGATCCAGATCCCGGACCAGCTGTATCGCGAAGAGATGGCCAAGCAGGGCGTGGCCCTGCCGCCGGCTGGCGAGTACGGCGTCGGCTTCGTCTTCCTGCCCAAGGAACACGCTTCCCGCCTGGCTTGCGAGCAGGAAATGGAGCGCGCCATCAAGGCCGAAGGCCAAGTCCTGCTGGGCTGGCGCGATGTGCCGGTCAACCTCGAGATGCCGATGTCTCCCGCCGTGCGCGAGAAGGAGCCGGTCATGCGCCAGGTCTTCATCGGCCGCGGCGCCGATGTGATCGTGCAGGACGCGCTCGAGCGCAAGCTCTACGTGATCCGCAAGACCGCCAGTGCCAATATCCAGGCGCTCAAGCTCAAGCACAGCAACGAGTACTACATCCCCTCGATGTCGAGCCGTACCGTGGTGTACAAGGGCCTGCTGCTGGCTGACCAGGTCGGTACCTACTACCTCGACCTGCAGGACCCGCGCTGCATTTCGGCGCTGGGCCTGGTGCACCAGCGTTTCTCGACCAACACCTTCCCCGAGTGGCCGCTGGCCCACCCCTACCGCTATGTCGCCCACAACGGCGAGATCAACACGGTCAAGGGCAACTACAACTGGATGAAGGCGCGCGAAGGCGTGATGTCGTCGCCGGTGCTGGGCGAGGACCTGAGCAAGCTGTACCCGATCAGCTTCGCCGGCCAGTCCGACACCGCGACCTTCGACAACTGCCTCGAGCTGCTGACGATGGCCGGCTACCCGATCAGCCAGGCCGTCATGATGATGATCCCCGAGCCGTGGGAGCAGCACAGCACGATGGACCCGCGCCGTCGCGCCTTCTACGAATACCACGCCGCCATGCTCGAGCCGTGGGACGGCCCGGCTTCGGTCGTGTTCACCGATGGCCGCCAGATCGGCGCCACGCTGGACCGCAACGGTCTGCGTCCGGCCCGCTACTGCGTGACCGATGACGATTTCGTCATCATGGGTTCCGAAGCCGGCGTGCTGCCGGTGCCCGACAGCAAGATCGTGCGCAAGTGGCGCCTGCAGCCGGGCAAGATGTTCCTGATCGATCTCGAGCAGGGCCGCATGATCGACGACGAGGAGCTGAAAGCCAACCTCGCCAACTCCAAGCCCTACAAGCAGTGGATCGAGAACCTGCGCATCCGTCTCGACGACGTGGTGCAGCCGGTCGCTGGCGAGATCGACGCCCAGACCATGGTTGAGGAGTCCTCGGTCGCCGCGCTCGAGAGCGTCTCGCCGTCGCTGCTGGACCGCCAGCAGGCCTTCGGCATGACCCAGGAAGACATCAAGTTCCTGATGGCGCCGATGGCCCAGAACGGCGAGGAAGGCATCGGCTCGATGGGCAACGACAGCCCGCTGGCCGTGCTCTCGTCGAAGAACAAGCATCTGGCCAACTACTTCAAGCAGTTGTTCGCCCAGGTGACCAACCCGCCGATCGACCCGATCCGCGAAGAACTGGTCATGTCGCTCGTTTCCTTCATCGGGCCGAAGCCGAACCTGCTCAACACCAACGATATCAACCCGCCGATCCGTCTCGAAGTGTCGCAACCCGTGCTCTCTTTTGACGACATGGAAAAGCTGCGCAACATCGAGAAATACA
>ERZ724523.1554-NODE-1554-length-13365-cov-3.955147_pt1 | contig 13365 bp, 9 predicted proteins | sample MGYA00376056_ERZ724523 | MGnify/ENA primary metagenome ERZ724523 (study PRJEB28724, sample SAMN07190888) | wastewater metagenome | isolation source: influent of sewage treatment plant in Hong Hong | place: USA: Christiansburg, Virginia | collected 2016-03-01 ... | reverse complement strand
GTTGGGGGCCCGCATCGACCAGCCCGTTGTGGGGCTCAACGTCGATAACGTGCCCTACATGAACAAGGACGCCTACGATTTCGACCTGGCCGACATCGAACGGATCGAGGTGCTGCGGGGGCTCGGTCGAAACGACGAAGCCCAGGTTCTGGCCGACAAGCTGGCAGCCGTTGACGTTGGCTAGCGCTGATTCGCTCGCGTGCTGCCCAGGTGACGAAGGCACGCTTGGATGCCGTCACTGAGCGTGCGAAGTGTCTGGACCTCACGCAGGTCGGCGCCTACTTCCACAAGCTTGCTTGCGACCTGAGCGCTGATGCCGGTGAGTACGCAGCGGGTGCCGAGCAGTTGTGCTGCCCGCACGACCTTCACCAGGTAGTCCGCTGACCGCGAATCGACCGAGTCCGCGCCGGTGATATCCAGGATGATGTAGCGAGCGGAGCGACGGGCCACTGCCTCTAACACCGATTCCATCAGGACTTGGCTGCGGGCATCGTCGATCACCCCAATGATGGGGACCGCGAGCACGTCCTTCCAGACCTCGAGCACCGGCGTCGACAAACGTCGGATCAGCGCCTCTTGTCGTTCCACCATCGCGACCTTGTCGGCCAGCTCCTGGGAGATTGCAAAGAGCGAGGTTTGATTCATCGCGAGCGCCTGCTTCCATTGCTCCGCCTCAGGTCCAAACAGCTCGGGGGGCCGGAGATAGAACGAGCAGCTTTGGTCCCCGCGTGCGATGCAGGTCGGTTCGATGGCTAGCACCGGAGAACCAAAAAAAGCCGTGGCCCAACCGCTCGCATAGCCGGTCAACGTGTGACAGACCGGATTCAGACTGGGTCCAAACAGTGCCAGGTGCAGCTCGGCTTCATAGGAGTTTTGCCACGTCCCGCGCATCTCAAAGTGCCCAGTGGTGCGATCGTACTCGAGCAGACTTGGAACGGCGCGCACCAGTCCTTCCCAACTGTGCATGGTCGGTCCGGCGGCCAGTCGATCGAGGTCTGTGTCCCATTGATTGTGCTTGGTAAGCGACTCGAAATCGCCGGTGCCACAGCGATAGCCAAACTGCGTAAGAAGCGTCGGTGACAGATCCGGTCCAAGCTGTTCGAAGAGCAGCTTGCGGAGTGTTCCGAACGCCTCCTTTCGAAACAGGAGAAATCGTTCTTCACCCAAGAGGAGCTGGCCCGTATTGGGGTCGAACTTGAGGAGCGAACGCAGATCGATATCGGAAGCACGCATCTAACTGAATGACGGCGAGTAATTTGGCCGACCTGCCTAGGATAACATGTTAGGAATCGACTTTGTCGACGAGAAAGCAAGACCAAGCGGTAGGATAAGGAGCGTTGGGTATGCGCACGTAAGGGAGTGCCCGCAGAGGGAACACTCCGCTTAGAGTGGTTGGACAGAGAGGTCGAGCTAAGAGGCTTTGAGTCTACGGATGAGCTCACGGATACGACGAGAGCCACCGCCATCTCGGTACACGAACTTGAGCCCAACCCCGGAGTCGGTCTTGGTGGCTACTTTGCCTTGGAGCGGTACAGGCACCGCACCACCAGGCAATAGCACATCTACCACTACATCTTCTCCAACGGCGGGAAGTTCGTGATCGCTGCGTAGGAAGGCACCCCCAAGGGAGATTTCGAGCAGCTCGGCTGGCTGGCTGTCGAGAGCGCCTTCGCGATGATACGTCACGGCGATCGTGACGGGCAGGCGGGGGTGTCGTCGCTTGCGTGCGGTCACTTCTCCTGAAAGTGCCGCCAGCATGAAGTCCTTTTTATCGGCCTCATCGGACAGGAACTCGACGACTGCACCGGCGCGCACCCGCAGTCGGGGGAGAGCGGGGCGCCAGGAGCGTACTTCGCCGCGTAGCAACACCTTACCGGGAAGTCCTTTGACGAACAGTTCCCCCACTACGGGATCACCGCCTGTGAGTGGCGTGGTCGTCGCCACGAACATACCGCCGTTGGGGAGCTAGCGGTGGTAGACCTCGTTAAAATCGTCGCGATTGTGAAAGCGGGCCTTCAGGATCTGCATGGCGCGCGGACCATATCACAAACGATGCGAGGTACAACCGCAGCGTGCGAGCGATTGCCGATTCCTGGAAGGAGAGGGATTCAGCGTCGGCATTAGTTTTCCGGGTAGGCCGTCCAGCCCTGGGTCCAGTCATCGGAATCGCCGGGACCGAACGCTCCCAGGTAGCTTGCTGGGCTGAAGAAGTTATCGGTGGGGGGCATGGTGGCACCGCTTAACGCCGGAGAAGTCTGCTGCGGTCGGAAGTCCGGTGTGCTCTGGTCGTAGGGCCGACGCAGCGTTGGGTTTAGTTCGCGATTGCCCAGCTTGCGTAGTTCGGCCGCAAGGTCGCACGGCATGGTCACCGTGGAAAGGTTGGCGCTGGCGTCGCGACCGTTGTCAAAGAACAGACCCGCGCTGACTTGCAGACGGCCCGCAGTTAGCTCTGTGCAGGTGCTCTCTTGCGCGATGGTTGCGCCCATCTCTGGGTAACCGAGCACGATCACGTTCGACACTTGTCCAGCGGTCCCCTGTCGCAGAGTCATTCCAAACCGCTTCTCTCCTTTGGGATTTGATCCCGGACCAGTTCCGATCAAGGTCAAGTTGTAGAACTGCGGTGCCGAGCGGGGTGTCAGCGAGTTGTTGGTACGGTTGTTGTCCGCTTCGATGCCATTGTTGCCGTCGGCGAGCGTCTGTTGCGAGACCAAGAACTGTCCTTTTCCGGAGTACCCCTGATCCCAATCAAAGGAATCATCCAGCGACGCACTGGCCACCAAGTGACGGACATTCACGGTGCCACCAAACCACTCGAACGCATCATCTGATCCACGATGCACTTGGACAAAGTCGACCACGGTGCCACTACCGACTCCTCCGAAGGTCAAACCGTTCAGCTCGTTATCAGGAGCAACTTCTCGACCGGCGAACTCGATGCGAACGTAGCGCAGCACTCCACTAGAGTCGTCGTTTTTGAGCGTTCCACAGGGACCGTACGGCCCGGCGTTCCCTTCCAGGCTGCCGCAGGCCTGGTCATTGCCGGGAGGCAGGTTGATCGCAGCGCGACCACGCAGAACCACGCCACCCCAGTCCGAGGTTCGACGCTCCCCGACTTTGCGACTGCTGGTAAAGACAATCGGCTTGTCCTTGGTACCATCGGCCACGAGCTTGGCGTCTTGATCGATGTTTAGGAAGCTCACCCGCTGCGGATCGCTCGCGTCACCGCAAATCGTTGTGCCGGGAGCAATCGTTAGCGTGGCACGCTCTGTGACTTTGACCTGTCCAACGAGAAGCCAGCGTTTGTCGGCGCTCAGCGTCGTATTTTTCGTAATGTTGCCACTGAGCACGGATGCGGCAACGCCACCACACAGTGGGGATGTCATCTCGTTCGGATCGGGGTTGGGACTGATGAGATCGCTGTCACACGCGGACGCCAGACACAGTGCACCGGCAAACAACCGGATGAGCGTGTGGGAGTTCAGAATATTAGGCATGTAAAAAGACTCCTTTTTGCTGTTACAGGTCATAGGACAGCGACAGACTCACGGTCTGTCCGGTGGTGTATCGAACCGTTGTTTCTTGGACCTTCGGACCTTCCGCACCACCGCTTCCCGGTAGCGTTCCACGCTGGATGATCTGCACTGGTGAGTTCACCAAGTTGCGGGCGGATAGACGCAATGACAGTCCGCTGGGCAGCTTTTGAGCCACCGTGATATCAAGTTGATGTCGTGGCTGTTCGTACTTGTCTGGGAGTCCGAACGCACCGACCTGATCGATCCGCTCGCCAAAGACGTTGTACAGCACGCGAAGCTGCGTACCCCATTCAGGACGATCTAGTTCCGCAAACAGGTTGACCACAAACGGGGACTGTCCTTGCAGCGCACGGACCTTGCTCGTTTGCTGTCCAGCGACTCCCTCCAGATCCACTTGGGAGTACAGTAGGGATACGTTACCACCGATAGAGACACCGCGCAGTCCGCGCTCGCTTATGACCAGCTCTTTGCGGGCCTCCAACTCGCCTCCGATGTTGTAGGCGGCGCGGGCGTTGGCAAACGATCGGATCAAGTTTCCACCCGCACTGATCGTGGTCTCGATCGGTGCATCGAAGTACTTCCCATAGGCGCTGAGTGCGATGACATCGGCCCCACCCAAGAACCACTCCCAGCGCAGATCCGCGCTGCCAATTCGAGTTCGCTGGAGTTGCGGATTTCCCTGTACCAGCTCGCCACCGAAGAAGTCGGTAAACTGAAACGGTGCCAGCTCGCGAAACTCCGGTCGGGCCACGGTCATCGACACGGCCGCACGGAAGTTCATCTTGGGAGTCAGCTTCGCAACCAGGTTGAGCGACGGCAACGGGTCATAGGTATCCAGCGCTACGGCAATCGGCTGATCGGCCTGCTGAGGATCAAAGGAATACAGTCTCTGCTGCGCTGCTTCGAATCGGAGTCCTCCCGATAGACTGACCTTGCTGCTGAGCGGAAGATCGACACGGGCATACGCTGCGTAGACACCCTGCTTGGCGTTGTATTTGTCGGCGGTGTTGGTGTTTTCGCGAACCTCCACGGCCGTTCCCAGATGATCCGCAGAGAAGAGTTGCTCTGGTGCGGCGGTGTCATCAATGTCGCCAATTCCACCAAATCCGAACTTGAAGCGACGTGCTGAAAAGTCTCGAATTCGCACACGCCCAGCGAGGCCGACCTTCAGCGCCGATGCCAGGCCGTACCATTGCTTGAAGCCTTGTGCGAAGTCGATCCTCGCTGCCACCTGATGTTCCAAGTTGTGTGCAAAGAATCGCTGACCACTGGTTCCCTTGGGGGTGAAGTGAAACAGTCCGTCATCTTTCTTCAGGTACGTGACTTCGCGATTGTCAGGCTCCTCACGCGCTGCGGCAGAGTAGCTGGCTGCCCATTCCAGGTCGCTCGCGCTGCGCTGCGCTGGCTCGAAGTGGTGGCTTCCTCGAAGCTGGAGCAGACCCAAAGAGCGTGCCACAAACCGCAGACGACTGTTCCATAGCTCCGAAAACTGCTCTTGGCTAAAACCCTGATAGATGCGTGTCTCGCGATCCGAGCTCTGCGAAAACAGCGCGGTGAGCGAGAGGCGATGGAGCGGTGCAAGCTGCACGGCCATCGTTCCCATCGCACCCCAGTTCACTCCGTCCGTGCTACGAACGGAATATCGACCGGCTCCCGATGCAAACGCTCCTTCGTCGTTCCCAAACTGAACGAGAGGTCGTAGTTGCGGACCTTGGGCGGTATCGACCAGGTTGAGCACTTGGACTTCTTCCGCACGAGTCTGTGAATCGGCACTGTAGTGAAGCGCGAACAGATAGCCGATCCGCGTGCCACGTACCTCTGCGCGATCACCAAAGGAAGCGGACAGCGCATAGTTCGGAGAGCCACTTTTTTGTCGATAGGGCGACCAGACGTTTGGAAAGGCTCGCCCGAGAGCGGCACCAGTTAATTTTCCGGCGGGCAGCCCGCGTGTACCATCATCGATGCCGAGCCAGTCGGTGCGACCACCAGGATAGGTAAGCATCGGCTGAAAGACGGTCTGGGCATTTCCACCAATCGAGGCACCGAGATGCGCGACTCGTTTGGTGGGGAAGTCTTGCAGCGCAATTTCGACCGCACCTCCGGCAAAGTCTGCGGGCAGATCAGGCGTCGCGGTCTTGATCACGCTCAAACTGGACAGCAGCTCGGCGGGAAAAATGTCAAACGGAACCGCATGCTGTTCCGGTTCGGGACTGGGCAGTGGGAGTCCGTGCAGGAGTGTACTTGAGTAGCGCTCACCAAGTCCGCGTACGTAGACAAAGCGATCACCGACGACAGTGGCTCCCACCACACGGCTTGCAACCTGAGAGGCGCTGCTGTCAGCGGACTTGCGAATGTCTTCGCTGCTGACAGAGTCACTGACCGTGCTGGCCTCTTGTCGAGTTTGAAGCTGTGCAGCCGCTCCCTTTTGATCAGGTTCACGGATGACGACTGTTTCGGCTGTGACTTCGGTGGGGGCTCCGCTCAACTTCAGCGCCACCGGCGCAGCCAGCACGAGATTCCCAACCGCTGGAATCGTGATCGTAAGGCTCTGCTTGTCGTAAAATTCCGAAACAAACTCCAACGTATAGGTACCTGGTGGCAGCGCGAGCGAGAACTCTCCCTTTTCATTGGTCGTGGTTTGCTGATCACGTCCCGCCACTTGAACCGTCAGCTCATAGATCCCATCACCGGTTGCCTTTTCGACCACTCGACCGCTGACGGAAGCCGTTGCGACTGGCGGAGTTTCAGGGCTTACCACCGATGGAGCGATCGTCCCTTCAGGCGCGGCTTGCGCAGGAGTGGGTGACGGAATGACCGGCGGACTTTCGGCAGTCGTGGCTTCCGGAGCGGGTGGTTCCTGTGGCGCACCATGAGCCAGCAAAGGCGTCTGCAACAGGACATGCAGGAGTCCTCCCAAAAAGGGTAGGGCGGAGCGCAGAGACTTGTTCCACAGTGCCATAGGAATGTGAGCCCAGTTGTTTGGCTCACAGTCTAGGCACCCCGGTCAGAACCTCTGTGGCAAGTCCGTGCCAAGTATGTGTCATTTTGGTGACACCGTCGGACACGTCAGCAAATGTATGCACCGCGAGAGCGCTTTGGGCGCTCGTGATGGTCGCTAGCGGTTGGTGGAGCGCAGGACGGCGTGTGGCAGTCCTTCGTCTTGGCCAGCGCGGCTGACTTCCATAAACTGCGCTTTGCGCTGGAGATCCTTGATGTCTTTGGCACCGCAGTAGGTCATGCCGGAGCGGATTCCGCCCATCACATCGCCGATCACATCGTTCACAGAGCCCTTGGCGGGGACTTCCGTGCTGATGCCTTCAGCCGTCTTCCAATCGGCCATCGAGCCCATGAAGTCTTCCTGCGCCTCGCGTGAAGCCATTCCTCTGAAGACCTTTACAAAGCTAGACTTGCCGTCGGCGCTCTTCTTTTCGATTCGCTCACCGGGAGTCTCATCGGTTCCCGATAGCATGCCACCGAGCATCACACACGAGGCACCGGCAGCCAAGGCTTTGACCGCATCACCGGGGGTTCTGATTCCGCCATCAGCGATCAGCGGACGATCCACCTTGCGACAGTCCAAGATCGCAGAGAGCTGCGGTACACCGAAGCCAGTCTTGATGCGGGTCGTGCAGACAGAGCCCGGACCAATTCCAACCTTGATGACATCCGCCCCTGCGGCAGACAGATAGTCCGCTCCCGCATAGGTTGCCACGTTGCCTGCGATGATGCAGATGTTGTCGCCGAACTTGTCGCGCAGCGAGCGAATCATCTGATTGACCATCTTGCTGTGTCCGTGCGCCACATCCACACAGAGTGTACTCGCACCAGCAGCGACGAGCGCTTCGGCACGCTCCATGGCATCACCAGAGACTCCTACGCAGACTCCGACCGGGCCAAATTCTTTGGCGCGTCGAAAATCTGCGACGTTCTGTTCGATGCTCATGAACCTGTGAATGATCCCCATTCCGCCGAGCTTGGCCATCGCTGCGGCCATCTGCCAACCGGTGATGGTGTCCATGTTGGACGAGATGATCGGAATGCGGAGATCTAGCGCTTCAGTGATCTGAACGCTCGTTGTCACGGACTGACGCGAGCGGATTCCGTTATAGCCAGGGACCAGGAGTACGTCGTCAAAGGTAATGCCACGCGGGAACATACAGTTAGACCTCCGCTGGTACGGTGTCGTCGTCGCCGCCCTCAGCGTCGGATTCAGGACTCTGCGCGAGTTCCTGTTGGGCAGCGAGCATTGCATCGGCGATCGTAGGGCCTCCGTCTGTGCCCGCTTCGCCGCTCGGAAATTCCAACGCAAGAATGGTCAGCTCGCGGGTTCCGACCGCAACCTGAACCAGGACGGCGTCATCGACATGTTTGCCGATGAGCGCTTTGCCGATTGGAGATCGGTAGCTGATGCGACCATCTTTGGGATCGCTCTCATCGATTCCGACAAGCTGGTACTTGTGTAGCTTGCCGTTTTCATCTTCGACCGTGACGAGGCAGCCAAAGGTCACGCGATCGCCTTTGTGATGGCTGGGGTCGATGACCTCCGCAATGGCCATGCGCTTCATCAAATGTCGAATGCGGCTGTCGATCTGACGGAGCTGGCGTTTGCGATAGATGTACTCGGCGTTCTCGGATCGATCTCCTTCGGCGGCTGCTTCGGACAGCTTGGCGACTACCTCGCGACGGGTGGGTCCGCGCAGGCTCTCGAATTCGCGCTGGAGGCGACGAAATCCGTTTGGGGTGATGTAGTTCTTTTCGGGGGGCTTGGAATTTGAATCGTTTGCGGCTGGCACGGCGCAGCTAGTGTAGCGCGAAGTCGGCGAGGAGTGCGGCGTGATCCGAGCCGGCAAGCCCAAACCGATTCGAATCATGCTGCGCCGAAGCACTGCCAGCGACGTAAGAGACCCTCGCCGTGCGTGCGACAAAGAGATGATCGATTGCCTGCTCAGTCCCATTAAAGGAGTAGGTTGCGACGCTTGCCGCTGGTCGGTCCTTGGCCACGCGCATCAGATTCGGCGCACTTTCCATTGCATCAAGCGGCGGCGATCCTGGCGTGTCGTTCAGATCACCACCTAAGAGCACCACCGCATCGGGAAACTCGGCAGCGGTCTTCAGGACGATGTCGCGGGCGGCCTGTGCCTCCGCCAGCCGTCGTCCCGGATCGTCGCTGACTTTCGATCGGAAGTGCGCGGCAAACATCACCACCCGTCGACCCTTGATCATCATGTGGACTTCCAAGAGCTCGCGTGTAAACGAAGTCGTACTGCCATCTGGTCGGGTCAGCGTTTGCGAGCGATGCGTGCGGACCAACAAGAGTGAACCGGCTCCCAGCACCGCGACATCAATGGAACCCGGCAGTCCCGTTTCTCCCAGCACCACGGTTGGATAGAGATCGCGAAGTCGTCCACGTAAGGCATCGAGCGCAGTCTGGTTCTCGATTTCTTGCAGCGCGATGACATCGGCGGATAGGCCGCGTAGTGCCGTGGCCACCGCATCTGCTTTTGTGGTGAACGCTTGCATGGTGGGAACCTGTTCGAAATCGCTTGGCGTACAGCGCCCCGAGTCACACACCGTATCGAAGAACAAGTGAGTGTTGTAAGTCAGGGCGCGGAGATCGGGCCGCACTCGCTGGGAATCCGCAACCGCGTCAGTGATCGCCAAATCCTGAACGACGGCGGAATCTGTATCAGCGTGAAAGCCAATGATCTGATCAGTCGGTCGACAGCCGATCAGGCTGATTCCTACGCCAAGTCCGATGACTGCGAACGACCGCGTGATTGCCCAAGGACGAGTGCGCATGATGAAGCAGCTACTTTCCGGCGCATTTGCTGCTGCGACATTTCCCAGAAGGACCGCAATCGGAATCGAACGAACAGGAACCAGAGGGAGAGTTGGCGCACTTGCCGCTGCGACACTTGCCACCGCCGCAGTCCGAGTCAAAGGAACAGGAGCCATCGGCTGCGGTTGCGCACTTGCCACTGCGGCACTTGACGCCATTGCCACAATCGGAATCGAACGAACAGCCGCCCCCCGCTGCCGAGCACTTGCCACTGCGACATTTGCCGCCGCCACAGTCGGAGTCAAACGAACAGGAGCCATCGGCAGAGTTAGAGCACTTGCCGCTGCGGCACTTGCCTCCACCACAGTCGGAATCAAACGAACAGGTACCACCAGCGGCCGTCGCGCACTTACCGCTGCGGCACTTTACTCCTGCCCCGCAGTCCGAGTCAAAACTGCATGTACCGCCAGAGTTTGCCGAGGTCATCATCGGCACCAAGCACAGCGAGAGCACCAGGATCAGTCTAGACAGGATACGCATCGGGATTCCTTTCGAAGGAGGTGATAGCGAGAAAAGGTGCAACGACCAAACTGTGGCCGAAGGTAGCACAACCCAGATCAGTGGTTGCTGCCGGTCATGGATTTTGATCGTTCCCAATCGGAAAACGCAGCGTGATCTGGGTGCCCACCCCTGGCTGACTCTGCACGGAGATCGTGCCCTTCAACAGCTCTGTGACCAGATTGTGAACGATGTGCATTCCCAATCCGGAGCCACCTTGTCCACGACGGGTGGTGAAGAATGGCTCAAAGATGCGGGCGCGCTCTTCTGTGGTCATTCCTCTGCCGTTATCGGAAATGACCAACTCCAAATCGGTGCTGGAGAGACGGCGAAGCGTAAGACTTATCTGCCCCGGCTTGTCTTCTACGAAGGCATGGGTGATGGCATTTTGGATCAGGTTGCCCAGGATCTGTGCGATCGCTCCGGCATGGACGTCGCCTTCGATTTCTTCGGCGACGTGCAGGTTCACCGTGTGGTGGGTCCGCTTATAGAGCGGGGCCAGGCTCATCAGCACTTCGCTCAGGTAGTGTCCAAAGCGAACCCGGCGGCGGAGACCATGCGATTGATCCACAGCGACCTGTTTGAAACTGTGCACCAGGTCAGCCGCACGCTGAAGGTTGGTCAGCGTTAGTTCGGCGGCTTGTCGAGCATCTGATAGGAACGAAATCAGCGTCGAACGCTTCAGCTCTCCCTTTTGAAAGCTCTGATCGAGATCACGCACGCGATCATGCAGGAGGGAGCCCGCCGTGACGGCGATTCCCATGGGGGTGTTGATCTCATGTGCGACTCCGGCGACAAGTCCGCCGAGTGCGGCCATCTTCTCCTTGTGCATCAATTCTTGTTGCGTGGTGCGCAGGACGGCCAGCAGTTTGCTGGCATAGACATCCGCCATCAGGAAGGCGGTATCAGCGTAGAGCTTGTCGAGAATCGAGCGGATTTCGATCACCAGCGTGGGTTCGATCGACTGACTGCGCAGTACCTCTTCGATGCCGCGCTTAAAGCCCAGGAAGCCGCGCAACAGCGTCGATATTTTGAACTCGGCAGCGGCGCGGAAGCTGGTCACGAACTCGATGAAGGCATCACGTTTGGACGGATCTCCCAGCAACAGATCATCGCGATACGCCCCAAACTCTTGTTCGACTAGCAATCGCGTTTCGCTGCGAGGACGACGACCGCGTAGATCGACAGCACTGTCGATGATCCAATCGGTGCCGCGATCGATGATCTCTTCGCGATGGGTGGTCAGAAACTCTTCCAAGAAGCTACGGACTTCCGGCCGTAGCGCCCGCTCATCGATCATTGTAGGGCGGACTCCTCATTTTGAAGGCGAATCCGTTTCCAGCATTGACGATCCAGAACCTCAATCGCCGGGTCTTGTGGCCACTGGGTTCTCAGCTCTGCCAGTCGCGGGCGAGCCTTTTGCCACTGTGCAGCTTGCATGATCTCAATCACCTCCAGGAGCGGCTTACTACTCGCTTGTTTCAGCGTGCGGATGCTCTGAGTATCCGCCGCAAAGACCTCAAACAGCTCAACGTTGCGGGTCTTACCACGCAGGTCAACGTGTCCAAGGAGTCGCGTATCCTTTTGAAGCTCGGCAGGGAGTCGCTCGAACACCTCGCGGGTGATCAGCATGTCCGCTTCATAGGTTCGGGTCAATCGCTCGATCCGCGACGTAATGTTGACGCTGTCCGAGATCGCGGTGAAGTCGATTCGATCTGCGGCACCAAGCAATCCCAAGATCATCGGGCCACTGTGAACACCGACCCCCAAGCGTGGTGTAAACGGAAGCGTCGGACGTCTGCTCGTGAAACTGCGGGTGGATTCAACCATCGCGAGACCTGCTCGCACCGCATCTTCTGCTGAGCCTGGAAACAGCGCCATGATGCCATCGCCCATGTACTTGTCCACAACTCCACCATGGGCATGGATGGCCGGAACCAGAGCCGCAAAGAAATCATTGAGGAAGGCAAACGTCTCCTGTGGAGACAGGCGCTCCGCAATCGAAGTAAATCCCCACAGATCGGCAAAGACTACGGTCATCTCGCGCTGGACATGCTGACCGACTTTGACCTGCACCACATCACTGGTTTCCAGTAGGTCTAGGAGTCGCGTTGGGACAAAGCGCTCGACGGCCCGGAGCAGCGCCAACTGTTGTTCATGGAGCTGTAGGTTTTGTATTGCCATCGATGCGTTGCGACAAAACAGCTCGGCCAGATCGCTTTCCCATCGATTGCTTCTTCCACTGGTCTCGATGTAGACGGCAGCACTGAGGTTGACGTTCGCTTGGGTCAGCCCATAGATGCTGTAGTGGGTGCGGTGAATGGGCTGAGACTGTTTTACTGCGAGCGATAGATCGGAGATCAGGCGGAGATCGAGACAGTCAGTGATCGACAATCCAATCATGTCGTGAAATCGTCCAGTGCCCACGACGATCACTGGATCGTCTTCGGGCCATCCCATAAGGAGTCCGGGAGGTGATCCAGTTCCCGCGACGATCACTGGATCTCCTTCGGGCCATCCCATCAGGAGTCCATCCGCTTGCACAAACAGAGCATTTTTTCGAAGCCCACAGAGTCCCACAAGCTGGGTGAGAATTCCCGTGAGGAACGACACGAGGCTCTGGCGTTCGAACAGAGACGCCGTCGCAGTGATGACTCGACCCAGACCGACCTTCTGTCCTTCGATGATCGAGATGTCGCGAAAGGAACGGATACCTCCCAGAATCGTGGTGATCAGTCTCTGCGCGGTAAGCTCGGTCTTTGCACGATAGTCGTTGACATCGTACTCCAGCATGACGCGCTGCTCCGGGGCGCTTCCTGGTTGTCCCGTTCGCAGCACAATTCGAATGGCCCGATTGTTCAGCTCGACGCGAATCCAGCGAGCCAGCTCCAGCCCAGCGTGCTCCCGCTCCATCACCACATCGAGTAGCACCAGCGCCACATCTGGATGCTGGTGGAGCATGACCTTCGCCTCGTCAGCGCTGTGGGCATCGAGTAGTGCGATCGGCCGGCCATCCAGTGACAGGCCACCGACTGCAAGCTGCGTGATCGCATGGACCTCGCGTTCGTCATCCACCACCAGGACTTTCCAGGGTGCCGGACCTTCTGCGGACGGGCCCGTGGTCACGATTTCTGCTGTACTTTCGGGGGCAAAGCTAAGCTCATCAGACAGTGCAGAGTCCTCGGCGGACTCCTCAGCCGAAGGGGGCGCGATCACGGACGACTTCATGCGCGTGATCGTACCAGATCAGGGGGGCAGCGCCGAGGGCTTCCGAGCGCTTGAAGCGCGTGCTACTTGGCGGTCTCTGTCCGAAATGTGGGGCTACAGCCATCACCGCCACAGACATCCACAATCTGGCCGGTGCGGAAGAAGGTTACCATTTGGAGGTTGTGGGAGTCCTGTCGGCGCGGCTTTTCATGGGGATCTTCGACCATGTCGTTTGGGGGGAGGTTGCCCGGTGCCGGCCAGGGGTTTCCGAAGTCATACAACACGACG
>ERZ724523.1552-NODE-1552-length-13369-cov-6.222998_pt1 | contig 13369 bp, 12 predicted proteins | sample MGYA00376056_ERZ724523 | MGnify/ENA primary metagenome ERZ724523 (study PRJEB28724, sample SAMN07190888) | wastewater metagenome | isolation source: influent of sewage treatment plant in Hong Hong | place: USA: Christiansburg, Virginia | collected 2016-03-01 ... | reverse complement strand
CGGCTAGCTGGCGGTGGCCAACATCGACCCGCGTCGAGAAGCCATTTTCGCTGCGGCCCGCGAACTGTACGAGAGCCTGATCGAAGGGCGCATCTTGCCGCTCATTCAGGCCCACAAAATACGCCTCGCCTGCTCGATGGGGAAGGATTCATTGACTCTTTTGAATCTGTTTGTAGAGGCTCACCGCCGCGCCAAGGAGCGGGACATTCCCGTTGCCGGGCCCCTTATTGTGACTCATGCGGACACAAAAATTGAGAGTCCAGTGATGAGCATGTTTGCAAAGCGGCAGCTGCGCCTGCTGGCGGCGTATCTGGATCAGCATGGGATTGCCCATCGGATCCTGACCGCAGAGCCGCAGCCTCGTTACTCATGGCCGGTACTCTACGTCGGTGGACTCAAGTTGATGACGGTCGGGGCGAGTGTCACCAGTGATTGCACGGTCGAGTTGAAGATTAACCCACTGCGAGCGTAGGAGCGCAAGTTGGAGAGGGAGTTCCCCGGGCTGGTGCTGGCCACCGGGGTGAGGCTGGACGAGAGTATCGCGCGTTCGCAGTCCATCAAGGAGATCGGGCTAGAGAGAGGCGAAGTGGTCGTTGGCGCGGATGGTTCCCGCAATGTGGCCCCTATCGTCGACTTGTCGACCCCTGAGGTGTGGCTCCTGTTGCGCTGTATGGGTGTAGGAGCGAAGCGCGAGTACGGCGATCACCTGCCGCACTGGGATTCATCTACAGCCTATCTCCGCCGCCTCTATAGCGACCAGGATGAGAGCAACTGTCCTATCTCTGGGTCGTCGGTGCTCCCCACGCGGGGTGGCTGTGGTGGGAGCAGCCTTCGCTCAGGCTGTGCGCTCTGCACAGTCGTCAACTCCGATAAACAGGCCGAGTCGTTGACCGACTTGCCCCAGTATCCCCAGCTGCGCAATCTGTTGGCCGTGAGGAACTGGTTATCGAACAACTTCGCCAACATGCAGTACCGGCGCTTTCTGGCCCGCAAACCCTCCGCCGATGGGTACCTCAAACTCCAAGCTAACACAATGAATGAGGTCTGGATGGTGAAGGTGCTCCGATGGCTGTTGCAATGCGACCGTGACGAGCAGCTGCGGGCCGAACAGTTCCATCAAGACCTGCTTACCGGGGAGTGGAGGGTTCACCCTGGGGTGCAAGCCATCATCCAGGATCACAAGCTGACGCCCGCACAGCGCATCGAGTGGCTGCACAGCTATCTCGAAGACATGGCGATCCCGACGTTCGAGCTAGTCACGCCTACCCAACTGTTGCTGATCGACGCCTTCTGGTCCAGAGACGGTTATAGGTTGGCCGCCTTCCAAGCATTATCCATCTGGCGTGAGGTTCATCACCTGGGCATCACCGTGCCCTACCCCGAGCTGGTGGGCGAGCGGGTGAAAGAGGAGATCCCCGCACCGGTCTACTACCCGATCGGCAATGACCCGGCGCTGTTGTCCCTTGGAGACATCGAGCAGAGCGCGGTATTTGACCGCTACCTGGCCGATTTAGCGTCGTTGAGCTTCGGCAGCTGCGGTGGCGCGACCAAAATTGTGCGCAAGCAGGTGAGCAGCGAGCCGGTTCGCTACGGCGAGGTGGCCGGTGCCACACTGTCCGGCTGGTTTGGCGACACGGAATCGGTCCCCCTCGTGGTCGAGGCCGAAGAAGGGGAGTGCGGCTACACGGTGGACGCGGAGGCCGCCGAGTGGATATGCGGCCCGATGATCTCGGACTATTTGGGGCAGATTGGCGAGCTGGACAAGCGGAGCAATGTGGCACTGCGCCGGTTGATCAGCGAAGGGGTGCTGCGGTTGTCGGTGCAGGCCCAGCGCAACACGGCAAGGTTGATGGCTCGTGCAGACATGTATGAGTCTGCCGGTATGAGCAGGCTCGAAGATGGGGATCCCGTGTTCTTGGCTGACTGCATCAGTCAGGCCGAATACGAGCGCCAGGTGGCCAGTTCCACGAACTCCACGAAGGACAACGAGCCGGCACCGGGCACCGAGGTCATGGTCAGTGTCGAGCAGCAGTGGGCCGATCTGAACCGGGCTGTCGATTCGGTGCTGGCCTTGCACGCTCGCCTCGAACAGAAGCGGTTCGCGGTCACCCTGACGCTGAATCAAATGGGCCAGAGCTTCCGCTTTGATGGGGTCAGGTACCAGGAGCTTCAACGGGTCATCAGCAACCAGCTCCAGGCCATCCAACTCCTCTTCGCCAAGCCCGAGTCCACCCTTGCCCTGTTGCCCTCTACGGCGAGCCTGTGTCGTGCCTTTGGCCGGGAGCGCACCCAACGCCTGCGGTTGCTCCAGCAACGCGCCGGTGCTGCGATGCAGGGCCATCGTGAAGCAGCTCTTCGGGCGCTGGATGAGGCAGTCTGTCTCGCGCAGTCTGAAATGGGTCAGGGACCGACACCATTCTTCATGGTGGGGGGTGGGATGGGCTTTATCGTGGAGGGGGCCAAGGCACGAGATTATCTGGATCTGATGCACCGCCTGCACAGCTTCAAGCGGCTGGCGAGAGCCAGTTGAGTTAGCTTTTGTGGCTCTATTGAAAATTGAGTATCGTGGCGTTTTGCCTTGAACAAGGAGTGTTCTTGATGTCGTTGTCTCCCATGGATCTTGCTCAGCATTACCTTGTTGATGATATACCCGCTGCGATCTCGATTGGCGATCCGCTCCATAGTCTGCTTGAGGCCATTTTCAGGAACGAGCCGCTGTCTGCCAGCAGCTATGGCATTCTCGCCAGCCACGGCCTCAGCGCCTTGAGAGGCTTTACCGAAGGCAATATGACTCTCACTGAGTTCAGACGCATGTCAGGTGAGGAGCGGGCGCAGCGCAGTTTAGCGACAGGCTTTTATAAGGGGCGGAAGATTGTGCATTCCTACCGACCAACAACCTCGATGCCTCCAGCGCCCCAGCGAGAGTCGGAGCAGGTGAAGAGGATGATGCTGTTGCATGAACAACAGCGGAAGCTCCCAGCGCATAACGTCGCAGCTAAGAAGGGTATTCAGGGGGCGCTGAAAGCCATTGAAGCGCGACTGAACGTTGAGCGGGTCAAGCGTGTGAACGACCCCGAGCAGATCGCTAGGGTGAAGAACCAGGCGCTCAGGGAGAAATACGCCGTCCTTGCCTTTGTCGAACCTGACCACTTCAAACCACTCATGGCCATCCTGGACAAACTGGATGCTGGCACCAGGTTACTTGAGGCCGAGACGATCTGGCTCAAGAGTACGGGGCGCAAGTATGAGACCAAGGCGGTCGTTCACGCCCACAACCGGCTGGAAGCCGACCATTGGCTTGCCGAATACCGTAACAGCAAAAACCCTTGGAGTGCGGTCAATGCCAGCGGCCATTTACGCAAATGCGCTGCATCTGGTGAGGCGATCACTCTGCTCGCTGCCATCCCGGCCAAGCGCCAGGAACAGCCCAAACTCAAGTCCGCCATTCTGACTACCCATGGTGGCGCATTGCGTGACCAAGGCAATAGGACTGATGCCATGGCCATGGGAGAGGAAGCACACCGCCTTCAACCCAAGAATTTCAGGCCATGCACACTCCTTGGCGCGGTCTGTATGGAGCTGGGCATGATCGTTGAAGGCCATGAGTGGTACGGCAAGGCAGAAGTCAGAGGCGCTAGCCGTGACAGCATAGAGGCCGATGTCCGGTCACTGCTGACCCGCATGACTGCCGAGAGGCGCGATTCGGTCGTTGCGGAGCTGCTGCGGATTGATCCAGCGCAATATCGGTGGCTTCGCAAACTGAGAACGGCTTAACGTTCATCAGGGACAGCGAGCCCGGTTGTCCTCGAAGGACATCGCAATAATATGCCATCTTGCTTGTGTCACCCTGCGGGGGTCTTCACTGTCACCTCCTGCTGCAACCCCCACCATCTGAGGGTTTATTTCCCACTGCATCATTCTCTTTCGCTTCTTTTCGCTCTCTTCGTCTCTCTCACTGGGCCAGTTCACGCCCCCGAGCCACAGCTGATGGGGTAGGGGAGGCGCACCGGTACCGAGGCGCTACCCAAGGACACCGCAACAGGCTATCATAATCGCAAATTGATTCATCAAATGTGAGATATGACATGGAAGAGCTGAAAGCGAAATGGATCTTTGAGCAGGGTGGGTTCTCAAAGGCGATGATCGTGCCGACGCCGATGGGTCAGGGCTACCACCTGCACCTGGTTCAGTTCGGCAAACAGAGCGAAACCGTTGTCCTGGAACGACAACGCGGTGGCTGGCGTGTGTTCAAGAGCATCGACGCGGCGGCCAACACCGCAAACAACATTGGATTTAGGCGGATAGAGGTCGATTTGTCGTCGATCCGCTGATGTCCTCCATGGAAAGCGAAGGCCATTGCGGCAGAAAGACTGTAATAGGATAAAAACCTATTAGCCGTCTCCTGAATGCTATTGCATTGGTGATCATGTCGAAACTACCGCATAGGTAGATCAGTCATACCCTCGCTACCGTGGGGCTGGCAGTTGGCATTGGCCAAAAGTCGGTCGTGCTCACCGTAACGGACGGTCAGGGTGAAGGCCTGCGTGTAATTGGCAACTCGGCACCGAGGTCTACGGGTGAGCGTCGCCACGGTGAAGAAGATAAAAAGAATAGGTTGAGATCCTGATAGAGCTGCCTATCGAGATGGCCTTTGCCCTCTATCGCCGCCCTGGGACAGCGGATGAGCTGAACCCCGCCTAATCATATTGCGATATTGATGCTTCATATTTTCGATATGATGGTCTTCTGGGAGCCAGACCGCTGTATCTGGTCGATGTCCACGGAGGAAATAATGGTAAATCTGGGGCAACGCTCACCGTGGCCCCATCATATCCACAATTCGATTCATCATATTGCTGTTTTGATTTGCTCTTTCGCGCATCGCACTGCACCGGTGACCTGCCTATCGTGTCGGGGCCCTTGTACTCAAGGGACAACAAGGCAGGCGATCACTGGCCGAACTGCGCCTCGCAGGGTTCGCCGTCGTGATTACCATCTAGCTTGGTGTTCGGGCAGTTGTCGAGGAAGAACTGCGCCTCCTCCAAACTTTGCATCTGGCTGCAAAATTGCCGCCCATCGCAACGGAATCGGCTGGTTGCGACATCTACCCTGACTTCCTGCTGCTCATCCCCGCCGCTTGAGTTGGCCTGGCTCACCTGCGCGATGGGGTGCGACCCATGGCCGGACAGAAATGGCTTGGCTGCCAAGTAGCCGCCCGCCAGCAACGCCACACTCATCAGCAACGAGGTAAACCTCGGGCGTGATGAACGCGGCTTAGGACGACGCTGAGCCTGGGGCGTGCTCGGCGCTCGATGTGGATGGAGGACTCTGGGCGGCACACTGCTACCGGCCCGGCGCACCGACTCGGCTCTGGGGCGGCCATCGCGCCCGGCCCCAATCTCAAAGCTCAAGCTCTCATTGAGCCGCGGCGGCACACCATCTCGGGGGAAGGCCGAGATATGGACGAAATACTCCTTCTGATCCATGTCGCATCGCACGAACCCAAAGCCCTTGTCGCCGTTCCAGCGCACCAATGTTCCCTTAACCGCCATGTCTGCAATCCTTCTTATCGGCACCCATTGTGGTGCCTCTGTGTTGTTGGCTTCGGCCTGCTGTCGTCCGCATTGTCATTGTCCTTGCGGTACATCCACGCCGTTCTACTAGCTCCGGTTGGCACGACGCTTGGCCATCGCGCCTTCCTCAGCAAAGATGCTTCGGCAATATTTCATCACCATCACTTCACTTTTCCAACGACCGGACATCATGATCTTCAAGGCATTTTCACCGGATGCAGCGAGGTCTTGCGCGGCCCCAACTCGGCATGAGTGAGCAGTAAATGGCGGGATACCCAACTCCTCCACTGCTAGCACGGTCGAGGCACGGGTGAAGATCCGTAGAACAGTGGAGTAGCCCAGGTGCCTCACCCTTTTGACTGAACAGCCTTCTGGGTTGATGCCAGCAAACAGCGGATCATCGAGCTTGGTATCGAACACCCGCCCCGCCAGGCTGAAATACTCGCGGATCAACCGCATGGCTTGCCGGGAAAGCATGGTTACGTCAGGATCGCCCGATACATTGGTTTTGCTTATCGGGATGGTGAGCACCGCGCTGCCATCGGGCTTCATCGTCAGGTGGTTGAGCTTGACCCGAGCCACCTCCGCCGCCCGCAGAAGGGTCTCGTAAGCCAGGGTCAGCAAGGCCAGATCCCGCCGGTCGGCCAGAACCGGGCTGTTTCCCCACATCCTGTCGAGTTCGTCCAGATGGTATTCGCGCAGCGGGGTAGCCTGCTTAATGGTTTCGCCATTTAGCACCTTGTCGCGGGTATAATCCCCCAGCATGTTCCGTATCGTGCGGTCAGCGGTCGGATCGGGGCATCCGCACTCCTGGTGAATGCGGGAGATGGCCCAGCGGTCCATGCCGAGTGTGTTCCTGTGTTTGTCCAGGGCTCGCTGTGAGAGATAACGCTTTACCGTCTCCAGTTCCGCTGGGAGTGAGGTCAGCTCCTTTTCACGACACCACGCCTCGAACTGGAACCACATGCAGCGGAGTTGCCGGGCGGTGCGGGTGGCGCGGTTTTCCAGATGGCTGATAAACTCGCGCATGAAGCGACTTATCGTGATCTGGACGTTGGGATCCTGCTCCAGCCGGACCCCACGCAACCACCCTTGGCGCATCAGGGTACTCAGATCGTCGGGCCGCATCTGGTCCCAAGCCAGTTGCAGCGGGCCCCCCGAGCTGTTATCAGTCAGAACCAACTCGTTCATACCGACTCCTGCTGGGCGTAGTAGAGCGAGCGAAAATACTGCTGCTGGCTGGGGGTGCAGGCGCGAAAGCTGGCGAACCGGCCACCCTTGACCACCAACTCATCAAATCTGCCGTCGCTATCGCGGTAATAGACCCGGCGCAAACCGATCCCACCGTTCAGGTGGAGTTGCAACCAGGTGACCACCTCATCGGCCTGATTGGTCACCGAGGCGAACCCGGTCTCATTCCGGTCTATCAGCACGATCATGGTGTCACTGATCTCGTAGGTATCGAACCCGCAGCGTAAACTCATAGATTAGTCCTCATTTAGCCCCCATATTTCATATGACATATAACCTTCATTATACACCATATGAAACGGTCTATAAAAGGGTATCATTCACAAACACCCTTAGCGTATCAATCTTTAGATTACTGGTCGTACCACCAAGACACTGATGGCGTCTTGAGAAGTAAGAACCAGCAAAGGCCGCACAATGTCAGATGGCATACATTGGCTGCTCTGGTTTGAACCCAAAAAGGGGCGCTAAAAAAGCGACCAGGCTGGGCTGTCGTCAAGTTCGATCCGCTCCACCAGTTCAAGTTGCCCGTGGTAAGTGTGGCCATCGTCATCGTCCAGCACTTTACAGATCCCGGCGTCTTCATCGACAGAGATCACCACACCTTCTCCGTAGTCAACCCGGTCTATCGGGTACCAAACCCGCTGGCCAATCCAATCCTCTTTCATGTGCTTCTCCTCATCATCCTGACACAATCCATCAAACTGCAAATCTGAACAATCATATCGCCAATTTGATTGGCTCAACTTGGCGGCCATTCTTCTATTTAATACCGGCACCTTTATCCATGGTCAGAACTCATCTTTCGACATTCGTGCCGTTGGCGCATTTCCGTTAATTACGCCATATAGGGTAACGGTATAACCTTGGCCAATGACCTGCCCCGCATCCGTCATGCGTTCCTCTAAACGATGTGGCGCAAATTTATTCATTTCGCCGGTAATAAGGTCTTGGAAGCGGATCTCATACTCGCCTGGGGTAAGCTGTTTAGCAGTGAATGAGCCAAATGCTGGAATATAAAATTGACGGACAGGGAAATTACCCTGCACGGTATGGACAACCACCCTCACAAATACATCGTGTTCTTTTCGGCTATTATCAATAGTGATTGATGACAGCCCTCCGACATTAAGAATTTCGAAGCCTTGAATATATGCAGCTGTAGTTGGCCATGGAAAGCCACTCGGAGCCGTGGACGGTCTATTATAATTATTTAATAACTTGTCAAAGTACCCATTAAATGAAAATGACCCGTTCATAAGTTTTATTTGCGTGTCGGGCTGGCGCATTACTGATGGAAAGCTAAAAATCTCGCTGACCATCCAAACAATAACAACAAAGATAATGGCTTTGCCATAAGTGGAGGTTTTTCTCATCATATTCCACTCCCTCTTCTCCAGCTGCACGAACGCTTGCAGCCGATGAGCTTTGCCACGATGACCGGACATCACTCCCCGCCTGGCACATTTTCCTTCGTGGACTTCTACAGCATCCCACTGAGGTTGTACTGCTGGCCAATGATCGGCTGATGGCCTGGGTTAAAGAATACTTCAATATATCCCCAGAGAATAGATGAAACCGTTTTTAAACGTCAAAAAATGCGCTACTTTATGTCCATCGACAACACTGAGAGGCTACGAATCATGAATCTCCATCAGGGACAACGAGCTGTTACCCTCTGTTGTTTGCTCGCTGCTGGTACGGCAGCTGCCGAGACGGTCACGGTGGAAGCGGTAACCGATGTGCGACCAGGTGAGACACAAGAGCAGATCGTTGCTCGCATGACCCCTCAATTGCAGGACATGGCGCTCAAGCAGCAGCGCGGCACCATCGCCCGGGTGACCAGCTTCAAGGGTGATAAACAGACTCAGGAGTTGCAGCTGGTTCAGGCCGGGATCGTGGGTAGCAAGGTGGTGGCTGCCTATGCCGTCGGCACCGATCAAATGCGCGTCGCCATGGCCTTCGATCTGGATAACAAGACCGGGCAGGAATTTGGCAAGCTGACCGCCGAGAACGCGACAATGAAAGCCCACCTGGGGGAGCTGGCCGACGCTGCGAACACCAATCCGGTAAGCAACACCGCCCTGTCCGATGCCGCTGCGGCCAAGTACGCTGCCTTGCAGGCAATGGCTGGCAACACTGCCACCATTCGCAGTGGACTAGCCACCACCGAACTGGGGAGCAAACTGGCGCTCGCAGCTGGTCCAGAGTGTCACAAGCGGTACGATGTCAGCCAGGTGTCGGACATCAAGATAGAACCAGGCCTTCAAGAGACGGTGAGTGTCAGCGCCACCGTCAAGATCGTCGGCCTTGTCGATGACTGCGAGGTGAAGAGCTTCAAGCTGGGGGCCTGGGTCGGCAAGACCCGGACTATGAGTAGCGTCAACTTCCGTAAGACCTCTCATATGGCCCCGACGATGTCTGACACCAACCGTCTCATGCCGCGTGAGTTCGGCCTTACCGGGGTGACCATCTACGACATACCGTTCTGTAACCAGGATAACGACAGCGTCCGCTGCCTCAAAACCGATACCACGGCACGTAGTTCCGAGCTGAGTTGGAGCCACCGGATCAGCCAGATTGAGGCAGACGGCAGCGGTGTGACCCTGACCTACCGGATTGATGGTATCCCCAACAGTCAGTTGGCAGACAACGACGAGGTGGTGTTCAAGGTGATCCCGAACACCTGATAACCGCAGAGATAAAAGGAGCCTAAATCACAGGCTCCTCTTTTTACCATCAACCTCCAGCCCGCGTAGCCGCCGGATCAGCCTAAATCGGCGGTGCTTCCAATGTACCGCCCTTGAGGCCCCCGCCGCCGCGCCACAGGTGCCCATCGTTAGCCACATGAAAGGACTGTAGCCACTGAGGATCACCCCGCCACCCAGCCCCATCAACCCGCCGATCAGGGTGGAGCGAACCACATCTCGCACCACAAAGTTCACTCGACGCATTCAAGTCACCTAACAATCCATTGCCTAAGCATGATCGTTGGCCATAAATGAGACTGGCTGCAAGTGAAATTTACACAGATGCAACAACAAATGGCTCCGCGTGGGGAGCCCTCGACTTAAAGGCGGGTTCTGGGGGCGATCAGCTATGGGATCAGCGGGTAACTCAGTAGGCGACCTCCCGCGAAAACGGCTTGGGCAACGCCTTGTAGGCCCTCACATCATCGGGAAGCGTTGGGAATACATCAATGCCCGACAGCCGAGTGAACTCGTCGACACTCAGCACAGAATACGTCTCATCGTCGCCGTTACCGACAACGTAGACCCCAACCATCCCGGCCTGTGGACTGTACACCGCCTTGTAGAGATTTGATGGGATCGCAATGCTGGTATTGCTGAGATACCGGGGTGCGCCGAGGTAGAGCGGTCCTGTCACCACATGGGTAGTGCTCTTGTGTGCAATGTGCCGCACCGCCCGCTCGATGTCAGCGAATACGCCTCTGTTAACTTTTGGGGACTGCGGGACGACATTCGATAGCAGGAACGACTCATCCTGTGCAGCCTTGCTGCCAAAGTCAGCTGCGGCGGCGAGGTGGCCACGGTCCCACCCAGATTGGGAGAAGCTGTACGAGGTCGCCCGCACTTCAACCGGCAAACGGTAATCCTCACCAAACTCAACGTGTGATCGCGTGATCTGATCGGCCCTCTTCATCTGCGCGGGCGTCAACCGCTCCACCGCATAGAGAGGCGACATAGTTACTTCTGAAACAAGAACGGCATACTCCCGATTGCACAACTCGAAGAAGCGCCCAGATACAGGCCCTAGAATCTGGGGCTCGCGCTTTGTCAAATAGAGCTCCGGGCACTCGGTAGCAAGGGGGGACAGAGAGACGGCGGACAACAGCAGCGGGCCAAGCACCCGGAGAATACGGCTCAGACGCCGCGTAGTGGGCTGGCCGCACACGCTACAGGTGTCATCTTCACCGGCTTCCACAATCCCATAGCAGCACTTACAGAACCGCTCATTAGCCCGAGGCTGGCACTGGTTCTTTGCGCCTGTAGCCACGTTATTTAAGTCCTCCATTGCTACCGCCGTAAAATGCCTGTATTTGTCCTGTCATACTACATTAATATGATTCACTGGAACAACCAAGGGACACCTAAATGTTATCAGCAGAGCAAATGCAGATCGCCAATGCCGTCATGACCCGTAGCGGAAACAACCTCGCCGTCGCGCTACCAGGATCGGGCAAGTCGACCACCTGCATCGCGGCGATTGTCGATCTATTGAAGGCAGACCGTAAGGCCAGACCATGGATGGTGACCTTCACCAAGGCCGCTGCGGTCAGCATCAGCAGCAAACTCAAGCTGCTGCTGAGCAAGAAGGATTTCGATCGGGTCGGCGTCTCGACCTTCCACGCAATCATCGGCGAGCAGTACCGGCAGTTGCCCAACGCCAAAAAACTCCTCCTTGGCCCAAAACAAAACATCACCATTACGAACTCCATGATGGACGATGGGTTCTTTGGTGATTTTCAAGAAGCCAAGCAGACCATCGACCGAGAAACCCGCAACCTCGTATTGAGCTCGCTCTCATCCATTACCCGCGCCTACATGAGCAGGTGCGAGAGACAAAATGACACTGACTACAACATCGCTTGCCGGGAGGTGGTGCTGGGGTTACGTGCTGACAAGGTTCGCCGCCTGAACGTTACCCATATGATCGTCGATGAGTTCCAGGATACCGATGAGGTGCAACTGGCGTGGCTGTGGGAGCACGCTGCACACGGGATCAAGGTGACCGCCGTCGGCGATGACGATCAGAGCATCTACTCGTTCCGGGGCGGCCTCGGCTTCAAGATCATGAGCATGTACACCGAGCAGTTCGCGGCGCAGACCTACTACCTCTCGACCTGCTATCGCTGCGGCACCATGATCCTCAAAGCGGCGGGGCGCACGATCAGCGCCAATACTGGCCGCATTGCTAAGGCGATGAACGCCGCTGCCAAACACCCGGGCCAGATCTCCATTGTCACTGCACCTGACAGTGAGATCTCCTTCCAGGCCGTTAGCAACTCCATCATGAAGCACGAGGGGAGCTGGGCGGTACTGAGCCGAAATGGGCTGTACCTGGATGTCATGGAGCTCAAGCTGCGAGAGGAGAACATCACCTGCAAGCGCATTGGCGGACAGTCAATTTGGGACAAGTCTGCGGCGGACAGCATGTTGCGACTGTTCAAGATGGCACTCCATGGCCGCACGGATCAGAACTCGCACTATGCGTTATCCTACATGTTCCAGATGGACCACGACGAGGTCGATGCGTTCACGGACATAGGCCGGTTAAGCCTGGCTGAGGCAACGCTTAACCTGCAACCCGGGCTCATCAAGAACGCATTGCTGATGGTACTGGCGGCTCACGGCGACACGGATGACCTCGCCAAAATGAACAAGTATTGCCGAGACATCAAGGACACCCTGAAAAAGCTCCCGTTCGAAAAGGGCGACTTTAAGACCTGCGAGACCGTCATTGGGTTCGTGCTCGCCGCAACCGGTAGTTGGCACACCAGGCTGCACTATTTCGTCGACAAGCTCGATGCCATCAAGCAGAAGACCGAGCTGACCCTGGAGCCCACTGTCGTGACGCTGGCCACCCTGCATGGCGCAAAGGGATTGGAATGGGACAACGTCGCGATCATCGGCTGCAACGACGGGGTGCTGCCTTCCAACAAGTCCGATACCCCTGAGACGATAGAGGAGGAACGCCGCCTGATGTATGTCGGGATGACCCGCGCCATTCACCGGCTGGAGCTTCATTCCCACGCCAAACCCTGCATCTACCTGAACGAGCTGGTGCTGGATCAAGCCTTGACGATCACACAGATCGCCCTCAAACCTGGCGATGTATAGAATGTATGGATGTTACTTGACAGGATAGGTATACGCCCTTACTGTGGAGTCAACCCCTAGTCGGGTCCAAATAAAACCAGCGTCAAGCCGGTAGAAAGACACCAAGAGTTCCTTCGTGGACTCCAGAACAAAGTAAGCACCAGCCCTCCGGGGCTGGCCAAGGTAAAAACGCAGTCGCTCATCCAGCCACACTGCCAAGTCTGCTACACGTACCTGTCTTTATGCGCTTTGCGCTTTCGAATCACCCCACGACCATGGATGTCCACAAGGGACACGTTGGTACCTGGGGTGGTTTGCTATTCCTGCATTTCTCCATTCACAGCCAGCAACGCCGCCACAATCGAGTGGCTGACAGGCAACCGCGTTCCACACCGAGCGGCCTTTCAGCATGACTCATCCAGTGCGCGTTACATATGGTTCGGAGCAGCTTCAAGCATTCTCAACAGAGTTCTTGGAGCTGTACCGTCGGCGTGACCCTGGAGGGAAATATGTTTGTCCTGAAATACCTGGTCACCTACGTCACCGCTGCTTGGGTCATCTCCACCATAGCGGTCGGGCTCATCAGGTACTTACTCAACTGATGTTATCAAGGCCGTCACAAGCGGCAAACTGAACTTGGTTAATGATTACCCCAACTGAGAAATCCCTTCTCCTATTGCACAAAATGCTTTAGCTGAACATTTC
>ERZ724523.1537-NODE-1537-length-13458-cov-4.707006_pt1 | contig 13458 bp, 14 predicted proteins | sample MGYA00376056_ERZ724523 | MGnify/ENA primary metagenome ERZ724523 (study PRJEB28724, sample SAMN07190888) | wastewater metagenome | isolation source: influent of sewage treatment plant in Hong Hong | place: USA: Christiansburg, Virginia | collected 2016-03-01 ... | reverse complement strand
TAATTAAACTAATAATCAGATTTGGATGCATATATAGGACCAATATTAGGCTATGGATACTTACCGCATGACCAATGAAGAAGTCGCCATAAAGTTTGCCGAAACACTTAAGGCATGGCGCGTATCGCCTAACGGGGCTGCCATTACTCAGGCCGATCTGGCACATAAAAGCGGTATCGGGCTGACGCCGCTCAAGCGCTTCGAAAAAACTGGCGCCATTACCTTGCGCAACCTGATCGCCATCCTGCGCAGCATGGATCTGCTCGACGGCCTGCTCGCCGTGGTGCCCGATGCGGACAGCCCGAGTCCGCTCGATGTGCTGGCCGAGGCGCAAAAAAAGGCCAAGCAGGGTCGGCAGCGCGCACCGCGCTCAAAGCGGAGTTAAAGCATGGAAGAAATCCGGGCAATTCAGGTCAATATCTGGGGGCAATTCGTTGGGGCGGTGGCGCCGCTCCGGAACAAGCCCGGCTATTACGAGTTCAGCTACGCGCCGGAATTTGAGAAAGGCCATCTCGAACTCTCGCCGATCCTGATGCAGATGAAGTCCAAGCGCCGCTTCAGCTTTCCCGCGCTGGCCCAGGAAACCTTTCACGGCCTGCCGGGCCTGCTCGCTGATTCATTGCCCGACAAATTCGGCAATGCGCTGATCGACGAATACCTGGCGCGGCGCGGCATCCTGCCCAAGGAGATCACCAGTTTACAGCGGCTCCTCTATGTCGGGCGGCGCAGCATGGGTGCGCTCGAATTCGAGCCGGCTGAAACGGAGCTGCGCGGTGCAGCGGCCAGTTTGCCGCTCGACATGGCGCATCTGGTCGAAGATGCGCGGCGGGCGTTGAAAGGTGAATTCTCGCAGATCGCCCAGGACATCATCGACATCGGCAGTTCCGCCGGCGGCGCGCGGGCCAAGGCTGTCATCGGCTGGAACCGGCACACCAATCAAGTGGTTTCCGGGCAATTCGACGTGCCGGAGGGCTTTGAACACTGGCTGCTCAAGTTCGACGTGGGTGCCGATGGTGAGTTGGGCACTGCTGCTGGTTTTGGCCGCATTGAATACGCGCATTACCTGATGGCTGGTGCCGCCGGCATTGACATGAGCGAATGCCGCCTGCTCGAAGAAGGGGGCCGCGCCCATTTCATGACCCGGCGTTTTGATCGCGACGGCAACCAGAAGCTGCACGCCCAGTCCCTGTGCGGCCTGATGCACCTCGATTTCAACATGCCCTACGTGCATAGCTACGATCAATACCTGCGCACCGTGCTCGGCCTGCGCCTGGGTGCCGATGCGCTGGAGCAGGCCTGGGCGCGTTGCGCCTTCAATATCGCCATCGTCAATTGCGACGACCACACCAAGAATCTTGGCTTCCTGATGGACAGCGCAGGCCAGTGGCGCCTTGCCCCGGCTTACGACACCTGTTTTGCGCACAATCCCGGTGAGGGCAAATGGACGCGCTGGCACCAGATGCAGGTGGGTGGAAAAAAATGGGAGATCGGCGCCGAGGATCTGCTGCACCTGGCCAAAACCTACGACATTCGCCGTGCTCGTGAGCGGCTGCAGCAGATCAGGGAAGCCGTCGCCCGTTGGCCGGAATTCGCAGCATCGGCTGGCGTGGGCGAGGCAGAAACGCAACGCATTGCGGCCTTGCAGCCGGGCTGGGCGAAACAGGGCTAGGCTGGCGTCTCGCGCAAGCGCTCGGCAAGAAAGTCGACAAAGACACGTATCTTCGGCGGCAGGTGGCTCTGCGGCAGCCATAGCGCGTATGCCGTCTGGCCGAACGGGCCGACCGGCGTCCAGTCCGGCAGCAGCGGAATCAGTCGGCCATCGGCAATTTCGCGGTCCACCGCATAGTTCCAGACCAGCCCGATGCCCAGGCCGGTGAGCAGCAGGTCGCGCACCACCTCGCTGTTATTGACCACCACATTGCTTGTCACGCGCACCCGCGCTTCTTCCGTGCCGCGCTGGAAACGCCATTCATTGCCGAATTCGCGCAGGCCGTAATGCAGGCAGTTGTGACCGGCAAGGTCGGCCGGTGTTTCAATTTTTTGGCCATTTAGCGCGTCGACCGCAACACATAGTCGGTAGCGCACCGGCATCAGCGCCTTGGCCACCATCTGATCGGGCGGCGTACGGGTCAGGCGCAGGGCGACGTCGTAGCCTTCATCGATGAGATCAACGAAGCGGTCGAGCAGCGTCAGTTGCAGCTCGATCTCCGGGTAACGGGCGAGAAATTCGGGAATCAGCGGCGCCAGGCAGAGCTTGCCGAATGTCACCGAGGCGGTGACGCGCAAGGTGCCACGTGGCGCATCAACTAGGCCGGCAGCGAGACGGGCGCTTTCATCGAGCAGCGCAACGCCCTGCGCCGCCCGTTCGTAGAGCACGCGGCCGGCTTCGGTCAACGACATGGCTCGTGTCGTGCGTTGCAACAGGCGCAGGCCAAGCTGTTTTTCCAGCCGGTTAATGCGCTTGCTGATCGCCGATTTGGTCAGGCCCATCGCCCGCGCCGCCGCTGAAAAGCCTTGCGTATCAACGACGCGAACAAAAACGGCAAGGTCGGATAAATGATCGAGTGGGTTGATTGTTTCCATTGGGCAACAAACTGTTATCAGATTGACGGATTGTATCCATAAACGCCAAATGAAATGATGCAGGCGTCACTCAACCGGAGCACACCATGCCTTTAATCCAGATCACGCTCACCGGCCCGCAAGCCGCGCCAGCCACCATTCAGCGATTGCAGCAGGAAACGACGCGCCTGATGCAAACTATATTGCACAAGGAAGCAGCGCTCACCGTCGTCAGCGTCAGCCAGTTGCCAGCCGGTGCCTTCACCGCCAACGGGCAAGCCGTGGCGACTGGCGCCAGTCTGCAGGCACTGATCACTGCCGGCACCAATAGCGCCGCTGAAAAGGCCGCCTTTATTTTTGCGGCTAAAACGCTGTTGACCGTAACAGTTGGCCCCTCGGACGCACCGCTCTACGTAGCGCTGCACGAACTGCCCGCCGATAGCTGGGGTTACGACGGACAAACCCAGGCCGCGCGCAAAGCGCAAACTTTGATTGGAGAAACCGCATGAACGCCCGTACCCTGCGCCAGATCGTCGGCGTCCCGGCCAGTCTGCATGCCGGCGCCACGCTGGTCGCCGCCAAAACCGCTGTCGTCCTCATCGATTACCAGAACGAATACCGCAGCGGCCCGCTCGCCTTGCCTGATGAACCAACCGCCAGCAAGGCCGCCCGCCAACTGCGTGCCTGGGCCGATCAAGTCGGCATCGCCGTCATCCATGTCTTGCACCGCGCTCCGGCTACGGCACCCATCTTCGCACCCGATACCAGCGGTGCCGCGCCCATCGCTGGCTTGGTGCCAGCCGAAGGCGAGGCGGTCATCCACAAACACCTGCCCTCGGCCTTCACCAGCACCGGGCTGGCCGATGTGCTACAAGCGGGGGGAATTGAAACGCTGCTCATCGCCGGCTACATGACCCACAACTGCGTCGATTCAACCGCCCGCGAAGCCTTCCATCGCGGCTACCGGGTTGGCATTGTCGCCGACGCCAGCGCCACCCGCGACCTGCCGGGGCCGGATGGCAAAACCATACCAGCCGCGACAGTGCATGCCGCCGTACTCGCCGGCCTGGGCGACCGCATTGCTGAAATTGTGGATGTGGCAACGCTGGAAACGATGAAGATGGACTGATGGCTGGCGTGCTTTCAGCCTGCCAGTCCGTCGTCGAGCAGTTTTTCGCATTCCATCATGAGCGTTTCAGCAAGCTCCGAGTGGTAGTTCGGATCGAGCGATTCCATCATTTCGTGGGCGGTGTACAGCCCGGCTTCGCGCGACAGGGTGGCGGCGATCAGGCGGGCGAACTGGTCGCTGAGGGCAGAGAGCTGGCGGCGTTCCTTGAATTCAATCGTCAGTTTGGAGCGGCGCAGCCAATCAGCGGCGAGGCTGGCACCCTGGGCTTCAGTCAGCCATTGCTGGTGTTCGTAGTAGGCGCTCAGGCGCTCAGCGGCGAGGGCGAAAATCAAGGCGACGCGTAGCCCGCGATCTGTCATCGATGGGGGAGAATCTTTTTCCTGAAACATGGCACGCCATCCTGAACGTAAAGTCTGTGCTACATAAAATTCACAATTCTCCGGCATAAACGGCGCTACCATGCGAGAAGTTTCATGTCCTATCTGATACCGCGCTGTTTATAAACCTATTGTCAAAGGAAATACTATGGGAATTTTTAGCAACATCATGGCCAAACTGGGTTTTGGTGACGACAAAGTAGCAGAAGTCGCTGCGGCCACCGCGCCAGCAGCCGTTGAAGCCGCCGCTGCACCTGCTGTCGTGGCAATCAGCCCGGTTGATGTCCTGGCCAAGCTGGAAGCCTTGGCCGGTGCCCATGCTGAAAAGCTCAACTGGAAGGTTTCAATTGTTGACCTGATGAAATTGCTGGGTCTGGATAGCAGCCTTGCCGCGCGCAAGGAACTGGCTGGCGAACTGGCTTGCCCGGCTGACAAAATGGCCGATTCGGCCCAGATGAACATGTGGCTGCACAAGACGGTATTGCAGAAGCTGGCTGAAAACGGCGGTAATATCCCGGCCGATCTGCTCTAAGCATTCAGCCCGGTTTTCGTCGTTAGGAAAGTCCGCCTGGTGCGGGCTTTTTTTACGTCATCGAATTCCATGAACACACTTGAACAATTACGCGCCGGAGAACTGACGGGGAGTCGGCGGATCAAGCTGGCTTGCGGCCTGAGCGAATTCCCGCGCGAGATTTTCGATCTCGCCGAGACGCTGGAGATTCTCGATTTATCGGGCAATGCGCTCTCCACTTTGCCTGACGATTTGCGCCGCTTGCGCCACCTGCGCATCCTGTTTTGTTCTGACAACCAATTCACCGAGTTGCCAGCGGTTCTTGGTCAATGCAGCCAGCTCAGCATGATCGGCTTCAAGGCGAATCAGATCCGGCATGTCCCGGCCGCTGCGCTGCCTTCAGGTTTGCGTTGGTTGATTCTGACCGATAACCAGATCAGCGAACTGCCGGCTGAAATTGGCCGTTGTACCCAACTCCAGAAACTGATGCTGGCCGGCAACCGCTTGCAATCCTTGCCGCCGGAGATGGCCAATTGCACCCGTCTCGAATTGTTGCGCATCGCCGCCAATCAACTTCCTGCGCTACCTGACTGGCTGTTATCACTGCCGCGCCTTTCCTGGCTGGCCTATGCCGGCAATCCCTTCTGCGAGAACGCCGCGCCGACACCAATTGCCTGCATCGCCTGGCATGAATTGCAACTGCTGCATCAACTGGGCGAAGGGGCTTCGGGGGTGATACATCAGGCAGAAATGGCGGAAAAGCAGGTCGCCGTGAAGTTGTTCAAGGGGGCGCTGACCAGCGATGGTTTGCCGGGTCATGAAATGAATGCCTGTATCGGCGCCGGTACGCATCCCAATCTGATTCCTGTTCTGGGCAAGATTGACGAGCATCCGGAAAACGTCGATGGCCTGGTGATGGCGCTGATCGAGCATGGTTTCACCAACCTGGCCGGGCCGCCCAGTCTGGATTCCTGCACCCGCGATGTCTATCCCGAGCATGCCCGTTTCACATTGAGTGCTGCTATTCGTTTGGCCCTCGGTATTGCCTCCGCCGCCAGCCATTTGCACGCGCAGGGCATCGTCCATGGCGATTTGTATGCGCACAATATTCTGCATGCGGCGGATGGAGATGCTTTGCTCGGCGATTTCGGTGCGGCTTCTTTTTTCAGTCACGAGGATCAGCCGCAAGCTGAGGCGCTGCAACGCATTGAGGTCAGGGCATTTGGCTGTTTGCTGGAAGAATTGCTCGAACGCGTAAATGTTACGGTCGACGAGAAAAGAGCCCTGAAAATTTTGGGCGATCTGCAAAATGCTTGTGCTCATGAGAACATCAGCGCCCGGCCTTTGTTTGCCGAGGTTGTGCGGCGGCTGGATGCCTTAACGGTGGGCTAAGGCCCTGGCGATGAAGTCTCGCGGCACTGTTGTTTTCGGTACCTTTATATCGAACCAGCTACGCACATTCGCATCCAGCCCGATACCGTGCATATAGTTGTACAGTGCCTTGTTCAGCGCTTTGCCCATATTGTCGTGGTCGACGCCGGTGGGGTCGGTGAATTCAACGTCGTTGGTGGCGAAAGTGATGGGCGGCAGGGCCTTGAGTTTGATGCCATATTCCGCCGGGTTGAGGCCGACTGGCGAATGCACTGTACAGGCGAAACGGTGGAAGAAGCCTGATTGAATGCAGCCTGCGGCGAACAGTTGACGGACGTATTCCAGCGCATCGACGGTGTCCTGCACCGTTTGTGTCGGGAAGCCATACATCAGGTAGGCATGCACCAACACACCGGCGTCGCTGAAAGAACGGGTGACGCGCGCCACCTGATCGACCGAGACGCCTTTTTTCATCAGCGTCAGCAGGCGGTCGGAGGCGACTTCGAGTCCGCCGGAAACAGCGATGCAACCGCTGTCGGCCAGCTGGTTGCACAACTCGGGTGTGAAGGATTTTTCGAAGCGGATGTTGCCCCACCACGAAATGGCGCGATTGCGCTTTTGCAGTTCATCGGCCAGTGACTTCAGCGCCTTGGGAGGGGCGGCTTCGTCGACGAAATGGAAGCCGGTCTGGCCGGTTTCTTCGATGATGCTTTCGATGCGGTCGACCAGCAGTTCGGCCGGCCCGCCATCGTAGCGGCCAATGTAATCGAGGCTGACATCGCAGAAGCTGCATTTTTTCCAGTAGCAGCCGTGTGCGACGGTGAGTTTGTTCCAGCGCCCGTCCGACCACAGGCGGTGCATGGGGTTGAGCATGTCGAGCAGCGACAGGTAGCGGTCGAGTGGGAGGCCGTCCCAGGTGGGGGTGCCAACTTCGGCAAAAGGCACATCCGGTTCGCTGTTGTTGAAATAACGAACCTGACCGTCGACGCGGGTGTAGGTGCGGACGAGGTTAAGGCGCGGCCGCTTACCGTCGAGATATTCAAGCAGGGCGAGGATGGGGCGCTCACCATCGTCGAGTGTGACGTAGTCGACATAGTCGAAAACGCGCGCCTCTTTCAGTTCGCGCAATTCAGTATTGACCCAACCGCCACCGAGAACGGTAACGAGCGACGGGTCATGCGCCTTGATTGCCTGTGCCATGCGGAAAGCGGCATAGACCGAGCCGGGGAAGGGCACGGAAAGCAGCACGATAGTCGGTTGGTTACGGTCAACTGCCGAAATCGTCAGATTTATTAGGGTTTCATCAACCAGTGTGGGTGTGGCCGCCAGCGCGTGAGCCAACGGCTCGAATGTCGGCTGGCTACGGGCCAGCGATTCGGCGTAACGGACGAACTCGAAGCGTGAGTCGACCGCCTCGCGCAGTACATCAGCCAGATCGTTCAGATACAGGGTGGCAAAGTGCCGCGCCCGGTCCTGTACGCCGAGTGCACCAAAGGCCCAGGCCAGCGGGTCGCCACCTTCGTCGTCGATATAGACATCGAGCGATTCAAAGCGCTGCCCTTCCGGCAGGAAATTGCGCCCGGCAATGCGATGGCCAATCGAGGGGTCGCGGCCCTGCAGGAAGGCGATAGCCGGGGTGATGGTCGACTGATAACGGTCGAAGTGTTCGAGAAATCCGTCGATGATAGTTGAGCGCTTGCCCGCTGGCTGGCTGTCTATGGTTTGCCGGATCGCCAGCAGGCCGCTTGGCGAGAAGAATTCCAGCACCAGTCCCAACGCAATATCCTCCTGAAACGCAGCAATCCCGCGCGAACGCAAGAAACCAGTCAGATAGGCGGTTGAAGGGTAAGGGGTATTGAGTTGCGTCATCGGCGGGATGACGGAAAGGACTCGGATAGGCGTACTTTGCATGGGGGGGAATGATAGCCTGTACAATGCTGGGCCACGTCTGTGGGCTGGGAAAGTTTGCCGGAATTATCACAAGTATTTAAACGCAGGGACTTCAATGCAGGACCATTACGCAACCTTGGGCATTTCGCCTAACGCAACGCCCGACCTGATCAAGTCCGCTTACCGGAAGAAAGCTGCCCAGTTTCACCCCGATAAAAATTCATCGCCGGATGCGCCTACGCGCTTTCGCGAGGTTCAGGAAGCCTACGAGGTTTTGTTCGATATTGAACGACGTAAAGCCTACGACGATTTCCGTCACCGCAGCCTGATCGACGATCCGCTGCCCGTTGCCCGGCAAATCTGGGAAGCCTACATTCAGAAAGTCACACAATGAAAAAATCCCGTTATTTTGCCGAACTCATGGAGAGTTACTCGGCGGAAATTGATGATCTGGTTTCCGATTCGGAAGGCAAGTCGGTGCTGCAAAAACGCCTGGCGATCAAGCGTCAGGAACTGCCGGCCATTCTGCCGATGATCGAATTCAGCCCGGAGATGGTTGCCGTCGCTTTTTACGAGGCCTTTACCGTCAAATCGCCGCAGCATTTGCACGCGCTGGTATTGAGCGAGCCGTGGCAGCCTGGTTTTCTGTCGTGGAGCAAGTTGGCCAAACACCTCTCCATTGCCGCCTGGGCTTTGCCGCTGATAGAGCTCACCCTGGCCAGCGAAGGTGGTGAAGAGTTTTTGGTCAGCACGGCAGGCCTTGAGTACCTGCGCACCCATGATTCGGCGGATGCGCCGCCGCCGGTCGAAGAGTCGGATGAAGAAGGTGACGATGACGAGGATGATGGCGATCTGCGTGAACAAGGTGCCGAATGGATGACCGAGCAGGGCTTCGATTCACTCGATAGCTGATGCGGCGAAATTGGTAAAGGAAAACATATGAAGCACCCTGTTGTTATTGAATCCCTGCAACTCATACTCGCTGGCGACATTGAAGGCGCCGAGCGTGCGCTGGTCGCCATCGCTGAAGAAGAGGGCGATCACGCGGTGGTTGCCGTGCTCGATCAGATGCCGCCGAAGGATCTGCTGGCCGTCATGCGCGAGTTTGATTCATCCAAGGAATCGCTGGTCAATATGGTGGTGACGCCGGAACAGTTCGCGCGCGCCATTGTGTTGGAGAAGAAATACGGTGACCGCACCGGCGAGAAGCTGCGGGCGATGATGAACGCTGTCATCCATCGTGATTCGCATACGGTGGGCGAATATCTTGAAGAAATCGCCAATCTGGAAGGCGGCTACGAAACGCTGGCTGATTATTTTCAGGATCGCTTTGAGGAAATCCTGCATTTCGCAACGGCCGGCACCTTCACGCTTGAGTTTGATCACGAAGCATTCGAGAGCATCAAGTCGATCACCCTGCTCGCCGAACGTCTTGAAGAAATCGACGAATCGCTGGGTTTTGGCGATGCGATTGCGAGCAGCCGACCAAAGGTTTCGCGTGCCGAAATTGCCGATGGCGACTGGATGGAAACCGCCTGGGTGTTGCGCCATGAACTGGAAGACGAGTTCGAGCAAATCGTCATGGCCCTGCGTGATCGCTGGCAGCGTTTGGTTGAGGCGCAACTGCTGGCCGAAGCCGGGCCGCAGGTGGCAAAGCAACATGTCGAAGACGACACGGAAGAATCGGCAATTTAAATGGCCACCGTCTCAACCGCACTGGCTCAGGTCGATAGCCGGCCTTATTTCGAAAAGGTGCTGCGTTACGCCATCGATCAAAATGTCATCGCGCCGGAATCGCTCAAAACCATTCTGGCCGATGCACCCAAAGGCATGGTGCAGATCGCCAATTATTTCGGCACGGCGCATTTACGCACGGATCTCGAATCGGCCCGTCAGCGCATCGTCAATTTGATCAGCCTCTATCTGGAGGAAGTTTCTGGGGGCGATTTGCAACGCGCCGCCTTGTCTTTGCGTGACAAATCATTGCTCTCGCACTCCAAGGGTGGCTCGGACATGATCAAGCGCCTGCACGCCATGCCGGACGCTAAAATCATTGGCGGGCACAGCGTTACCGCTGAAGATCAGCGCAATTTTTTGAATGACCATTCGCTGGCCTCAGCGTTGAGCCTGGCCGAATACCGCGTCGCCTTTGAGAACCGCAAGGCTTGCCAGCAGGAAATCGATTTCGCCCTCTGGCTGGCCAAGAAAATGAATGCGCCGGCTGATCAGGTCAATTTGTGTGGTGATACCAGCACGCTATTGCGCAGCGCCATGCTGGTTCTTTTCGCTGAAAAAACCGAGCTGAAAATGCCGACGCGTTCGGGTTTTGTACGCTTGATTGAGGCGATTAAAAAGAAAAGCTGCAAACTGGATGAGGCCCGCCTCAAGACTTTCCTGGCCAATGCGCCGCTGGAATTTCAGCAACTTGGGCAGCAGGAAATGCAGCGTTTCATCGCTGATGATTTGCCGGAAATCCGCAAGGTCGCGAGTACAGCTGACAGCCTGCTCTACGGTGAATCCAGCCTGCCATTCTTTGTGGTCGAAAACATCGATGAAGACAACCGCGAATACGAGCGCCTCGTTGCACAAGAGTGGCATCGTGTGACCAAAGGCGATGGCGATGATCCGGCGGTGGTTTCCACCGTGTTTTTACTGATCGCTACTGGCTTTCCGGCCAAGCCGAAATTGTTGCTGCGTGAAGGTCAGGAGATTATTCGCAACTTCCGCACTTCCGGTTTTAATTCAAAAGCGGTTCTCGAATTCATCGACATGCATGCACCGCATGAAAGCCGCGAAGATCTGCGGCGTCAGTGGCTGGAGGATTTGATGCCTGAGGCTGAACTGGATCTGGCTGACAAAGATCCTAATTTCCCGGATTCGCACATGGATCGGGCGCTTGAGTACTTGAGAAAAACCTGCGCGACGAGCTGGAAAAGCCGGCGGCGGTAAGGAAATTCAAAGGCAACCCATCCCAACCTTGTATTTTCTGTTTTCAAGAAAAGTGAAAAAATAATGATATGGGCTGTGGAACTTGTGGGTAAGGTGGGCAAGTTGGGAAAGTCACGGGGATTGCGACTTTCCCAGGCCAAGCGCCCCGGTTCTCTGGCGGATTTATGCCAGCAAATTTTCCACAAATCCACAAACTGGTTTTCGGTTTCGGTGCGGCAGCTTGTCACGACCTAGGGACACCAAGCCCTTAGGGGAACCAAGAGCGTCGCACCGATTACTCATGAAGAACCCGAACGGTTGCCTAGGCTAGTAAGCCCGCATTTTTACCTGGATGGATGCGAATCGAATGGAATCCTTTGTGGGTGTCAAATAGCCAAGCATACTTTGGATGTCTGGCTTGAGCCTGCCAGCGAGCACCTGCATGTTGTCAATGGTGATGGCGGCATCACTGGACTGGGCCAACGCTTCGCTGCCGTGGCGCCGACCCTGATCGAAATGGTGAGATCGGCGGGCTGGAAACGCGACTGGCTACCGTTTTAGCGGTCCGCTGTAAACCTGCGGCCAAGGTTTTTATCAACCGTCTTAAGCCGGCCGGCAAACCTGCAAAGTGGTTCATCGTCGCGTGTATGCGAAAACTGCTGGCAATCATGAATGCCATACTAAAAAAATAAGGTGCCTTGGATACTTGAACCTGCTTGACCTTGAACACGGTTGCTCCCCTTGACAGGGGAGGAGCAACCCAAGCCAGCCCAATCCGACTCCCTCCCCTGACAAGGGGAGGGCTGGGGAGGGGTTTTAGATTCTCAGTTAAAGCCACAATAATTAAAACAAGGTGATCCAGCGCTTACAGCAAAACCTGCCTGGTCTCAGCGAAATACTGAAATATTCGCTGCTCAATCTGCTTGTCGACCATCACCTCCGGGCCTTTCCCATTCGGGCAAGGCAGCCGTGGCGTCGTGCCAAACAGGCGGCAAATCAAGGGCCGTTCGAGATAGACCTGGCAGCCGTTTGCGCCGAGATGCGGGCAACTCAGTTCGGCTAAAGCCTGCGCGTGTGCCTGCCGGCTTTTCACCGGCAGACGGGCCATTTCCTCGCTGGAGGCGGTGACCGGCCCGCAACAGTCGTGGCATCCCGGTGTGCACTCAAAAGCAGGGATGTGGCGGCGGAAAAAACGGAGTTGCTCGCTACTCATGCCAGTTCGATCAACAAATCCTTGGCGTTGATGGTTTCGCCCGAGCGGACATGCACGGCATGCACCGTTGCGTCGTGATCGGCGATCAGCATGGTTTCCATTTTCATCGCTTCAATGGAGAGCAACGGGTCGCCCTTGCTGACCTTCTGCCCGGTTTTGACGGGAATGGTGACGACCATGCCGGGCATGGGGGCGCCAACGTGTTTCAAGTTACCTTCCTCGGCCTTCGGCTTGCTGCGAATGCTGCCGGCCAGGCCGGCCTTGGGCACGCGCACAGTACGTGGCTGACCATTGATTTCGAAAAATACCTTGATCCGGCCTTCTTCGTCGACGGTGTCGGAGCGCCCGGTCTGGCGCACGATCAGCGCCTTGCCTTTGTCGATATCGACGGCGATTTCTTCGCGATCAAGCAGCCCGTAGAAGAAGGCTGAAGTCGGTAGAAGGGAGACATCGCTGTATTCGCGGCGGTGCTCGGCGTAGTCCTTGAAAACCTTGGGATACATCAGGTATGAGGCCAAATCGGTGTCGCTAACCTTGCGCCCGATCAGGTGTTCAGCTTCCACTCGTTTGGCGGCCAGATCGACCGGCGGCAGATGGTCGCCGGCGCGCCCCTGCATCGGCTGTTCGCCACGCAGCACCTTCTGTTCCAAGGCCTTGGGGAAACCATCGGGTGGGAAGCCCAGCTCGCCCTTGAACAGGGAGATGACGGATTCCGGAAAGGCGATTTCGCGGGCCGGATCGCTGACATCCTGCGGCTTCAAATCATTGGCGACCATGAACAGCGCCATGTCGCCGACCACTTTCGAGGTTGGCGTTACCTTGACGATGTCGCCGAAGAGCGCGTTGACGTCGGCATAAGCTTTTGAAACTTCGGGCCAGCGGTGTTCGAGACCGATGGCGCGGCCTTGTTCGCGCAGGTTGGTGTATTGGCCGCCGGGCATTTCGTGGTTGTAGACGTCGGAGGTGCCGGCACGCATGTCGGCTTCAAACGGCACATAGCCCCGGCGTACGCCTTCCCAGTAATGCGAAAGCGACAGCATGGCGGCGAGATCGAGGCCGGGGTCGCGCGCCGATCCGCTGAGGGCGGCGGCAATCGAGCCAAGATTGGGTTGCGAGGTGAGGCCGCTCATGGCATCAAGAGCGCCATCAACGGCATCGCAGCCGGCATCGATGGCGGCCAGTACCGAAGCGGCGGAAATGCCGCTGGTGTCGTGGGTATGGAAGTGAAGGGGGAGGCCGACTTCCTGTTTCAGTACGCGCACCAGTTCATGCGCCGCGCGCGGCTTGCAGACGCCGGCCATGTCCTTGATGCCGATGATGTGGGCGCCGGCTTTTTCCAGCTGCTTGGCGAGGCTGACATAGTATTTGAGGTCGTATTTGCTGCGTTTGCTGTCGAAGAGGTCGCCGGTGTAGCACAGCGCACCTTCGCACAAGGCGCCGCTTTCGATCACCGCATCCATCGCGACGCGCATGTTGT
>ERZ724523.1535-NODE-1535-length-13461-cov-3.891094_pt1 | contig 13461 bp, 10 predicted proteins | sample MGYA00376056_ERZ724523 | MGnify/ENA primary metagenome ERZ724523 (study PRJEB28724, sample SAMN07190888) | wastewater metagenome | isolation source: influent of sewage treatment plant in Hong Hong | place: USA: Christiansburg, Virginia | collected 2016-03-01 ... | reverse complement strand
AAGCGCACCGGCGTCGAAGCTGTCGAAGCGAAGGGTTGGTTGCGGGCGCACAAGTGGCTGATCCTGCGTCGCGTTTCACAACTGGGCATCCTGGGGGTGTTTTTGCTCGGACCGCTGGCCGGCGTCTGGATCGTCAAAGGCAACCTCAATTTCAGCTATACCCTCGATTTCCTGCCGCTCACCGACCCCTATGTGGCGCTGCAGGCGGCGGTGACCGGACATTTCCCGGAAAAGCTCGGATTGATAGGCCTCGCCATCGTTGTCGCCTTCTACCTGCTGGTCGGCGGACGCGTCTATTGCAGCTGGGTATGCCCGGTCAACCTCGTAACCGACGCCGCCGGCTGGCTGCGCGGCCGTCTGGGCATCAAGGGGAGCGTCCATCTGTCGCGTAATTCCCGCTACTGGATTCTCGGCATGACCCTGATTGGTTCGGCGGCCACCGGGGTCGTGCTGTGGGAATTGATCAACCCGGTATCGATGCTGCATCGCGGGCTGATATTCGGACTCGGTGCGGCGTGGGCGATTGTCCTTTTTGTCTTCCTGTTCGACTTTTTTGTCATGAGTCGCGGCTGGTGTGGACACCTGTGCCCGGTGGGCGCGTTCTACAGCATCATCGGGCGCTGGAGTCCGCTGCGGGTTGCCGCACCCATGCGCTCGGCCTGCAACGACTGCATGGACTGCTTCGAGGTATGTCCCGAACCGCAGGTGATCCGTCCGGCGCTCAAGGGCGAAGCCAAGGGTATCGGGCCGGTGATACTGGCGCCCAATTGCACCAACTGCGGCCGCTGCATCGACGTCTGTTCGAAAGATGTCTTCACCTTCGGGCTGCGCTTCCACAATCGGGCATCGACGACGGGGCCGGTGGCGCAGGCGGATTGATTCGCCGAGGTGAAAAAAAAGAGGCGCCGAAGCGCCTCTGCTTTTCTCCGCGAGATGAGCGATTCAGGCGGTTGCCAGTACGCCGCGCATCTTTTGCAACGCCTTAGCTTCAATCTGGCGGATGCGTTCGGCCGATACGTCGAACTCGGCAGCCAGGTCATGCAATGTCGCTGCCTCGCCATCATGCAGCCAGCGTGATTCGATGATGCGCCGGCTGCGCGGATCGAGCGCGTCCAACGCCTCGTGCAAGCCCTGATCTTCCAGTCGCGCCCGCGCCTTGTCCTCGAGAACGCGGGTCGGTTCGTAGCGGGAGTCGGCCAGATAGTCAATCGGCGCGAAGGCATCGTCGCTGTCGTCCGGGTTGCCCTCGAGAGCGAGATCGCGTCCCGCCAGCCGGGACTCCATCTCGACCACTTCGTCCTGCTTGACACCCAGGCGTGCCGCAACTTCCGCCGCCTGCGTGCCGGAAAGGGTATCGACACCCTCGTAATCGTTCTTAAGGCTGCGCAAGTTGAAGAACAGCTTGCGCTGCGCCTTGGTGGTCGCCACTTTGACCACACGCCAGTTCTTGAGGACATACTCATGAATTTCGGCCTTGATCCAGTGCATGGCGAAGGATACAAGGCGCACGCCACGTTCGGGGTCGTAGCGTTTGACTGCCTTCATCAGGCCGATATTGCCTTCCTGAATGAGGTCGGCATGCGGCAACCCGTAGCCCAGATACCCGCGGGCTATCGAAATCACCAAGCGAAGATGCGACAGAACCAGCTGGCGCGCAGCATCCACATCGCCTTCATTGTGGAAGCGCTTGGCCAGCCTCATTTCCTCGGCCTCGGTGAGCATCGGGTAACGCTTCGCCGCCTGAACATAGGCTTCGATGCTTCCGATGGTCGCGGGGATGGGGAGCGTAAGGGCATGGGTCATGGCGTGGTGTTCTCCTTCATCTGACAGCTACATTTTAGCACTCGATCGCTAAGAGTGCTAATTCCAGGTAAAAGTTCAAATCCGCCCTTGTTTGAGACGCAGCAATTTAATGAATCGGGGCGATTGAAAACCTGAGGCTGCGACCCAAATACCGATACCTGGCTGGAGTGGCGTATGCTCGTGGCAGCAATCCGGCCGGCGCTGTACCTGCAGAGACCAGGCTCGGGTGAAAGGACAGCTTCATGAGCACCGCTGAAAAAACCAATGAACTCTTCGAGGTCCTGCGCGCCGCCTGCGCCCGCCAGTTCCGCTTCAATCCAAGGCGGATCACGGAGAGCATGCGCTATGTCGGCAAGGAAGGGCACGGCAAGGACCTGGTCCATGTCTTTCGTGATGCCGGCACGCATTCGCAGATTGTTCTCGAAAGCACCTACGCCACCTTGCGCATCACGCATGGCGAAAAGCCGCACTGGAGTGAAGCCGAGCAGGCGCACTACCGGGAGAGTGACGCCGAAATGGACGCCAAGATTGCCGCCAGGCAGGCCGCGCTCGAGTTTGCCCACGGCAGCCCGCTGTATCTGGCGCATCGTGCTGAACTCCTGTCACACTACAAAAGCAGTCCCACCTACGTCGTCGGCGGACCAAAGCCGCGCGAAGCGGCCAGGGCACTGATTGACGCGCTGGCGGCCGACAATGATGCGCAACTGGCCGCCTTTGCCGAGCACATGAAATCCACCGACCCCGAACATCTGGCGCATCTGCTGCTGGCGCCCTGTCACCTCGACCTTGAGGAGATTCCGGATACGGCAGGGGGCAATGTCGATTTGCCGGCTCGATGAGTATTGAAGAAATTTCCGAGCATTTGACGCGGGTTGGCTACATCGTTCTGGATGACCCGCTGCAAAAAACCTTGTCGGACTTGCTTTTCTCGCGCTGCCAGGATGATGGGACCTTGAGGTTCAAGGCAGCACAGATTGGCCGGGGTGCGGCGAAGAAACAGCTCAGCCCGCTACGCGGCGACCTGATCAGCTGGCTGGACGACAGCAACAGCACCGACCACGCTTATCTGGTATGGATGGAAGCGCTGCGCTGTGGCCTGAATTCGGCCCTCTTTCTCGGCTTGTTCGATTTTGAAGGCCACTACGCCATCTATGGGGCCGGCAACGGCTACGCCAGGCATTCCGACGCGTTTCACGGACCCAGAAACCGGGTTCTTTCAACGGTCTTCTACTTGAACGAAGACTGGCAAGCAGCGGATGGTGGCGAATTGCGCCTGTTTGAACCAAGCGGGGAAACCGTCATTGCGACGGTGAATCCGAGGTTTGGGACCATGATCATCTTTCTCAGCGAGTCGTTTCCGCACGAGGTGCTCATGGCGCACAGCAAGCGGCGCAGCATTGCCGGATGGTTTCGCGTCAGGGAAGCTTGATCAGCTTGCTTACCGAACAGCACTTGGGTCAGGCGCTGGTCGGGACTTCTGAGCCGGAATCAATGGTGCAACCGGCTTGTTGCTGAATGCCACCTGGGCTTGGTGCTTGAGGAGTTCCACTTGGTCACTGAGGATGTTGGCGGCTTCTTCAAGCAGGACGTCCCTGGCGTTTTTCCGTGCTTTTTCTGCTGCCAGTTCGCTGCTCAGGTTGCGTTCATCAGCCTGCAGGCCATCGTCTTGGATTGCCCGCCTCGTTGCCGGCTTGGCCTCCGCGCCCGGCATGTCAGTCTTGACGGCATCCCGCTGCCTATCCCTTGAAGCGAGTTTGGCCTCCTGGGCCTCGCGCTCCTGGCGCCGCTCGGCCTCATTCAGCGAGACCGAGTTTTTCTTGCGCAGGCTGGCGACTTCGGCCGCATCGTCCTTGAGGAACTGAAAGTCCTCGGCGGTTTTGACGCGGGCTTCATGTCGCATCTGCAACGTCGGCAAGGTGGCTTTCGGGTTACCTCGCGGCGCATAGTCCGCAGCCTTGATCTTTACCCAGGGAAGTGCGTTGTCGAAGCTGGATTCACCCGAGTTGTCCATGTCGGCAAACGAAGGGAAGCTGATCTCCGGTTCTACACCACGGAGTTGCGTGGTGCCGCCATCGATGCGGAAAAACTGGGCAATGGTCAGTTTCAACTCGCCAAAAGCCGGCGCCTTGTTCTTGGCAATGTCATCCAGGTTGATCATGGTTTGTACTGTGCCTTTGCCGAAACTTCGTTCGCCGAGGACCAGGCCACGCCCGTAATCCTGGATCGCAGCGGCAAATATTTCCGATGCGGAGGCCGAGTTCCGGTTGATCAGGACGCCCATCGGGCCATCCCAGGCAGCGGCAACGTTGGCAGCCTTGGCCACGGCAACGCTGCCTTGCGCATCGCGGTGTTGAACCACCGGCCCCGCGCCGATAAACAGGCCGGACAACTCGACGGCTTCGGTCAGCGAGCCGCCGCCGTTGTCGCGCAAATCGACGAGCACGCCGTCGACCTTGTCGACCTTCAGTTCTTCAAGCAGTCGTGCCACATCGCGGGCCGCACTCTTGAAATTCCGATCGCCCTTTCCGCGCGCAGCGAAATCCTCATAGAAGGCGGGAAGGGATATCACCCCGATGCGGCGGATCGTCTCTCCATCGGCCACTGGAATGACCGATTTCTTTGCCGCCTGCTGTTCCAGCGTGATCTTCTTTCGCGTGAGCGGGACCTGCTTGTGTTTTCCATCCGGACCCGCATCGGCCGGCAGGATGTCGAGCACCACCACGGTATCCGCCGTACCTCGAATCTGCGCCACAGTGTCGTCCAGGCGCCAACCAAGGATGTCGGTCATTGCCCCTTTCTTACCTTGGGCAATGCCGACGATGCGGTCGCCGACTTTAAGTTGCTCCGACAACTGGGCGGGGCCGCCAGGTACCAGTTCGCGAATGACCGTGTAGTCGTCTTTGGCGGCCAGCACGGCGCCGATCCCGACGAGGGAGAGCCGCATGGAGATGTCGAACTCCTCGGCAGCCCGCGAACCCATATAGTTGGTATGCGGTTCAATGGCCATGGTGTAGGCGTTCATGAAAACTTGGAAGGCGTCTTCGCTCTTGGTTCGTGCTACTCGCCGCAGGGCACTTTCATAACGCTTGTCGAGGATCTCGACAATGCGCTCGTCGTCCTTGCCGGCCAGTTTCAGTCGCAACCAGTCGTTCTTGACCCGCATGCGCCACAAATCCTGCACCTCTTGCCCGGTTTTCGGCCAGGCTTCCTTTTCGCGATCGTATTTGAAACTTTCCTTCTGGCGGAAATCGAAACCTTCCTTGAGCAGGCTGCGGGCATAGGTGAAGCGCTCGACCACGCGCTGCGAATAGAGATTGAACATGGCGAAGGGAAGATTGAGGTCTTGGGCGAGGATTGCATCGTCGAGCCGGGTGCGCGCTATCTGCATTCGGTCGATATCGCCCTGGACAAAGAAATATCGCTCGCTATCGAGCGATTTCAGATACCGGTCGAATATCTTCTCCGACATGGCATCGTCCAGGGGAACGGCCTTGTAGTGGTAGCGGGTCAGCAGTTCCGCCGCCAGTCGGGCCGCTTGGGATTGTTCCGTCAAGGGCTGCAAGCCTTGAACGGGAGGCGTGGCAGCGTCGGGTGTGGCGGCTTGCACGCCCATCGCCACTGCAAACAGTATCCACCACAATCGTTTTTTCATTGCTGTCATGCCTCATCGAGCCGCCCAACCCCCGGTCCACTGGGTGAGCGGCCTTCGTTTCATCTGCTTCCGGGAAAATCCACGAATCGCCCCGATAATAGCCGAGGCAGCGCAATGTTAATGCTTTCATCGAACAACAGATATGTCCGAACTGTAACCATATGTAGGTGCTCGATGCCACCCACGGCTGCCTGAGTGCGATCCGGCGCCCCCTGAATCCATTCTTTGCGCTGTGGAGCGGACGCTACTGCAGCTCGGCCGCACGCCGAAAATCGCGCCTGCGGGGGGTGCCGTTCTCAGACTGGCAGGGCCAGCAGGCGTTCGCGTGCCTGCCGGTACTCGCGCTTGAGCCGCGCCACGAACTCGGCCGTGCTGACCACTTCCGAGATCGCGCCGATGCCCTGCCCGCAACCCCAGATGTCTTTCCACACCTTGGCCGCGTTGGCGCCCTCGCCAGTCGAAAAATTCATCTTGCTCGGGTCGCTGACCGGCAGGTGGTCCGGATCCATCCCGGCGTTCCGGATGCTGCCCTTGAGGTAGTTACCGTGGATGCCGGTGTAGAAGTTGCTGTAGACGATGTCATCTGAGTTGGATTCCGTGATCATTTCCTTGTAGCCGTCGACCGCCCGCGCCTCCTCGGTGGCGATGAAGGCCGAGCCAATATACGCAAAGTCGGCGCCCATCGCCTGCGCTGCGAGGACCGCATCGCCGCTGGCAATGGAGCCTGAAAGTGCCAGCGGGCCGGCGAACCATTGCCGGATCTCCTGGACCATTGCAAACGGGCTCTTCACGCTGGCGTGTCCCCCTGCGCCGGCCGCCACCGCGATCAGGCCGTCCGCGCCTTTCTCGATCGCCTTGTGGGCAAACACGTTGCTGATCACGTCGTGCAGCACCACGCCACCCCAGGCGTGAACCGACTGATTGACGTCTTCGCGGGCTCCCAGGCTGGTGATGATGATCGGCACCTTGTACTTGGCGCAGACCTGCATATCGTACTCGAGGCGGTCGTTGCTCTTGTGAACGATCTGGTTGATTGCGAACGGTGCAGCGGGGCTCTCCGGGTGCGCGGCGTCATGGGCCGCAAGCGCTTCGGTTATTTCGGCCAGCCACTCGTCGAGTTGAGCCGCCGGACGGGCGTTGAGCGACGGCATGGAGCCGACGACGCCGGCCTTGCACTGCTCGATGACCATCCTTGGGGTGCTGATGATGAACAACGGTGAGCCGATTACCGGAAAAGGCAGGCGATCGAGAGGCGGGGGAAGTCTGGACATCGAGTCTCCAGTCTAGAAGGGAATGTTCAGGTGATCAGGAAAAAACAAAGGCGGGTTGATGTGCTCAGGGGCGCCGGCGAAACGACAATGAGTGTGCATGCTATCGCCAAAAGTGCAAGTGGCGCGCCCGGGTCTTATGCGGGGCTGCCATCGCCAGTGCGATTGCTTTGAGATCGTTGCGGTCAGTTCAGTGCCGCCGGCTCAAGGCGCACCGCCACGCCCGACAGCACCGAAGTGCCGGATAGCGGGTCGCGCGCATTCTCGTCGAACAGCGCATTGAGATTGGCTCCCGGCCGGCGGCTCGCCAGTGACAGGCGTGTTCCCGGCAGGTCGTGGCCCCAGCCGTGCGGGAGGCTGACGACGCCGCGCATCATCTCGTCGCTCACTTCAAGTTGCACGATGACATCGCCCGTTCCGGAACTGATCCTGGCCATTCCTGCATCCGCCAGCCCATGGCGCGCGGCGTCATCCGGATGGATCAGGAGCGTACAGCGCGATTCGTACCTGCCCTGACCCTTGGCAAGGGTGTGCAGGTTGTGCATCCAGCTGTTGTTCGAGCGCACGGAACGGCGGCCGATGATCACCAGGTCGGGCGCCGGCTCGGCGAGCGCGGCGCGCACGCGGGCCAGGTCGGCGACGAGGATGGGCGGGGTCAGCTCGATCTTGCCGGAGGGGGTGCGCAATGCTTCGGGAATGCGTGGCGCCAATGGGCCAAGGTCGATGCCTGATGGTGTTTGCTCGAGCTTCGCCAGCGACAGGCCTTCGGGCCTGCGCCCGAACTGGTCACCGTAGGGACCAGCGCGAAGTGCGTAGTCGATCAGCCGATCCGGCCCGCATCGCCCTGCCAGCGCCGATGTGACGTGGCGCACGGCAGCCTCGCCCAGGGGCGCGAGCTGCTGCGCCATATCCTGGGCGAAGAGTTCATCTTCATAGGCCCGCAAGTCGACAGTGGTGCCGCGTCCACTGGCGATCGCGGCCAGGCGCAGCAGGATTTCCCATTCGCCGGGCTGGCCCGGCATCGGCTCGAACACGCGGGGGCTGTAGCGCGCATGATTGCGAAACGAGAGCTGCGGAAAGGCTACGTCGTAGTGTGCGTCTTCCAGGGGTGAGCGCCCGGGCAGGATCACGTCTGCATGGCGTGTGGTTTCGTTGAGGTAAATGTCCACGCTGACCATAAAATCGAGCGTCTTGAGCGCTCGAGTCAGGCGCGGGCCATTGGGCGCCGAGAGCACCGGGTTGCTGGCAACCGTGAATAGTGCCCTGACCTGGCCGCTGCCCGGAGTCTCGATCTCCTCGGCCAGGCAGCCGATTGGCAGTTCGCCGAAGACCTCGGGGGCGCCGCTTACCCGTGCGTAGCGCCGGCCTGTGCTGACGCCACGGCCGCTGCCTGGCTTGCCGAAGGTATTGCTGGCGAAAGCGGCCGCTTTGGCGAAGAGGGCACCGCCTTCCTGATCGAGGTGGCCGGTAAGGATGTTGATGACATCGACCAGCCAACTGGCCAGCGTGCCGAATGTCTGCGTGCAGGTGCCGATGCGCCCGTAGAGGACTGCCCGCGGCGTGTTGGCGAGGTCGCGCGCCAGCTGGCGAATGGCCTGGGCATCGATGCCGCAGCGATGGGCGACCGACTCGGGCGAGAACTCAATGACCGCGGCTTCCAGTTCGGCGAGGCCTGCGATATGGTCAGCGACGCTGCCCAGGCGCACGCGCTGCTCGGAGAACAATGCCTGGACGATGCTTAGCAGGAAGAAGACATCGCTGCCCGGACGAATGAACAGATGTTCGCCCGCCAGCTCGGCGGTTTCGCTGCGGCGCGGGTCGATAACGACCAGGCGCCCTCCCCGCGCCTTGAGCGCCTTGGCCTTGCCCCTGAAATCGGGCACGGTCCACATGCTGCCGTTGGACGCCATGGGGTTGCCGCCCAGGATGACCATCAGTTCGGTGCGCTCGATGTCGGGCAGGGGTACCGAGAGCCAGTGCCCGAACATCAGCCCGCAGGACAACTGCTTGGGCATCTGGTCGAGGGTCGATGCCGAGAAGATGTTGCGCGTACCCAGGCCTTTGGCCAGGCGCGAGCCGTAGAGCAGCAGGCCGATCTTGTGCGCTGCTGGATTGCCGAGGGTGATGGCAAAGGCGTCGGCATCGCCAGCCGCTTGCAAAGGCGCCATGCGCCGCTCGATCTCGGCATAGGCTTCGTCCCAGGTGGCCTCGACAAACTGCCCGTTGCGTTTGATCAGCGGCGTGCGCAGGCGGTCGGGGTCGTCGTGCAGGTCCTTGATCGCGACACCCTTGGGGCAGATGTAGCCGGCGGAGAACACGTCCTCGTCATGGCCGCGCACCGCGGTCACGTGACTGCCTTCGATGGTGAGCGTCAGGCCGCAGCAGGCCTCGCAAAACGGGCAGATGCGGTGCGCGGTTCTGGATTCGGCCATGGGTCCTCCGGGGGTGACGAGGATGTCGTTAGAAGAGCAGGAAATACGCCGGCACCTTCCGGCGTATTTCCGGTTGCGCCAGACTACATTATGGCGTGCAGCAGCCACCTGCTCGGTAAATTTGGGCCGAAAACCGGCTTTGCCGAGGTATAAGTGCTTTCGATGTTTATTATCGCGGCCAACCCGGTCTTGGAGAACCCGACTTTCCGATGCAATCCACGCTTTCCGCAAAGTCCGAACGCCTTTTCCTGCTCACTCTGGCAGGGATCCAGTTCAGTCACATCCTCGATTTCATGATCATGATGCCGCTCGGCCCGATCCTGATGCGAGCGTTCGAGATCGGCGCGCCCGAGTTCGGCGTGCTGGTGGCCTCGTACAGTTTCAGTGCAGCGATTTCCGGGTTGCTGGCCGCGACCTTCATCGATCTCTTCGAGCGCAAGCGGCTGCTGCTTTTTAGTTTCACTCTCTTCGGCCTGGCAACGCTGGCCTGCGCCCTGGCGCCCAGCTATTCGATGCTGCTGGTCGCGCGTGGCCTGGCCGGCGTATTCGGCGGCATCATGGGGGCGATGGTCCAGACGATGATCGGCGACGCCGTGCCGTTTGAGCGGCGGGGCAGGGCGAGCGGACTCGTCTCCATCGCCTTCTCGATTTCCACGGTCGCCGGGGTTCCGCTGTCACTCTGGCTGGCAAATCAGTTTGGCTGGCGCGCCCCTTTCCTTTTTATCGCTGCCATGGCCATGATCTTCATACTAATCGGTGTTCGCGTCCTGCCCGAATTGCGGCATCACCTCAGCGAGGAGAAGCGCTCCCACCTGCTGTCGGCAACGTTTGCGGTGCTGGCTGACTCGAACCACATCCGGGCTCTGGCCTTTTCGGCCCTGCTGATTTTTTCCGGCTTCACCGTGATTCCCTACATTACCGTCTATGCAGTCGGCAATGTCGGCATTTCACAGCAGGACATCCCCATCGTCTATCTCGTGGGCGGCAGTGCGACCCTGATTACCGCCCGCCTGATCGGGCGTTGGGCCGACACGCACGGCAAGGTCGAAACCTATCGTTGGACGGCCCTGCTTGCCATGTTCCCGCTCGCGGTCGTGACCCACATCAGCGTCGTGCCACTCTGGGTATGGGTAACGTGCACCACCTTTTTCTTTGTGCTGATCTCGGGACGAATGATTCCCGCCATGGCAGTCATAACCTCGGCGGCAAAGCCGGCACTGCGCGGTACCTTCATGTCACTGAATGGAACTGTGCAGTCATTGGCCATGGGTCTCGCCACAACCCTGGCAGGCTTTCTGATCACCGTCGATGCGTCAGGGAAAATTGCCGGGTATCACGTGGTCGGCTACGTGGCTATTGCGGCCAACCTGATTGCGATCGGCTTCGTTTCACTCATCGTCATGCATGACCAGACACAGCGTACGGCTGGCTGAACAGTTAGTAGCTGCGGTACTGCCGGCAAGCCCGGTCGAGGACGCTCAGAAGCAATAGCCAACGCCGACAGAAACGATCAGCGGGTTGAGCGTCACCTCCCCTTGAGCCGGCACCCCGCCAAGTGCGGGAACCGAGCCTGTCCCGGTGGTTTTGACATAGACCTTTCGGGCGTCCGCGTAGGCCGACCAATTCCGATCAATAGACCAGTCGGCACCGATTTCGAAGGCCGACCCCCAGGCGTTCCCGGCGTTGATCGAGGCAACATCGCCATCCGAGGTCTTCATCACGATGGTGTAGTTGATCCCCGCGCCGATGTAAGGCGCGAATCCATGGAAACTTCCCGGGGAGTAAGTCACGGTCATCACGACCGGCGCGATTCTGGCTTTGCCTATCGTCCCGCTCAAGGGCGGAGTAAACCCCTTCAGGGAGCCGTCAGCAAAAACGGTCACGGTAGGTGGCGGGGCAAGTGCAATGCGCGCCACCCATCCATCAGCAAACGTGTAACCAAGTTCCAGCAGGGGCAGCCACTTGTCCGGGATCTTCACTTCCGCGCCGGGTACAGGGTTGCCCGCCAAAGAGAGCGTTGCCGATGGCGAGAAGGCGGCGTTGGCGTAGCCCACCCTTGCTATCCATGGCTCCTCGATTTCGGCATGCGCGGTTAGCGCGCCGATGGAACAGAGGAGCCCAAGCAGCCAGGTCGATTGTTTATTCATTTTGACAAGCCGTTCATGAAAGGAATTTGACGAAGGACATTGTCGGGCTGGTGATCGACGGATAGTTCTGTAAGATGGTGATGCTTTTATCAAATTACGGCTTTTCAATGACGCGACCACCCTGGGAACTGGTAAGCAAGGCGCTTGGGACTACGCCCGTGATCAGCATCGACACGGGAGGACGTCCCCCGCTACGCATCGAACGCTATTTTTTCCAGGCAAAGCGGCGGCAGCTGCCTGAATTGCCGGTGATCGCTCTAGCCGTCCATCTCGGCGGCGCTCGGGTGTCCGGTGGAACAGCAAGTGCCCAGGCGGCCAGTTACATTCCCAGCTTTTCCGCTTTGATGCCCCCGGGATACCCGTCCGAATGGTTCTTCGACGGTGCGGTCGATGCCGCCGTCTTGTATTTCACTGACGAGGATTGCGCTGCCGTCAGGCGACTGACGCAAGCACTGAGCAACCAGAACAGCACCTACCCGTTCATGGACAGTCTTGTCAGCGCCGCCACGCTGCAACTGGTCAACGAACTCGGCCGCGGGGCAGGAGCTGACAAGGTCTTCGCAAGAAAGCTGGCTTCAGTCGTCGTCGATCAGATCTTGCGCGTGCTGGCCGGCGATTCCGGTCAGCGCATTTCCCCTGACCGGCTTCAACTGGGTCGCCTGAATGCGGTAGTGGACTGGGTTGCCAAGAACCTGGACAAAGCGATTACAAACGCCATCCTCGCCGAGCGAGCCGGCCTCAGTGAGCCCCACTTCCGCCACATGTTCGCGAAGGCAATGGGAATCTCGCCAATTCGCTATGTGCAACAACAGCGGGTCGAGCGGGCGCGCGAACTTCTGGCCAACACGAACCTGCCGATTGCGCATCTTGCGTCCGAGTGCGGGTTTGTCAGCCAGAGCTACCTTACCACGTGTTTCAGGACAACCTATGGCATGACGCCTGCGCGATTTCGGCGAACTGGAAGATGAATTTCCGGGTTAATGCACCTCCCGCTCGAACCTCAGTATTTTTGCATCGCGCACCATGACCTCAAGCGGGACGCCGACCATCGGCGAGGGCCGGAGTAAATTTGGGCCAGGCGATTTTTGGCACTTTTGGGGCGTCGACCGCAACCGCCGTGATTTGGCCACCCTGTTACGCCAACGCACCGCAATGTCGGCCCGGCCCTTGAAGCGAAATCCGAGGTCGGCCTTGCCTGTGGTTGGTCAATCGTGATATCAGGTGCTGATGACCCACCGTCCAAAATCCGCCCCACTTCCGCTGCCTGCCCCGCGATGAACAGCCGGACACCCCGCCGCTTCCTTGCCGATGAGCTTGCAGCTGCGGCCGCCGCTTATCAGGCCGCCGCCATCATCCCTCACTGCGTTGAGTGCTCGAAGCCTTGCTGCCGACTCGACCCGCTTGTCCTCGAACTGGACTGGAAGCAACTCAGGGCGCTCTGGCGGATTGAAGAGTCGCGCACAGCCTTCGACAGGCAGCTTTGCTCGGGCAAGGGCCCCGAAGAAATCCGGGCGGGGAATGGGCTCTACTACGCCCATGGCAAAGTCTGCCCCGCCTACGACGAGGCGGGCCGCTCGTGCCGGGTCTATGCCCGGAAAACAAAGCCTTTGGGTTGCTCGGACTTCCCGGTTTACGAGGATCGGGGCGGCGTCGTCGCCGACCTTCGCTGCGAAGCCGTGGACCTCGCTGCGCTGACTGCCTGGCTGGCTCGCGCTGTCGGACCGGAATTTCTTGTCGGTCACTCAGCCAACAAAGAGTTTGCCTTTCTGGTCACCTTGTCGGTGAGGAAGGCAGCCGGCACTGCCACCGTCAGCAAGCGAAAGCTTCGTGACCGGTAGCCGCCTGCGCAACAGTCAAGCCCCCAGCGCCTCCTGCCCTCGCCCGCGCATGATGAACTCACCGCGCTTCAGTGCGTGAGCCATGCCGCCGCTTCGAGCACAAAGAGTAAAGTGAACGAGGCGTAGACCAGGGAAGTGATGGGCGATCCGATACAGCCGAAACCGGCACCGCGGGTCAGCCGGTACATGTCCAGCCTCTAACGGGCCGCCATCTGGTTCTCAGTCTAAAGAACTGCCCCCGGCCAAAGGGGGCAAGGCATTTACGTCATTCGGCGGGGTCTGGCCGCTCAAACCGACGGCCAGGTTTTTCATCGCCAGCAT
>ERZ724523.1522-NODE-1522-length-13512-cov-7.750093_pt1 | contig 13512 bp, 8 predicted proteins | sample MGYA00376056_ERZ724523 | MGnify/ENA primary metagenome ERZ724523 (study PRJEB28724, sample SAMN07190888) | wastewater metagenome | isolation source: influent of sewage treatment plant in Hong Hong | place: USA: Christiansburg, Virginia | collected 2016-03-01 ... | reverse complement strand
CCCACACACACCACCACCGCGCCATGACATTGCCCGCCACCCAGCCCACTGCCTCCGCATCCATTCCAGAACAATCAACCGTTCAGACCATCGCCTTCATCGGCGGCGGCAACATGGCCAGCGCCATCATCGGCGGACTGATCCGCCAGGGCTGGCCAGTCGAGCGCATCCGCGTGGTAGAGCCCTGGGATGAGCAACGCAGCCGCCTGCAAACACAATTCGGACTGGCCGCGCAGGCGCAAGCCGATGCCTCGCTGGAAAGCTGTGGCCTGGTGGTGTGGGCCGTCAAGCCCCAGACTTTCAAAACCGCTGCGATGGCCTGCCGCCCCTGGACAGGGCAGGCTCTGCACCTGAGTGTGGCCGCAGGCATCCGCAGCGACAGCATGGCCGACTGGCTGGGCACCGAGCGCCTGGTGCGGGCCATGCCCAACACACCGGCCCTGGTCGGCCAGGGCATGACGGGCCTGTACGCCCGCCCCAGCGTGAGCCAGGCAGACCGGCAATGGGTGAATGATGTGCTGGCCCCCACAGGCCAGCTGCTCTGGCTGGAACACGAACAGCAACTCGATGTGGTGACGGCCCTCTCCGGCTCCGGCCCGGCTTATGTGTTCTATTTCATTGAATCCATGGTGCAGGCTGGCGTGGACATGGGCCTGTCGCAAGCCCAGGCCCACCAGCTGGCGGTGGCCACGTTCACGGGTGCATCGGCGCTGGCCCAGGCCTCGGACGAAGCACCCAAGGTGTTGCGCCAGCGGGTCACGTCACCCGGCGGCACCACCTTTGCCGCCATCAGCCACCTGGAAGCCTCTGCCGTGCAAACCCATTTTGTCGATGCCATGCGTGCCGCTGCACACCGGGCCCAAGAACTCGGGGATGAATTCGGGCGCTGAATCCGACTACAACAGAGATACCCGGCATGCCCGCACCCTGCACGGCATGCCGTGGTCACCCTCTCGGCAATAATCAGCTCTGCCAGACCGGCACGGCCAGTGCCAGCACGACACCGGCAAACAGCGTACACCCGAGCCAGTGGTTGGCCCGGAAAGCCCGAAAACAGGCATCCCGCTCACGCCGGTGAATCAGCTTGTAGTGCCACACCACCTGGGCCAGGCCCAACACGGTCGCCAGAACAAACACTGAAAAGTACGCGACACCAGCCATAGCAAGCAGCCAAAACAGCATGAAAAAGGCATAAAACCCCATGATGGCGGCCACATCCCAGCGCCCCAGGGTGATGGCGGAAGTTTTCATGCCAATCTTCAGATCGTCATCGCGGTCCACCATCGCGTACTCGGTGTCGTAAGCCAGCACCCAGCACAGGTTGCCCAGCAACAGCAACCAGGCCTGACCGGGAATGTTGCGCCAGGCTGACCACACTTCACCCCAGCCCGGCCAGGCAGAACCCGACCACAGCTCCATCGTTGACCCCGCCTGCACCGCTGTGAAGGCCATTGGGATGCCAAAGCTGAACGCCACCCCCAGAACTGCCTGCGGCATGGACACCAGCCGCTTGGCATACGGATAGGCAATGGTCACCAGCAGCGCGGGAACAGCCCAGGCCACGGTGGCCGCGTTGGTCGTCAGCACCAGTGCCAGCGCCAGCAAAGCCAGGGCAGCCCCCACTGCCAAGGCTTCTTTGACCGACACCGCACCGCTGGTGACCGGGCGCTGGGCCGTGCGCTTGACGTGGCGGTCAAAGCGGCGGTCGGCCACGTCGTTGATGCAGCACCCTGCGCTGCGCATCAGGATGGTGCCGCCCACAAACACCAGCAGCAAATGCCAGCCGGGCCACCCACCTGCCGCCAGCCACAACGCCGTCAGCGTGGGCCACAGCAGCAGCAGCCACCCGGCGGGCCGGTTCCAGCGAATCAAGTCCAGATAAAGCTGCCAACGGCTGCGCTCAGCAGGATGCGGCGAAGGCAACGGATGCGGGGCAGCAGACGGGGAGCGGGAAAACACAGTCATGGCGAAAAAATTCAAATCAGAAGCAATGAAATCTGAACAGACAAGCGTAAAAAAGAAAAATCCATGCCACTCAAGACAGGCGGCGCACCCCAGGCAACTCACACGCATACACCGCGTTGCGCAAGGCCGCAATCGCTTCGTAGCGCGTGAAGCTGCGCCGCCAGGCCAGCACCACCCGACGGGTGGGCACCTCACCTGAAAACGGCAGATAACGCACATGCGAATACGCCAAGTCGGCACCCTTTACTGCCGAAGCCGCTGTACCGGCCAGCACACCACCGCCAGCCACGGGCGCAGCGGTACCCACCAACTCCGTCGGCAGCATGGCTGCGGCGGGCACGCTCAGGCGCGGCACCAGCGTCACGCCCATGCCAGCAGCCACCATGTGTTTGATGGTTTCGAGCGATGAGCCCTCAAAACTCTTGCGCATGCCATCGGTGTGGCTGGAGAAACGGGCGAACTCGGGGCACACCTCCAGCACATGGTCGCGGAAGCAGTGCCCATTGCCCAGCAGCAGCATGGTTTCCTGCCGGATTTCATCTGCCGTGATGTGCGAGCGGCTGGCCAAAGGATGTGTGGCGGGCACCGCCGCCACAAACGGCTCGTCGTACAGCGGCGCAATGGCCAGATTGGTGTCGGGAAAAGGCTCGGCCAGAATGGCGCAGTCGATTTCGCCCAGGCGCAACTGTTCCAGCAGCTTGACGGTGAAGTTCTCCTGCAACATCAGCGGCATTTGTGGCGTGTGCGCAATCACCTGGCGCACCAGGTCGGGCAGCAGGTAGGGGCCAATGGTGTAGATCACACCCAGCTTCAGTGGCCCGGCCAGTGGGTCTTTGCCACGCTTGGCAATCTCGCGGATGGCGTTGGCCTGCTCCAGCACAGTCTGGGCCTGGCGCAGCACCTCGTCACCCAGCGGAGTGACGGTGACCTCGTTGGCATTGCGCTCGAAAATCTTCAGCTCCAGCTCTTCTTCCAGCTTCTTGATGGCCACCGACAGTGTGGGCTGCGACACATGGCAAGCCTCCGCCGCACGGCCAAAATGCTTTTCGCGGGCCACGGCGACGATGTATTTGAGTTCGGTCAGGGTCATGGCGTATCGGCTCCGGGGCAATGGCAATCAGCAAACCAACCGGCAACGGTCAGGCTTTGAGGAAATCGGATTTTCCACCCAGCCAGCGGTGCATGTGCTCATGGGCCAGTTCGGGGTAATGATCGAGCATGCGCACAGCGGTGGCCCGTGCCCAGTCCAGCAGGTCGGCATCGGCCTCCAGGTCGGCGAAACGCAGCAGGGCATCGCCCGACTGGCGCGCGCCCAGAAACTCGCCGGGGCCGCGCAAGGCCAGGTCGATGCGGGCAATCTCGAAGCCGTCTGCCGTCTGGGCCATCGCTTTCAGGCGTTCGCGCCCGTGCGGGCTGAGCGGTGCGGTGTACAGCAGCACGCAGGCCGAGGCCGCCGCACCGCGACCCACCCGCCCGCGCAGCTGGTGCAACTGGCTCAGGCCGAAGCGCTCGGCATGCTCGATCACCATCAGGCTGGCGTTGGGCACATCCACCCCCACCTCGATGACGGTGGTGCTGACCAGCACACCCGTTTCCCCGCGTGAAAACGCCTCCATCACCGCCTTTTTCTCGGGCGTGGGCAGGCGGGAATGCAGCAGCGCCACCTGCACGCCGGGCAGCGCCTCGCTCAGCTCGGCATGGGTGGCGGTGACGTTGCGCAGCAGCAAGGCGGCCTGGGCCGCACCGCCACCGCGCCCTGAGCGGCCACGCCCCGCCGACTCCGGCCCCAGGTCGGCAGCGGAGCGCCGTGACGGGGTGGCGAACAGCCGCCCCTCGTCAGACAGCGCATCGCCCCCGGATGGCCCGGATTCTTCGGCCTCTTCGGGCTTTTCCTCGATCAGCGGACACACCCAGTAGGCCTGCCGCCCCTGGGCCACCTGGGCAGCGATGCGGGCAATCAGCTCATCGCGCCGCTCGTCCGACACCACACGGGTCACGATGGGCGTGCGCCCCGGCGGCAGTTCGTCGATGGTGGACACATCCAGGTCGGCGTAGTAGCTCATGGCCAGCGTGCGCGGAATGGGCGTGGCCGTCATCATCAGCAGGTGCGGCTCCAGGCTGGTGGTGGGCTGCCCCGTGTCCGATGTGGCCGTCAGCTTGTCACGCAGGGCCAGGCGCTGGGCCACGCCGAAGCGGTGCTGCTCATCGATGATGGCCAGCGCCAGCCGGGCGAACACCACCTGCTCCTGGATCAGCGCATGCGTGCCCACCACCAGCCCGGCTTCGCCGCTGGCAATGCTGGCCAGCATGGCGGTGCGCTCTTTCTTTTTCTGGCTGCCGGTGAGCCAGGCCACCTTCAGCCCGCGCGGAGCCAGCAGCGGCTCCAGCCAGCCCACCAGCTTGGCAAAGTGCTGGGTGGCCAGGATTTCGGTCGGAGCCATCAGGGCGCATTGCCAGCCCGCCTCCATGCACAGGCAGGCGGCCAGTGCGGCCACGATGGTCTTGCCCGACCCCACATCGCCCTGCAACAGCCTGTGCATGGGCCGGGGCAGGGCCAGATCGGCGGCGATCTCGGCCACCACGCGCCGCTGGGCCACCGTCAGCGCAAACGGCAGCGCGGCAAGCAGCGCCTGATCCAGCGGCTGGCGCGACGGGGTGGAGGCAGGCGGTGGCACCAGCACCGGGGCGCGGAAGTGGTCGCGCTCGCGCCGGGCCAGCTGCTGCGACAGCTGCTGCGCCAGCAACTCCTCGGCCTTGAGCCGCGTCCAGGCGGGGTGGCTGCGGTCTTCCAGTTCGGCCAGCGACACCTGGGGTGGCGGGGAATGCAGGAAAAAGAGCGCATCCCGCAGATTCATCATGCGCAAATGGCCAATTTCACGCAAATATTCAATCGGAATGCACTCGGTGTGCTGGCGCATGGCCCGCGCCAGGCCGGTGCTCACGGCCTTGCGCAGATAGGCCTGCGGCAGGCCCGCACTGGTGGGGTACACGGGCGTGAGCGCCTCGGGCAGCGGGCCGCCTGCGGGCTTGAACACCGGATGCACCATCTCACGCCCCCACAGCCCCGACTTGAACTCACCGCGCACCCGCACCCGCTCACCCACCGCCAGTGTCTTGAGGTGGCCGGGGTAAAACGCCAGAAAGCGCAGCACACAGGTTGCCCGGCCCTCGGACACGGTCACGCGCAACTGGCGGCGTGGCCCCGGTGACACTTCGGTATGCACCACCGTGGCCTCGAACTGCACCGTCTGGCCGTCGCGGGCAAGCTCCAGTGCATCCAGGCGGGTTTCATCCTCGTAGCGCAGCGGCAGATGCAAGGCCAGATCCCAGTCGCGGGTCAGCCCCAGTTTGCGCATCGCCAGCTGGGCAGGAGAAAGGGTTCGGGGTTGCGCGGTGGCCATGCGGCGATTATTGGCCGGGACAGCCGCTCACTTTCAGGCGGTCAACCGCCGGTTGTAGTCCTGCACAAATGCTTCGACATCCGCAGCAGGCATGGGCCGAGAAAACACATACCCTTGCAGCATGTTGCACCCGAGATCCTGAAGAATCTGTGCATGCTCCATGGTTTTCACCCCTTCGGCCACCACCTCGATGTTCAGTGCTTTGGCCATGTCGATCATGGATGAAGTCAGTCTGCGCTTTTCCGCCGACTCCACAATCGGCAACACAAATTGACGGTCGATCTTGAGCCTCTTGGGCTTGAGTTTGAGCAAGCCTGCGATTGACGCATGTCCTGTGCCGAAATCGTCGATATCGATGTCAATGCCCAAGAGCTTGAGACGCTCGATGTTCTGCGACACCACTTCATCGGTGTCGTCCAGAAAAATGGACTCCAGCAACTCGAACGACACCGTTCCAGGTGTCTGAGAGAACCCGCGCAGGCTTTCCAGCAACTCATGGTCATTCAAGCGCCGCATGGACACATTGACCGACACGGAAGGGATGCCCAACCCCCGCTCCTGCCAATGCCCGAATTGAGCCAATGCCTGCTCGAACACCATCCGGTCGATGGTGCTGACGGCACTCAGCTCTTCGGCCACTTCCAAAAATGCCGCAGGCCCCAGCACACCTTGCACCGGATGCAACCAGCGCACGAGCGCCTCCATGCCCACAATCTGCCGGGTGACGGCATGCACCTTGGGCTGGTAGTAGGCCGTGAACTCGTGCTGTTCAATGCCGCGCAGGATGTCATCGGCCAACTGCTTGGTCAGCACCACCCGCTGCTGCATTTCCTCGGAGAAAAATTCGCAACGGCTCTTCCCCTTGTCCTTGGCTCGGTACAGCGCAATGTCGGAGTTGACCAGCAACTGCTTCGGATCCATGCCCTGCGCAGCCTGCACGGCAATCCCCACGCTGGCACCGGTCCGGCACAGATGGTTGCCGTAGGGAATGGGTCGGCGAATCTGTTCGATGAAGCGCTTGGCCTGGGTCGCCAGTTGAAGGGACGTCGAGTCCCGCATCCGGCTGAGTACGATGAACTCGTCACCGCCGATACGGGCAATGAAATCACCGGGCTCAGACGATTGCCGCAACACGCCAGCCACATGAACGAGTACCGCATCCCCGGCTGCGTGCCCCAGCGTGTCATTGATCTGCTTGAAACGATCCAGATCGATGTGCATCAGCGCAATGCGGAGGCTGTCGTCCGGCTCACTGGTGCAATCCGCCAGCACCGCATCCAGGTAACGGCGGTTGGGCAAACCCGTCAACGAATCGTGCATGGCCAGGTGTTCCAGGTCGGCCCGCGCAGCCTCCAGTTCCTCATTGCGGGCCGCCACCACCTGGTTGACCTGGGTGAGTTCCTGGTTGGCACTGTCCACCTGCTGTTTGGAGTGGGTCAATTCTTCCAGCGTGTGTTCATGGCGCTCAATTTCCTTGAGCAACTCCGATTGGCTGTCCACCACGTTGGAGTAGTACACCGCCATGAAAAACGCATAGGTCGTGGCCAGCAAGGTGGACACCACCCCGGCCACCAGCAGATTCCTGGCGGACACATGGCTGACCGTGGAATGTTCGAAAACCACGTGCGCCGCAAGAAAAACACCCAAACCGACAACCACCTGCGCAAACACGGCAATCCGGGTCGCTTTGGACGAATCGAGGTAGAAGAAGGCCAGGATGGGCAGCAGCATGTACCACATCAGAAAGGGAGAGCTGGCACCTCCGAAGTAAAAACTGCCCCACAGCACCGCGAAATTGAGGTTGGTGACCGACAGGTGGGCCCACAGCGTGAACTGACGCGGAAAGCATTTGAGCAATGGCACAAACACCCAGAAGCCCGCGATGGAAGCGGCCAGCACGGGCACATGCGGGAAGGGATGCGGATCGATGAAGTACATCGCCGCAGGCACCTGCAAGCCCAGCAAAGGGCCAAACAGGTGACTGAACAGAAACATCCGCACCCGCTTGCGGGCGTGCATGTCTCGGCCCAGGTGCGCTGGCATGAACCATTCAATCAATGCTTCGATCTTTTCCTGCAAACGCATGGGCACCTGTCTTCACTTCCCGCTCAGGGTGGTTGGGGGCTCAGTCAAGGACTGAGGACCGATTCTGCCGGATGGCCCGCCCGTCCGTGAGCGTTGTTGTCGCCATCCCGCTCGATGGAAAGCGCCTCCTGCGTGCCAGCACGCATGGCCGCTGCCAAAGCCTTGACCACCGCATCGATGTCTTCGTGCGTGTGGTCAGCCATGACCTGAAAGCGAAAGCGCGAGTCGCCCCTGGGCACAGCCGGGTATTCCACCAGATTCGCAAGTCCACCGAACCGTGGCAACTGCCGGGCAACCAGCCGACCCACGGCTTCCGAGCCCAGGCGAACCGGCACGATGGGCGACGGCTCGCCCAGCACTTCGAGCCCTGCTTTCGTCATTTCGTTGCGCAGATACAGCACATTGTCCATGAGCCTCTCGCGCCGCGCCCGACCTTCTTCGGAGCGGACGATTTCCAGCGCAGCCAGCACCACGGCGGCCTGCACAGGCGACAGCGCGTTGGTGAAGGTATGGGGGGCGCTGTAGTAGCGGAGATATTCGGCGGCGTAAGTGTCTTTCACGCTGACGAAGCCGCCATTGGATGCAAAAGTCTTGGAAAAACTGCCGATGACGATATCGGCCTGGTCCAGCATGCCGCTGCGACCGATGTTGCCCTTGCCATCGGCCCCCATCGAGCCCAGGTCGTGCGCACAATCAATGAGCAAGGTGGCCCCATGGGTGTCACAGACTTGGCGCAGGGCCTGAAAGTCCGGCACGTCCGAGTGCATGGAAAAAAGGCTTTCCGTGACCACCAGAATGCCGGCTGTCGCGTCTTGCGCACGGATGTTTTTGAGTTTGCGGGCCACAGCCTCTGTGTTCAGGTGCGAGACCAGATGGATGTTGGGTGTCGAGGCCCGTGCCCCTTCCTGCAAACAGGAGTGCGCCAGGACATCGATCACCACATGGTCGTGGGGCCGCACAAACCCCTGCACAGAGGCATACCCTGCCTGCCAGCCCGTGGCATACAGCACCACCTGCCGACCATTGAGAAACGCGGACAGCTCGCGCTCCAACCGGATGGAGTTGGCGGTGTTGCCCAGCAGGGCGGCCGACCCCGCACTGTGCGCACCGAACGCCTGGATGGCATCCACCGCAGCTTGCTTGATCTGCGGGTGCGATGACAGGCTCAGGTAGTCCTGCGACGCGAAATTGATGCCCTGAATGCAATCCGTGCCGTCGTCTGACCACGCCGTGGCGTGGGCCAGAGGCGCGGTGGCAGTCGAACGCGCATACGGCCACAGCCCGTGCGTGCGCCGCACATCCTGCCAATCGAAAAACACCTTGCTGCGACCCACCAGATCCGGGCCTTTGGGTGCCAGAAAATCGCGAAGGCTACCTTGAAGAGCGGCCAAAGGAACGGTACTTTGCATGCGGTTCATTGAGTAAATCTCCCTGGTTGACAAATTGCGTTTTCACCATCGTATCAGCAGATATGCGGCAAGCCGCAGACCCGACGCGTCTGCAAACTGAATCTCTTTCGGCGCACAGCCCCCCCTCTCACACCGGGAGCTGACGGCCTCCCATTATCCAATCGCCTGACTGGCACGGGCACGGAGACATTAACATCCGACCCTTCATTTCTGCTCGCCTTTTTGCACGATTTTCGTAGCCCATCCACCCATGACCACTGCCCCGACGGCGCACACCGCCGCCCCCGCCCACACGCTGAGCGACTTCGACTTTGACCTGCCCCCCGCCCTGATTGCCCAGCACCCGGCCCCTGAACGCAGCGCGTCGCGCCTGCTGGACGGCAGCGGCCCCACCCCGGTAGACCGCATCTTCAGAGAGCTGCCCGACCTGCTGCAACCCGGCGACCTGCTGGTGTTCAACGACACACAGGTGATCAAGGCCCGCCTGTTCGGCGAAAAATCCTCGGGCGGCAAGCTGGAGCTGCTGGTTGAGCGCGTGCTGCCCGGCGCGGGCCACGAGGTGGTGGCCCACATGAAAGTCAGCAAAAAGCCACTGCCCGGTGCCGTGCTTTACATGGCCGGTGGCCCGCGCCAGGGCGGCTTCACCGCCACGCTGCTGGGGCGCTGGCCCGACGAGCAGGGGGCACTGTTCCGCTTCCGCTTCTCCGGTGAACCCCATGCACTGATGCAGCGCCACGGCCACGTGCCGCTGCCCCCGTACATCACACACACCGACACCGCCGAAGACGAACGCCGTTACCAGACCGTGTTTGCCCGCCACCCCGGCGCGGTGGCCGCCCCCACCGCCGCGCTGCACTTCGACGAAGCCCTGCTGGCCCAGATCGAAGCCCGTGGCGTGGCCCGCGCCAGCGTCACGCTGCATGTGGGAGCTGGCACCTTCCAGCCCGTGAAAACCGAGCACCTGCACGAGCACACCATGCACAGCGAGTGGTACAACGTGCCCGAGGCCACCATCCGTGCCCTGGCCGACTGCCGCGCACGCGGTGGCCGGGTGGTGGCGGTGGGCACCACCACCGTGCGCACGCTGGAGTCGTGGGCCCGCAGCGGCCAGACCACGGGCGACACCGACATCTTCATCACCCCAGGCTTCCAGTTCAAAGTGGTGGATGCGCTCATCACCAACTTCCACCTGCCCAAAAGCACGCTGATGATGCTGGTCAGCGCCCTGGCGGGCTACGACCACATCCGTCGCCTGTATGCCCACGCCATTGCCAAGCAATACCGCTTCTTCAGTTATGGCGATGCCATGTGGCTGCCGCGCACCCCAACCTCCGGGCAGCGGTGATAGAGTGGCCTGAAGCCCTCAACCCACACCGCCCGACCGAGCCCACACCCATGCCCCGCCCCTTTCTGGACAGACGACAACTTCACCGGGCCGCACTGGCCTGGATGCTGGCCACCACCCTGCCCGCCAGCGGGTGGGCACAAAACAGCCGCCCTTCAGCCACCGCACTGAGCGAGGCGGAGGCGGAGGCCGATGCCGCCACCGATGCCGCTCCCCCTGTCGCAACGCCGCCCGAGCCCGCCACACCGGCCAAACCCGCCCACACCATGCCCAGCGACCCCACGCTGGAGCAAGTGGCCCTGGGCCTGCGCTCGCTGATGGAAGTCTGCGCCTTCCATGTTCTGGATCAACCTGCCCGGCTTGACCAGATTGCCTGGACGCAGCGCCTGCGCTCAGTGTGGAGCGATGGCGACTGGCTCAGCGATGCCTCACGCCGCCACGAAGGTTCACCCTGGATACGGCTGGAACACTTTGAGTCCGTGGCAGCGAGGGCCCTGGCCTGGGTGTGGCCCATTGCCCAGCGCCACCTGATGGTGCAGGTACACCACCTGGCCATCCACGATCTGACCACGATACTGAGCGAAATGAACCGTCACCCTGAAGACGGACGCTGGGCCACCGTGCAACTGGAGCGCCGCATCGGCGGGCAGCTTTACACCCGCCTGCTCGGCGAAGTCGTTCAGGTGCAGCTTGATTGGCTGCGCGAGCACAGTGGCCGCTTCCTGAACAACCCCGCCGCACGCAATGCGCAACTGGAAATGGAAAACTGGGAAGCCAGCCAGCGCATCACCCGGGCCATCATGGACAGCGTGTTCTTCGCCATCGCCCAGGAAGAGCAACGCTGGCGCACAACCCCGTTGCCCAAAATCAATGTGCCCACCCAGATGGCCACCATCGTCAAAGCATTGGGCCCACCGCCAGAAAAAATGCCATTCGGCATCCGCGCCCGGCTGCGCCCGGAAGACATCGTCCACAAAGACCTGACCCAGGCGGCTGTTGCAAAAGCCACTGCGCCAACCAGCCGCCGGAAGAAGAAGAAAAACCGGGACAGCTGAGCCGCTACCGAACCCCGCTCAGTCAGTCAGGCCAGCCGCCCCACGCGACCCTCCAGCTGTTCCAGGCCGGGGGTGCTGCGCACACGGGCCAGCAGCGCCTCGGCATCGGCCTGGGTGGCCAGGTGGCGGATTTCGACGGTGAACCGCCCACTGGCCGCACGCTCCCACACATGGGCGGCGTACCCGCTTTGCCGCAAGGCCACGGCGTTGCGCAGCGCCATGCGGTAGTCGGCCGATGGCGACAACTCCACCCGCCAGACACCGTTTTCCACCGCCAGCCCCTGCCCTGGCCTGACTTCGACCGAAGCCATGAATTTGGCCAGCTCAGCCGGGGTGGCCACACCCACCGGCGTGGGCGCACGTTCAAAAAACCAGGCCCAGAATGCCGACGGCTGCTCCAGCGCCAGCTCGCCCTGCTGGGTGGTCAGACCGATGCGCCCCTCGAACAGGCAGGCCGCATCGTGAACGGCATCGGTCATGGCCCACACATCGGTGCCCCGGATGCCCAGCGTGGAAGTGCGCAGGCCGATGCGCACATCCCTGCGCCCCACGGCCTTGGCCAGCGGTGTGGTGGCATACCGCACAAAACCATCGACCAGCCGCAGCAGCGTGGACAGGGAGAGCTCGCCCTGCGTGCTGCGTGTGACCATGAGCTGCTGCACCGCCATGCGGGTTTGCTCGCCCAGGTACACCACGCTGCCCTCGGGCATGCGCAAGGCCAGCGTGGCCCCCGGCCCGGTCTGCACCTCGGTGCCCTGGGGCAGGCTGTCGCCGGGCTGCAAAGGCTGCTGCACACCGTTGCGCCACACCCAGGCGGGTGACTGCACCACCTCGGCACGGATGGCGGTGCGCTCGGCCCCGCGCTCACGCCCCCGGCCCGCAGGCCGTGGCGCATTCGCAGCGGGCGGCTCAGCCGCCAGCAGCCCACCCGACAGGCTGGCCAGCCCACCACACACGCCCACCGCAAACCCACGCCTTTGCCACCGCATGACACACCCCTTGAGTTGATTGACCGGAGAAAACCTTATGCCACAGCAGGGCCAATCCCTACAATGCCCACGCGCCATACACCCGGAAACGGTACGCCCATTGCGCCGTCTGCGTTCTGGTGCCACCTTCTCCCCCTACGCTGTTCACACGCCCATCTGCGGGCCTCACCTGCTCTACCTATGCTGGACTTCCAGATTCTTGCCACCGACCCCGCCACCGCCAGCCAACCCGGCAGCCACGCCCGCCGGGGCCAGCTCACGCTCAACCACGGCGTGGTGCAGACCCCCATCTTCATGCCCGTGGGCACCTACGGCACCGTCAAGGGCGTGATGCCGCGCAGCCTGCACGAGATGGACGCGCAGATCATTCTGGGCAACACCTTCCACCTGTGGATGCGCCCCGGCCTGGATGTGGTCAAGCAGTTCGGCGGCCTGCACGCCTTTGAAAAATGGGACAAGCCCATCCTCACCGACTCGGGCGGCTTCCAGGTGTGGAGCCTGGGCGAGATGCGCAAAATTTCGGAAGAAGGCGTGAAGTTCGCCAGCCCCGTCAACGGCGACAAGCTGTTTCTCACGCCCGAAATCAGCATGCAGATCCAGACGGTGCTCAACTCCGACATCGTGATGCAGTTCGACGAATGCACGCCCTACCTGTCGGTCGAGAAAAAAACCAAGGGCCAGATCACCACCGAGCGCGAAGCCCGCAGCTCGATGGAACTGAGCCTGCGCTGGGCCAAGCGTTGCCAAGCCGAATTTGCGCGCTTGGAGAACCCCAATGCCCTGTTCGGCATCGTGCAGGGTGGCATGTTCGAGCACCTGCGCGACGAGTCGCTGGCGGGGCTGGAAGAGCTGGACTTCCCCGGCATTGCCGTGGGGGGCTTAAGCGTGGGCGAGCCCAAAGAAGACATGATGCGCGTGCTGCAACACATCGGCCCCAAGCTGCCCGCGCACAAGCCGCACTACCTGATGGGCGTGGGCACGCCCGAAGACCTGGTGGCGGGCGTGCTCAACGGCATCGACATGTTCGACTGCGTCATGCCCACCCGCAACGCCCGCAACGGCCACACCTTCACCCGCTACGGCGACCTGAAAATCCGCAACGCGCGGCACAAGACCGACGAAAAGCCGATTGACGAAACCTGCACCTGCCACGCCTGCGCGGGCACGTCGGGGGTGCCGTGGAGCGAAGGTGGCCGCGATGGCTTCAGCCGCGCCTACCTGCACCACCTGGACCGCTGCGGCGAGATGCTGGGCCCCATGCTG
>ERZ724523.1516-NODE-1516-length-13533-cov-5.384627_pt1 | contig 13533 bp, 14 predicted proteins | sample MGYA00376056_ERZ724523 | MGnify/ENA primary metagenome ERZ724523 (study PRJEB28724, sample SAMN07190888) | wastewater metagenome | isolation source: influent of sewage treatment plant in Hong Hong | place: USA: Christiansburg, Virginia | collected 2016-03-01 ... | reverse complement strand
AAGGCAGACGGTGGCTGAGCTGCTCGCGCTGGAGGCGGTGTAAGGCAGCACACAAGATTCTAATTGTTCAATTGAATCGCCCCGGAACCTGTAGACACCTTTGAGCCTTAAACTTGAAGTAACAGTGAGGTGTCATGAGCAGCAAGCGTTACACGGAAAAGTTCAAAGTCGAAGTAGTCAAGCAGGTCACCGAGCGGAGCCATCCGGTGGCCGAGGTGGCGAACAGGATCGGAGTGTCACAGCACAGCCTGTAACAACACGAGTATCAAGTGGGAATTGCTCGCATTACGACCAGCAGAGGACCGCTGGTCGGCCAAAGCAGACAACCCAAAATCTGCTGAAGACTGGCGGCTATTTAACCAATAGCTGCCGAAATATCCGTGATTGATTCTTCATATTCCCTCAATGCGCGACCCCCAAAGCATGTTCTGAATAAGCGCAAGTTTGTGCGTACGACATGATCCTCTTCGGAGTGCTATCAGGTGGTGGCATTTCGTTGGCATTTCTGTAACCATTCTTTGCATGGATAACATGACATCAATCCTCTCGAAGTATGAGGGGCAAGAAAATCGGCGAGCGCTAGGGGGAATATATGCCCTCGCTGGCTTCGACTACCAGTTGCGTCTCTATTTGGCGGAGTTGGTCGAATCCCTTGCCGGACAAGGATGTGGCCTTGATAAGGCTGGCGGAGTATTTCTGGAGGCGCTTTCAGATCTGGCCGAGACCGAGGATGGTTCTTTGGTGTGCATCCAGGTCAAGCGTACTTTGACACGTGAAACGCTCAAGGACGCCGCTGCCGAAGTTGTGGCAATCGACAGCTTTCTGGCAAAGCACTATCCAGACTCGCGTGCTGAAGTGAAGTTCGAGCTTGTCGCCTCAAAAGGCGATGCCGTGTTGCAGTGGAGCGATATTCCGGACGCACACCCGACTTCTCCGACGATTCAAGCGCTTATCCAGCAAGGGCGGCTTCTGTCGCCCCGTATTGAGCCCGACCCGTGGTGGCGCGCGATTGTCGCTGCATACAAGCAGCTGAAAGACCCTTACGGTTTCCTGCGCTTTGCGCTGGAGCGTGCCTTGAGTCGTGCGCCGACAGCGGCAGACGCACAACGCATTCGTGACGATATCTGCGAGCGCTTCGCCCAAGCCCGGCAGACGCCTGATCTACCCGGCCAGCTTCTGACTCCTGCGGACTTTCAGCTTGCCGCCCATCCCAGCGCCTCGCTGGAGATCGGGCGTGAGGTCACGCTGGCGCGGCTGCGTGACCGCCAATACATGCCCCGCCCCCATCGGCTGGATGCCTTGTATCCCAAGCTGATTGAACGCAAGGATCTCAGCCGACGCGACCTTCGAAGCGAGGCGCGAGTTTTCTGGTTAAGCGGTCGTTCCGGCGTCGGCAAGAGCGTGCTGTTGCTTCAAGCGGTTGAGCGGCTGGTGAGCGACGGTTGGCGCGTGCTCTGGCTGAAGGGGCAAGCCGGTTTGCTGGAGCCTGCGCTCAGGGCGATCGCCGATGCGCCGGCCGAATGGTGGCCGGATTTCATCGCCATTGATGATCTTTACGACCGCGATGCCCGTAAGCAGATTGACCTTGGTCGTTTGGGAGAATTCATCGACGAGCGCGGCCATCAGGCGTGGCCGATGATTTTGACTTGCGGACCCGCCGAGTTCGCCGAATCTTTCCGGGAAGACGCCACTTATCGTGGTTTTGATCTGCATCTCGAAACTATCGAAACCATTGCCGTCGACGAAGCAGAGGAAATCGAAGCCTGGTATCACCAGCGAACGGGGAAAGGTTCACAACGCGGCCCGGCTTTCTCCCAGGCATCGCAAGAAGACAATGGCCTGTTCGTTTCGCTGGCGGTCGAACTGGCGCACGGCAATCTGGAAGCTTTTGCACAGCGTTTTGGCAACCGGGTTCGCCTCATCGATGGCCTGGATGAAGCGCTGCGCCTGCCTTTGGCGCTGAACCGGCTCTATCTGCGTGCGCCCTATGACTGGCTGACAGATAACGACCGCGAAAAGCTGGCCACGCTCAACAGCGAAGGGGATTTCAGCCTGCTGGAGGCCGGCGCGGAAGGGCAAATCGTTCGCCTCACTCATCCCCATCTGGCGGATGCCCTCTACCGTGCCTTGCGCAAACCCGCCAATCCCAAAGCGTTCACCAATGATCTGGTGGCGGTGTTCCGGCGCGCGCTGGCCGAGCACGATACGGGCTTGGTGTCACAGTTGTTGCGGGTGTTTTCTGCATTCGAGGAAGGGTTGGCGAGCGAACGACTACGTATCGTGGATCGCCCTCGTCTTGCGCGGGAGTGCGCCAGGATATGGGTCAGCGAGCACGCACGCTTGGCGCTTGATGCCGATGGTTTGGCGGATGCCGCCACCAGTTGGGCTTGCTGGTCCACGACCATGCCCTGCGTTGCCGAAGTGCTGGGAAATGATTTGCTCGGCACGGCACTGGCTTGCTTGAGTGCGGCTTATAAAGTTTGGCCGGATTGCTGGCACCGTCTGGCCGAGCGCTACCCGAAGCGTGACGAGTTGTTTGCTTGGGCTGCTGAGCATCTTGCTGATCCACTGAAGATATCCCACCCCACTTGGTCTTTTGCTTGGGAACGCTGTCTGCAAGATGATTCCCGCCACCACGCTGAGTGGCGAGACATGGGGCTGGATTGGCTGCAGAGGCATTTGCGCCGCCCCGATTGGCACATCGTCTGGAAAAAACTGCTGCCTGGTGACGGGGCTCCAGACTGGAAAAATGATCCAGTCCTGATTCTCGGCTTGCGCCGTTTGCATGCGGAAAGCGATGGCCCCGACTGGGCTTATGTCTTTGAAGATCTTTACGCCTTGGCGACGCCTCCTTGCCCTCAGGCAGGCGAATTGGCAACTTTGGCCCGAGCCTGGCTGGCCGGACGCGAAGACCGGGCCGAGTGGACGCATGTCTGGCGAGCCTTGCTGGCGCAGCACGAAGGACTACCGGAAGGGCTGGCGCTCGGCGATCTCTTGCGCCTTGGCGCGCAATGGCTGGCCGGACGCGAAGACCGGGCCGAGTGGAACTATGTTTGGCAAGCCTTGCTGGCGCAGCACGAAGCCCTACCGGAAGGGCTGACGCTTGGCGATCTTTTGCGCCTTGGCGCGCAATGGCTGGCCGGACGCGAGAGTAGCGAAGAATGGGGATTTGTTTGCGAAGCACTGCTGGATCAGCAATTTCAGGCGGTTACTTTCATCGAACACGCCGCCGCATGGTTGAAGCGCACTGGCGCCAAGCCCGAGTGGCCGTTGCTGGCGGCCAAATTCATTATTGCTGCGCCTCTGCATGCTGCTTCGGTTGAGTTTGCGCGGGTTCTGACGGCGCGGATCAAGGCCTGTGCAAACAAAGCGCACTGGTTCAAAACGGCCAATCTGGTAGGGGCTTTGCCGACCAATATCGAGCTTTCATCGGAAGTGCGGGACTGGTTGCAGACCTTGCATGCGCGCAGGAAATTACCGGCATGGGCGGAGGCCTGGCATTGTCGGAATGAAGGGCTGCAGGTCAAGGGACGGGTAATCGCAGTTCACGATAAGACAACTACCGTCGAACTGGACATCGGCCTGATAGCAGTTTGGCCTTCTGATCGCGATGATATTCGGCGAAAAACGGGACTTGAACGTTCTTTTTTTGTACGGCAACTAGTACCAGACAAGGATCGCGTCATCGTCTGCACTGAAAAACCAGTCACGCTTGAAGTCAATCAGATTTGCCAAGGGAGTGTCGTTAAGCACCTGAAGGTTGGTCTATTGGTCAGTATCGTAGGGCAGACCGGACTACTCCATCAGCGTCATTGTCCTGACTGGGCAAGCCTTGTCAGAGCGTTCCCGGTGGGCAGTCAGATTACTGTCGAGATTCTTGCCTTTATCGACAAGGGACTAGTATTGCGCTATGCCGACTCAAAGCCGACTTCTAATCGTGGCCTGGCAGTTGGCGAGATCTACGATGCTTGCGTAACAGGCCTTAAAGATTACGGCGTATTTCTGCGAGTCGGCGCTTATAGTGGGTTGCTTCATATAAGCCAGCTACCGCCCGATACAGATATTCCGAAACGGTATTTGCTTGGTCAAAAGCTTGCAGTTCAGGTGATTCAAATTTTGGATGATGGAAAAATTTCATTTGCACTGCCAGCTACTGCGGCGTAGTGTGCGCCGCCAATGGCAGTAGCGAATTGCGCTTTATGTGGATTTGGAATGATGACCCCTTTGCAACACGAAGCGGTCATTGATAGCCAGTTGAGTCTATGGCCGCTTTGGCCGAGCAGCAGACATACAACCATCCCAGCCATCTTCAGACCAAGGCCCATCCCCCCAAAGACAACAGCGGCCTCCCAGCCGCCGTTTTCCCACATTGCCGCCCGCTTCCCCTGCACGACAGGCGGCCGTGGTGCCTACTCCCCCGCCACCTCCTTCTTCACCCGCACCCGTTTCGTCTGCTCCGACTTCTTCTTCAACCCCAGCGCCGCCACCTGATCGGAGCTGGGGCCGTAGAGGGCGCGGGCTTCGTTCTTGATGCCGAGGATGATGCCGTGGAAGTCGCGGCGGGCAGTGGTGAGGGCGTCTGCGGCAGCGCTGGCGGCGGCCTGGGTGGTGACGGCGTGCTGTTCGGCGCTGCGCAGGGTTTCGTAGGCTGTGTCGGCGGCTTCGCGGCTGTGGGCGGTGTTGTTGGCCCGGTAGTCGGTCATGGTGCCGAAGGCGTGATAGGACTCGATGTCTTTCTGGACTTGCTTGGGATTGACGCGGGTATTTTCGCTGACGTTGGTCATGGCTTCTCCGTAAGTTTATGCAATGTGGCAGAAATATTACGGGTGCCGATGCTACCGCGGCTGCGCTTTTCGTTCAAGCACAATGGCATTTATCCGGGATAATCCGGGTGCTTTCAGCATCGCTGTCGATGGATAGCGACTGCGCGCTGCGTGATAGTCAGTTTATGCCGGACGATAGTCAGTGCGCAGGCCGGCGTAGTCACTACCGGCGTCAGCGTAGTGACTACGCCGGCCTGGATACTCGCTATCGCGGCGCGGATAGCGATTACGCCCGTGCGGATAGTGACTCTCACGCGGCGCGTAGTGCTTACGCGGCGGCCGATAGTCACTATGACCGCGATGATAGTGACTACGCGGGCATCGATAGTCGCTATCACGCGGTGGACATTGCGTATCCGGCCGCGTGCGCTAAAGAAGCGGGAGGTAATCCCGCGTATAGGCATGCACGGATTCGCTCTCAGCTGCCGCGTCCAGCGCCCACCAGCGCAGCGCCTCGTGTTGATCGTCCTGGCCCGGAATCTCGAAGCCGGCGGGCACGTTGATGCGGTGGGCGAGCACGACGTAATGGGTCGATACGCCGATGTCGCCGGCGAAGCAGTCGGGGTAGAAGTGCTCGAAGGGGCCGAGGAATTCCGGCTGCAGGGCGTGGATGTCGGGAATGCCGAGCTCCCGCGCGGCCACTCGCGTCAGCGCATCGGCGCGCTTCTCGTTTTTGAGGATGCGCCCACCGGGCACAAACCAGCTGCCCTGGGCCGGGCGGTTGGTGCGCAGGCCGAGCAGCACTTCACGGCCATCGCGCACCAGCACCAGGTCCACAGAGATCAGGGGCAGATCCCTGACCAGTTCGACAAAACGCTCACGCTCGTCCATCACTATTTTCCGGGTTCGTTGGAGAAAAGGAGTTTGGCCGCCATTCGCACTTGACGCGCCGCACAAGAGCCAGCCATCATAGGCCCATGAACTACCCGCTTTCCACGCTTGTCGTGATTTCCCTGCCTGCCCGTCGCCGCGCCCTGCGCGCGTGGCGTGCTGCCGTTTATCCGGGGCCGGGATCGGGTTAGTCGAAACATTCATACCGATTTCATTGAAGGCCGCGGACTCACCTCCGCGGCCTTTTTGTTTTTGTCACCGTCGACTCACCTGTGGTTCGGACTTCAGTCCGACAGCACAGGCTCGGTGACGCGAGTCGGACTGAAGTCCGACCCACAAGGGAGCGTTCCATGTCTGTACCTGTTGCCTATCTGGCTATTGTCCTCATCTGGTCTACCACGCCGCTGGCTATCCAGTGGAGCACGCAAGGCACCGGTTTTGCCTTTGCCGTGCTGGCCCGCATGTTGATTGGTACCGTTGTGGCGGCCCTGCTGGTGCTGGTGTGGCGCATCCGCTTTCCGCTACACGCCCGGGCACGCCGGGCCTACCTGGTGGGCGGTGTCGGGCTGTTCGGGGCGATGGCGCTGACTTACTGGGGGGCCCGCTACGTGAACTCCGGGCTGGTGTCGGTGCTGTTCGGGCTGTCGCCGCTGATGGCCGGCGTGCTGGCGGCGGTGTGGCTGGGCGAAAAGTCCCTGACCCGCGCCAAGGTGGCCGGCACGCTGCTTGGCGCCGGCGGGCTGGCGGTGATCTTTGTGCACGGCAGTGCCCTGGGCGGCGAGCATGCGCTGGCCGGGCTGGCCGCCTTGCTGGCGGCGGTGTTCATCTACTCGGGCAGCCTGGTGTCGCTCAAGCGCATCGGTGACGACAGCCCGCCGCTGGCCACCACGGTGGGCAGCCTCACTGTGTCGCTGCCGCTCTTTGCGCTGGTCTGGCTGATGAGCGACGGGCACTTGCCCGAAGCCATGCCGGCGCGCTCGGGCGCGGCGATTGCCTACCTGGGCGTGTTCGGCTCGGTGATCGGCTTTGCGCTGTATTACTACGTGATCAAGCATCTCGACACCGGCAAGGTGGCCCTCATCACGCTGATTACGCCGGTGCTGGCCCTGCTGCTGGGCAATGTGCTCAACGGCGAGGCCATTGGCCTGCGCCTGTGGGCGGGCACCAGTTTGATCCTGCTCGGGCTCACCGTGCATCAGGGCGAGACGTGGTTGCCCATGCTGCGTCGCCTGCGGGCCGGGCCGGTGGGGTGATTACAGCGCCGCGAAGGCGGCGTGGTATTCCACCGTGCCGCCGAGGCCGTCGAGGTGGCCGGGCTGTAGTTCGAGGATCATGAAGGCTTCGTCGGGGGCGTCGCCGGCGGTCACGTAGTCGCAGCCAATGCCGTGGCGCGACGCGGGCACGAAGCCGAAGCGCGGGTAGTAGTCCGGGTGGCCGAGCACCACCACTGCGCCGGCACCGGCCTCGCGGCTTTGCCGCAGGCCCTCTGCAATCAGGGCGGTGCCCACGCCGCTGCGCTGGTAGTCGGGCAGCACCGCCATCGGCGCCAGCCCCATCAGCCGCGCCCGCGGATGGCCCGGCAGCAGCACCGGGGTAAACAGGATGTGGCCGACAATCTGCCCCTTGTCGTCGGCCACCAGGGACACATACGGAAAAGTCGCCCCACGCAGGGCATCGACCAGTTGTGCCTCGGCAGGCGTGTCGAAGGCCGCGAGGTTTACCGTGCGAACGGCAGCCTCGTCGGCCGGGGTTTCATTGCGGATCAGCACGGCGGCCGGGTCTCCTTGAACGGGTCAGCCCGGCAGGATGAGCCATCCCGCCGGGCGGCGTCCAGTTCAATGCTCGGTTCAGCGTTCAGCCGACGCGGTTTCGAGGCGCTCCTTGCGCAGCGACAGGATCACCGAGGTGGCAATCACCAGCGCCACCACGCCCAGCGAAATGCCCACCGGAATCTTCACCCAGTCCACCACCAGCATCTTGCCGCCGATGAACATCAGCACCACGGCCAGGCCATATTTGAGCAGCGAGAAGCGGTGCGCAAAGTCAGCCAGCAGGAAGTACATGGCCCGCAAACCGAGAATCGCAAAGACGTTGGAGGTCAGCACGATGAACGGATCGGTGGTGATCGCGAAGATTGCCGGGATCGAATCCACCGCGAAGATCACGTCCGACACTTCCACCAGCACCAGTGCCAGGAACAGCGGCGTGGCGTAGCGCACCAGCTTGCCGCCCTCCTCCTTGTGGATGAAGAAGTGCTCATGGTGAAAGGTGGTGGTGATCTTCATGTGCCCGCGCAGCCACTTGAGCAGCGGGTTCTTCTCCAGGTCGGCGGCATGCTCGGCAAACCAGAACATCTTGATGCCGGTGATGAGCAGGAAGGCGCCAAACAGGTAGAGCACCCAGTGAAACTGGCTGATCAGCCAGGCGCCGGCGAAGATCATGCCGGTGCGCATGACAATGGCGCCGAGCACGCCGTAGATCAAGACCCGCTTCTGCAGCTCGGGCGGCACCGCGAAGTAGGAAAACAGCATCAGCCAGATGAACACGTTATCGACGGCCAGGGCCTTTTCGATGACGTAGCCGGTGACAAACTCCAGCGCCTTGGCGTTGGCAACCTCACGCCCCATGCTCCCATCCAGATGCCACCACAGCGCGGCGGCAAAGAGCATCGACACGCTCACCCACACCACGGACCAGATGCCCGCCTCCTTCAGGGACACCTTGTGTTCCTTGCCGCCACCAACCACAAACAGGTCGATGGCCAGCATGACCAGGACGACGGCCGCAAAGCCCGCCCACATTCCCACGCTACCAATACTTTCCACGATGCATCTCCCAGAACGGAACCAAAGAAAAAGGCCTTTCGTCCGGCAACGGCGAAAGGCCTTTTTCTTGGTCCGGCAGGGGAGCCGGGTTATCGAAAGACACTTCGCCATTGCGGCAAAGGTCTTGCTCACAGCTACCGCAACTTCGCGACAACTGCCCGGTAGCCGGAAGAAAGCACTGGTGCATCTCAGCTTTCTTCGTATTGACGGCCCACCGGCGTGGAGCTACTCCCCCTTGGGACATCCCAAATATAGAAGCTGCCCGGGACTAAGGCAAGGTTTGTTTTTCAGGTGCTCAGTTTTCTTCGGGGAGCATCCCCATGAACTGCTCCTCGATGGTGTCGATGTGGCCGACGCCCAGCTCGCTGGCAATGTCCCGGCACATCTCGAAAGCCATCAGCAATTCGGCGCGCGACGTGGCGGTGCGCAGGTGTTCGCGCACGGGCTGGTCGGCCTGGCGCAAACTCTGTTCCATGGCGTTGAAGAGATAGAGCCTGGCCAGCGCGAGAGAGCGCCGACGCACGGGCTGGGGCGCGGGGCGGCCATGGGCCACACTCTGCGGCCGCGCGGCAGGCGACACGGAAGCGCGGCTGGCGGGCTCGACCGCCGGGGCGGCATGCGCGCTGCTCTCCACCGGGGCAACCAGCCCCATGTCCCGCAGTTCGGCCAGGGCTTCGCGGATGTTGCCGAGGGCGGCAGCCGATTCGCTCAGATGTTTTACGCTGCGCCGCCCATCCACAATGATGAGTACCGTCCTCAGACGGGTCGGCACGCGCCGGCCGCGGGTAGCGACCTCCTCTAACCCGGCCGACGTCTTGGCCAGAATCCAGTCATTGTTCATTCCGCTTCCCCTTGCCTGCTACAACATCAGGCCCCGAGAATACGGTATGAACGCTTCAGCTATGTGACATAAGTCACACGTCGCCGGACGCCTGCCGACCCAGCCGGCGATGCCGGAAACTCGCCGGCGCGTGGGCAAAAACCACCGAAAAAACCAGGATCAGCCAGAACAGCACCGGCCGCGCCGGCGCATCGTCCAGAAACCAGCCGAGCAGGGCAAACTTCACCAGCAGCGAAACACCGGCCAGCTCGGCCAGCCAGGTGGAATTGGACCAGGCGTCGAGCAGCGCCATCGCCACGCCGGACAGCACCATCAACAGCACAAAGGCCGTCGCCGGCACAGTGGCACCGCCCAGCAGGCCGGCCCCGACGCCCACCACGCCGGCAATGTGCCCGGCGCGCAGGAACACCACCAGCCAGCGCCGCCCCGGAAAATCCCGATACCCGCAGGAAGCCACGCTCGCTCCTCAAAGGCCCGCGTGGGGCTCCCAGGCATAGCCGCGCCGGGTGATCTCGGCGGTGATGATGGCCATCGCTTCGGCGACCTGCGCCGCCGGGCCTTTCATGCCCAACTCGATGTGGCGCCGCCCGCCTTCGCCGCCCACACTCGGCAGGCTGAACAGGCTGGCATCGGGAAAGTCGGCGGTGATCTGCTCCATCAGGTCGATCAGCTTGCCCTCCATTGCCTCCCACACGATCACCGAAGTCTCGACGTAGTCGGCCTGGTGGTGCAGGTGCTTGAAACGCGTGTCGAGCACCCATTCGACCATCGGCCAGGCCATCACCGGAAACCCCGGCACAAAGAAGTGATTGCGAATCGAAAAGCCCGGAATCTGGTTATAGGGGTTGGGGATGATCTCGCTGCCCGCCGGATAGACGCCCATCTGCAGGCGCTGGGCGGTGGTCTCGTCGCCAAAGCGGGCGCGGATCTCGGCCTCGGCTTCGGGGTGCAGGGCCAGCGGCAGGCCGAGGGCTTCGGCGGCGGCCTGGCGGGTGTGATCGTCGGGGGTGGCGCCGATACCGCCGAAGCTGAACACGATGTCGCCGGTGGCGAAGCTTTCCTTCAGCGTCTGCACCAGGCGCGGGCGTTCGTCGCCGACGTAGCGCACCGAAGCCAGACGCAGGCCGCGGGCCTTGAGGAGTTCCAGCACCTTGCCCAGGTGCTTGTCTTCCCGGCGGCCGGAAAGGAGTTCATCGCCAATGATGATTGCGCCGAAAGCCGGCGTGGTATCTGCAGCCATTCACTTCACCTCGATGATGTTGTCGTTGTGCCGCGCCACACGCAGGGCCGACAGCAGGTAATGCACGAAGGCCAGGCCCGAGAGCGCCGGCGCAAACAGGTTGATCAGCGGCACGTGGGCCATCACAGCACCGAGCAGGCCGACGCCAAACAGGCCGCTGGCCTGTTCGGTGGGCAGATCCTTCATCTCGCGCGCATCGGCATGGGCCATCAGCGCGTCGTAGCGAAAGGCGCGCTGGTTGAGCCACGCGGTGAGCAGCAGCGAGATGATCAGGCCGACGCCGGGGATCAGCCACAGCGGCAGACTCAGCACCAGCAGCACGAGAAATTGCAGCACCGAGGTCAGCGCGTTCGACACGCTGCCCACCTGGCTGCCGCCATTGCGCCGGGCAATGTCAGCGTAATCGGTCGCGGCCACCTTGTCGGCCATCATCGGCAGGGCAATCGCCGCTACCAGGAAAGCCGCCGTCACGTAGATGATCGGCAGGGCCAGCACCACCAGGCCGATCTTGAACATCACCAGCGCCACCAGCAGTGCACCTTCCGACGACGCCAGCCAGTTGCCAATCAGCGGCATGGCGGTAATCAGGCTGGTGCCGAGGGCCACCAGCGCAGCCCAGTTCATCACCAGCATGGCCGTCCACAGGATGGCCGCGCCCAGGGTCGGCCACATCAGGTGCCACAAGATGCCTGGCCGGCTGAGGCTGCGGGCGGCGGAGAAATACGAAAGCAGAACGGTTTTCATTATTGGCTGGATATCCTTCTTGGCAACAGGGGCATTCTGGCGCATTGCGCGCTACCGCGTTTCAGAACCTGCACTGGCGGATTGGTTCGCCACGGCGGGAGCGAAGCCGCAGGCGCGCAGGCCGGTTTCCACCGCGGCGGCGGTCAGTGCGCGCCGTTCGGCGCCGGCAAGCTGGCGCTCTTCGTCGCGGTTGACGATGACACCCGCCTCCAGCAGCACCGCCGGCACGCTGGCACGCTTGAGCACCACCAGATTGTCGTAGAAATACACGCCGTTGGCTTCGTCGGCCCACGCCCGTCCGTCCTCCGCCCGCCCGACATGGTGGGTCGCCACCTTCAGGCCGGCCTCGCGCAGGGCGCCACCGATGGCACTGGCGCAGGCCAGGCTCTCCGCCAGCCGCGGGTTGAGGCGCGACACGAACAGGGAGAAGCCCGCAAAGTCGTCGGCATACCGCCGGGGCTGCCCGTTCCAGACCCACGGTTGCAGATGGCTTTCCTTCACCGAATCATGGTGAATCGACAGGAAGAAACCCGCCCCTGCATCCTCGGCCTGCTGCGGCCGGGCCTGCAGATCGGCCATCTCGCCACGGTGGCCGATCAGACGCACCGGCACGCCATCGGCCGCCAGCCGCGCGGCGATCACCGCCGCCAGGGAATGGTTGTACTCGAACTCGGCCACCCCGTAGGCGCTGGTCGCCCCCGAACGGGCCAGGTAATGACCCACGTCGATGGCCACCGGCGGCGTGGCCCACGCCAGCGACGCCCACGTCAGCCCGACCATGCCGGTCCAGCGCCTCATTCGGCCTTGTCCTCTACCTGCCGTATCCGGAAACCCTTGTCGGCGAACATCGCCAGCAAACCCTTGGCCCCGCCGAAGTGGCCAGCCCCCACGGCAATGAAAGGCCGTTTGCCGGGCTGCAGGGCGGCCACAATGGTGTCCACCATTTCCCGGTTACGGCGGTCGAGCAGTTCGGCCAGCATCGGCGCCATGGCCTCGCTGGTCGCTTCCTCGCGCATCAACCGGTCGAGTTCTTCCGGATCGCCGCGCCGCCAGGCATCCAGCATGCTGCGAAAGTACGGCTCGGCCTCGTTGCGTTCGATCAGCTCGACCACTTCGACCAGGCTTGCCACCTGGGCCGCCTCGCCGCCGGCCCCCAGCGCCTCGATCTGCCGGCCCACGGTTTCCAACGCCCACAGGGGCAGGCCGCGCGAGCGTGCCTTGCGCGCCAGCCACAGATCGACGCCCTGCTCGGTGCCATAGCCGGCAATCTGCGCCGCCCGCAAGGTCAGCAGCGTGCTGACCATCCACGGCTGCGGACGCTGGGCCGCCTCAGCCGGCACACCGACCTGGCCCAATCCCGCCGCCAGCCGTGGCCGCAAGCCGGCCGGCAGCAGGTCGTCGAGCCGACGCCCCGCCGGCAACGGCGCCGCGCGGGCGAGCCCCGGGCCGAGGGCCGGATCTTCCGGGTCCAGCTCCAGGGCCAGGCTGTCGGCTGCATTCAACGCCTCCCGTACGCCCGCCGGCAACGGAAAGCAGGCCGCATCGCAAACGTGGATCGTGCCGTACAGCCAGGCCCGCACGTCGCCGCGCCCGTCCGCCACCTCCCACAGATACAACGGCCCCTTCGCCGTCACCACGCCGGCCCACGCCAGCAACACGCCCAGCGCCAGCCAGCGCCGCAGTCCCGCCAAGTTCAAAGCACTCAACTGATTTTCCTCACCCGCTACAATGCGCGACTCTTCAAGGCCCGAATCATGCCCGAAACCGCCTCCCCCGCAAGCACTGCCCTGCCCCCCGCCATCCTCCTGATGGGCCCCACCGCCAGCGGCAAGACGGCCTGCGCGCTGGCTCTCGCCCGCAGCCTGCCGGTGGAAATCATCAGCGTGGACTCCGCCCTGGTGTACCGGGACATGGACATCGGCACCGCCAAGCCGAGCGCCGCCGAGCAGGCCGCCTGCCCGCACCACCTGATCGACATCCTCAGCCCCGAGGAAGCCTATTCCGCCGCCCGCTTCTGCGAGGATGCCCGCCGCCTGATGAACGAGATCAGCGCCCGCGGACGCATTCCGCTGCTGGTTGGCGGCACCATGCTGTATTACAAGGCCCTGCGCGAAGGGCTCTCCGAACTCCCCGAAGCCGACGCCGACCTGCGCCGCGAGATCGAGGACGCCGCCGCCCGCGACGGCTGGCCCGCCCAGCACGCCGCCCTGGCCTGCCTCGACCCGGACG